>Ga0075419_10000069_pt1 | contig 49854 bp, 46 predicted proteins | sample SoiMetdeltSBSDD3_FD_76900 | JGI IMG/M metagenome (GOLD analysis project Ga0075419, IMG submission 76900) | Bulk soil microbial communities from a Populus tree surrounding site in Tennessee, USA - Soil MetaG P. deltoides SBSDD3 | ecosystem: Environmental > Terrestrial > Soil > Tree plantation... | reverse complement strand
CCTAAATCGGTGAGGCTGGAGCCTGTGTATTGCTAAAACTGGTCTCCGAGATCGCTTGCCTTCACTGGGCGAGGGCTGAGTGATCTCCTACTGCGCGCCTGCACGCGCACCGCCCCTCTATTTTCAAATACGATTGATCCTGCGTGCACGCGTTCGGCGAGAAGGAGATCAGTCCTTCCTCTTTCTGGTGCGCCGCCTTCCGCGAGCACCATGGACACCTGGCTCCTGAGCATCACCGGTCACACTCTCCCATCACGATGTCATATGTTCCGAAAATCGTAATGATGTCGGAGATGAGATAGCCTCGGGCCATATGGTCAAAGGCACCCATGTGGACGAAGGACGGAGCACGGATCTTCAAACGATAAGGGCGGGCACTGCCGTCGCTCACGATGAAGAAACCCAGCTCGCCTTTTGGAGACTCCGATGCGCAGTACGTCTCCGCTTTTGGCGGTTTGAAGCCTTGAGTAAAGATGATGAAATGGTGAATCAGGCTTTCCATGTCACGCATCACGAGCTGCTTGGGAGGCGGAATATATTGCGGCGCATCGGCGACGATTGGACCCTGCGGCAGTTGATCAAGACATTGTCTGATGATTCTCGCGCTCTGTCGCATCTCCTCCATACGAACCCAATATCGGTCGTAGGTATCTCCGTTCTTGCCGATCGGAACTTCCCAATCCACCTTGTCGTAGACGCCGTACGGTTCTTCTTTCCGAACGTCGTAAGCCACGCCGGACCCGCGCAGCACCGGCCCGCTGCAGCCGAAGTTGATGGCATCGTCCGCGGAGATCACGGCCACATGCTTCGTACGACCGAGCCAGATCCGGTTCGAGGCGATGAGGGAATCGTACTCCTTGACTTTTTCTGGAAAGGCATCGAGGAAGGACTTCAACCGCAGGACCAGATCGGGAGTGAAGTCGCTGTCGACGCCGCCGATGCGATAGTAGTTCAGAGTCAGCCGGGCGCCGCAGAGCTTTTCAAACATGTCCAACAAGGCTTCGCGCTCTCGAAACGTCCAGAAAAACACCGTCATGGCGCCGATATCCAGCGCCTGGGTGCCTAGCCAAAACAGGTGGCCGACGATGCGCTGCATTTCCGCCACAATCGTCCGGATGTATTCAGCCCGTTCCGGTATCGAAATGCCGAGCAGTTTCTCCACTGCGCGCACATAAGCATAGTTGTTCGCCATGGCGCACACATAGTCGAGACGGTCGGTGTGGGGAATGACCTGCATATAGGCGAGTCCTTCGCACAGCTTCTCGACACCACGGTGCAGATAACCCAGGTCCGGGGTTGCTTTGACGATTCGCTCTCCGTCCAATTCGAGCACGACCCGCAGGACTCCATGCGTGCTGGGATGCTGCGGGCCCATGTTGAGTAACAGCTCTTCTCGGCGGCGGGAGCCCGTCGGCGAATCGATCCTGAACGCTTCCTTCTGGGGTTCGGGAACCTCTCCCTCGGTCAGTTCAACCGGCGGTTCGTCCAATCGCGGGATGAACTCGAATTGGCTGCGCCAGCCGCGACCTTCGGCAGGGAAATCCTTTCTCAGCGGAAACCCTTCCGCATAATCCTCCGGCAACAGGATGCGTCGTAAATCGGGATGACCCGCAAAGCTGATGCCCATCATGTCGTAGACTTCGCGTTCGAGAAACTCGGCGCCTTTCCAGATGCCGGTCACCGAGGCAATGGTCGGATCGTCCTCGGAGACGCGGGCCTTGAGGCGTATGCGACGGTGGTACGTTAGCGAATGCAGGTGATAGACGACTTCGAATCGCTGCCGATCTTCCGGGTAGTCCACGGAGCAGATATCCGTGAGATGGTCGAACGAAGCTTCCGGCGCATCGTGAAGATAGCGAGCCACCTCGAGAATCCGATCGGCCGCTACCTGCACGGTCACCTCGGACCGCGCTGTGTCCGCTTCGACGCAGAATGCCGCCTGGGGGAATTTCGTCATCAACGTTTCGATCAAAGGCTGCATGATTTATCTAACGAAGACCTTTTCTCGCTGGATCTTCTCCTGGAGCTTCATCAGGCCGTCCAGGAGAGCCTCGGGCCGGGGCGGACAGCCGGGCACATACACGTCGACAGGAATGATCTGATCCACGCCCTGCACGACCGCATAGCTGTTGTAATGGTTTCCAGAAGTCGCGCACGAGCCCATGGAAATCACATATCGCGGCTCAGGCATCTGATCGTAGATGCGGCGGATGACGGGCGCCATCTTACGCGTCACTGTTCCGGCCACAATCATCAAATCCGATTGGCGCGGAGAGGCGCGAAACACTCCGGCGCCGAACCGGTCGATGTCATACCGTGACGACACACTGGCGATCATTTCGATCGCACAACAGGCCAGGCCGAACGTCATCGGCCACAGTGCCGATTTTCTTGCCCAGTTCACGACCGCATCCAGGTTGGTCGTGATGATATTCGCCTCAAACTGTCGTTCCAAAAAACTCATCTTTTTCTTTCTCTCTCCACTCGTCTTTTCTTAGAAAGGGATAAGCGGGTGACGACGATCTGGGTGGATTTCTCACCCGCCCACCCACCGCGCCAAGACGCGGGCTGCGCCAAGCGCCTGCAGCGATATGCCAACAGTCTCGGAGTTGTTCTCCTTCTTCAGAGGCGGGCCATCCTGTCTCCCCGCACCGGGCCGGGTGCGAAAAGCCGACGGGGCCAATCGCCGGCAGGGACCCGCGTGATCCCCGCTCAATCCCATTCTAACGCACCTTTCTTCCATGCGTACCAGAGTCCCACCAGCAGAATGGCGATGAACACCATCATTTCGACCAATCCCAACAGACCGAGCGATTGAAAACGCACGGCCCACGGAATGATGAAAATCACTTCGATATCGAAAATGACGAAGAGCATCGCGATGATGTAATACCGCATGGGGAATTGCACTCTGGCATCGGAAAACAACGGGCTTCCGCTTTCGTAAGGATTCAGTTTGGCACGATACGGCCGATGTGGACGGACCAGGCGTCCGGCCAGGAGTTGGATGGCTCCAAAGGCGATCGTAATGCCGATGAAAAGGAGGATCGGCAGGTAATTCAAGGGAACGGCTTCGTCCGCCATCACATCTCGATTCTAGGCCGCGGCATGCCGGCTCAACGCCGAGCCAAAAAACGGCCGGAAGGTCAATCCATCGAGTACCGGTCGATCCAATGCCTTGTGTTGCACGAGAATTTTAAAGGTTCTTCCCATCCCCTCTGGCTTGAGCAGGTGGATAGCGGCCCGAAATTCAGCACTATCCGGCGCCAACTGGGCGATCATGGCTTCTATGCCCAATCCCATTAAAAAACTCATCTGGTTGGTGAAGCCGGTGACAGACAAGCCGGCCAGCTCACCGACCGTAGCCAATGTCGTAAAGTCAACGTGCGCGGTGATATCTTGCTCTCCCACCCGGACGTAGGGATCTTCGCACGCCATTTGTGAGTGATAGCAGAGTAATGTGCCTCGCGATCGTTCCGGCCCATAGAGGTCTTCGGCCGCATGTCCGTAATCGATCGTGATGACGACGCCCTGCTCAATGCTGTTGGCCACATGCTCCATCCACCCCGGCGCCCGAAGATTTACTTCCGTCCGATAACCCTCAGGAAGCTCAACATGGATGCGTTGCAGGTATTCTGCGATTGCCCTGGTTGAGGGGCTTTTTAGGCATTCCACAAAACCACCGTCCCGGACGTCCACAAAGACTTCCCGTAGGGCGTGGTCCTTTTGTTGGACTCGGTGGACAGGAAAGGCATCAGGGAATTCGTTGCTGAACATGAGGCCGCGCACGCTTTCTCTCCCGAGACTGGTGACGTCTTCGACCCAACTCACGCACCCGGCCTGCTCGAACCAGGAATCGAGGTGTCGTTGCTGCATTGCGCGCATTGCCGGACTACATTCGATGAGGACGTACCGAAGACGGTGTGCCAATGAGTGAGGAGCGAGTTGGAGCCCCGACAACACATGACCGGCCAAGAGGCCTTTGCCCGGTCCCATCTCCACGACTGTAAACGGGTCCGGATATCCCAGCAGGGCATCTATTTGCGCCGCTTGCCTCGCGATGGCTTGTCCCAGGATGGGGTGAACGTCTGAGCTTGTATAAAAATCGCCATTCCAACCGATCCGCTCTGCGCCGGCCTCGGGGAAGCGCATGTAATAGCCGAATTGCGGGTGGTAGAGGGCGAGTTCCATGAAGCGGACGAAAGGGATGGGACCCTCGCGTGCGATTTCGGATGCAATGGCGGCGACGAGTTGCGGATGACCGGTGCTCACGAAGAACTCCGGAAAAAGCTTCATGAAAGTAGGGACACCCCTCACCAATGGGTACACGAAACCCATCCCTCTGGGACGTCCAAAAGTGGCGTAGAGTAGCCTCTAGGAGCGCGCTAAGTCAAGGCGGGATAAGGCGGAAATCGCTGTGTCGAATCCGCTGTGGCCCATGAACTCGACCATTCTTCGTCCGTCTCAGGCACCGCAGATGCCGGTAACTCCTTCGGTCCAACGCCTGACGGGATGGAACTTCACACATCGGCATCACCCGCCTGCGGCGAGTCGCAGGGCTCCGAGGGAGTGGTGTCTGAGTGTTGAGCAAGTCGCGGATTGCGGATTAGTGTAACGAGCCCGCCGAGCATTACGAGATTCGAGCGATCGAACGGTCGGGTAGAAGCGCGGGGTGAGTATCCTGCCTTACGCCCCGTGGCATTTCTTATATTTTTTCCCTGAGCCGCAAGGGCAAGGATCGTTGCGCCCCACTTTGTCGTCGCTGCGATGAACCGTTGGAGTGGACACTGGTTCTTCCCCGCGATTCAATGTGAGCTTGGGCTGCGGGCGTGACAGGACGGGTGGCGGGGGGGCGGAGCGTTCGCCTTCCCGAACGGCCTGCACAAGGAAGAGCCGCTCGATCGTATCCGACTTGATGCGTTCCATCATGCCGGCGAACAGATCGTATCCTTCCCGCTTGTACTCGATCAGAGGATCTTTTTGGCCGTAGCCCCTGAGGCCGATGCCGTCACGCAGATGGTCCATTCCCAAGAGGTGGTCCTTCCAATGGTGGTCGATCACCTGCAACATGAAAGTCTTCTCCAGGAAGCGCATGAGCTCCGGCCCTAGTTCTTTTTCCTTTCGTTCGTAGGCGTCGCGTATCTGGGCCTTCAGATCTTCAAGAAGCGCGTCTCGTCCCATGTCACGGAGAGATTCACCGCCGTCCTGCTTGCCCTGGGTGATGTCGAGTCCGAACTGGCCCTGCATCATCTCGGCCAGACCTTTCATGTCCCATTCTTCGGGATATTGTTCGGCGGGGCAGTACACATTGAGTGCGGACTCGACCAAGGTTCCCATCATTTCCTGCAGGTCGTCACTGAGGTTTTCGCCTGCCAAGACCGCGCGGCGGTGTTGGTAGATCACCTCCCGCTGCTTGTTCATGACGTCGTCATACTCGAGGAGTTGCTTTCGGATTTCAAAATTGTGCGCCTCGACCTTCTTTTGGGCATTCGCAATCGCGCGAGTGACCATGCCGTGCTCGATCGGAATGCCTTCCTCCATGCCGAGCTTCAACATCAGTTGCGATACCCTCTCGGAGGCAAAAATGCGCATCAAATCATCTTCAAGTGACAGATAAAACCGGGAGGAACCCGGATCGCCTTGACGGCCCGCGCGCCCGCGCAGCTGGTTGTCGATGCGGCGGCTCTCATGCCGTTCTGTTCCGAGGATGTGCAACCCGCCGAGGGCGACTACCTCCTGCTTGTTCTTTTCGCAGTCGGCACGAATCTCTTCATAGACGGCGAGCTTTCGTTCCTCCGGCAACTGTTCCTCCCGATACAGTACCTGCTTGAACATGAAGTCGGCATTGCCGCCTAGGAGAATGTCGGTTCCGCGACCGGCCATGTTGGTCGCGATCGTCACGGCGCCTTTACGTCCGGCCTGCGCCACGATTTCAGCTTCGCGCTCGTGCTGCTTGGCGTTGAGCACGTTGTGCTTGATCCCGTTTCGGCTCAGCATGCCGGCGATCTTTTCCGATTTCTCGATGGAGATTGTGCCCACCAGGACCGGTTGGCCTCGTTGGTGGCAATCCTTGATCTCTTCGACGATCGCGGCAAATTTTTCCTTTTCGGTGCGGTAGACCACGTCGGCATAGTCCAGCCGGATCATTTTCCTGTTGGTGGGAACCACGTTCACGTCGAGGTTGTAAATCTTCGCAAACTCCGCCGCTTCCGTGTCGGCGGTGCCGGTCATGCCGCCAAGCTTCTTGTACATGCGGAAATAATTCTGAAAGGTCACCGAGGCCAGGGTCTGGTTCTCGTTGGCGATCTTGACGCCTTCTTTCGCCTCGACAGCCTGATGGAGTCCGTCGCTCCAGCGGCGGCCCGGCATCAAACGACCGGTAAATTCATCGACGATGATGACCTCTCCGTCTTTGACCACGTAGTCGACATCACGCTTGTAGAGCGCATAGGCCTGCAGCGCTTTGACGACGTGATGGACGAGGTCCATGTTGGCCGGATCGTAGAGATTGTCGACGCCCAAGAGCTTCTCTACGCGCACGTTGCCTTCCTCGGTGAGGGCGGCCGTCTTGGTTTTCTCTTCGATGGTGTAGTCGTGCTCCGGCTTGAGCTGTGGAATAATGGCGTTGATACGGTAATAGAGATCGGTGCTCTGGTCGGTGGGTCCGGAGATGATCAGCGGCGTCCGTGCCTCGTCGATGAGAATACTGTCGACTTCGTCCACGATCGCGAAATTCAGGTCCCGCTGTACGCATTGATCCAATGCGGTCACAACCAGATTGTCGCGGAGATAATCAAAGCCGTACTCGTTGTTCGTCCCATAGGTAATGTCGGCACGGTAGGCCTCGTATCGAGTACAAGGACGGAGGTGCTGGAGGCGCTTATCGGCGGCATCGTAGGTCGGATCGTAGATGAACGAGGCATCGTGCTGAATCACTCCCGTGGACAGCCCGAGTGCATGATAGAGCTGACCCATCCATTGTGCATCCCGTTTGGCCAGATAGTCGTTGACCGTCACGAGATGGGCGCCCTTACCGTCAAGAGCGTTGAGGTAAATGGGGAGGGTCGCGACGAGTGTTTTGCCCTCGCCGGTTTTCATTTCGGAGATCCGGCCTTTGTGCAGAATCATACCCCCGATCAGCTGCACGTCGAAATGACGCATGTTCAGCTTGCGCCGAGACATCTCGCGGCAGACGGCGAAGGCTTCAGGAAGAATATCGTCGAGGGATTCGCCGGCGGCCAACCGCTTCTTGAAGGTCTGAGTCTTGTCGGCCAGGGCTTGATCAGAAAGCGGAGTCAGGTCAGGTTCCAAACCGTTGATGCGTTGGACAATGGGCATCAAGCCCTTGATTTCACGGTCGTTCTTGCTGCCGAAAATGAAGTTGAGGATCTGTGTCAGCATCGAACTCTATAGATAAAAATCGGTGTGGACTGCAATGAGATCCAGGCAGTATACCCGAAACATTTTCCGAATCCTATCGCGAAGACAAGGGCTTCCGATACTCAGGCTTGACGCTGTACCGTGGGTTTAGCTACCATCCCAACGTTGGACTTTGTGTCGTTGAGCCTATGATGTCCTGGTCGCCGAAACAATCGCTCGCCGTTGTTCTAGTCCTGAGCCTCCTCGTTATTGGAGGACTGGGCTCGGCGCAGGCCATCTCCCACGAATCTCACCACGCCCATCATCAAAAATCGACGCATGCGACAGTGCTTTGCGCATGGATGTGCGCGGCCGGGCAGGTCCTCGACGCGGTCACCGCTCCGGATCTCATTGAACGCTCCCCTGTGTCTCACGTGGAATGTTCAGCGCTGCCCGATTGTTCCTCCGGTGTCACCTCTCTTCTCTCCTCCCGCGGTCCTCCGACAGACGTCACGATATAGTTCGACCTGTGTCACGCGTTGCGATCGCAGTGTGCGCCGATCTGCAGCGTCGGACAGAATCCTCCCTTTCTCGTGGTGGCGGTATGACGTCAACGGACCAGAACAGATTTCTCTTCCCGGCTTGGGGGTTTTCGCTACTGCTGCATGCCCTTGCGGTGTTGCTGGCAGTAGTCTTTGCCGCTCAGGTCAAGCCTGTCCTGAAAGAAGAAGTATTCAAGTGGGACGTGGCACTGGTTGACGCAGTGAGCACTGAATCCTTGCCTGAATCCGGCCAGCCTGTGGCTCCTCAAGCTCAGGCTCAGAGCAAAACGGTCGACCCTCGCCCGTCAACACCGACACGGGAAACGGCCTTCAACCGCGTGGCCCCGCACCAGTCGGTAGAAATGATCCATCCCAGGCCCCAGCCGGTCAAACCCGTCGAACAGAAGGCCGATCCCATTGCGCCCCCACAAATCGAGCCGGTTGAACGGATGGCTGAGGTGCCACCCCAGACACACGAGCCAATTGAACAGAAGGTTGTGGAGGTCCCGAAGCAGCCCAACCCAGAACCGGTGCTTGAAGCCGAGAAGCCAGAGCCGACTCAGCATGTCGAGCCGGTCATCGCGCAGCGCCAGCCTACTGCGCCCATTCCTCCGGCGGAAGTGAAAGAGGATCGCGTCGCCCAGCCTCCGGTCAGTGAGACCCCGACGACCGAGCCGGTGCGAGAGGCGAACATTCAGAACCCTATCAAGCCTGAAACATCAGCCGAACCGACTACAGCCTCGCCGCCGAAAGTCGGTCTGCCGGAGGCGCCAACTCAGATGGCCAAGACGGCTCCCGGCCCTGACACCAAGGTCGATCATCGGTGGGTTGGAGAGTCGCTGTGGCGGCGTGTGGGTGAACTCAAACGCTATCCCACATCAGCTCGTTTAAACGGTCAAGAAGGAAAGGTGATCTTGAAAGCGGTCATACGAGCGGATGGACATCTGGCGGAGGTATCGGTTCAAAAGAGTTCGGGCCATCAGATACTCGATACGGCTGCGATGGAGGCGGTTCGGCTTGCCTGCCCCTTACATATGAAACATGCCATCAGCAAGTCGGAAATCGTCGTCAGTCTTCCCATCGTCTATAGTTTGGCGAACTAGGCGAAGGTGGAGGTCATACCGTGAAAAAGGGATCAGCTAGGACCCACCGGTACTGCGTCTCCATCCACCCGACACCCATCCTCTTCATCGTGGGGCTGATTGCCATGTGGCCGATTCTCCCAGCCTTGGGCGGGACACAACATCCGCCGGTGAGCTTTGGCGCGAAACATATGTCCGTCCACCATTCTAAGACGGTGGTGGGTCCCTCGGTGCAGATCGACGAACAAGGCATCATCTATGCCGCCTGGGTGGAGGAGGACAAAGACACACGTACGATTCTATTCGCGAGATCGGAAATGCCCGGTGGTCCGCTTGGTACTCCGGTTCCGGTCAATCGGCCAAGCGAGACTCCTTACTATCGGCAGGAATCCCCCGCGGTGGCAGTTCGCGGAGGCGAGATCTTCGTCACCTGGTCAATGACCCATCCCCGGATCACCCCCGACAAACCGTTTTCCGGAGAATTGAGATTAAGCCGGTCCATCGACGGCGGACGTTCGTTTGCCCCTTCCACGTTGGTCAACGACGATGAACAGGTGATTCAACATGCCTTTGATGCAGTCCATGTTGCTCCTGACGGGGCAGTGCATCTGGCCTGGATCGACGGACGGGAGGGCAAGAAGGAGCCTGGAACGTTCGTCGCGAGATCGACGGATCACGGACGCACCATCACCAAGAATTTCAAAGTTGACGACAACACGTGCGTCTGTTGCCGCACAGCAGTAGTCTCTTCGTCCGACGCCGTGTATGTCGCCTGGCGCAAAATTTTCGACGGCAACGTCCGCGAGACAGTAGTCGCCACATCAACTGACGGGGGAGAGACTTTTTCGTCTCCTGTCGTGGTGGGGCACGATCAATGGGTGTATCAGGCCTGTCCGCATCGTCCGGCGTCTTTAGGTGTGGACCGGGCGGGACGGCTCTACGTCGTGTGGTACACGGAAGGCGCGGATGAAACGCCCGCCATTTATCTCGCCTACTCGGATGATCGGGGGAACAGCTTTTCAGAAAAGAAGCAGCTCAACCGCTCAAAAGGGACGTTTCCCGACCATCCGCAATTAGCTGTCGATCCGGTGGGACGTGTGGTGGTGATTTGGGAAGAGCAATCTCCCGTACGCCGTGAGATCGTGATGAGTCATTCTGTCGACCGAGGGCAATCTTTTAGCGTTCCATTCAAGCTGAACGAGAAGAATGGGCAGACACCGACCATTGCCGTCAATCAACACGGCACCGTCGTCATGGGTTGGAAGGAACACGCGATGCCGGCGCATCGTCTCATGGTCCAGACGATGCAGTTGCCGGCCGTGTCTGTAGCGGAAGCGGAGATCGTCAGTCATGGGCCATAAGAAATACCGCGCGTTTCTCGTAACGCTCATCGCTGGATATGCGGTGATGTTCGGGTTCGACGGTTCTTTGTCTGGCGCCGATTTATCGGCCGACCCGTTCGCCGCGCTCCGTGTAAGTCGAGTGCCGACAGGCCATTCAATCGGGACGTTCGAGCTGAAGGCGCTCGATGGGGGAACGCTTCGCTCGGCGGATCTGACAGGGAAGGTCGTGCTCTTAAATTTTTGGGCTACCTGGTGCGGGCCATGCAAAGAGGAAATGCCGTCGCTTGGCCGGCTGCAGGACCAATTTGATTCGGCTCGTGTTCGCGTCGTGACGGTCACGGCGGATATGTATCCGCAAGGCATCAGACAATTTCTTGATCAACTGAATATCCGTCTGCCTGTTGCGTTCGATGAAGACCAAGAACTTTCGCGCAAGCTCTCGGTACGGGGACTTCCGACAACAGTTGTGATCGGGCAGGATGGCCACATCGTGGGCCGCGCCGTCGGCCCCCGTCTGTGGGACAGTTCCGAATCCATTGCCTTCGTGCGACACCTGCTGACCGTAGACATACGATGAAGCGCTGTCTGCCTGCTCTCGCGATCGGGATGGTCGTGCTGTATGCAGCTCTCGCAATCGGCGCCGCCAATTGTCTCGTCCTTCACGCGGACCCGCCGACTGCCCATCACCATAGCCACTCACATGTCGCGCATTCACCTCTCTGTGCCTGGGCGTGCCAAGTCAGCCCGAGCGTGGCGGTTGCCGCCGCTGTGCCGTTTGTTGCCGTCTGGGTTCCTATGGCGATGGCGCGATCAGCCGATTCACCTCCCCGTGCCACATGGTTTGACTCCGGGTCCCTCTCTCGCGCGCCCCCTCGTTGATCGACACACGGGCATCTCTCACTTAACTCATCGTCTGTGCCGCGAACGGAGGGAACTCCATCATGCCGTTCGAGGCTGCGCGTTTGTCATCCGCTGGAAGGGAGCTGGCGATCATGTGGGCACAGCGGCATCAATCTCTGAAGCGAGGTCCCATCGTGGTGATCGGACTTGCGTTGTTGTGGGCTTCCGGGGCGGGCATTGCCATGGCGCAGGCAACGCCTCCGGCCGACACAGGTGGGGCACGGGAGCGTGAGCTACGTGATCAGCTCAAGAATATCTTGCAGGAATTGGAAGAATTGCAGCAGCAAAAGGACAGTGCTCGGCCGGAAGAAGAGCGTCCTTCAATCATCAAGGAACCAGCCGAGTCTGTTTCGACTGGAGTGTCGGCGCGGCCTGATATCGACCTGGCCGATATGAGCATTGTCAGCCAACGGCTGCAGAGACGACCTGAAGGGATCTCCTTATCTGCCACGGTCCCTGCAGAAACAGATTCGCAGCCAACCCGGACGATGAAGGAATCATTGGAATCCCTGCCGGGGGTCGCGTTGCGTCAAGCCAACGGACCGCGGGACTTCAGCATCATGATTCGGGGACAAGGCGCTAAAACCACCTTCGCGGCTCGCGATATCAAAATTTATGAAGACGGATTCATCCAGACCCAATCCGATGGGCTGTCCCGGCTCGACATCCATGATCCCTGGTTCATGCGGAGCACGGACGTGCTGCGCGGAGCCTCGTCTTCGCTGTATGACAACTATGCCCTCGGCGGTATGGTCCACTTCAGAACCAGACGCGGCATCGACATCAACGGGTTTGAAACCTTCCTCTCCGGAGGCTCCTATGGCTTCTTCAAGCAGGCCTTTGCCGTAGGCCAGCAATTTCAAAACCTTGACGTATCACTGTTTGCGAGTAACGCCGCAGAAGACGGGTTCATTCGAAACAGCGATTACAACACCCAGACGCTCAACTTTAATCTGCGTTTCACCATTGACGACAAACAAAGTTTTTATTTCAAAGCAATCACGAACTGGCTCGATACGCGCGTGCCGACCAGATTGACTCAGTCCCAGTTCCTTGCTGACGAGCGTCAGGCCGGGGGCGCCCACACGACGTGCACGCCCGGCATCTACAATCCCAACTGCGCCAATGCCTCGTTGCTCCATCAGCAGCGCATCGATCGCCGCACGATAGTCGGCGGCATTTATGAGCGGCAACTCAATGCCAATACCGTGCTCACAATCGAGGCGGATTATGACGTGAAGGACATCAACCAGTACTTCTCGCAAATCACCGACAATGTGAATCCTAACTACAAAAACTACGTGGACTTGCGACATGACGGCCGGCTCGCGGAGATGCCCCTGAGGAGCTATGTCGGGTTTTTCGTGAATAACATGGAGCAGGAGGGGCAGACGTTTCAAAATCTTGCAGACGGCAACGGCACGCGCGGCTTACTGATTCAAAACAACCGAGGCACGATCCGCAATATCGGCGGACGTTTCAGAGAGGAACTCGAATTTATTCCGAAATGGATTCTTGCGGGTGGGCTTGGTTTTGAACAATCGATGATCAGTATCCAGTCCATCAACTTCGAGGGGGCCACGCCATTGCGGGTCAACGCGGATCGCACTTACTACAATTGGGCGCCGGAGATGTCCTTGACCTGGAAGCCGGGGGAGGGTTATCGGCATTGGGTACGGGCTTCCACAGGGTACGGCATCCCGCAATTCAACAACTTACTGAGAGACCCCGTTACCGGCCTTCCGGGAACCAATTTTGATCTCAAACCCCAGAAGAACCTGAACACGGAAATCGGCACCGAATCCAGGCTGACCAAGGATCTGGTGGTGGAACTGGTTGGGTTTTGGACGTTCTTTAAGAATGAGATCATTACACAAACGATTTCGGGAGCGAATACCGCATCCGTCAATGCGGACTCCTCGCAATATCGGGGAATCGAAGCTCGTTATGATTGGCGCCCGCTCACGGGATGGCGTTTCTCAGGGGCCTACACGCATATCGATGCGAAATATATCAATTTCTCGGATCGCACCGCTGCAGGCTTCTTGGGTCGCGATGGAAACAAGGTGCCCAACGTGCCGACGGATATCTTCAACACCAAAGTTGAGTACGATCATGCTCGTACCGGTTGGGGAGGCTGGATAGAGGGCAGTTATTACAACAGCTACTTCTTGAACAACAGCAACACGTTTGGCATCCCCTCGTATATCATCATGAACGTGAACGTCCATAAGAGCATCGAAATTAAAAACTCCTGGATACGATTTGCGAAGTTCTATCTCGAGCTGGATAACATTGCAGACAAGAAGTATGCGGCGTCCGGTCAGGTTATAGGCGGGGAGACGACTGCTGCGGCAGCCGGCCAGCAGGCCTTCTTCGCTGGATACGGTCGAGCCGTCTACGGAGGTGTGACGTTGGGCCTTTTCTAGTCTCGAGTTTCTGCGAAGAGCCACTCACACACGCGGCCCCGTCGCGTTTGATTTCGATACCGACCCCCCCGTATAGTTGGAGCACCTCGCGTTAGCTAGCACGGAGCGCTCTCTTGACGGTACGTGCACTTCGACTCTTTTGGGTGATCCTGAGCGTTGTTTATTGGCTTTTCTTCTCTGGCAGTGGATCTGCTGCCACCGCTACCGACTCGGACAGGCGCGCCGTCGAGCAAGCGACCGAACTCTTCAGGTCCGGTGATGCCGATGCTGCTATTGCCGCCTTGCGCAAGGCGACAGAGTCCGGTTCTCCTTCAGCCGAAGCCTACCACCTACTGGGCCAGATTTATTTCAAAGGCAAAAAAAAGCCTCAGGACGCGGTCGAGGCGTATACGCATGCGCTCAAGCTGAAACCGGCGTATCCCGATGCCCTCAATGATCTGGCGGAAGTCTATGTCGCACAAGGCAGGACGTCGGAGGCCGAGCAGGCGCTTAAACGGGCAATCGAAGTGGCGCCGAAGCGTGAAGAGTCCTATGTGAACCTTGCACGGCTGTATGAGAGCCGGCACGATGTTCCCGCCGCGATCAACACCTATCAGCGCTTGTTGACCGTGCGTCCCACGAGTGCGGACGGTCTGTTTGGCTTGGCGATTCTGCATGAAGGGCAGGGCAACAACAAGTCCGCCCGCGAATTGCTTGCACGTTTGACGAAGGCCAATCCTGCTCACGCCGACGGGTGGTATCAAGCCGGCCGGTTGGCCGAACGGAGCAATGACTTGCTCGAGGCCGCCTATGCATACCGGCAGGCCATTGCCGCAAAGCCGAATCTAGTCGATGCCCACTATAACCTTGGGTTCATTCTCAGGAGTCAAAACAAGCCGGCGGAAGCCGAGAAAGAATTCCTGGAGGTCATCCGTTATCGCCCCGAGTATGCCGAGGCGCATATGAATCTTGGGGTGGTCTATACGAGCATGAACAAGCTGGAAGAGGCAGAACAGGAATATGAGAGGGCCGTGGCCTTGAAACCGGACTACGCCGAGGCCCACTACAACCTTGGCGTGTTCTATGAATTACATCGAAAAGACATGCCGCGAGCGCTTGCGCAATATCACAAGTACCGAAATCTTGGCGGCCGAGACGACCGGGTGGAACGGATCATTGGCACTGCCGGGCGTTAACGCGCTCAGGGTGTTCAAAAAGGCAGTTGTTCTCGCCCGCCCAGCCCCGGCTCGGCCCAAACGCGCCCCCTCTCCGCGGGCAAGGCTGCAGGGAATGAAGAGGCCATGCGTACTGTTTCTGGTACGTTGAACTTATGATTGACGCGAGAACGAACCAGCTTTTTCAACAACCTGCTTACCAGCGATACGGCCACGGCCGCCAATACGGACTCCCATAGGGACCATAATAGTGAGAACCCATGGACAGCGAGGGCTCCGGGGGAGGTAAGACCTGTATATGACGACTTTCAATCACTGGGAAGTTGTACTCCGTTTCGTCAAGGGGAAGTGTGGTGGAGCCCGTCACTTCACCTGTCACGGTTAGTCGCGTGCCGGGAGGAATGGTCGCAGGATCGAGAAAGTCTCTCTGCATGGCAATGAAGCGGCCTTGGGATTTCATCCGGTCCGTTCCAGGCTCTCCGGAGCGATCCAGCGGGAGCTGCAAAATCTCTATTCGGGTGCCGTCCTTTAATCGTCTGGCGCTCAAGACTTCTCCGCCGAAGAGGACCGACTGTCCTCTGTAGGAATCCGGAGCGGCTTTGACTTGAAGAAACGAGATTTGATTCGCGGATGATCCTTCCTCCGTTTCTGGGTTTGACGCACATCCCAACACCATCAGACAGAGACCTATGGCTGGGACAGCAACCGATCGGGAAGGCATGGTGCGAATTATACCAAACAGCAAAGTGCAGCCGGTATTCGATATAATGGCCGTCGGGCATGCAAGCATTTGAGAAAGGAGCGGGCATGAGAGGCAATCCGGCTACGTGGGCGATGATGGTGGGGACGCTGATCGCGGCTGTTCTGCTTCCGACGATGGGCGCTATTCATGCGTCGGGCCCCCCCGAGTTCAAGGGTAAATATGAAATTCTGCAAGACGAGCGGTCTACGCATCAACCGGGAAAGGTCAAGTTAGTCGAGTTCGCGGATTTTTACTGCCCGCACTGTCATTATTTCGATGGGGAAGGGCTGCCGATTCTGGAAAAGGAATTCGGGAAGAAGCTCGAAACGACAATGGTGGGGTTTCCCGTGATCAGAGGCAAACTTCCGACGCCCTTCGATATGTATGAACAGGCCAAGTTGATGGGCAAGGGAAATGAAATGAAAAAGGTCCTGTTTCGTACGATTCACAAGGACAAGGTCACGGGCGTACTCGACCGCGCTTTACGCGAAGTACTGATCAAAGAAGTGGGACTTGATCCTAAAGTGTTCGAAGAGGGGCTTGCCAGCGGTAAACCGGCTCAGTTGTTTGAGGAAGGGAAAAAGTGGGGCGAGCGGATCAAGCTGCAACAGACGCCGACCATCCTGTTGGACGGCAATATCAAGGTCGAAAAGATCGATCCAGACAATCTCAAGCTCCTGATTCAAAGTATTCTGGATGGGGATGCCAAGAAGTAACAGGTCCAAGACTTGATCGCCGGACAGAGAAGCCTGTGTGACACTCGTGCTGTGCGACACTCCGGGTTTCCGTTCGAGAGCCACTGTTCAACGATCTCCATATGGCAATAGATCCTGTTTGCGGGATGACTGTCGATCCGGCCACCGCAGCCGGACAGTATGACTATGAGGGTGTGACCTACTACTTCTGCGCGACTTCCTGCCTCGAGACCTTCAAACGCGATCCTCAACGGGCATTGCAAGCTCGCCAGCCAGCGTTGATTACGTTGGGGAAGAAACAGCCATTGCCCATGATGCCGGAATCTGCATCGGCTGAATCGGGACATATCGACCCGGTTTGCGGAATGACGGTTCAACCGGAAAGCGCCGCCGGCTCTTTTGTCCATGAAGGCAAGCGGTACTATTTCTGTTCCCCCGGCTGCTTAGCCAGGTTTCGTGAGAACCCGGCCCTGTACCTGATTCCCCCCGCCGCACGGCCACAGAAACCAATTGCGGCACCGGCCGGTGCGACCGTGGAATACATCTGTCCGATGGATCCCGAGATCGTCGAGACCAAGCCGGGAGTCTGCCGCATATGCGGTATGGCGCTGGAACCCAAGGTTGTCACGCTGGACGAGCGCCCGAATCCCGAACTGCTGGACATGAGCAGACGGTTTTGGATGAGCGTAGGGCCCGCGCTGCTCGTGATGATCATCGCGATGGCTGACATGATTCCAATGCTCCGCGGAAAGATAGACCATTCAGCGAGAAACTGGATTCAGTTGCTGCTGGCTACTCCGGTCGTCCTGTGGGGAGGCTGGCCTTTTTTTGAACGGGCCTGGACGTCACTCGTTCACCGGGCGCCCAACATGTTCACGCTGATCGGACTGGGAACTGGCGCCGCCTATCTGTACAGCGCGGTCGCGACGATTGCACCGGGCATGCTGCCGGCGTCCTTCCGTGCACACGATGGATCATATGGGGTGTATTTTGAAGCTGCAGCCATGATCACGGTGCTTGTCTTGTTAGGGCAGGTCCTGGAATTGCGCGCGCGCAGCCAAACGAGCTCGGCGATGAAGGCCTTGCTCCGGTTGGCCCCGAAAACCGCCAGGAGGATCGACGGCGGGCGTGAGACCGATGTGTCGCTCGATCACGTCCGGGTGAAAGATCTGTTGCGCGTGCGGCCAGGTGAGCGGGTGCCGGTGGACGGAGTCGTCATCGAAGGCACCACGGCGGTCGATGAATCGATGGTAACGGGAGAACCTTTGCCGGTGGCAAAGGGCCCTGGCGCGTCAGTGACCGGTGGTACCATCAATGGAACAGGCAGCATCCTGATGCGGGCTGAGCGGGTCGGCAGCGAGACCCTGCTGGCGCGCATCGTTCAGATGGTGAGTGAAGCTCAACGCAGCCGCGCGCCAATCCAGCGAGTGGCCGACGTCGTTGCAGGATATTTTGTTCCGGTCGTCGTCGCCATATCGATCCTGACGGCAGTGGGGTGGGCGGTGTGGGGCCCTGAACCAAAGTTGGCGTTTGCGTTGGTGAACGCCGTCGCAGTCTTGATCATTGCGTGTCCTTGTGCCCTGGGCCTGGCGACACCGATGTCGATTATGGTCGGGACGGGACGCGGGGCAACGGCCGGGGTCTTGGTCCGGAAGGCAGAAACGCTCGAGGTGCTGGGGAAAGTGGATACGCTCGTTTTTGACAAAACCGGAACTCTCACCGAAGGCAAGCCTAAATTAGTTTCCATCCGCTTCGTACCTCCCTGGAACGATGCTGAGGTTCTGCGCCTGGCCGCCACGCTTGAGCGCCGGAGCGAACATCCGCTGGCGTCAGCCGTCATCGCCGGCGCCGAAGAACGGCAACTCACACCGGGCCTGGTCGAGCAATTTCAGTCGATCACAGGGTACGGGGTGATGGGGGTGGTTGACCAGCACCGGGTGGCCGTCGGTACCACACAATTTTTGAGAGAACGTCTCAAAGTGACGGACCGCGGTGTAGCGGTCCTGGAAGAAGAGGCCGCACGCTTAAGAGCGGAGGGTCAAACGACCGTATTTGTCGCCGTCGACGATAAAGCCGCCGGGTTGTTGGGCGTCGCCGATCCGATGAAGCCGTCGACTCCTGAAGCGGTTCGAGTCTTGAAGGAACAGGGCATACGCTTGGTGATGGTCACCGGTGATCACCAGCTCACGGCAGATGCTGTCGCGCGTCGGCTGGGAATTTCAGAAATCCATGCCGGTGTGCTGCCGGATCACAAAGGCCGCATTATCGCAGAACTCAAATCGCAGGGCCGGGTGGTGGCGATGGCTGGCGATGGTATCAATGACGCACCCGCCCTCGCGCTCGCTGATGTGGGAATTGCGATGGGAACCGGGACGGATATTGCGATGGAGAGTGCGGGGATGACCCTCGTGAAGGGCGATCTCCGGGCGCTTGTCCGCGCCATCCGCTTGAGCCGGGCCACCATGGCAAACATCCGGCAAAACCTCTTTTTTGCATTCGTCTACAACATGGTCGGCGTGCCCATTGCGGCGGGAGTGCTGTATCCGTTCTGGGGGCTGCTGCTCAATCCGATGATTGCGAGTGCCGCAATGACCTTCAGTTCCGTTTCCGTGATTGCCAACGCGCTCCGCCTGCGTCATGTGGATTTATAAGTGCGTCCTCTCCGCCTCCATGCTAGGCTACGGCATTCTCGAACCGCTCACATCGTATGTCCGTGAGAAAGGCTGGTATGACGGCGTCGGTTTGTCTTCTTGGGCGGGTATTCGCTGCCGCCGTCTTCACACTGGCCGCATCGACTTCTGGGGAGGCCGCGGGTCGCCTGTTTCCGGTCGCTAGCTCGACCGATCTGCAGAATCAGGTCAAGGCCACCGCATCCAAAGTCATTCCTGCCGTCGTCAGCATCGCCTCCACAGTCATGGTGCGTGATCAGGCATTCAGCGATGAAACGCTTCCCTTCGGATTATTCAGGGAACCTCCAGCCCGACGACAGTATGGGCAAGGTTCAGGAGTCATCGTCTCTTCCGATGGCTACATCATCACCAACAATCACGTGGTGGCCGATGCCGTGGATGTGGAAGTAATTCTAGCCGACCGGAGACAGTTCAAAGGCAAGGTGGTTGCGACTGATCCCAAAACGGACGTCGCGGTCGTCAAGATCCAAGCCACGAATTTGCCCACGGTTTCCTGGGGCGATTCCAGCAATCTGGCCGTGGGCGATTTTGTATTGGCAATCGGCAATCCGTTGGGATTGAGCCGCACAGTGACATTTGGCATTGTGAGCGCAGTCGGGCGTGCGGATGTCGGTGTGGCGGATTTTGAGGACTTCATTCAAACCGATGCGCCGATCAATCCGGGCAATTCCGGGGGCGCGCTCGTCAACACAAGCGGCGAGCTGGTTGGCATCAATACGGCCATCGCCAGCCCCACGGGAGGCAGCGTTGGGGTGGGTTTTGCCATCCCGAGTAACATGGCTCGAGCCGCCATGCAGAGCCTGATCAAAACGGGGCGCGTCGTACGCGGATTTTTGGGCGCTTCCACACAGGACGTCACCCCGCTATTGGGAAAAATCTTTCGGCTGCCTGATGTGAAAGGGGCAATTGTCACGGATTTGCAGGCAAAGGGTTCCGCAGAGAAAGCCGGACTGAAGCGAGGTGACGTCATTGAGCGGTTCGACGGACGGGACGTCATGGACAGCGGGCATCTCCGTAATTTAATCGCCGCCGCCGCCATCGGCAGTAAGCACCGGCTCGATCTCGTCCGGGAAGGAAAGATGATTCAAGTCGATCTCACCGTGCAGGAAGCGCCCCGCGAGCGAGCAAAAAAGGCACAAGCGGCAGCCGCAACCGCATCGGGCGCCCATCCCTTGTCCGGCGTCGTATTCGACGATGTGACTCCTCCCTTGGCCAGGCAAATGGACTTACCGGTCAGCAGCGGGGTGGTCGTGACCGATATCGAAGAGGGCAGTTCCGCGGAATCCTCCGGTCTGCAGCCTGGGGACGTCATCTTGGAATTAAACCGTCAGCCGATTCCGAATTTTTCCACGTTTCAACGCCTCGCGGATCCCATGAAATCCAGCGATCTCGCACTGCTCCTTGTCAACCGGCAAGGGACCATTCTCTACATCCCCGTTCGGGGGGAATAGCACTCTTCATCCCGCGACTCCCCTAAATTGACTCGCTTTGTTCGTGTCGCTATACTCCGTAGCACGAATTTTATAATCGTAGCATCAAAAATGAAGAAGCTCGTCCGGTTTGGCGTCTCTCTGGATCACCATCTGCTCGATGAGTTTGATGACGTTGTCCGGCGGCGGAAATATGCCACGCGGTCGGAGGCGCTTCGCGATCTTATTCGCGATCAGTTGGTGAATCAGGAGTGGAGCGGCCAAACGAACCGTGAAATGGTTGCCACGATCACATTCGTCTACGACCATCATGTGCGCGATCTCACCAGAAGACTCACCACGATCCAGCACGACTTTCAAGGGCATGTCATGGCCGGTATGCACGTCCATCTCGATCATGATCACTGTCTTGAAGTGTTGGTCGTCAAGGGGAAGGTTTCAGAGATCAGACAGGTCGCCGATGCGTTGGTTAGCGTAAAGGGGGTCAAACACGGCAAGCTAACCATGACCACGACCGGCAAAGGACTCGTGTGATTGCGCCTGTGTCATTGCTCATTGCCCGCGATGATGCTCGGCGGGGAACTGCCGGACATTTGTCCGGGAGGATCAGGAAGTCCGTCTGCCACTTAATGAGGTTTCTGCAGGTCATCCGGCCCTCTGGTCCAGGGTTAGGTGCGGTACGTTCATCAGCTTTGTGAATTTGTTGCCAGGTCACGAGGTCGGCCCGGCTCGATGAATGAAACGCCGGAAGACCGTCGTGGACGTCTCATCGCGTTCCCGGCTTCTGGACGGGGTGCGACGTGACCTACCGCTCGCTGATGGTCATGGGTGTCAGTGTCCTCCTGAGCGCAGGCCGGGCGCTGGGGCATGACCCGGATGCGGAGGTCCTCCAAGTCCCCGAGGTATCGGTCATCGGGGAGCGACCCGTTGCGGCCTCGTCTCAACAGTTCATTCCCGATAAAGAATATCTGCTTCAGCCGCAAGGCCGACCGGCTCAGGTCCTACGCCTGGTCCCCGGTTTTGTCGCAGTGGAACATTCCGGGGGTGCTGGAAAAGCCGACCAATACTTCCTGCGCGGCTTCGATGCCGATCATGGTACCGATGTGGCGTTTTTTTCGGATGGCATGCCGATCAACTTTCGCTCTCATGCACATGGCCAGGGGTATGCCGACTTGAACTTTATGATTCCAGAAACGATCGAAGGACTTGATGTCTACAAAGGTGCTTATCTCCCGGAGTACGGCGATTTCGGTACCGCTGGGGCGGTGAACTTTCGAACCCGGCAGGTTGTCAAAGAGGGAATGCTGCAGGCGGCAGGAGGACAGTTCGATACGCAACGCTACGTACTCATGTTTTCTCCCACAAAAGACACAGTGCGGACCTTGTTCGCCGGGGAGGGGTACTTCACCAACGGCCCATTTGTGAACGACAATCGTTATTTTCGAGCAAATATTCTTGGAAAGGTGACCACGAATTTCTCGAGCCGTGATGAGTTAAGCCTGGCCGCGACGTTTCATAAAGCTCAATGGAACGCGTCGGGAGAAATCCCGCTGCGGGCAGTCGCGGACGGCACTCTCGATCGCTTCGGCGCCATTGATCCGTCGGAAGGCGGTAAGACGCTCCGTAGTACGGCTCGGCTGAACTATCACTACGATACACGATCAGGAGGTCAATGGTTCGCGAACGCCTACGCTCAGTATTACAAGTTCGATCTATACACCAATTTTACATTTTTCCTCAACGACTCGATCAACGGAGACGGCTTTCACCAACACGATAATCGGGTGATGTATGGAGGCGACCTCGGCTACATACATCGAGCGGAGCTCCTCGGGATGCCCAGTATTGGCACGGTCGGTTTCCAGGCGAGGGTGGATGATATCCATGCACGGCTGGCCACACAGGTGAGACGCAATCCGCTTGCCACGACGACCGATAGCGATATCCTGGAGGCATCCTACGCACCCTATCTCAAAGCTGAGGTCCAACCTCTGTCGTGGATGCGATTGACGGCTGGGCTTCGTGCAGAATCATTCACTTTCGACGTCAGGAACCGTTGCCCTGCTTGTGCGGAACAGCCGACAGGACAGACGACGTCAAGCATCGTGCTTCCGAAGGCTAATGTGATCCTGGGACCCTGGTTCCATACGGAGTTCTTTGCCAACTATGGCGAGGGCTACCATAGCAACGATGCACGCTCAGCGGTGGTGCCCGGCTCCTCCCCGCTCGCTCGTGCACGAACCTATGAGGTCGGGTTGCGATCAAGACCCTGGGGGCCCGAGGGGATCGAATTCATCACGACCTTGTGGGCGATCGGTCTCAAATCGGAACTGGTGTTCGTCGGTGATGAAGGGACAACTGAGGTTCGTGGCGCCAGTCGGCGCCGCGGTATCGAAGCCGCAGTGCGTGGCCAGGTATGGGGACCGATCTACGTCAACGGGAGCATTACATGGTCCAACGCGGAATTCGCGAATGGGGGCGCGATTCCGCTGGCGCCGGAACTCACCGCCTATGGGGCCATTCTCCTTCAATGGCCGGAAGGCTTGCGCTCACAAATCCAAGCGACTTATCTCGGCGTCCGTCCGTTGATTGAGGATCGGAGCGCCAACGCGCCGTCCTGGATCGACATTGATCTAACTGAACGATATACCTTGCCTGTCAAGCTGCCGCATGGGCGGCTGGAGGCGTTCCTCTTCATTCAAAATCTCCTCAACACCAAATGGGAACAGGCCACGTTTTATTTTGCATCACGGTTACGAAACGAAGCAGCCGGCGTCAACGACCTACACTTTGTGCCTGGCAATCCGCGATTATTCATGGGTGGACTCGCCTGGTACTTTTGACTGAACACTCAGAGGCAGCGTTTCGGCTGCCGGCGCCTAAGCATGGGTTTCATTGTGCCGGAGAACGTCCGACTCACCGGTTCTCGCGTCTTGCGTCAGGTCGTTGTGTCAGGTTTACTATGCACGTACTTGAGGACGGGCAGTGAGACGAATTCTCTCCCCCAAATACTTTAATCGGTCGACACTCGTCGTTGCCCGATCGCTGTTAGGAAAGTACGTGGTGCGAGAAAACGGCAAGGGGACCGTTGCGGGCAAAATTGTAGAGGTCGAGGCATACGTCGGGCCGCATGATTTGGCCTGTCACGCATCGAAGGGGCGCACAATGAGAACTGACGTCCTTTTCGGACCGCCTGGAATCTCCTATGTGTACCTGATCTACGGTATGTACCACTGCTTGAATGTCGTGACGGAAAAAGCAGAATTTCCTGCCGCTGTTTTGATCAGGGCACTGGAGATCGAGGGAACCCTGATTGATGGTCCCGGTCGGTTGTGTCGCGCACTCGACATCGATCTGTCGTTGAACCGGCTAGATATGACGGCCGGACGACATCTCTGGATCGAAGATCGAGGGTTGAGGGTGTCACAGGATCAAGTCGGCACGTTCCCACGAATCGGGGTCGCCTATGCGGGAATGTGGGCAGAGAAGCCGTATCGCTTCAGAATCATCTAAGAGGCTGGAGGCAAAAAAAAGGGAGTGGCCCGTCGGACCACTCCCTTGTCTGCTTGCAGAAGCGATTATTCGATCTTGCGATCGCCCGTGATCTTCGTTGCAGAGTTGACGGGTGGAGCAATCTGGATCTGCGGGCCCTGGACTTTCGGAAGGCGCCCGGCACCCTCGCTCGCCGTAACCCGGTCGTTCTCAGCTTTTTTCAAATTCTGAGACACGTGGTTGTCGTCGAAGCCTGCGGCTTTCGTCAACGTTGATGCGCCTCGGGCATCGGACTGACCGGGATCGTTCGCCGTCGGCTGTCCGTTGACTGGGCTGCCGCTATTCTTCATTGGATAGCCCTCATGCTTGGGTAGCAGCGCTGGGTTGGCCGAGGCCATGGAAACCGCAAACAAGACACCGGAAACCATCGCAACAGTGCCGAATAAGAGCTTCATACCCTTCTCCTTTGAATAATGGTGGCTGAAGAATCCGTAGTTGCGTTCCTATATCGACAGCGAATCAAGTGGGCGGGATGATAGCCAGTGGGAATGAGACCTGTCAAGCACAAAGAGCCCAGTTCCGCTCGGAAGGACTGCGTCTTGGCGCCGCGGCAGGGAGCGGATGAGAAAGTCTGCGCTCGCCGCGCGCATGATCTATCATATTGATACATAAAGGCGGCGAGCGCTTGGTCATGGCACATCGATGCTGCCAGTGAGTGTAAAGGTAATAGGCCGCGCGCAGTAGAACGAGTCCGGACCAGCCGGGGAGGGAACAAAATCTTCGGTAAAGGTGGACTATCGCCGATGGGGGCGACGGCTGCGACCCCGATGTCGGAAGGAGGGACCGCGGCTCACACCGGGGAGGCGGATGGTGACCGTCGTTCCCTCGCCCGGTGCGCTGCCGATGGCAATTGAACCGCCATGTTCTTCCACGATCTTTTTCACGGTCGCGAGACCCAAACCCGATCCGGCTCTTTTTGTTGTAAAAAACGGCTCAAAGACTTTGTCGACGATTTCCGGCGGAATGGGTGCGCCGTCGTTCTTGATGAGAATATGATCTTCGATGCCTCGGCCCGCCCGATGTTGCGCCACTTGGATCGTCAGTCGTCCACCTGGGCTCATCGCTTCACAGGCATTCTTGAAAATGCTGAGAAACACCTGCTGCAGCTTTGCTTCGTCGCCTCTGACAGGCGCAATGACGGGAGCATACTCTTTCCCGACTTGGATTCGCGTGATTTCCAGGTCATTGGCCACCACGGTCAGCGCGCTTTCGATGACTTCCGGGATACGGACGAGGCGTCGATTCAATTCCAGCGGCTTCGCGAAGTCCAAAATCTCATTGAGAATCGCTTCGACCCTCATCAGATCGCGCATGGCGTTCTCGACACGGGTTTGGGGATCGAAATCTAGCACGCCTTCTCCGGTGACCTCTTCCAACTGGGCTCGAATCGAGCCGAGCGGTTCCCGTACTTCAGTGGCGAGAAAGGCGCTGAATTCTCCGATCGCGGCCTGACGTTCTTGCTTCCGAATAATCGGTTCTTGTGAGATCACAACGGGTTGAGCCGGAGCAGCGGAGGTCCCGCCTTCATCGACAACCGGCGCCGGAGCGGACGCTACCGGCGACGGAGCTTGGAGGAGGTCTGCGAGTTTCAGGATCAGCGGCTCCAGTGTCCGCGCATCCGTCGGTTGGTAGCGGTCCGCTTCCCGCGAAGCCAATGTCACCGTACCGCCGACCTGTCCCCTGACAAAGAACGGAAATACCAGCGATGATTGGAACCGATCTTTGAACAGCTGCTTATGATCGAGGAAGCGGCCCTGGGTAGACGCCAGATCGTGGTCCACCCGGGGTTTACGATGACGAATGGCCCAGCCGGCCGCCGAACTGTCCAGGGAAAGACGATGGCCCGGCCGCATATCCTTCTTGCCGTCTTTGTGCTCGCCTTTCAGGTCTCCTGCAATGCCGAGAACTTCCACGCTGCCGGCAATGGGATCGTAGTGGCACACCCACGCCCGGTCGTAGGTGACCGTCTCAGCGGCGTCGGTCAGGAGGGCCGTCATGCTCTCCTGAAGCTGCGGCGTGAGCTGCGAAACCGGCGCTGACAACAGAGGCGGGGATGAAATGGCGACAGACACCTGTTCCTGGTTCACCAGTGGACGGCTCAGGACCACGTTCATGTCGAAGAGCTTTTCTCGATCCAAGGCTTTTGTGACGTCTTCACTGGCCTGGTCCATCAAACCGCGTTCCTTTTTCGTAAAGGCCGCGCTTTCCTTTCTGCCTATGACAAGAAAGCCGTAGGTACGGTTTCGATATCGTAGCGGAACTCCCAACAGCGACTTGGCTCCTGGAGTAATCATTCGCAAGCGCATCGTGCGGCCCCCGTCCTGATCCTGTGTGCCTGCCGTAATGAGCGCCGGAGCGGAAAGTGTGCGCAGGATCGCTTGGACGTCCCGAGCCGTGAATCCGCGTGCAGCATGCCCAACCAGGGGACCATTCTCCCGGTGCACAATGGCGGCAAGCGCTGAATCAACCGGTATGTCGTTGAGGACTGAGTTGAGCGTCCGTTGAAGCTGTGTCTCAGACGGCGGCTTACTCTGGGGAATGGCTGGTGTCATGTGGGCTGTGAAGCAAGAAGTGCGCGCATTGTAGCAATGCATGAACGGCAATTCAACGAAAAGCCGCCGTAGAGTACGGAAAATCAGTGACTTCACCCCCGCTCGGTGCGCCGGAGGGGGCCCTTCACCACGCCTTGTTCTCGCATCGCTCAGAGGTTCAACGTAAATGCGATTGCTCGGAATGAACGCTTTTACTCTGGCGGGTTGATAACTTTTGGCTCCCTCGGTTGCGTCGTACGGGTGTCGACCTGGCGGTAGTCGCCTGTGAAAAAGTTCAGCACACTGGTGACGACGCTAATGACGAGCGCTCCGCCAACTGCCGGCCAGAAGCCTGATACCGTGAAGCCCTTCACCAGATAGGCGGTGAGCTCCAACAACAGCGCGTTGAGGACGACCAAAAACAGTCCCAGGGAGAGCACGATAATCGGCAAGGTCAATATGAACAACAGCGGCCGAAGCAGCAGATTCAGCAACGTGAGCACCAGCACAGCAGCCACTCCTGCTCCGAAGCTGTCTGCTTCCAATCCGGGCACCGTGGCCACCGCCAAAAACACTGCAATGCCTGTGATGAGAAGGCGCACCATGGTGCTGTGAAATCCTCCGCTGAACGGAGCGGCTTGCATCTGCTGGGAAAGATGAACGATACGCACCTGCACTGCTTCCTAAGGGGCCGGCGTGCCAGCCGCCGGCGTCTGTTGGGGCGGCGGCGCCGGTTGTTGCGCCGGTTTCTTGAATGACGAAAAATGGACTTCAGTGGCCGTCAGGGCCTTGTCATCCTTGATCGCCTCAACGACCACGCGGTCACCAATACTCGGGAGATTCGCCCCTTTCGGATTGCCTTTTTCTTTAAACCGCGTTTGTTTGTTGATAAGCACGTCGACGATCGTGCCTTTCTGGGTTTTAACCTCAAGATGCTTCGAGTCGATTGCGACCACCGTTCCCAAGACGTGCTGGCCCGTTCCGTGTGCCAACACCGCCGTCGGGAGCATCACGCAAAGCACCGCGAGAACTAATGAGTGAAACATGGTGAATCCGCGCTCCTTCCTCCAAGATATGACTAGTGATGATGCCCTTCTAAGCTTTTTCCGCCGGCGTCGGTACCCTCAAGGAACCGATCGAACGCCGCTTCCTCGAGGAGCTCGTTCGGTGTCTTCGGATTGAGCGTTTTCATGTCGTCCAATTCTTCCTGAGTAAGCTGCGGCAAATGGCGGATAAAATGCACTAACTTCCAGCTGTCCAAGTCCTTTTCCGGTTCGCCGGCGCCCCAGGCTGGCATCGCCGTAAAGCGGATGCCATTATGAATCACCCAAAAAAGCTCCCCGTCCGACATCGACTGCGTCTCACGCAGTCGTAAATCCGGCGCCTTAGGATAGACGTTCTTGCCGATCGGGGTCTGCCCGCTGCCATCATTGGCATGACACACAGCACAATGATCAGCGAAATGAGCGCGTCCTTCCCGTCGCACCTCCGCCGTCAAGGGCACGGGATTCGTAAGGTTTCGCTGGTCGATCGGGATAGCGAGATGGCGTATTTGCCGCGCCATCCAGATCTCCAGGGCCTGCGGTTCCGTCTTCGCGCTGAACCCAGTAGTAAAGAGTTGGTAACCGACCCAACTCAGAACACCTAGACCGGCTATGACGACGAGAACCGCTGCACCGAACAACTTAGCTTTCATACGGAATCCATTCACTATACAAAGCTATGATCCTGAATGCCACCTGCAAAAAGGCAGACGAGTGCACCAGGTCGGCCGGACGACGGCTGCCCACCTCTCATCCTTCACGCATAGCCATGGGACCGGAACCAGCGAACGGCCTTCTCCAGCGCCGTTTCCGGCGGTGTCTGCGGAATTCCCAGTTCGCGTATGGCCTTTCGACAATCGTAGTGCATTTTGTACTTGGCCATCTTGACCCCTTCCAGCGGGATGCGAGGCGGGTGTCCGGTCACATTGGCTATCCATTGGTTCGCATAGGCAAGAGGGAGAACGGTCCAACGGGGAAGCCGGAGCGAGGGTGCTTTGACGCCCGTGAGACCGCTGAGAATGTCAAATACTTCTCTCAGCATCAGATTTTTGCACCCCAGGATATACCGTTCACCCTGACGTCCTTTCTCCATGGCGAGCAGATGGCCGGCGGCCACATCCTCAACGTCCACAATGTTCATTCCGGTTTCGATATAGGCGGGCATGCGGCCTTTCATGAAATCGACAATCACTTGACCTGTCGGTGTGGGCCTGACGTCTCCTGCACCAACCGGTGCACTGGGATTTACAATCACGACCGGCAGCCCTTCGTGAGCGAATTTGAGCACCTCTTGTTCAGCCAGGTATTTTGAACGCTTGTAATGACCGGCCATCTGGTCCAACGAGACAGGTGTTTCTTCAGACCCCAATCCGCCGCCGGGCGGTAATCCAATGGCACCGATGGTGCTGCAGTAGACGGTACGCTCAACTCCGGCCAGCCGTGCGGCCGACAGCACATTACGAGTGCCGGTGACGTTGACGTCGTAAAAAATTGCCGGATCCTGGGCCCACAGCGCATAGTGTGCGGCGACGTGATAAAGGTGACGACAGCCGGCCAGCGCCGATTGAAGTGAGGCCGGGTTCCGCAGATCGCCCTCGACCCGTTCGACGGAAAGACCAGAGAGGTTTTGGAAATCTGAGTTGGAACGGATGAGGACTCGGACATCCACACCTGCTCGGACAAGGGCACGTGCGACCGCCCCACCGACGAAGCCGGTCGCGCCGGTCACGAGAGCCTTCATGATAAAGAGCGGATGGCGGATAGCCGGTCAATTATGGCAGAGCGTCCACATCCCATGGTCGGGCCATATGCCATGAGCCCCCTTTCCCTAGCTTCGGCGGCTCGTGATATATCGGGCGATCTGGCGCAGAGGATCGGCCGTAGGTCCGAAGGATGAGAGTCGGTCGATCGCGCGAGTGACGCATGCATCGGCCAATTGTCTCGCTCCTTCCACACCGTAGAATGTCGGGTAGGTTTTCTTGCCGCGCTCAGCGTCGGTGTTGGGATTTTTGCCGAGTTCTTCCCGTGTGCCGGTCACGTTCAGCACATCGTCCGCGATCTGGAACGCCAGGCCGATGTCCTCTGCGTATCCTGTCAGGTCGTCGAGTTGTCGCTCATTGGCGCCCCCGGCAATGGCCCCCATTCGGACGGCGGCGCGAATCAGCATGCCGGTCTTGTGTTTGTGGATGTTTTGGAGGGTAGCCAAATCAATGTCCTGGTGCTCCGCTTGGATGTCGAGAACCTGTCCGCCGACCATGCCCATATTGCCCGAGCCGAAGGCCAGTTCTTGGATGATCCGCACCTGGCGTACAGGATCACAACCTTTCATGAGGTCAGGTCGGCTGATCAAGTCAAAGGCCATCGTGAGCAGCGCATCGCCGGCGAGGATGGCCATGGCTTCGCCATAGACTTTGTGGTTCGTCGGTTTACCGCGGCGAAAGTCATCGTTATCCATGGAGGGTAAGTCATCATGGATGAGCGAGTAGGTGTGGATCAGTTCCAATGAACAGGCTGCCGCCATGAGGCCAGGCGGATTCGTACCCAGGGCCTCCGCCGAAGCAATCGTGAGTATAGGTCTGATACGTTTGCCGCCGCCCAAAAGGCTGTAGCGCATGCTGTCATGAAGGGTCACTGGGGGCGTGGCGGCCGGTGGAGTGACTTCGTCCAAGAAGCGGTCAACTTCGAGGCGTTTTTGTTCCAAGTAGTCCTTAATATTCATAAGAGTGCTACGTTGACACAAGCGGACACAAACCCGCGCGGAGAGTAACAAAGGCCCTCTGGGGAGTCAAACGAGTGGGCTGGTTCTATTGCGCTTGCGATGAATGAACTCGCCGATGCTGCGCTGCACGACTCCGTGCTGTCTTGTCCGACACATGGGGCCGGCAGGGTTCTTCTCCTTGTTTTTGCGCGGACGCCCCCGCTATACTTCCAGTCCATGAGCATTCGCAAAGCGGGCGGTGAGTGGGAATCGCTGATGCTCCCCATCGAGCCGCGACATTGCAAAGTCTGTGACCAGGGACTGTATCGCGACAAAACCATGTTCCGTGGCGGCTGGTCCCGCTGCACTGTTTGCGATGAATTCGTGCACTACAGCTGTCTTGCAAGCGGAAAATTTTCATTTTTGAAGGCTCGGCCTCGAGTATGCAAGTCATGCCGGGCAGGCCGGCCACACGCCTCGGCATCCGCTGGCGAAAAGGCCGAAACTCCCGCCGCTGTTGGCTCGTGACTTCAGAGCGCAGCTCACGCCCACACTACGCTCACCCCGTTTGGCATAACCTGTTCGCGCAGGTCGTTCGCTATGGGCTGGCTCCGGCCATTCTAAGCATCAGTGGATTTTTCACCGCAAACTTTCTGGCCAGCGGTCTGTACACGTGGCCCAGAACAAGTCGGATCTTGGCGCTCTGTCTCACGCTCCTCGTTTTATCCTACGAATTCGTCTACAAGGAACAGTATGCCAGGACCGGTTCGAAAGAACAGGCGCGCGCAGCACTTTTCTACTCCTGCTCAATTCCCTATTTGGTAGGTATGGTACTCATGTTCGCACTCTGGACTTGGTAAGCGTTGGACGCGATGGGACAGGTCTTTCACAGCGGGGCATTCCTCCAGCAATGTTGGTCGGTACATCCATTGTGCGTATCGGTCAGACGGATCACCGGGGGCAATCACCTTATCCTGGCTTGCACGTCCTGCCGGTTTGCCCACCATCTCACGCTCGGCGATGTCGCCGTTCGGACTTCCGCATTGGAACAGACGGAGCCGTCCACCGGAGAACTCGACGCGCAATTGCCGTCGCAGGTCCGGTTCGCTGCCTGCCTGGACGCCCATGCGGCTGCCCTCACGTTGCGCGAGATGGATGTCATTGAAGACCTTGCCGTGATCCGTTGCGCGGAATGCCGCCGGCTCTATGTCTTGACGGTGACGGCATTCGAAACACACCAAAAATAGATGGCGGCTGGTTTCTTTCTCGCACGCCCGAGTATGATGCCAGGCAGCTCGATTCGGCTGGCCAAACTTGGCACATGGCTCAGCGTTTCAATATGCCACTCGTGACCGACGCTCCTGTGATTCTGTTCGACCACGCATTCGCTCTTCTCTCAGTGTACTCAGCATGACGGACACCCTGTCTTTTACCGATGAGGAGACTGCGCTGCTAGTTGATGCGCAGTTCTTTCAGAAAAAGGCCAAAATTAGTGAGAAGATCCGGGCCCAGTTGGAGAGGACAAGTGAAGCATTGAAAGCAGAATTGAGCCGCGGCCTGCTTCCGACGCTTCCTGATGATGGCCTCTCCGTGCAGTTCGTGAAAGGCGAGCACTTGGAGGACTTCCCCTACCAATATTTGGATTGTCCAAAGTATTTCCATGGTCCGGAGAAGCGTACGTTCCGTACGCTGGTCTGGTGGGGACACCATGTCGCCTGTGCCTGGCTGCTCGAAGGGCGCTTGACCAAACAGTACAAAGCGCGCCTCGTCGACCGATTCCATACCATTGCAGGACGGCATCTTGAATTATCACTGGCACCAACCCTTTGGGAGTGGAAACAAGGTGAAGGCTACACACTGCCGATCACTCATGACCGGAAGGCTCAAACCGCCGCGGTGCTGGCCGAACGCGCATTCCTGAAGATCGTCCGGTTTATTCCCTTCGACGATGCACGGCTGCGGAGCGGTGATTTAGCAGGTCTGAGTCTGGACGCGTTCCGCGCCATGCTTCCGATTGTGTCGCTGTAATTGTGCGAGCCCGGGGATTTCTGTAGACTAGCGCGGCATTTGGCGATCGTTTTCTTGCAGCTGGGTCGCCGCCACAAGGCACAGTTCTTACATGCGGCGTCGAGGCCCCGCTCGCGCCATTCTAAGGAGGGCATCGTGATACCTTCGCTTATGCGGGTGGGCACGGGAATTCTGCTGTCGGTTGGACTCATGGCTTCGTCGGGCTGCGGTGGAAGCGGAGAGACCCTCCATTTAGACGTGCTGCCGCCGCAGCAGCCGGTTCAGGTCGCGGAACCGGAAGCCGTCAAAATCGTGATTGAACCATTTGAAGACCGGCGGGCGGATAAACACCGCGTCGGGATGCGCACCCACCTGTGGGGAGGGGTCACATATTTTAATGTGTCGGGAGAAAAGCCCGGAGAGGTGTATGCCCAGGCCCTCGCCGATCGCTTGAGGGCATCCGGATGGCTCGATCGGTCATGGGATGTGCGGGTAGCACCCGCCGGATCCGCGCCAAATGCCGACATCGTGATCAGCGGGCAGTTGTTCGAATTTGCGGCCAATGCGAAGAGCCGATTGTTTTCCACCTATATTTCGACCAGCAACAAACTGACGATCACAGCGCGGAACAATGTGGATCGTAGTAGCACCAGCCGGAGCCTCGAAGGAGCTCAGACCGATACTGTGGTCTGGTTTTCGGAAGATGATGTCAAGAAGCTGATGACCGCGACCGTGAAAGACACGCTCGATCGGTACATTGCTGATACCACCATCTCACAGCGCGCGGTGCGTCCGAGCCGATAATCGTCTGAGGGAGAAGTGAGTCGTGCGTGAACGCCGCTGGGAGACTCGCGGTCCGATGACCTTTACCCAGGTGCTGGCGGTCGGTGAGCGTCTAGCCGCTCTCGGGCTCAAGCCGGCGGTCGCGGCCAAAGACATCATCTGCTACGTTGAGGAATGGAGCGTCGAGGCACCGGAAGACTTCGATAGCTTGGATGCCTGGTCAACCGAGGACGTGACGTTGGTGCATGTCCGGGACGGCTGGCGTGGAGACTTTTTTCTCCTCGCCGGTGCGTACCACACTGCCTATCTTCACTATCAGAACGTCGGGACCTACTGTTCGATCAGCCATCCTTGGCGCATTCGCGAACACATGAAGCTGCACGAAAACCGCAGCATGCTGTGGCTCGGTTTTCGGCACGCCCATTCGTTCTTGCGTGTCCGTCTCCAGACGCGAGAAGTGGTCACGCCGGGGGAAACGCGTGATGACGCGCGCCGAGAGCAATGGTTGGACGAACGACGCACCGCCTTTCTTGAAGCCATTACTACCGTGGGGTTGCCGATTGAAACGGCCATTGAAAAAGGTCAGCTGGCACTTCGTCCCAACGACCCAACGGTTCCATTTTTCTGCTCATGGCCGGATGCCTTTGGGCCCTGCCAGTTCGAATACAACACCTCCGACGCATACGAGTTTCTCGTTCCGGCCAGCCAGCTGGTCGCGACCTACGCCCCTGAACCGGCAGGGGTGCGTGCCTATTTGACCGGATTTTCCGAAGAGGCGCTTGGGGAATTTGCCCGCATTGAGCCCGCGGCTCGCTTGGCCTATCGGTGTTCCGTTCATTGTCCGCTCGATGACCTGCCGGAGATCCGATCGGCCATTGAACCCGACGGGCGCCTATATGCCACGCTCTGTGAGTTTCAAACCCAGGAGCTCATCCCTGATGGCGACGAGGCCTCGGCGATTATCGGCGTTGTCGGATCACCGACGGGCTTTTCGATCGAGGCGCGTTTGAATAAGGCGCCGCTCAAAGAAGACCTGATGGCCGGGTGGCTGGAACGACTGATCGGAGAGCCTGTCGTCTATGCGCCGCTTCCCGCCTTTGTCTGACAAAGACTGCTGAAACAAGTCGCTCTTCGCACCCACCCTGCGCTGGCGACTACTCCACCCGCCAACCCACCGATTGCTTCGCAATCGCTTTCCCGGGGACGCGCCTTCCACAGGGTTCTCTCACGTTGCTCCTCCCCTTCGACGTGCCTGCAGAGAATATGTCACGGGGCTTGGCGCCTTGCGGCCTTGAGCACTTGCTTAAGCCGTGTTCAACTATCCCATCGCAAGTCACATTTTCGTTGCTCAAAGTCATCAGATTCCGCACAGTAGAACCATGCGCCCGCTTTCCAGGGTCCAGTCGCTGCTGGCCAAGCCGTTCATGCCCGCCGTGTTTTTCCTGTCGGGGGTAACCTATGACACCCTCACCTTAACGCGGATTGATCGGCTCCTCGACAACTTGGTACTGCTTCTCTATCTGTTGCTCCTGGGGCTCCTGATTGTCCTTACCGGGCGGCTGGGCATTGAGCCATCGCCGGATCCGTCGCAGCTCAAGACGCTTTCCCCCGTCGCACGGTGGGTGCTCCAAACCCGGCCTTTCTATCCGATGGCCAGCCAGTTTCTCTTGGGGGGGCTGTTCAGCGCCTACGCCATCTTCTATTTCCGTAGCGCCACCCTGACCAGTACGGCAGTCTTTTTTAGTTTGCTGGTGCTTTTCCTCGTGGCCAACGAGTTTCTCCGAGACCGCCTGTCTAACCTTCGCTTACTGGTGAGCTTGTACGCGCTCGTCTGCTTTGGATTTTTCACATTTTTCTTACCCGTGATGATCGGCTATATGAACGTGTTGGTCTTTCTCGGAGGCGCTGTCTTGAGTGCTGCAGTAACGTTTCGCGTCGTGCAGCTCATCTATCGGAACAACCCGGATCGATCCAGGCGGGAGGCTGTAGGGGTGAGCGTGCCTGCCTTTGCCGTCATTGGGCTCTTAGTGGGATTCTATTTCCTGAACTGGATTCCGCCCGTACCGCTCTCCATGACGTTCGGCGGGATTTACCATGAAGTCAAGAAATCAGACGATCGGTTTGAACTGTCATTTGAGCGAAGTTGGTATCAAGTCTGGAAGCAATCGAACAGCTCGTTTCCCTCTGACGAGCCGGTCTATTGCTTTACGGCCGTGTTCGCGCCGGTCTCGCTGAGGACCACTGTCTACCATCATTGGTATTTCCGTCCGAGCCGGGAATTACCGTTTAGACATGCCGATAGGATCCCTGTCCGGATATCCGGCGGCCGGGAAGGCGGCTATCGGGCGTATACCTTCAAGCAGCGTCTCGATCCTGGGGACTGGCGTGTCGATGTGGAAACTGAGGATGGGCGAATCATTGGACGAGTCTCGGTGCGCGTTGAGATGAGGGCCGAGCCACAGCCGCCTTTGACGACCATTGTCTATTGAGAGACAGGGTCCTATTCTGCTTTGTATCGAGCCAGTGAGCAGCGCTCATTGAGTAATGGGGGGTTGCCGCAGGATATCCAAGGGCGTAGAGTCCCTCGTAGATGCCGCCACGTTCATTGCCGCCCTGTCCCTCGAGTCCCAATTGCGTGTCGACGCTTGCGTCCCACGCTGATACTCAGCATGCGATTGCGCCCTACCGCTATCAGAAATCCCTGGCAGAGACGAAAGACTTTCTCAAGACCACCATGGCAAGCCTGCCCCGTACCAGACTGGTCGAGGAGGACGGGGAGTACCTCCACTACGAATTCACCAGCTTGCTGATCCGGTTCGTCGATGACGTGGAATTTGTTTTCGATGACGGCAACAAGACGATTCACTTCCGGTCCGCCTCCCGGGTCGGCTATGGCGACCTGGGCGTGAATCGCCGCCGGATGGAAAACATCCGGTCGCACCTCGCTGGACGGATTTAGGAACGAGGAAGCTGTTGCCTCACAATGCTTTGCAGGAAGCCGCCGGGGCAAGCTCGTCGGCCGAAAAGGTGACGGTCGAGAGATAGGCCCAACCCATGAGATAGCCGAGCTGGCGGTAGGCTTCGAATTCTTCGAGTTGGTACCACTGAAATATGGTGCTGGTCTGAGGAAATTCTTCACCGGTTGGGGAATCGACGAATTTTCCCACTTTCTTGAGCGCGAGTTTCACCTTCTCATACGATGCCCGGTCCGTGACGAGCGGAAGTAGCCAATTCGTATCCAAATGCGTCGGGTTCACCGGCGGGCTCGTCAAGGGATGAGTGACGAGGGAACGACCGCTCTCAGGTTCGGGGCTCACATACATCTTCCCCGGGGCGAGAAGGGACGGGTTTTGTTTGAACAGCACGGGATTGTAGGCGTACGGTTTGAGATAGTGGATCACGGTCGGAACACCGTCCGGGCGGATTACCCAAAATCGGCGGTACCAGACGATCTCATTCTTGGGCGGAATTTCACCGCACCACTCCGCCCCCAGGCCAAAATAGCCCTTAATGCGCGCTTGCAGGTTGTACAAGTAATCATATTGCCACGTTGTATCCAGAGTGGCGTCTCCCACGATGAGATGCGCCACTTGGCGACGTAATAAGGTTTGGGCGCCCAGATTGTCGTAAAACGAGCCGTCTGTGATTTCGATCCATCGGCTCTTGGTGTCCGGCCAGATGCGCTGAATGCTCAGCATCAACAGGTAGTCCCAAATGGTGCCCAGAGTGGTGTTATGGCGACGTGCAAAATTCCACGTTTGATACTCGTTGTTCAGGTTGAAGGGTGCGGTGAGGATACCCAGTGCCAAGCGGGCAATATCGTCGCGATACCATTCCTGGACGAGGCTGTCGAGATCGAGTCCCGCACCTGATGCGGTCATGGCTTGTGACAGACGCACGCAGGCGTGAGGCCTAATCCGTTCTCTCCACGTTTTGTGGCAGGTTCCCTCAGTAAGGTCTTGTACAACGACCTGGCGAGGATTGAATGAGGCGGGTTTGCCGTCTTCGGTTTGCGCTTCCACGACCGGTAAGCCGAACCCGGCACTCTGGACATAGCCAAGTCCATCGGATCCGGTATAGTCGCGCGTGAATTCAAAGTTGTAATTGTCTCGATACGGTTGGTCCGACTCGGTTTCATAGGCCCTTGGACGACCGCGATTGACAAGATTCCCATTGATGATGAGGTAAGGCGCATCGACGTCCTTCCGATTCAACCGAACCAGGGGAGTCTCGTGTTTCCCGCGGAGATACGTGACCTCGATTCGGTGCTGATAAGGGGTGAAAAGATGCAGCTCGTTACCGATATCGGGCGGTGTCTTGATATGTAAGACGAGATCCCAGAGATAGTAGGGGATCAGCCGCCACAGATAGCCCCAAATTAGTTTCGGTCCTTCCCAAAACCCTCCTTCTCGTATAAATCCGGCATGGTGGCGCAGGTGAGTCACAAAATCGCCATGGGGATCGAGCAGTGTGGCTTGATCCGGTGTTTGGACAAGATTGCCATAAGGGTCATCAAGCTCCTGCCCCAAGTGGGCGAGCATCCACCCGGCGATATAAGATCCGCCTGAGACTGTGCTGAGATAGTCAATCCTCGGCAGACTCCCCATGTCCTGGAGTGCCTGCAGGATACCCAAATGAAAGGTTGCAGAGCGGATTCCGCCGCCGGAGAAAGCCAAACCGCTGAGGTGCGAAGGAACTTTTTCCGTCCGAGGCAAGGTGTCTCCCGCCATAGCCCCGTCGGCGCTCACAACGGCTCGCCGTCGCTGCTCGATGTAAGCGTATTCTTCCTGGTAGTCCCGGGTGAGAGAGGACGGGGTATAGGTAAAAGCTCGTTGGCGGACTTGATAGGTTTTGGTGGCGATAGGCTCACAGGACGCACACAGCAGGCAGAGGGCCAAATAGACGAGCGGCCCGATCTTGAGACGCCGCCGCCTCAATGCCCAGTCGGCGGCTTGGGCCCCCGTCTCGTCGTATGTTGGAAGATGCACTTTGGACAGGTGTAATGGATGAACTGTCCGCTCGCGACCAGGCGCTTGTTCATGAGCACCTTGCACCAGGTGCACAGTCGGTCGGGGAGTTCAGGCGCGGTAGAAGCAGGAGCGTTCGAAGGAAGTGACATGGAGACATTGTCCCCGAGCACAAAGAATCTTGTCAACCGAGGCAGGATGAAGCGATCACGAAAAAAAATTTCATGCCGCCATGCAGATGAAAAAAATCGTGGTATAGTTGCCCAACATTCCAGCAAAGTTTTTTCACCTACACACAGAAAGGCGGACTGCCGTATGAGCGCTCCGGTTGGTTCGGAAGAGACGATTTTGCCATCGAGTGCCCCAGCGACTTCTCCCTCAGTCCCCGTTCAGGGGATGGTGGGAGAGGGCAAGGCGTGGGGATTGTGCACCGCCGTTGACCTCCAGGATTGCCACCCTGATTTGATCCGCGATGCCGAGTATATACGCCGCTATGTCGTGGAGCTGTGCGACCTGATCGGCATGCAGCGATTCGGCGAATGCCAGGTTGTCAATTTCGGCTCCGGACGGGTGGCTGGGTATTCGATGGTCCAGCTGATCTCGACGTCCCTGATTAGCGGCCATTTCGCTAATGACACGAACAATGCCTATTTGGATGTTTTCAGTTGCAAGGGCTATGATCCGGGTGTGGTCGAAGAGTTTTCAAAGGAGTTCTTCCGAGCACGGCGGTCGATGGCCACAGTCACGCTTCGTTATTGATCAAACCCAAAGGGGGCGGTGGAAACCTCCGCTCCCTTCAATTCTCAGCCACCGCTGCCGATCATGACTGCCACGATCAAGGATTTTTTCAAGCACCTGCCCGGTAAGTTCGATGCCGAGGCCGCCGATGACCTCGAGGCAGTCTATCAATTCGACTTGAGCGGGTCGCAAGGGGGACAATATGTGATCACCATTCGGAAGGGCGCATGTCATGTCAAGGAAGGTAGGCATGACGATCCGCATGTGACGCTTTCAATGGCGAGTGAGGACTGCGTCAAGGTGTTGAATGGTCAACTCAGTGGGCCGGCCGCAGCCATGTCGGGACGGATCAAAATTACCGGTGATATTAGCCTGGCGATGCAACTGAAGGCGCTGTTTCCGACGGTTGGTGAGCAACTCTAGCCTGAAGCGAGCCGTTCTCCCCTCAAACCTCCTCGCGAGCATCATTTGTCTAACGGTTTGCCGGCACCAGGGGCACTTCTGAGGGAATTTCCTCAAACACGGCGGGCTCCTGGGTCGCACGGCGGGGGAACCGTTCTTCAAGGATGAGATACATCGTGGGCACAAGAAACAGCGTCAAAAGTGTCGACACACTGAGGCCGCCGACGACCGCCCGAGCCAAGGGAGCATTCGTTTCGCCGCCCGTCCCCCAACCGATTGCCATCGGCAACAGTCCGAACACCGTCGCCAGCGACGTCATCAAGATAGGACGCAAGCGGGTGCGGGCCGCCCGAATGACCGCTTCCTGGAGGGCCAATCCCTTCCGTCGCAGCACATTGGTATAGTCGACCAGTAACACGCCGTTGGACACCACAATGCCGAGCATCATAATGATCCCCATCATTGAGCTCGTCGACAACGTCGTGTCGGTGAGAAACAGCACCAGGATCACCCCGGGAAATCCCATCGGGACCGCAAACATGATGATGAAAGGATCCACCAGGGACTTAAACTGGGCGGCCATGACCATATACACGAGGATCAGGGCGAGAACAGTGGCGAACATCAGGCCCACAAACGTTTCACGTTGCTGCTGAATCTGTCCGGCCAATCGGATACTGAAACCATTGGGCAATTGCAGTTTGGCAAAGGCGGTTTCGAAGTCCTCGGCGATCGCCCCGAGGTCACGGTTTAACGGATTGGCCGTAATGTGGACCACTCGTTGAAAATACTTGCGATCAATTTTCACCGGTCCTGCGTTCAATTTTAGTGACGCGACGTTCTTCAGCAGAACCGGTTCGCCGTTTCTGGCGGTCAAGATGATGTTCTCGATGTCGGTCAGATCCTTCCGGTGTTCTTCCGCAAGCCACGCGCTAATGTAATATTCATTCCCGTTCTGGGGATCGGTATAAATGATCGGATCCGTCTGCCCATTGCCGTTGAGTGAAAACAGGACGGCGTTGGCAATGTCGGTTTCACTGATCCCCAGCAGGGCGGCCTTCTCACGATCCACCACCACGTTGACCTCCGGATAGTTCTCCTCCCGGCTGACTTCGATATCGGCCAAGCCGTCCACCTTGTGCATGACACCCTCGACTTGGCGAATGGCCTCTCGAGCGTTTTCGAAGTCATACCCGTAGATCTCAACGTCAACGGCTTTCTGTGAGCCGAAACTGGTCACCCGCTTGACGAGCCCCCCCGGATCGAAAAACATCGCAACGCCGGGAAACAACTTGACGATTTTCGGCCGTACGTCGTTCATGATCTGGACTTGATTCCGCGATCGATGTTCAGGGGAAGCCAGGTACACGGAAATGACGGAGGTATGGGGACCCGTGTTGGGATTAAACAAAGACGACCGACCCTGAGCCAGAACACCGGTGCTGGACACGATCGTTTCCAACTCGTGGGCAGGGATACTGGTACGCAGGACTCGCTCTACCTCAGCCACCTGTTGCTCCGTTTTCTCCACTCGCTGGCCGACTGGCGCACGAAGCACAATGCGAAACTGACTCTCGTCCGAAACGGGAAGAAACTCAGTGCCAATCCGCGGGACCAACGCGAGCGACGCTCCGAAGATCACCAGGATACCGACGATGAACAACCTTCGATGAGCGAGTATCCAGCGGAGTGACTCTTCGAATCCGCGGTCCAGCGACTCATACCGCTCGCGACTCCACGTCATGAGGCTGACGAACCAAGCCGGCATCGAACGGTGCGATTCCTGTTCGGGCTTCAGGAATTTGAAGCAGAGCGCCGGCGTGACCGTTCGCGAGACGAAAAACGAAGTGAAGAGGGCGATCGCGATTGTAAGGGTCAGAGGAATGAGCAACAGCCTGGCTATCCCTACTATAAAAAAGATCGGGAGAAACACGACAACGGTGGTGACCGTTGATGCCAAAATCGGCATCGCCACTTCCCGGGCGGCTTCCAGGATGGCGTCCCAACGGCGTTGGTTCGTATTGAGATGGCGCTGAATGTTTTCCAGTTCCACAATCGAGTCGTCGACCAGGCGGCCAATCCCCAGCGCCAATCCTCCCAGGGTGAAGACGTTCAATGTTTGGCCGGTGAAGTAGAGCACAATGAACGTCACCATGATGGAGAGTGGAATGGCGACTGAGATGATGAGCGTGCTGGTTACATTACGCAGGAAGACGAGAATCACCGCTGCGGCCAGCAGGGAGCCGTGAAGGGCTTGCTCGACGAGATTGCCGATCGATTGGCGGATGTATACCGATTGATCGAAGGAGATGCCGAGCTTCACGCCGGGCGGGATGCCAATCATTTTCGGCAACGCCGCACGCAGGGCATCGACCACTTCCACAGTATTTGCAATCGGTTGCTTGTTGACGCGAAGGTAGACCGCCCGTTTGCCGTCTGTCCGAACGATATTCGTTTGAATGTCGGAAGAATCGGTCACCGTGCCCAGGTCCCTGACCCTAACAGGGTTTCCCTGCTGGTTCACTTTGACGATGACATCTTGAATCGGCTCAACGGTGCGGAATTGGTTATTGGTGAAGACGTTGTAGTCGAGATTGCCGGCCTTGATATCGCCAGACGGGAGGATCAGATTCGCGGCTTTGACCGACTTGACGACATCCAAGATGGACAGCCCACGAGCGTTGAGGAGTGCCGGATCCAGATTGATGTTGATTTGGCGGATCTTGCCACCTTCCACGGTGGCGGCGGCAACGTTGGCAATCTGTTCAATCTGAGGGGCGATCGTATTGAATGCAAGGTCGTACAGCGCCCGTTCGTCCAGGGCGTCGCTTGAGACTGTGACGAAGGACACCGGTATATTGGAGACGTCGAACTTGACGATAAACGGTTGAAGAATACCCGGCGGCAAGCTGTTCAAGATCTGGGTGATCCGCTGCATGACCTCCATCTGTCCCACGTTGATATCGGCGCCCCAGTTGAACCAAATTTGGACGGCACCGATGCCTTGCTTGGCGAATGACTCGACATGCTCCACATTTGACGCCGAGCTGACGGCTTTCTCGATGGGATAGACGACGCTTTGTTCGATGTCGAGGGGCGGGGCGCCTTTGTAGATGACACCGACAAAGGCGACAGGCACCTGAATGTTCGGGAACAGATCGACGGGGAGGCGATTCAGCGAGGTGGCGCCGAGCACGACCATCGCAAGTGACAGCATCAGGATGCCGATGCGATTTCGTAGCGCAAGAAGGGTGAGCCACATAATGTCGTGCGCTGAGCGAGGCTCAGCAGGATCGATCTATCTCAAAATGCCTGATCCATGCCAACCCGGACGTCTTAGGAGCGGGTTAGGGGTTCCGTCTGTACAGGCGTTCCGTCGTGAACGAGGTCTTTCCCTGACACGATCACTTGTTCGGAACCGGTCAGTCCCTTGGTAATCTCCACCCGGTTCTCGTCTCGGACGCCGATTTCAATTGATACACGCTCGGCCTTTCCATCGCGTACGATGTACACGTACTGAGCATCTTCCAATCGGCTGACCGCATCAATCGGTATCTGCAATGCATTCTGGTGCTTTCCTACCAGAACCTCGACGCGCGCGAACATACCGCCCTTCAGCAAGCGGTCTTTGTTCGGGAGGTCCACCTCAACCGTCATGGTCCGAGTGGCGCGGTTCAAGGCTTGGACTACGCGCGTCACTGTCCCTTGGAACACTCGGTCCGGATACGCCTCCGCGCGAATCTCCGCCTTTTGTCCGATCTGCACCAGCGGAACGTCCTTCTCCACGACTTCGATGAGAGTACGGACCGTTTCGATATCATGCAAACTCACAATCCCCCTGGACGTGGTGGAATTACTGGTGGCAGCCCCAGTGACATAGGCGCCCAAATCGAGATTCCGCTCTGCTACGTATCCAGAAAATGGGGCGCGGATGTAAGAATACGTAAGGTTGGTTTCTGCCTGGGCGAGCGCCACCTCCATTTGCTTGACCTGGGCACGGAGCGACTCGAGGGCGGCGATCGCTGCATCCGAGTTCACTTCGGCCGTATCCACGTCCTGTTGCGAAACGAACTGATCCTTTATCAGGGCCTGCATGCGGTCGAGCGTCAGTTTGGCATTGCGAACCGATGCCTCTTGCTGGGTAACCTTCGCCCGGGCTGCCGCAAGGTTGGCTTTGGCCTGGTTGACGTTGTGCACATAATCCTGATGATCGATTTCCAAAAGCAATTGATTCGCCTTCACGAAGTCGCCCTTGTCCACATGCAGCTTGGAGATATAACCATCGACACGTGAGAAAACATTGACCACCTGGTTGGGGGTGATATCGGCGGTGTACGCCAACCGGATCTCCAAGTCTTGTTTCAAGGGGGTGATTGTGCCCACCGTGATCACGCGGGATTTTTTTGGATCGATCTTGGCGCCGCTGCTCAGGCGGAACACGACAAGGGCCGTCACGGCAAAGAAGATAATGATGCCGAGCGTGACCAGCGGGTGCTGCTTCACAGGGTTCATAGTGGCCGGCTCCGCCGTGCCTTCATGATGCCCGTGAGGAAAAGGTCTACGTAGGTCCTTACCGTCGCATCATGAGTTTGGTGCATCGGGACGGCGAAAATTTCATGAAGGAGACGATGGTGCACAACCATCCCGATAAAGGCTCGGGCGGCCAGCAGAGGATCCACGTCACGAAAAGCGCCTTCGTCGATTCGGGTTTTGATATAGGTCGCCAGGTGATCGTACAGCACACGATGGTGCTTGCCGAAGAACATGTCGGACAACTCATGGCCCTCGAGCGCGCTGAAAAGGAGTAACCGCAAGAGGGTAGAATCCACCCCAGGTTTGATACGAAAGCCCGCGATTAAGGTGAATACCCGCAGGTCATCACGCTTTCGGGCCGATTCCTCGACCGCTCCCAATAGCTCATCGAGGGTGACCTTCTCGGCCAAGATCGCTCCGTACAGTGCGCGCTTGGTCGGGAAGTGCTTGAACACGAGCGCTTCACTGACGCCGGCGGCCTTCGCGATCTCCTTCGTCGTCGTGCCGTTGAATCCCTTGGCTGCAAAGAGGGAGGCCGCCGCCGCAATGAGGCCGGCCTGACGCTGCTGGCTGGTCGATCGTGTCGCCATAATCGTCAGCTAGGTGAGTGAGTAATTACTTACTTGGAGGGTACCACGAACATCTGGCGGGGGACAATGAAAAGACCGCTTCTCCGAAACAGAGGGAGTTTATCGAGGGAGATTGGTCCCCAGAAAGTACCGCAAGCGGTTCCGCTCCCGTACGGTCATCTTGAGGATTTCCACCCCGAAGGCGTGCCCCCTCGACCAGGTGACGCTCGCACTTAGAACGAAGAGAGGATCGTGACCGTCGGGAAGATAGAGGAACAAGGTCACCTCAAGGCCAGACCTTACGGCCACGTTCCCATGGATGCGCAGCCCACTATTGGAAAGGTCGACAACGCTGCCATCACCCATGATCAACCCGTGTTCTTCGTCCTGTGCCGAATACATGAGCCGGACATCGACGGGAACCCGAGGTTCATTACGTCTCTCACAAACGCGATGGGTGCGATGCAGTGTTTTCGCCAATCGAACTCTTTCCTGCTTCATAACATCACCTCTGATCATGATTTATCGGCTTTTTTCCGAAACAGATGGTTCCATACATAGAAGCGCAGTTCATTTTGGACTTCGAGTCTGGGCGCAATCATCTCGACTCCGAAGCGCCGTCCAGACACCCAGGAAACACGGCTTTCAGCGATGCACACAGGTTCTTCGACTCCGGGAAGGTCAATAAAGAGCGATAAGTCCATTCCGAGCTTCACTATCTGGTTGCCGTGGATCCCGATGCCCGCTTGTGAGATATTCCGCACGACGCCGTTGCCGATCAACATGCGACCGTTGCACATCCCGGAGTACATCAGGCTGAACTGTGTCGGGACGCGCTCGGTCCCGCGACGGTTGTCGTGAGCTGACTTGTCGGCGGTTCGGCGTGACCGGTGAATGCTCGTGTGTTTCATGTCTCTCCCTTCCAATGGTCAGAAACTATCCCTGCCATTTAGGGGACGATACGAAAGGCCGTCCGGTGGTGATTGGACTGGGGCAACCTGACATGCTTCCAGATGATGCCCTGTATTCGCTTCCGTTCGTCGTCCGTCAGCTTGGGGAACCGCACGGCGAAGACATGACCTTTGATCCAGGATACGGTCGCGTCCGTTAGACATAAGGGCGCTTGCCCGTCGTTCAGATACAGAGTGACTGTGACGTGGCCTCCAATTGCTGGAAGCGTGGTGCCGAGAATTTTGCAGCCGGTTTTGGAGAGATCCTTGAGAGAGCCGATGGATGTGGTGAATCTGGCCCCTTCAGTGCCTGTATACTTCACCTCGTGGTGGATCAGCGCTCGTTCGGCATAGCGTCGATCAAGCGGCGCATGAGCGCGTGGCGCCGCCAAGTTCTGTTCTAGCAAGCTGCTCTTCATCGGTGCCTCCTGGTTGCGTACACCTCGAGAATACCCGAGAGGCTACGTTCAGCCATTCCCAGATAGTGGGGAGCTGGTCTCCTACAGAAGAGGGGCAGAGAGCGCTGGAGCGTGTAGATGAACGAAGACTACGTGGTTTTACTTGGCAATCAGTGGCGGATTTTGGCCCAAGCCTTCTGATACTCCTCGAATGAATCTACCTCCATCCAGCCCTTGAACACAGGCACTGCATCGATATGGTGTCCTTCGTCGATCAACTCCTGCACTAGATCGGTGAAGGAAGCTTTACTCACACTGGCGGCTTCATGAAAGCCGGCAGACTTGTACCGTTCTTGTGAGGTCCGGTAGCACTCTCGCAGGGCCTGCGTTCCTTTTTCGGAAAACATCGCCATGCCAACGAACTCTCCATGAACCTGGTCCAAAGGAAGGTGCTGACCGATTTTGACGATCCGGTGTTCGTCCTCTCCCATAACGAATCGTGACAGGTAGCTACTCGCCGGAGGATCGGCCAGGGTGACAAGATCAGGGTTGAGATGGGAGGGTGCCCCTCCACGTTCCACATGGTCCCGCCAGGCTAGATCAACAACGAGTGCGAAATCGGCGGGGCTCTTCAGCAGCTTTTCCAGGATGGTCGTATCGAAAATAATGTCGCCGTACAGCACGATGGTTCGGCCCTTCATTTCGGACTCGGCACAGAAGATTGAAAAGAGCTCTCCCGTCTCTTCATAACGATCGTTATCGTAGTAGCGGATATTTGGCAGTGCGATCGCCTCTTTCTTGTATCCACGGATAACCGCGATCTCCTTGATATTCGCCTCATTCAGCGCAGCCACGGCACGCTCGAGGATCGTCTTGCCTTTGATATCCAGTAAGCACTTGGGTTTGTCTTCGATCAACGGGAGCAGCTGTTTTTCGAATCCGGCCGCGGGAATGATCGCCGTAATTTTTTCCCCGCCGATCGGAAGAAAGGCCCTTTCGTCCTGCTCCATTTGAGGTACGCCCACAATGTCGTAAACTTCGGGCAAGGTCACGATCTGATCATTGGCCGCACCGGGCCGCGTGTCGTTCCGGATGAGATCGAGGGTGTCTCGCATGGCCCGAATAGCCGCTCGAACAGGTTGGTTCGCATAGATGATGATCTTGGCACCCGCCTGCTCCATTTCTTGAGCGGTTGTTTGATCAAAAATGGTGGGTACCACGACCAACGGCACGCGCCTGGACCAGGCTTTGTATAAAGTCTTCAACTCGTCGAACGTTTTGGACTTGGAGTGAATCAATACCGCATCGGCACCGGCCTCTGCATAGGCTTCCGCGCGCTTTAAGGCTTCCTCCTGACCCCAACCGGCAATCAAGGCTTCGGTGCGAGCGATGACTATGAAGTCGGGCACTGTTTGCGCCGCTTTGGCAGCCTTAATCTTCCCGCAGTGTTCATCGATGGGGATCAACTCTCGGCGGACGCCGGCGTAAAAACTGCAGCGCTTTGGATAGACATTGTCCTCAATGCAAATCGCCGCGACGCCCGCCCGCTCACGGTCGTTGACGGTGCGCATGACGTTCAAGGCATTGCCGTATCCGGTGTCGCAATCCGCAATGACGGGGATGTTCACCGCTTCCGCAATATGACGTTCCACCTCGAGTTGCTCACTCGACGTGATGAAACTGGCGTCGGGAATGCACTTGAGTGAAGCCGAAATGGCGAACCCGCTGGCCCAAACGCCGTCGAATCCGGCGCGCTCGATCAACCTGGCGCTGAGCGCGTCATGGGCCCCGACGACCTTGAGGGCTCCCGCTTTTTTCAGGGCCGCTCGTAGCTTGGTGGCGTTATGCATGATGAGGAGGCATGATGCGAAAGCCCATGGTGGTTGTCAATGAAAAGTTTTGTGCGGCGGCCGATGAATCAGTACGTGGCACCGCCCAAATCCTGATCGGGGGCCATGGCGCCTTCAATCCTGGTGGCAAGCGCCGGATTTTCGAAAAAGATGATGCCACGATCGGAGCGCGTCTCGTAGCGGAGACTCACCACCGTTTCCAGACCCTGCCAGTTAAAAATCTTCACGGCGCCACCCGCAAACTGCCCCGGCGTGCGATCGAGTGGCCCATACCGTGATTGAAGAAATCCCAACAGTTGATCGTGGGCTTCTCTACCCTGGTATCGAACCGTGACGCGAGCGAATCGGTCATCGACGGTGGTAAATCTCATGGATTCAACCTTGGCTGGCCCAATTGTCGGGGGTCCTCCTTTGAGCTCATACGTCTTCAACCGGCCTGCGTCGTCCACTTTACTGAACGTGTCCGACTCCAACAGGGTTGCTCCCCAAGGGATGCCTTCAAAGCCTTTGGGGTCCTCCTTCATCTCGACTGCCAGCGTGGCAGTTACGACCAGGAGATTGCCGGAGAGCATGATCACTAGAAAGACCTGAAGCAGGAGGAAGTTACGGATAGACATGGGCTATTCCGCTGTGTCGGCCAGCAGATCGTTGAATCGCGGGGCCAGCGTCCGGCTGTCCAGGAAAATATAGCCGCGCTCGGTACTCGACTGGTAGGTCAGGTTGATTTCCGACTCGCTGCCGCGCCAATTGTACTGTTGATTGAGGCCGCGGAGCATCTGTCCTGGCAGACGTTCCGTCCGACCGAACTCCGATTCAAGGTATGAGAGAATCCTTTTGTGCGTTTCCGCACCGCGGTACCGGATGGTCACGCGGGCAAATTGATCGTCGATGGTGGACAGACGAAGGCTCTCGACCGGAATGCTGGCAAAGGACGGCGGCGTATCCTTGAACTGGTATTCAATGATGTTGCGGCCTTGCCGTGTCAGTTCCAGATCCGACCGTGTGTGTAGTGGAGTCCCCCAGACAATATTGTGAAAGCCCTTTGGATCGTTGGTCATTGATACGGCGCCGGCTGATACAGGCGAGAAGGCAATCATGCCGCTCACAAGAAGGAAGAGTAATCGCATGAGGTAACGCTATCATGCTGTGTGGAGGGGCGCAACGGCTTCGTTTCCTTGTGAAATCCTCAGGGCATGGCTTATAATGCGCCTTTTTTCGGCACGATATGATGCTCGAAGAAAGGTCAGAATGATCGAGAGCGATGCCTTCGTACAGGCCATGCAGAATATGGGTGTCAATTTCTTCACGGGAGTTCCGGATTCCCTGCTCGGTGGCATTATTGCCGAACTGATGGACCGGCGGCTGTATACCCCGGCCGTCCGTGAGGATGAAGCCGTGGCGATGGCTGCTGGCGCTTATATGGGCGGAAAAATTCCTGCCGTGTTGATGCAAAATTCAGGACTGGGGACCTCGCTCAATACGCTGATTTCCCTGAACCTCATCTATCATCAGCCTTGCATCCTGATCGTGTCTTGGCGGGGGCAGGGAGGGAAGGACGCTCCCGAGCACCTCGTCATGGGTGAAGTCATGCCCCAATTGTTGGATACGATGAAAATACCGCACCGGACGCTGACCGAACACAGCGCGATCGAAGACTTCAAATGGGTAGCGGAGACCTTCATGAAACAACGGATCCCGGTCGCCTTGTTCATCACCAAAGGGGTCGTCAAAGGGTTACACCCATGAGGCCGGAGCAAGGGACCTTGATCAGCCGAGCTCAGGCGATGGCAGCGCTGCTCGAACTATTGACCGACCAACCGGTGATCATCTGCAACGGTTTCCCTTCCCGCGAGGCTCAGAAACTGGCCGACCGGCCAACACATTTTTACATGATCGGTTCCATGGGAAGCGCTCCGGCTATCGCCTTGGGCGTCGCACTGGCCAAGCCGCAGAAACAGGTCATTGCGTTCGACGGGGACGGGAATGTCTTGATGGGCATGGGCACGCTGGCGACGGTCGCCGCCCTGAAGCCGAAAAACTTCATCCACGTGGTCTTTGATAATGAAGTGTACGGTACGACCGGTAATCAACCGACGATTTCAAATGTGGTGCCGTTGGAAAAAGTCGCCAAGGCGGCAGGCTACATGAATGTCGAGCGTGTACTGGATCTCGATGATCTCGTCTATGAGTTCAAAGATATGCTCAAGAAGGACGGACCGAGCATGCTATTGATCAAGGTCAACGAGTTCGCAGAAGATGCAGGACGCGTCGTGTTGGACCCTCCCGATATCACTAAACGATTTATGAAGGCGATAGAATAGGACCCGTCACCAAATGAACTTGTTTATATCTATGCACTTCAGACCCCCTGTTGTTTGCTCGTCACCCTGTTCCGCCACATCTCGATCGTCGGCGCTCGGTTTTGAGGCCGCATCATGATGCTATTGAATCCCGGCCCAGTGAACGT
>Ga0075419_10000067_pt1 | contig 50216 bp, 40 predicted proteins | sample SoiMetdeltSBSDD3_FD_76900 | JGI IMG/M metagenome (GOLD analysis project Ga0075419, IMG submission 76900) | Bulk soil microbial communities from a Populus tree surrounding site in Tennessee, USA - Soil MetaG P. deltoides SBSDD3 | ecosystem: Environmental > Terrestrial > Soil > Tree plantation... | reverse complement strand
GTGCTGGTCCCGCCCCGGGCGGCCTACCTGCCCCAGGTCCCCCGGCTGTTCAGCGAGCCGCTGGCCGACACCATCCTGCTCGGCGAGGAACCGGGCGAGCTCGACGACGCGCTGCGCATGGTCTGCCTCGACGAGGACCTCGGCCGCATGCCCGAGGGCCACGCCACGGTCATCGGGCCCAAGGGCCTGCGCCTCTCGGGCGGCCAGGTCCAGCGGGCCGGCGCGGCCCGGGCCCTGGTGCGGCGGCCGGACCTGCTGGTTGTCGACGACCTGTCCAGCGCGCTCGACGCCGCCACCGAGGCCACGGTGTGGGAACGGGTGGCCGGCGGCGGCTACGAGACCGCGCTGCTGGTCAGCCACCGCGCCCACGTGCTCGACCGAGCCGACCGGATCGTCGTGCTCGACGCCGGCCGGGTGGTCAAGGTGCTCACACGGGCGTGAGGTCGACGGGGATCCCGTTCAGCACCGACGTCCCCGACACCGGGTCCATCAGCTCGTCGTCGGCCAGCAGGTTGCTGTTGACCCCGGCGTAGCGCCGGGCCACCGACAGCTCGACCCCGTCGAGGTCATGGCCCCAGCCGTGGGGGATGCTGACAACGCCCGGGCGGATGGCGTCGGTGACCTCGACCGGGATCGTCACCTTGCCGGTGCGGGACGCGACCTGGGCGTCGGCGCCGTCGGCCAGGCCGAGGCGGGCGGCGTCGGTGGGGTTGACGTGGACGGTGCAGCGGGGCTTGCCCTTCACCAGCACCTCGACGTTGTGCATCCACGAGTTGTTGGACCTCAGGTCCCGCCGGCCGACCAGCCGCAGGCCGCCGGCCGGCTCGTCGAGCGCGGCCCGCATCCTGGTGACGTCCTCCACCAGGATCTCGGGCGCCAGCTCGACCATCCCTGTCGGAGTCCGCAGCACGTCCGGCAGGCGCGGCTCCAGCGGGCCGAGGTCGACGCCGTGGGGGTTGGCCAGCAGCACGTCGAGCGACAGCCCGCCGGGGTTGGCGCCGAACCCGTCGCCGTAGGGGCCGGTGCGGAGCATGAGGTCGATGAGCCGCTCGGGCCCGCTGCGGTCGCCGAGGGCGGCCACGATCTCCTCCGGCTCCCGCCCGTGGATCGGGCCGGTCTCGTCGCCGACGGCCGCGGACACCAGGGCGCCCACGACGAGGTCGTCGACGATCGCCGGATCGGCGCTCGCGCCCATGCCCTGCGCCACCAGCGCGAGGCGGGCCAGGATGCGCCACTCGTCGAGCTGGCCCTCCTCCATCGGCAGGGTCGGCGGGCTGTAGTTGGCCACGTTGCGCAGCCCCAGCTGGAGCAGCGCCAGGTCGTAGTGGCCCTTCTGCAGGGCCGTGGGCACCGGCAGGATCACGTCGGCGTGGCGGGTCGTCTCGTTGATGTACGGGTCGACGGCCACGTAGAAGTCGAGCGTGGCCAGCGCGGCGTCCAGCCGGGCTGCGTTCGGCGTCGACAGGACGGGGTTGCCGGCCACCGTGACCAGCGCCCGGATCTGGCCCTCCCCCGGCGTGTCGATCTCCTCGGCCAGGCAGGCCACGGGCAGCTCGCCCAGGCTCTCGGGCAGGCCCCGGACCCGGCTGCGGCGCCGGCCGAGCCTGATCCCCCGGCCGATCCGGGGCGTGCCCCGCGTGTTGGCGGCGCCGGCGGCCGCGGTGGTGAACATGGCGCCGCCCGGCCGGTCGAGGTTGCCGGTCAGGGCGTTGAGGACGTCGACCAGCCACGACGTCAGCGTCCCGTAGAGGGCGGTCGTGGTCCCGATGCGCCCGTAGACACACGCGGTGCGGGCCGCGGCCAGGTCGCGCGCCAGGGTGCGGATCGTGTCGGCGTCGACGCCGGTCACGTCCGCGACGGCCTCCGGGGTGAAGGGCTCGGCCACGGCGAGCACCTCGTCCACGCCCGCCAGGTACTCGCCCGCCGCGCCAGCGTCGACGAGGCCGTCGGCCGCCAGCACGTTGACCAGCGCCATCAGGAGGAACGGGTCCGCCCCGGGCCGGATGGCGACGTGGCGGCTGGCGACGGCCGCCGTCTTGGTGCGGCGAGGATCGACGACGACCAGGGTCCCGCCCCGCTCGATCAGCGCCTCCAGCCGACCGGGCCAGTCGGGGGCGGTGGCCAGGCTGCCGTTGGACTCATACGGGTTGGCGCCCAGCATCAACAGGAAGTCGGTGCGGTCCACGTCGGGGACCGGCACGGTGAGCGCGCCGCCGAACATCAGGGCGGAGGAGATCTCCTTCGGCCGCTGGTCGACGGTGCTGGCCGAGTACACGTTGGTGGTGCCGAGGGCTCGGATGAGGGGGCGCAGGTACAGCAGCCCGGCGAGGGAGTGGGCGTTCGGGTTGCCCACGTAGATGGCGGCGGCGTCGCGCCCGTGCTCCTCGACGATGGGCAGCAGGCGGGCCTCGACCTCGGCGAACGCCTCGTCCCAGCCGACCTCGACGAACGCTCCGTCCCGCTTGACCAGCGGCCGGCGCAGCCAGTCGGGGTCCTCGTGCAGCTGCTTGAGCGTCGAGCCCTTGGGGCAGATGAAGCCGTGGCTGAACACGTCCTCGCGGTCACCCCGGATCCGGGTGACCCGCTCGTCGCCGTTGCCGGCGGGGGCCAGCCCGATCTCCAACCCGCACCCGGCCTCGCACAGCGGGCAGGTCCGGAAGGCGGTGCGGGTAGCTGCGGGCATGGTTCCCCCTCGTCGTCGTCCCGCCAATGCTGCCACGACCAACGGGGAACCACCCCTACCTGTGCGGTAAGGGTCTGGCGTCCAGACACCTCAGCTACCTGGTACGCACGCCCGCATCGAACGCCTACTCGCGCTTCATCATGGCGAGTGCTTCCAGCTCCAGGTCGACGTACTGCTCGCCGGAGACGTCGACGATCGCCTCCTTGATCGTGCCGCCGGTGAAGGCGTACGGAGAGGTGCCGGGGTAGTCGTCCGTGACGGGCGACGCGGGATCCTTGCCGACGTTGAGGCCCTCGCCGACGAGCGAGAAGTTGCCCGGCTGGGTCGTGATCGTGCCCTCGCCGACCTTCTCGTCGTCGATGAACAGCGACAGCGTGCCGGTCGTCGGCATCGCGTCGCCCTCACGGGCGAACGACGCACCGAGGATCACATGCCCGGTCGGGATCTCCTCGGTCGACTCGACGATCTGCACGTTGCTGCCGACGAAGTTGTAGGCGTACTTGAGCTTGCGGTCCCTGATGTAGAGTGCGTGGCCCCCGAACGCGGCCCCGTGGGAGAACAGCACCCCGCCCGCGTCGGGCGAGTCGATGTCGACCTCGACCGCGATCGAGTAGCTGCGGTTGCGCATGTTGGCGGCCGCCGCCTCCGGGACCTCGGCTGCATCCGGGTAGTAGACGTAGCGGTCCCGGGGCGGCACGATCTGCGGCCGGGTGGGGTCGGACAGGACCTCGACGGCCGTCCGGTCCTCCAGCGGCAGCCCGTTGTACATGCCGGCGAGGTGGAACCAGTGGTTCACCATCTCCTGGAGCTTGACCGGCTCGTCCGCGGCCAGATCGCGCACCTCGGTCGGATCGTCGTCGGTGTGGTACAGCTCCCAGCGGTCCTCGCCGAAGCGGCTCCAGCCGGCGATCGTCGGATGGACGCTGACGGCCTTCCAGCCCTTGTGCCAGACGGCCCGCGACCCGAGCATCGAGAAGAACGCGGACTCCTTCGGCGATGGGGCATCGGCGTCCTCGAACGTGGATCGGAAGCTCACACCCTCCAGCGGCAACTGCTGGTAGCCCTTCACCTCCGCCGGCAGCTCGACGCCGAGCAGGTCGAAGACCGTCGGCACGACGTCGGTGGCGTGCATGAACTGCTTGCGCAGCTCGCCCCTGGCCTTGATCCCGGCGGGCCACGAGATGAGCAGGGGATCGGCGACGCCGCCCTCGAAGTTGTAGCGCTTCCACATCTTGAACGGCGTGTTGAACGCCCACGCCCAGCCGACCGGGTAGTGGTTGTAGGTCGACGGGGACCCGAGCTCGTCGAGGTACTCGAGGTTCTCCTCGATCGTGTCCGGGATGCTGTTGAAGAACTTGTTCTCGTTGACCGAGCCGTTGGGGCCACCCTCGCCGCTCGCGCCGTTGTCGGACACGAGGATGACGATCGTGTTGTCGCGCTGGCCGGACTGCTCGAGGAAGTCGAGCAGTCGCCCGATCTCGTGGTCGGTGTGCGACAGGAACCCGGCGTACACCTCGGCCATGCGGGCGAACAGCCGCTTCTCGTCGTCGTTCAGCGAGTCCCACGGACGCACCACGTCGAGCGGCGGCCAGGGCGTCCCGTCCGGGCTCGTCTCCTCGGCGTAGGGGTTGAGGGGTGACAGCTCGGCGTCGGCCGGGAAGATCCCCAGCTCCTTCTGGCGCTCGAACACCCGCTCCCGGTAGGCCTCGTAGCCCATGTCGAACCGGCCTCGGTACCGCTCGATCCACTCCGGCGGCGCGTGGTGAGGGGCGTGGGTCGCACCCGGGCAGAAGTACATGAAGAACGGCCTGTCGGGGGCGATCATCTTGGCGTCCTTGATGAACTCGATCGCCTTGTCGGTGAGGTCGGTCGTCAGGTGGTAGCCGTCCTCGGGCAGGGCCGGCTGCTCGACCGGGTGGTTGTCGTAGACGAGGTCGGGATACCACTGGTTGGTCTCGCCGCCCAGGAAGCCGTAGTAGCGCTCGAAGCCGCGGCCGACCGGCCAGTTGCGCTTCGTCGAGGCCATGTTCATCTCGTCGGACGGGCAGAGGTGCCACTTGCCGAGCATGTAGGTGTTCCAACCGCGCTCGCCGAGCACCTCGGCGACCGTGGCGCACTCGAACGGGATGTGCCCGTTGGCGTTGGGGAAGCCGGACGTCGCCTCGGCGATGCACGCCATGCCGTTGGTCGTGTGGTTGCGGCCGGTCAGCAGCGACGAGCGGGTCGGCGAGCACAGGGCGGTGGTATGCCAGTTCGTGTAGGTCAGGCCCGACTCCGCCAACCGGTTGATGTTGGGCGTCTCGATCAGGCCGCCCCACGGCTCCATCGCGGAGAACCCGACGTCGTCGAGGACGATGTACAGCACGGCGGGCGACCCCGCGGGGGCCACCGGCTGCAGGAACGGCGCCCAGTCGGGGGTCGACGCCCGGCTGTCGATGTCGATCGTGCCCTGGAATCGCTTGCTCATGGCCCTCAGCCTCGCGATACCGCGGCTGCGGGTGCGTCACCCACATGGGGTGACGCCGCGGTCGCGCGCTTCGCCCGGTCTATCGTCGGGGACGTGGGCGGGGACAGCCACCAAGGACCCGTGCCCCGACCCCGGCTCGACCAGCGGCTGGCCGGCGCGACGCAGCGCCGGCTGACCTGCGTGGTCGCCGGCGCGGGGTACGGCAAGACGACCGTGCTCTCGCAGTGGGCGAGCGACACCCCCTCGGCCTGGCACGGCCTCACCCCCGGCGACCGGACGCTCGGGGTCGTGGTCCGGGCCGTCACGGACGCGCTGCGGACCCGGGTCCCGGGGCTGCCGGCCGACCTGGTGGCCGCGGTGTCCGGCCCCCGGGGCCCCGACACCGGCACCGACGAGGGCGGGCGGGCCCAGGCCTACGCGGCGCGCATCTGCGAGGCGCTGGCCGAGCGCCAGGCGCGGGACCTCGTGCTCGTGCTCGACGACGTCGAGGCGATCGACGGCGCCCCCGAGTCCGTGGCGTTCGTGGCCGGCCTGTGCCGGCAGGCGCCGGCCACGCTGCACGTGGTGCTCGTGTCCCGGCAGGACCCGCCGTTCCCGGTCGCCCGGCTGCGGGGACAGGGGCAGGTGCTCGACATCACGGCGGCCGACCTGGCGTTCACGGCGGACGAGACCGCGGCGGTCGTGCGGGCGGCGCTCGGCGCCGGTGGCGCCGGTCCGGCTGACACCGGCGACCTGGCGGCCGAGCTGCACGACCTGACCGGTGGGTGGCCCGCGGCGGTCCGGCTGGCGGCCGAGGCCCTGGCCCAGGACCCCACCCGGCCGGCCGCGACGCTGGACCGCCTGCGGCGGCCGGGCGGGGTCCTCCACGATTACCTGGCGGCGGAGGCCGTGGGGGCCGAGCCCCCCGAGGCGCAGGACCTGCTGGCCCGACTGGCGGTGCTCGACCGGTTCACACCCGGCCTGGTCGGCGCCCTGGCCCCGCCCGGCGCCGGCGCGGCCCTGGCGGGCCTGGTCCGCCGCGGGCTCGTGGTGGACACGCCGGGCCGGGGGCGGCCGTGGCTGGGGCTCAACGCCCTGGTCCGCGAGGTCGTGGGGCCGCTCGACCCCGGCGACCGCGCCGACACGCTGGCCGCCGCGGCCCGATGGTTCGAGGACGACGGCCAGCCGGCCGAGGCCCTGCGCTGCCTGGTGGCCGCGGGCTCGCCGGCGGCGGTCACCCGGTTGGTCACCAGCTGCGGCGCGGACCTGCTCCAGAGCGGCGAGACCGGCGCGGTCCTCGATGCCCTCGCCGGGCTGGGCGGCGACCGGCCCCCGGCCGTCCACCGGCTGGAGGGCGACGCCCGCCAGCTGTCGGGCGACTGGGACGGGGCGCTCGACTGCTACCAGCGGGCCGCGGCCGGCGACGGCCCGCTCGACCCCGGGCTGGCGTGGCGGATGGGCCTGATCCACCACCTCCGGGGCGACCTGACCACCGCCCTCGGGATCTACGGCCGCGGCGACCTTGACGCGCCCGGCGCGGGCCGGGCCGACGCCGCCCTGCTGCTGGCCTGGACGGCGACCGCCCACTGGCTGCGCGGCGACGGCGACCGGTGCCGGGCCCTGGCCGACGACGCGATGGCCCGGGCCCGGGCCAGCCGGGACGACCGGGCCCTGGCGGCCGCCCACACCGTGCAGGCGCTGGTGGCGGCACTCGACGGCGACCGCCTGGCCAACGACGGCCACTACCTCCGGGCCCTCGACCACGCCGAGCGGGCCGGCGACCTGCTCCAGGTGGTCCGCATCCGGCTCAACCGCGGGTCCCGGCTCAACGAGGAGGGCTTCTACGACGAGGCCATCGTCGAGCTCGACCTGGCGATCGGGCTCGGCGATCTCGGCGGCTACGCCGCGCTGCGGGCCATCGCCCTGTCCAACCGGGGTGAGGCCCAGGCCCGGCTCGGGCGGTTCGAGCAGGCGGTCGACGACTTCGACCGGTCGATCGCCGTGTTCCAGCGGCTGGGCTCCGCGATGGTCGCCTACCCGCTCGCCGAGGTCGGGCTGGTCCACGCCGCCCGGGGCCGGACCGCGCTGGCCCGGGCCGCGTTCACCGAGGCCGTCGAGGTGTCCCGCTCATCCGGCGACACCCAGGGCCTGGTGCCCGCGCTGTCGGGCCTGGCCCGGCTGCTGGCGGAGGACGACCCGCCGGCGGCCCGGGCCCACGCCGACGAGGCGGTGGCCATCGGTCCGGTCCTCGGCCACGTCGACGCGCTGCTGGCCCAGGCCTGGTGCGCGCTGGCGGCGGGCGACCGGGACGAGGCGGCGACGATCGCCGAGCGGGCGGCGGACGTCGCCCGGGAGCGGAGGGACCGGGCGGCGCTGGCCGAGGTGGCCGAGGTGCGGGCGGCCGTCCTGGCCGCCCGCGACCACCCGGGCTCGGGGGCCGGCGCCGCGGCGGCGCTCGGCGAGGCGCTCGGCCTGTGGGAGGAGCTCGGCAACCCGCTCGGCGGGGGCCGGGCGCGGCTGGCGCTGGCAGAGCTCGGCGGGCCCGGTGCGCCGGCGGACGCCCGGGCGGCCGAGGAGCTGCTGGCCCCGCTCGGCGCCAAGCGGCTGGCGGACCGGGCGGCCCGGCTGGCCGAGGCGGCCGCCGCGGGGCCGGGGCCGGAGGCGCCGGCGCTCGCCATCCAGTGCCTCGGCGGGTTCGCGGTCCTGCGCCACGGCGAGCCGGTGCCGGTCGGCGACTGGAACTCCCGCAAGGCCCGCGACCTGGTCAAGATCCTCATCGCCCGGGAGGGGCGCCCGGTCCACCGGTCGGTGCTGGTCGAGCTGCTGTGGCTGGGCGAGGACCCGGCCCGCACCGGCAGCCGCCTGTCGGTCACGCTCAGCACGGCCCGGGCGGTGCTGGACCCGGCCAAGGCCCAGCCCCCCGGCTGGTACCTGGTTGCCGAGGGCGACGCGGTGTGGATCGACGTCGACCACACGGACGTCGACGTGCTGCGGTTCATGTCCCTCGCCGCCGAGGCCGAGGCCGAGCGCAAGAACGGGCCCACTGCCCGCGCCCTGACGTCGCTGGCGGCGGCCGAGGCCGCGTATGTCGGCGACGCGTTCGCGGAGGACCCCTACGAGGAATGGTCGGTGTCGCTGCGGGAGCGGGCCCGGGCCTCGTACATCGCCGTCGCCCGCACCCTGGCCGACGACACGGCCGCCGGCGGCGACGCCGCGACGGCGGTGCGCTGCTACCTGCGGGTCCTGGAGCACGACCCCTACGACGAACACGCCCACCTCGGGCTCGTGGCCACCCAGCTGGCGGCCGGCCAGCAGGGCGAGGCCCGCCGCTCGTACCGGGCCTACGGCCAGCGCATGGAGGAGCTCGGCGTGGAGGCCAGCCCGTTCCCGGGATGACCTCGGGCTCCACCGGTCCCACGGGGACCTTCCCCCGCGGCGTGGTCGTGCGCACCGACGCGGGGACCGTCCACCACAGCGGGGGCGGTGGCGGCGCGAACCGCGGCTCCGACCGGTTCACGAGCTGGGACGCCGTCCTCGCTCCGACGCTGCCGGACGCCGCCACCCGGCTCGGCCTGTCCGCGGTGGCGCCCGGCGCGGAGGGCCACGCGACCGCGGTGCTCGACAGCTGGCCGGCGACGCCCGTCCCCGGGCCGGTCACCGTCGGGCCGCCGAGATCGGGAACCCCGACTGCCCCGCCTGCGGACCGCCTCCGCCTCTGCCGAAGCAGCCGCCCACGACCATCGCCCTGGACTGGGCCATTCCCGCACCTCCGTCGCCGGCGCCGCAGCCGCTGCGGGACGACCGCCCGCTGTGCCGGGCCTGCCGGGCCCGGATGGACGCGGTGCACGCTGCCAGGCGACGGGCGGCCGCGGCACCGCCGGACCGCGTGGTGCCGGTGAGCACAACCTGCGACCTGTTCGGCGCCACGCTCGTAGCCACGAGCCTCACGCCCTGGCCCACCTGGTCGACCTCACCATCGCCGGAGCGTCGACCGGGGCGTGGTCCGAGCTGGTGATGTCCCCGCGGCGGAACGGGAACCACCACGCTGGCCACCCTGCACATCCCGGAGTGATCACCGCCGCCCGAAGCTGGCCCGAAGGTCGCCCGAAGGGCGGTGTGGCACCCTCCGGCCATGGAGACGTTCGTCGTACGTGCGTGGCGGCCGGCGGCCGACGAGGCCGCGCCCCCGGAGGGCGGCGGGGCCCTGCGAGGCGTGGTCGAGCACGTCGCGACGGGGGCGACGATCCCGTTCCGCGATGCGGAGCAGCTCGTCGCCTTCCTCCAAGGCGGCGCCGGTGGAGCCGAGGAGTCAGCCGTGCGGGCGGCCGGCTGACCGATCGGCGCCAGGCGGGCGGGCGCCGATCGGGCGGGGTGTTCGGAGCGACGGTCGCAGCTGCGGTGGGCCGGCCGTCGGTCCAGGCGGGGCACCCCGGCCGACGGAGACCGGGGCGGGGTGAGCACGCACCCCGCCCCGCATCGCCTGCCGGCCCGATCAGCCGGCGAGCGCCTGCTTCATGGCGTCGAGGACCGGCACCGGGCCGGGGTCGATGCCCACCTGGGCGGCCATGTGCAGCGACACCATGTCGCCTACCAGCGCGAGGTCGAACAGTTGGGCCAGCGCACCCTCGCCGATCGCCCGCACCTCGATGACATCATGGGTGACCTCGGCCATCAGCTCGCGCACCAGGTCGAAGCGCCGCACCTCCTGGGGGTGCTCCTCGTCGTGGCGCAGCTCGACCAGCGTGAACAGCTGGCGGGTCACGTCGCCGTGCTGGCCCCAGCCCACGACCTCGTTGTGGCACAGCTCGGGGATCGCGCCGGCGAACGCCGGGGCCTTGGCGTTCTCGTTGACCTGGTTCTTCCATCGGGTAGCGGCCACCGACCCGAGCGGACCCGCCCCGAAGATCAGCGGGATCGTCGGCCCGATCGTGCGGGCGATCCGCTGGGCCGAGTCGCCGGCCAGGAGGGCGTCACGCCGGATCTCCAGCTGGTTGACCGCCGCCTCGACCCAGGAGGCGGCGCCCGGGAACAGGCCGACCTGCTCCATCACCATGATCAGCGGCACGGCGAGGGCGCCGAGCGCGGCCCGGGGCTGCGGGATGCCGTCCGGCACCCGGATCAGCGGTGCCTGCCAGCCCGCCGCCTCGCCGGCCAGCGTGCCGCCGGACGTGACCACGACCATGCGGGCGCCCGCCGCCGCTGCGGCCTGGGCCGCCTCGACCGTCTCCTCGGTGTTGCCCGAGAACGACACCGCGAAGCACAGCGTGCCCGGGCCGACGAACGCGGGCGGGCCGTAGCCCTTGGCCACCACGAGCGGCACCGGGACGAACGGGCCGCCGACGGCCGCGAGCACGTCGCCGGCGGTGCCGCTGCCGCCCATCCCCAGCACCACGACGTTGTCGACCTCGGCCGCGGCCGGCAACCCGCCGACGCCCGAGGAGGCCTTGGCCGCGTCGGCCACCTGCTCGGGGAACCGCGCGGCCAGGCCGAACATGTCCAGGCTGTCGAGCGCTCCCTCGCTCGTGCCGGCCACGTCAACCATCGAAGGTCGGGGTGATGCCCTGCGCCTCGGCCTTGGCCAGCAGCCGCTCGTGCTCGGCGTCGTCCACCGTCTCGGCCTCGTCGATCAGCATGATCGGGATGTCCTCGCGGATGGCGTAGCGCCGCTTGAGGCGCGGGTTGTAGAGCGCGTCCTCGTCCTCGAAGTAGAGCAGCGGGCCCTTGTCCTCCGGGCAGGCGAGGATCTCGAGGAGCTGGGTGTCGAGTGCCATGGCGTCAACCTTTGCAGCTAGCCGATCAGTGCGAGGACCTCGGCGACGTGCTCGTCGCACGCGGCGCGGGTGGCCGCTTCGAGGTTGAGCCGCAGGAGCGGCTCGGTGTTGGAGGGGCGGAGGTTGAACCACCAGTCCCCGCTGTCGACGGTGAGCCCGTCGATGCGGTCCTGGGCGGCGTCGGGGTAGGCGGCGGCGACCCGCTCGATCACGGCGGGGGCGTCCTGCGCCGTGGTGTTGATCTCGCCCGAGCCGGCGTAGCGGTCGAACGGCTTGCGCAGCGCGGAGAGCGCCACCCCCGCCTTGGAGATCTGCTCGAGCACCATGAGGGCGGCGATGCAGCCCGAGTCGGCCCGGAAGTTGTCGCGGAAGTAGTAGTGGGCCGAGTGCTCGCCGCCGAACGCGGCCCCGGTCTCGGCCATCACCGCCTTGATGAAGGAGTGGCCGACCCGGGTGCGGACCGGAGTCCCGCCGTTCTCGGCGATGACCTCCGGCACGGCCTTGGAGCAGATCAGGTTGTAGAGGATCGTCGCGCCCGGCTCGCGCTCGAGGACGCCCTTGGCGACGATGGCCGTCGTGGTCGAGCCTGACAGCGGCTCGCCCCGGTCGTCGACCAGGAAGACCCGGTCGGCGTCGCCGTCGAATGCGAGGCCGACGTCCGCCCCCGTGGCGGTGACCCGAGCCCGGAGGTCGCGCAGGTTCTCGGGCTGGATCGGATCGGCCGGGTGGTTGGGGAAGGTGCCGTCGAGCTCGCCGTACATGACCTCCAGCTCGAACGGCAGGGTGTCGAACACGCGGGGGACCACCAGGCCGCCCATGCCGTTGGCGGTGTCGGCAACCACCTTGAGCGGGGCCAGCGAGGACGTGTCGACGAAGCTGCGCACGTGTTCGGCGAACGCGCCCAGCAGGTCCATCGACTCGAGCCTGCCGGGCGGGGCCGGCGGGTCGTCCACACCGATCGACGTCAGCCGGGCGATGTCGGCCAGGCCGGTGTCCTGGCCGATCGGGCGGGCGCCCGCCAGGCACATCTTGATGCCGTTGTACTGGGCCGGGTTGTGGGAGGCGGTGAACATGGCGCCGGGGGCGTCGAGGTGCCCGGCCGCGAAGTACACGAGGTCGGTGGACGCAAGCCCGAGGTCGATCACGTCGAGCGCCTGGCGCTGGACGCCGGCGGCGAACGCCGAGGCGAGCTCGACCCCGCTGGGCCGCATGTCGCGGGCGACCAGCACCCGCTCGGCACCGTCGCTGTCGACGACGAAGCGGGCGAAGGCGGCGCCGATCCGCTCGCACAGGGCCGCGTCGAGCTGGTCGGGGACGGTGCCCCGGACGTCGTAGGCCTTGAAGATGGCACCGAGGGAAGCGAGGTCCGCCATGGGACGCCCAACCTAACGCGTGGCGCTGTCGGCCCCCGGCAGGGCCGCAGCCTCGTCCGGGAGCACCCGCGGCAGGTCGTCGGCAGCCTCGTAGGCCCCCGCCGCGGACCAGTGCCGGATGCGGAACAGGTCGGCCGCCTGGCGCAGCGCGTCCCGGGCCGCGTGGACGGTCGAGCGGGTCGAGTTGGTCACCTCGACCGGCACCTCGACCAGCGACAGCTGGTGCCGCTCGACGAGGTGGAGGACCTCGACGTCGAACGCGAAGCCGTCGACCCGGCACCGGGCGAACACGAAGCGGGCCACGTCCGACCGGAACCCCTTGAGCCCGCTCTGGGTGTCCCGGAAGCTGCCCAGCAGCACGGCGTAGCCCAGCCAGTTGATCGCCCGGCTCCCCCACCGCCGCAGGAGGCTGGGCGGCACGAGGGTGCGGGTGTCGGGGTGGCGGCGGTCGCCGATGGCCACGTCCCACCCCGCCTCGACCGCCGCCAGCACCCGCAGCACCTGCTCCGGGCCGTAGGCCAGGTCGGCGTCGGTGAACGCCACCGTCCGGCCCCGGGCGGCCAGCACGCCGGCCCGCACCGCCGCGCCCTTGCCCCGGTTGGCGGGCTGCACGACCACCTGGTCGGCCCCGGCGACCAGGGCGGCGTCGGCGGTGGCGTCGGTCGAGCCGTCGTCGACGACCACCAGCTCCAGTTCGCCGGCGCGGTCGACCTCGGCGAGGCCGTCGCGCAGGGTGCGCACCGTGGTGCCGATGCGGTCCGCCTCGTCGTACGCGGGCACGACCACGCTGAGCCGGACCTCACCGGGCGGCTCGGGGCGGGGCCAGCGGACACGGCGGGCCGACGTCATCTCGTCGAGCAGCGCCCACCGGTACCCGACGAGCCGTACCACCCCGGCCACCAGCAGGGCGACGACCTTGGCCTCGACCAGAGCGGCGGTCGTGTCGAACCCGGTGCCGGCGTACAGCACCCGTAGGACCGCGACGTCGACCACCGCGGCGAGGGCCGCCACGCCCACGAACGCCTGCGGGATCTCCACCCAGCGGACGTAGGGGTCGCTGCGGAACGTCACCGTGCGGTGCAGCGCGTACGACAGGGCGCTCGCCACCGCGATGGCGGCCAGGTCGGCGACCACGAGGATCCAGCCGAACCGCTGGCGGAACAGGACGAGCAGCCCGACGTCCACCAGCGTCGGGACCAGCGCCACCAGGGCGAGCCGGCGCAGGCGGCCGGTCACGGGTCCGGGTCGCGCCGCTCCGCCGTGACCGTGGCGTCGGGATCGGGCTCGAGATCGGGCTCGTGATCGGGACCGGGGTCCGGGTCGAGGTCGGCATCGAGGTCGGCGTCGAGGTCCCTGTCCGGCTCCGGGTCGGCGGCGGCCGCCTCGGCCCGCGGTCCCTCGCCGCCGGACGTCGCGGTGAACGACGCCAGCCTGGCGACCGGGCGCCGGATCAGCAATGCCAGGCCCACCAGGCCGATCAGCGTCAGGGCGTAGGACAGCCACTCGACCCCGGTGCGCCCGTAGGTCAGCTCGACGTGGTTCTCGGTCGGCACGACCACCATCAGGTTCGGCGCGACCCGGTAGGGACCCTCGGCTCCCGACGCCTTCCAGTTGGGGAAGTACGAGGCCTTCACGAGCACGGGGACGCCGACCTCGTCGACGTCGAACGAGATGCTCTCGTCGCCCGGGTCGATGCTCGACACTTCGACCTCGTCGAGCGGCCGGGCGTCGGGACGCTCCCCCACCTCGACCCGCTGCCAGTCCTCCGGGCCGCTGGACGCCAGGGGCACGTCCCACTGCGTCGGGTCGGTGAACCACCGGGTGGCCGGGCCGCCGAAGCGGTCGGACTCGTCGTGAGGCTTCTCCACCCAGTCGAGCTGGCTGTCCGTGATGCCCTCCACCACCGCCGGTTCGTTCTCCAGCGGGGTGACCAGATCGCTGTCGGCCACCTCGAACACCACCCACGGACCGGAGGCGGCGACCTCGGTGAGGTCCTCGTTCGTGCGGGCCAGGCTGATCGCGTTGTCCGTTGTCGCCATGTAGTACTTCACCCCCAGCATCTGCAGGTGCTGCACGCCCTTGGTGATGTCGAACCCGCCGTAGGGCAGGTCCCGCTGGGCGGCGCTGGGCGCGGTCGACAGCTCGACCTGGGTCAGGAAGTGGAACGGCGTCGTGGCCGACGCCTCGAAGTACAGGCCCTCCATCGAGCCGATGCAGCCGTCGGTCCAGAACGGCAGCAGCATGAGCGCCATCGGCGTGCCGTAGCGGTCGAGCTCCTTCTCGTACTCCCAGAAGGCCCGGCCGCAGCCCTCGTCCTCGCCCACCTGCTGCATGGTGCGGACGATGTCGTAGTACTCGCGGTAGGCGGGCTTGCCCTCGTAGCCGCTGTAGTTCCACGATGCCCACGACGGCACGAAGCTGGCCGGCGTGCCCTGGACCTTCCATGGCGAGAACCGCGGCCACGCATAGCCGTTCTCGATCGTCTGGCTGAACGGCAGCTGGCCGAGCGGCGCGCCGACCAGCACGACCGTCACCGCCAAGGCGAGCAGCGCCGTGAACGCGCCGGCGCCCACCGGCTCGGGCCGATCGGTGTCGACCTCGGCCGTGACGATGCGGACCAGCCCCGCCACTGTCGCCACCACGAGCGCGGCCGTCGCCAGGTAGATGACCGGCGCCCACGACCCCCGGCCCAGGAATTCCCACCAGGCCGGGCCGCCGGCCGGGAACGTGTTGGCGACGAGGGACGCCAGCACGGCCAGCGCGACGCCCTCCCACAGGCGGCCGAGGGCGCACAGGAGGCCCCCCAGCAGCGCCAGGGTGTACATCCAGCCGAGGTCGATGCCGGTGGTCGGTGCCGCGTCGGGCAGATGGCCGGCCAGCACGGTGATCGCCGCGGCCAGCACCGCGATCCCCCCGAGCACCCCGGCCACCGCACCCCAGCCGGGACGCGCCGTGTCCCGCTCGGGCGCGCGGGCGGCGGCCATGACCGTCCGCAGGGTCTCCGACACGGCCAGGACGGCCAGCAGGATGGCGGTGAGGTAGTAGAAGGGCAGCAGGCGCCCGTTCCACAGCCGCCCCTCGGGGGCGACGACGAAGGCCACCCCGACGGCCAGGGTCACGACGGCGAGGAAGATCCCGGCCCGCAGCCGCAGCGCGACGCTCAGGCCCGCCCCGACGAGCGCGAGGGCCAGGGCCCAGCGCAGGTCGATGTCGGGCGTGGCCCGGGGCAGCAGGTACTTCCATATCGTCTCGGGCGGGTCCGCGTCGAGGTAGGGCAGCTTCTCCCAGCCCATGTCGTTCAGGTAGGCGCGCCGCAGGAAGAACGGCGCCACCCACCACATCGACAGCAGCCCACCGACCGCCAGGGTCGGGGTCAGCCACCGGACGCTGTCCGACAGGATCCACAGGCCGGCCATCGCCAGGGCCACGCCCACGGCCGCGGGCGCCAGCGCGAGGGTCGTGACCCGGGTGTCGAAGACCGGGCTCAGGGCGACCAGGAACGCAGCCGGCATGGCCAGGAACGCCGCCGCGGCGAGGAGGCCGTAGCCCAGCCCGCCCGGTGACGACGACCGCCGGAACCGCACGGCCACCACCACGGCCGTCGCCCCCAACGCCCAGAACGCGGGGATGAGGTGGCACAGACCGGTCGCCGCCAGCGTCACAGCGGTCAGGGCCCGGTAGCGGCCCGTCTCCAGGCCCTTGAACACCAGGCCCAGGTAGACGACGGCCAGGCTGAGCGACATCGAGAAGGCGAACTCGCCGGCCAGTGTCGAGGCGATGTTGCCGCCGTAGATCGTGAAGCCCCGGTAGAACAGGAACGGCAGGGTGCCCACGGCCAGCACCGCCGGCGTCGGGAACCGCAGCCCCGACAGGCGGCCGAAGGCGTAGGCCGCCATCGGCAGCGTGGCGACGCCGCTCACCGACACGAGCTTGAACGCCACCCCATAGGGCAGTCCGACCAGCCCGAACGCCAGGATCGCCCCCGCCACCAGCGCCCAGCGGGCCTTGCGCTCGACCTCGGCGAACAGCGCCAGCGACCCGAGCAGGACCCCGACCGCCGCCGGGACCAGCGCCAGCCAGCCGTGGACGCCGGCGTTCAGGGCCACGATCAGCAACGACGGGAGCACCATGTAGAACTGGTAGGCGGGGAAGCCGGCGTACCAGTCCGCCGACCAGCCGGCGAACTGGCCGTTGGGGAGCAGGTGGTCGCGCAGGTAGGCGGGCCCCCAGACGTGGGCACCCATGTCGCCGCCCGCGGGGGTGGTGTCGCGCAGCAGGAGGTCCGGCTGCAGGTGCCAGAGCGCGAACGCCACGCATGCCGCCACCACGGCCACGTCGAGGATCGTGCGGGCCCGCCGGCGCCGGGCGGCCGCCGCGGCCAGCTCGCCCGGGTCGGGCTCCGGAAGTCCGGTGGCGCGGCTCGGCGGAGGGGAGACCGTGTACCCCAGCTCAGGCGCGTCGATTGTCACGAGCCCACCAGATACACGACCGTGACGAGGTTGAAAGTCATGTGGGTGAAGATCGCCGGCCCCAGCCGTCCGGTACGGACCGTCAGGATGCCAAGGATGACGCCGAGCAGCGCCAGGGCCGGGAACTGCAGCGGCTGGAAGTGCGTGGCCCCGAACAACAGGCCGGACCCCGCCACTGCCCAGGCCGGCCCGAACCTCCGCTCGAGGGAGCGCAGCAGCAGGCCCCGGTAGAAGAGCTCCTCCACGATCGGCGCACCGATGCCGACGATCAGCACCAGCAGCACGACGCCGAGCGGATCGGTTGCCCGGTCGGTGAGGCCGCGGGCCGGCTCCTCCAGGTCCTCCGAGCTCAGGTCGAACAGCTCGAACACGGGCGCGTAGAGCATGGCGATCAGGACCTGGGTGCCGAGCCCGACGCCGAGCCCGATCAGGGGGTCGACCCAGGCGGCGCGCAGCCCGAAGTCCTTGACCACGCCGTTGCCCTTGAGCCGGGCCGCCAGCCAGGGCACGCCGCCGAGGCCCGCCCACAGGCCGAGCTGGGCGACCGCCAGCCAGCCGAGTGAGAGGTCGTCCGTGGTCTCGGCCGACTGGCCGCTCAGCGCCGCCACGATCACGATCGCGATGAGGCCGCCCAGCTGAGCCAGCAGCCAGCCCCCGGCCGCGTCCCCCAGACCCCACCGGACCGGTGCCCGCTCGGCGGGCGCGGTCAAGGTGTGGTCGGGCTCGGACACCGCACCAGGGTACGCGGCGGCAGGCTCCGACCACGCATGCCGGTCAGGACGCGAGCGCATCCCCGAAGGCGGCCGGATCCCGTCGGTCGACCAGGCGCCAGCCCTGGGGGACGGTCAGCGCGTCGGCGTGGGCCGCGCACAGGTCGTAGGACATCGGGTGGGGCTCGCCCGCCAGCGGGTCGAGCCAGCTGGCACGTGCCTCGTAGTCGTAGACGAACGTCGCCGTGGCGGGATGGCCGCACGCGGGGCGGGCGCAGGCACGGTTCATGGCGCCACAAGCTACCCAGTGCACGGGAGCCTACGCAGCGTGGAGTCGCCGGGTGAGGCAAGAAATCACTTGTGGCAGTTCCTGCGCCATCCGCCCGTATCCTGTACACCCATGAGCCAGCCACCGACCCCGCCTCCGCCGCCCCCCTCCCCGGGGCGGAACCAGCGCGGCTCGGGCGGCGGCGGCAACGGTGGCGGGCAGCAGATGCCTCGCTGGCTGATCTGGGTCCTGGCGGGGGCGCTCGTCGCCATCTTCCTGCTCCCGAGCCTGGTCACGCGGGACGACCGCACGAAGATCGCCTACTCCGACCTCCGCGCCAAGGTGGCCGAGGACGACGTCGACGAGATCACCTGGTCCAACGACGGCGGGTCGATCACCGGCAAGCTCGAGGACGGCACCGAGTTCACCTCCAACGGCCCCAACGAGCCGCCGGAGGAGGATCTCGCACTCTTCCGCGAGCACGACGTCAACGTCGAGTTCTCGAACCCCCAGCCGTCGATCTTCGACGCCCTGTTGCCGCTCCTGATCCCGATCGCCCTGTTCATCGGCATCTTCTGGCTGCTGCAGCGCCGGGCCCAGAGCCAGATGGGCGGCATCATGTCCATCGGCCGCAGCCGGGCCAAGACGTACTCGACCGAGCGGCCGGGCACGACGTTCGCCGACGTCGCGGGCTACGACGGCGTCAAGCAGGAGATCACCGAGGTCGTCGACTTCCTGAAGCACCCCGAGCGCTTCGCGGAGATCGGCGCCCGCATCCCCAAGGGCGTGCTGCTGGTCGGCCCGCCCGGCACCGGCAAGACGCTCATCGCCCGGGCGGTGGCCGGCGAGGCCGGCGTGCCGTTCCTGTCGGTCACCGGGTCCGATTTCATGGAGATGTTCGTCGGCGTCGGCGCGAGCCGGGTCCGCGACCTGTTCCAGAACGCCCGCAAGCTGGGCCGGGCGATCATCTTCGTCGACGAGATCGACTCGATCGGCCGCAAGCGGGGCGCCGGCCTCGGCGGCGGGCACGACGAGCGCGAGCAGACCCTCAACCAGATGCTGTCCGAGATGGACGGCTTCGAGGCCACAGAGGGCATCGTGATGATGGCCGCCACCAACCGGCCCGACATCCTCGACCCCGCCCTGCTCCGCCCGGGCCGCTTCGACCGCCAGGTGGTCGTGCCGCTGCCCGAGCTCGACGAGCGCCGGGCCATCCTCGAGGTGCACTGCAAGTCCAAGCGCCTGGCGTCCGACGTCGACCTCGACGTCGTGGCCCGGGGCACGCCCGGCATGAGCGGCGCCGACCTGGCCAACCTGGTCAACGAGGCTGCGCTGTTCGCGGTGCGGGCCGGTCACGACGAGATCCGCAACGCCGACTTCGAGCAGGCCCGCGACCGGGTGCTCATGGGCCAGCGCCGCGAGTCGATGGCGCTGTCCGAGCCCGAGAAGGAGGTCATCGCCTACCACGAGGCCGGCCACGCCGTGTGCGCCGCGGTGCTCCCGCAGGCCGACCCCGTGCACAAGGTGACGATCCTTCCGATCGGCATGGCGCTGGGCGTGACCCAGCAGCTGCCGGTCGACGAGCGCCACATCTACCGGCAGGACTACATCGAGGACAGCCTGGTCGTCCGCATGGGTGGCCGCTGCGCCGAGGAGCTGGTGTTCGGCGTCATCTCGACCGGCGCCAACAACGACCTGGTCGGCTCCACCGAGCTGGCCCGCAAGATGGTCAGCGAGTGGGGCATGTCGTCCCGGGTCGGCCCGATGGCCTGGGGGTCCAGCGGCCAGGTGTTCCTGGGCGAGGACCTGATCCACACCCGCGACTACTCCGACGAGACCGCCCGCGTCATCGACGAGGAGGTCCAGCGGATCCTGCGCGAGCAGGAGGACCGGTGCCGCGACACGCTGCGGGACCACCGCAACGGCCTCGACCTCGTGGCCCGGGCCCTGCTCGAGCACGAGACCATCGACGGCGCCGAAGTCACCCGGCTCATCGCGCTGGGTGACGGTGGGTCGGCGCCCGCCGGCAACGGCGAGACCTCCGAGCCCCGCGACGCCGAGACCAGGCGCCCCGGCATCACCATCGGCCCGGACGTCGGCCCCGATGCCCCGATGCCGCCGGTCCCCACGCCTCCCGCCCCGCCGACCTGACGTCGGCGCCGCCGTCAGGCGCCGTGGTCGCAGCCGCCCGCGGGCAGCGAGCCGGGCTCGCGGAGCTCGGCCACCGTCGCCCACAGGTCGGTGGCGGTGACCGGCCCGAGGAACGTGGCCCGGACCTCGCCGGCGGCGTCCGTGACCACCACCGCGGGGACCGCCGTGATGCGGTAGCGGTCGTGGAGGGCCTTGGTCGCCCCCGCCGCCAGCTGCTGGACGGCCACGGCGTCGCCCGCCAGGTGACGGGCCTTGTCCCACACGCCCGAGCAGGTCGAGCAGGTCTCCGACGTGAACACCGCCACCAGCCACGGCGCATCGGGGCGGTCGAAGTCGGCCCGGTCGAGCTGCTGGGGCATCACGTGGGACGTGTTGGTGGGCGCCGGGGGCTTCCGCCGCCGCTCGATGACGACGGCCGCGGCGACTGCCACGGCCACCAGCACGGCGACGAGCAGGAGGCGTTCCACGTCCCGATCGTCGCGCCCGGCGCCGCCGGGCTACAACGGTGCGGCGGCGTCGAGCAGCGGCAGGCCGGCGCCCTGGGCTTCGCGCAGGCCATCCGCTCGCTGCACGGTCCGCTCCGCCACCACCGGCGCGGAGGCCCGCACCACGACTCCGGCCGCGCCCGCCGCCATGCCGGCGTCGAACGGGACCGCCACCCGGCCGCCCGGCGGCGCCTGGGCCACGGTGGCGCCCGTCGAGCCGGCGGCGCCCGTCAGTGCCGCGACCTCGACCCGCACCGCCCGGTCGGGGTCGGGGTTGAACACCGAGAACGTGGTCGTGCCGTCGTCGCCGAGCGCCAGCGTCGGGAACGCCCACTGCTCGGCGCCGTAGGGCGACCCGGGTGACGCCGTGATCTCGCCGGGGACGGTCCCGGACCGCCGCCGGGGGCCGGTGTCGACCGTGACCCGCTCGGCCACCACGGCGACGCCGTTGGTCGAGCGTACGACGGTGGCGTGGGGCTGGCCGGCCACGACCCGCGGCTGGGCCCCGTAGTCGACCACCTCGTAACCCCCGGGGCCGACGGTCAGCCGGAACGGCGGGGGCAGCGGACCGGCGTCCTCGCCGCTGCCGGGCGTCGGGCGCAGCTCGACCGTCACCCGGGCCCGCTCGTCGCCCGGGTTGTAGACGACGATGCGCTCGGTGGCGGTCGGCTGCTCGGGCTCGCGCACCGCGGTCGTCGTGGTGGCGGGCGCCGTGGTCGTGGTCGTCGCGGCGGCGTTCTCGTTGCCGCCGCCGGCGGCCGGAACCTCCGGGCTGGGCGCGGACGCCACCCCGTCGGCGAACGCCCACCGTCCGGCCGCCCCCGGCGCCCCCAGCCCGAGGCTCAGCCCCTCGTAGCCGAGGCTGCCGTCGAGGCGCTCGACCCGCTCGGCCACCACCCGCCCGCTGCGGGCCCGGAACGTGGCGGCCACCTGCTCGCTGCGGGTCACGTCGTCGCCGACGTCGATGCCCACCACGCTGCGGGCGGGCACCGGGAAACCCTGGAGGCGAACCGGCTCGCGGGGCCCGTCCTCGGTCGTGAACGTGGCGTCGACGGTGGCGGGGCTGGGGAACGGGTTGAACAGGACGACCAGCTCCCGGGCGTCGCGGGTCGTGCTCCCCCAGGCGAAGTGCCAGGCGGGCGCGGCGAAGCTGGCGCACGGCGCCACGTCCGCCCCGTGCGGCCCGCTGACCCGGTGCTCGACGGCCACCCCCGGGCCGTCCACCTCGACGACCGCGGCGGCCAGCGGTGCGGCCACGACGTCACCGAGGCGCACCTCGACCCGGCTGCGGGGGGCGATCGTGACCGGCCGGGTGGCGGCGTCGGGCAGCGGCGAGACCGGCGTCCCGGGCCGGCGCACGTCGCCGGGCACGACGTCCAGGGTGGCGGCCGCGGGCTCGTCCCCGGCGTTGGCCATGACCACGGTGTGGTCGGCCTCGCCGTCGGGGACGGCCGTCCCGGCGGCGCAGTACCACGTCGACGAGCCCCGCGACGCGGGCGCCACCGCCGGCATCAGGGCGGCCGCCGGGGTCGGCGGGGCTGCCGCGGTGTCGTCGTCCCCGTCGACGGCCACCGCCGCCGCCACGGCCAGGGCCACGACGCCGAGCGCCAGCGACCGGACCACCACGGTCCGCCGGTCCCGGGGCTCGGCCACCGGGCGTTGCCATCCGCCGCGGCGATGCGCGGCCCGGTGCGACCCGGCCTCGGCGGCGGGTCCCTCGCCGTTGGTGCCGCCGGGGCCGGCGGAGCCGGTCACACGCCGGCCCCCACCGACTCCCGGGCGGGCCGGGTGGCGGCGGTGCCGCCGGCGGGCGGCAGCTCGCCGAAGGCCGGCCGGCGGGGGCGGGCCGGCGGGGGCCCGACCGGGGCGAAGCGCAGGCGCACCGCGACCGCCGCCGCGGCCAGCCACAGCAGCACCTGGGCGGCGGCCAGCGGGCGGATGCCGGCGGCCGGCGGTGGGGCCACCTCGCCGGCCGCCGCCGGGTCGAATGCGGCGTTGCGGTACAGAACCAGGTCCGGGTCGGCCTGGACCCGCTCGAGGTCGAGCTGGGTGGCAAGGGCGCCGGTCAGGTCGGCGGAGGCGGGCGACGCGGGCGTGTCGTCCCCGGGGGCCAGCGTCGCCGGCACGGCCACGTAGGCCACGCCGAACGGCGCCAGGGCGTCGCCGAGCCGGGTCGTGCGGCCGCCGAGGGCGGCGTCGAGCGCCCGCCGCAGCCCGGTGGCCCGGTCGCCGCCGGCGGCAGGCCAGCGGTCGGGGACGGACGGGATCGACCCGATCGACGTGGCGTACGACAGGCCGTCGCCCAGGCTCCAGCCGGCGCCGCCCGGGAGCAGAGCGGGGTCGCCGGCCCACAGCACCCGGGACGAGTCGGCCCCGGTCTCGTCGTCCACGAACCGGAGCAGCGCGGCGTAGCTGGTCGTCGGCGTGCCCCACCAGCCGTCGACCGCGGCCCGGCCCAGCGAGGCGGTCGACGCCAGCAGCGCGAGGACGCCCAGCGCCACCACGATGCGGCGCAGGCCGAAGCGCCACGACCGCGCGCGGACGTCCGCCGCCGTCGCCGCCGCGCCGAGCGCGACCGCCAGGGCCAGCCCGGCGGCGGCCGGGGCCAGCAGGACGCCGGGGTCCGGCAGCGCCACGCCGAGGTGGCCCTGCTCCCCCGCCCACACGAGTGCACCGCACGCCAGCGCCAGCACCCAGGCCCGCAGCGCCCAGGCCAGCCGCCAGCGGCGCCCCACGAGCAGCGGCACGAGGGCCGCGCCCGCCAGCGCGAACGACGCCGGGCGCAGGGCGGCCTCGCCGGTGGCCAGCCCGGCCAGGTCCAGCGCCGACAGCCCCCGCGGCCCGCCCGCGGGGCCCAGCCACGCCTCGAACGCGGCCCCGGAGCCGAGCACGTCGAGCGTCGTCGGCAGCAGCAACAGCGCCGCCACCACCGCCCCGCCCACGGTGACGGCGGCCAGCGGCAGGACGCCCCGGACCTCGAGGCCCGCCAGCGTGCCGAGGATCAGCGCAGCCCCCATGACCAGCAGCAGCACCGGCGCCTGCGGCACCACCAGCCCGGCCAGCGCCGTCACCGCCCCGGTCGCCACGACGTGGTGGCCCCGGCGCCGCGGCGCGCCGTCACCGCGCGGGGGGCCGAACGGGGCCAGTCCGGACCCGACCGCCAGCCGGCGCAGCATCCACGGGGCGGCGGCGTAGGCGCCGAGCGCGGTCCACCGCCCGGCGGCCAGCGCGTCGTACGGCAGCGGGACCGCTGCGTAGGCCACGGCCGCCGCCACCTGCCCCCACCTCGAGTCGAGCCGGTCGGCCAGACGGTGGGCGCCGACCACGCCGAGCGGGATCAGCCCGACGGTCAGCAGGGTGCGGGCCAGCGCCAGGTGGCCGAGCAGCGCGCCGCCCAGCAGGCCGCTGACCCCGGCCAGGGACGGCGGCCAGGCCCCGCCCGCCGCGACGCCCGACGGCCGAACCCCCGCGGCCCATGACCCGAGGGCGTCCCCACCGATCGGGACCATCTCGCCGACGACCGGGACGTACCGCGTCAGCAGGTGGCGGCTCCCGAAGACCAGCACCCCGGCCACGATCGCCGCCACCGCCACAGTGGCCGGCGTCCACGCGCCCGGGTCCACGGCCATGTGGCCGCGCTCGGGCACGGCCACCACCCGGCGGCCGCCGCCCGGGCGGCGCCCGCCGGGCAGCAGGCTCAGGCCCTCGACGCGCAGCCGTTGCACCCGGGGCCCGACCAGTCCCCGCACCATGTACCGGCGAACCTCGTGGTCCCTCACCCGCCGGAACGACGCCACGGCTCGCCGGGCGTGCCACAGCGACCCGAGCCGGGCCAGGTTCCACGGCCAGGCGCCCAGCGCCGCCCGGGCCAGGCCCGCCCGGCCGATCACGAGCGCGCCGAACGCCTGCACCAGGCTCAGCCCCAGGGCCAGGGGCACGATCGTCGCCAGGGTCCCGGCCCTGTAGCTGGATAGCACGACCCGCAGCCGGTGGCGGGCGGCCAGCGCAGGCGCCGCGCCGGCCCGGGGCCGGGACGCGAAGGCCTCCTCGTGCCGGACCCGGGCGCCGGAGGTGACCAGCACCCGCCCGCCCGCCACCCGGATCCGCCAGCACAGGCTGAGGTCGTCGCCCAGGAAGTCGACGGCCTCGTCGAACCCACCGACCTCGGCGAACGCCGCGGCCCGGACCAGCGTGCAGGCACCGGGGACGGCGAACACGTCCCGCAGCCCGTCGTGCTGGCCCTGGTCCAGCTCACGGCGCTCGACGAACGGCAGGGCGACGCCGAGCTTGTCGACGGTGAGGCCGAACTGGAGCAGCCGGCGAGGGTCGTCCGCGGCCACGAGCTTGGGGCCGACGACATCGGCGTCCCATCGCTCCGCCGCCGCCAGCAGCGCCGTCACGGCCCCCGGGTCGGGGACCACGTCGTCGTGGCAGAACAGGTAGTAGTCGGCCCCCGACACCAGGTCGAGCACGGTGTTGGCCGCGGCGCCGAAGCCGACGTCGCCGATCCGCCGGACCCGGGCCCGAGGCAGTGCGGCGCGGATGCGCTCGGTGGGGTCCTCGGTCCCCGTGTCGACCACCAGCACCTCGAGGTTGGGGTGGTCCTGCGCGGCGAGGGCGGGCGCGAGCCGATCGAGCCGGTCCGGAGGCGCGTCGTGGGTGATGACCACGGCCACCACGGGGCGCGGCGAGGCAACGGGCTGCGCGTCCGGCTCCACGACGCCCGGAGGGTACCGGCGCGCCCAGCTCGGGACGCGGATCCCCCGGGCGCAGCCGCTAGGGTCGACGACGTGGCCGGGATCTCCACCGAGGACATCAGCAGGCACGCCGAGAACGCCCTGTACACGGTGGTGGGCCTGGGCATCCTCGGGTTCCAGCACTTGGCCGTGCAGCGCCGCGAGCTGCAGCGCACGCTGGAGACCACGGCCCGGGCGGTGGCCGAGGCCGCCGAGCGCGCCCGCGCCCGCTGAGCGCCCCGCCCGTGACCCGGGTCGCCGTCGACCTCACGTCGCTGCTCGACCGCCTGACCGGCGTCGGCGTGTTCGTCCGCGAGCTGACGACCCGGCTGGCCGCCCGGGACGACCTGGCGCTCACCGGCTACGCCGTCACGTGGCGGGGCCGCCACCGGCTCGGCGAGGTCGCTCCCGCCGGCGTCGCCGTCGTCGACCGGCCCATGGCCGCCCGCCCGCTGCACGAGGCCTGGCGGCGGTTCGACCACCCCCGGATCGAGCGCTGGATCGGCCGCCACGACGTCGTGTGGGGCCCGAACTACGTCATCCCGCCGACCGCGGCCGGCGCGCTGGTCACCGTCCACGACCTGACGACCGTCCACTACCCCGAGCTGGCCGACGGCTTCACGCTCGCCTACCCCGACCTCGTCCGGCGGGCGGTGCGGCGGGGGGCGTGGGTCCACACGCCCTCGGAGTTCGTCCGGGGCGAGGTCGTCGAGCACTTCAGCGTCGACCCCGACCGGGTCGTGGCCGTGCCCCACGGCGTCCCGGCCGCGGCCGACGGCGGCGAGCCCGGCGCCGGTGCGGCCCTGGCCGGCGGGCCCCGCTACGTGCTGGCCGTCGGCACCGTCGAGCCCCGCAAGGACCTGCCGACCCTGGTGGCCGCGTTCGACGAGCTGGCGGCCGGCGACCCGGACCTCCGGCTGGTGATCGCCGGGGCCGACGGGTGGGGTGCCGAGGCCCTGAGCGCAGCGGTGGCGGCGGCCGGCCACCGCCACCGGGTCGTGCGGCTCGGCTGGGTCGACGACGCCGCCCGGGCCGCCCTCGTGCGGGACGCGACCGTCTTCGCCTACCCGTCGCTGTACGAGGGATTCGGCCTTCCGCCGGTCGAGGCCATGGCCGCTGGCATCCCGGTGGTGGCGACCCGGGCGGGATCGCTGCCCGAGGTGTGCGGCGACGGCGCCGACCTGGTTCCGCCGGGCGATGCCGCGGCGCTGGCCGCGGCCCTCGGGCGGGTTCTCGCCGACCCCGACCACGCCGCCGCCCTGGTGGCTCGGGGGCGGGCGGTGGCGGCGGGCTACGACTGGTCCGTGACCGCCGACCGGTTCGCCGCGCTGATCTCCTTGGTTGCGACATCCGTCACGTGACCGGGTTCACGAGTCCGGAGGCCCACCCCCTACGATGCGGCGCGTGAGATCTCTGGTCACCGGGGCGGGGGGCTTCGTGGGCGCGCACCTCGTGCGGCACCTCGTGGAGCAGGGTGACGAGCTCGTCGAGATGGAGCGCATGGTCGACGGGATCGACGTCGCCGACGCGGAGCCCGTGACCGAGGCGATCATGGCCGCCAAGCCGCAGGTCGTGTACCACCTCGCCGGGGCGTCCGACGTGGGCGGAAGCTGGTCGGCAGCCACCGAGACCTTCCTGGCCAACGCCCTCGGCACGCTCAACGTCCTCGAGGCCGCCCGGGCTGCGGGCGCCGACCGGGTCCTGGCCGTCACCAGCGCCGACGTCTACGGCCGCGTGTCCGAGGACGAGCTGCCGCTCACCGAGGACCAGCCGCTGCGGCCGGTGTCGCCCTACGCCGCCTCCAAGGTGGCGGCCGACGCGCTCGCCCAGCAGGCCTGGCTGGGGCACCGGCTGCCGGTCATCCGGGTCCGGGCCTTCAACCACCTCGGCCCCGGTCAGAGCGACCGCTTCGTGGCGCCGTCCCTGGCCGCCCGCATCGCGCGCAACGAGCGCGACGGCGGCGACGAGGTCCCCATCGGCAACCTCACGCCGCTGCGGGACGTGACCGACGTGCGCGACGTGGTCCGGGCGTACCGGCTGCTCATGGTCGACGGCGAGCCGGGCGCCGTCTACAACGTGTGCCGCGGCGTGGCCGTGTCGGTCCAGGAGATCGCCGAGGCGCTGCTGGCGATGGCCCGGCGGCCGATGCACCTGGTCAGCGATCCGGCGCTGCAGCGCCCGGTGGACATCCCGGTTCTCGTGGGCGACAACGGCGCCCTGCGGAGGGTGACCGGCTGGGAGCCGACGATCCCGCTCGACCAGACGCTGGCAGATGTCCTGGCAGACTGGCGGTCTCGGCTCGGCTGCTGACAACCTGGCGAACCGCCTGGAGCAGCTTCGCGGCGGGCCCGTGGGAGGAGACAGCATCGTGACCAAGAGAGCGCTCGTGACCGGCATCACCGGGCAGGACGGCTCCCACCTGGCCGAGCTGCTGCTGGACAAGGGCTACGAGGTGCTCGGCATGGTCCGGCGCACCAGCACGGTGAACTGGGAGCGCATCGGCCATCTGCAGGACCGCATCACGTTCGTGCACGGCGACCTGCTCGACCAGGTCTCGATCCTGACCATCCTCCAGGAGTACCAGCCGGCCGAGGTCTACAACCTCGCCGCCCAGTCGTTCGTGCCCACGTCGTGGCAGCAGCCCGTGCTCACCGGCGAGTTCACCGCCATCGGCGTCACCCGGATGCTCGACGCCATCCGCATCACCAACCCGGAGATCCGCTTCTACCAGGCGTCCTCCAGCGAGATGTTCGGCAAGGTGGTCGAGACGCCCCAGCGGGAGTCCACGCCCTTCTACCCGCGGTCCCCGTACGGCGTGGCCAAGGTCTACGGCCACTGGATCACGGTGAACTACCGCGAGTCCTACGGCCTCCATGCCACCAGCGGCATCCTGTTCAATCACGAGGGCCCGCGGCGCGGCATCGAGTTCCTGCCCCGCAAGGTGTCCAACGCGGTGGCCAAGATCAAGCTGGGCCTGGCCGACGAGCTGCGGCTCGGCAACCTCGACGCCAAGCGCGACTGGGGCTACGCCGGCGACTACGTCGAGGCCATGTGGATGATGCTCCAGCAGGACGAGCCCGACGACTACGTCGTCGCCACCGGCGAGACCCACTCGGTGCGGGAGTTCTGCGAGCTCGCGTTCGACCGGGTCGGCCTCGACTGGGAGAAGTACGTCGTGATCGACGAGAGGTTCTTCCGGCCCGCCGAGGTCGACCTGCTGGTCGGCGACGCCGGCAAGGCCCGCGAGGTCCTCGGTTGGAAGCCCCAGACCACCTTCGACGGGCTGGTCAACCTCATGGTCGACGCGGACCTTGCCCTCCTCGAAGGGCGGCTCAAGGGCATCGCGTGACGGCGCGCGCGGACCCGCCAGCCGCTGGGCCTCTCGAATGACCGTCGTCGTGCTGGCAGGGGGGGTCGGCGCCGCCCGCCTGCTGGCGGGCATGGTGCGGGTCGTGCCGCCGGCCGAGATCACGGCGGTCGTGAACGTGGCCGACGACACCGTGCTGCACGGCTTGGCCGTCAGCCCCGACCTCGACACCGTCGTCTACACGGTGGCCGGCGCGATCGACCCCGTGCGGGGCTGGGGCCTGCGGGACGACTCGTGGCAGGCGATGGCCACGCTCGGGCGCTACGGCGGCGCCACCTGGTTCAGCCTCGGCGACCGGGACCTCGGCACCCACCTCTACCGGACCGCCCGGCGGGCCGAGGGCGCCCGGCTGTCGGAGGTGACCGGCGAGATCGCCCGGGCCTGGGGGCTGGAGCTCGACGTCCGCCCGGTGAGCGACGACCCGGTGCGCACGGTGCTCACGCTGGCCGGGTCGGGCGAGGAGGTGGCGTTCCAGGACTACTTCGTGCGGCTCCGGCACGCGGTGGCGGTGTCGGCGGTGCGATTCGACGGCGCGGCGGCGGCCCGGCCGGCGCTCGGGGTCCTGGAGGCGATCGCGGCGGCCAACGCCCTCGTGGTGGCGCCGTCCAACCCGATCGTGTCGATCGGCCCGGTGATGGCCGTCCCCGGGGTGGCCGAGGCGGTCACCGCCCGGCGGGATGCCGTCGTGGCGGTGTCCCCGATGGTGGGCGGCCGGGCCCTGAAGGGCCCCGCGGATCGCCTGATGCGCGAGCTCGGCCACGAGGACTCGGTCGTCGGCGTGGCGAAGCTGTACGCGCCGTTCGCCGGCACGCTGGTCATCGACGAGGTCGACGCCGAGCACGCGGAGGCCGTACGCGCGTTGGGCTTGCGCTGCGTCGTGACCGACACGATCATGCGAGACCCGGCTGCCGCGGCCGCCCTGTGCGAGGTCGCGCTCGGCCGTTAGCGGCATCGGTCACGCAGGGAAGGGGCGCAATGAGGGCGCTGGAGATACTGCCGGTGGAGGGCATCGGCGAAGTGCGGCCGGGCGACGACCTGGCCCGCCTGTTGGCGAAGGCCGCGCCCGACCTGGCCGACGGCGACGTGCTCGTCGTCACCCAGAAGGTCGTGTCGAAGGCCGAGGCCCAGCTCGTGCCGATCGACCCCAACGACCCGGAGAGCAAGGCCCGCATCGTGGCAGGCGAGTCGGTGCGGATCCTGCGCCAGCGGGGCGACCTCGTCATCGCGGAGACCCGCCACGGGTTCGTGTGCGCCAACGCCGGCGTCGACCTGTCCAACGTCGAGGACGGCTGGGCCGCTCTGCTGCCGGAGGACCCCGACCGGTCGGCCCGCCGGCTGCGGGACGGCCTGCGGGCCCTGATGGACGTCCATGTGGCGATCATCATCTCGGACACGTTCGGCCGGGTGTGGCGGCGGGGCCTGACCGACGTCGCCATCGGCTGCGCGGGCATCCGGGCGGTGGTCGACCTGCGCGGCACGGCGGACAGCTTCGGCCGCGAGCTGGCGGTCACCGAGGTCTGCGTGGTCGACGAGCTGGCCGGCGCGGCCGAACTGGTCATGGGCAAGGCGACCGGCGTGTGCGCGGCCGTCGTGCGGGGCGTCGACCCCTCGTGGCTGGGCCGCGGGGACGTGAGGACGGACGTCGTCCGCCCCGCCGCCGAGGACCTGTTCCGCTAGCCCGGCAGCCCGGCGAGGACCTTCCACACCCGGCCGGTGTCAGGTCGTGTGCTTGAGCCAGTTGAAGACCCGGCCCACGCCTTCCTCCAGCGTGGTCCACGGCCGCCAGCCCAGCTGGATCGCGGCCCGGGTGGGGTCGAGCGCCGACCGGGCGACCTCGCCCGGCGGGGCGGCCGCTCCTTCCGGCGGGCGGGACACGCCGGCCGTCACCGCCATCAGGTGGTACAGCTCGTTCACCGACGTCTGGACGCCGGTGCCCACGTTGACGACCAGGCCGTCGCCCCGCCCGGCCGCCCGCACCAGGGCGTCGACCGCGTCGTCGACGTAGAGGTAGTCCCGGGTCTGCTCGCCGTCCCCGTAGACCGTGCACGGCTCGCCCGTCAGCAGCCGGTGCGCGAACGTGGCCACGACCCCGCCCTCGGCGTGGGGCGACTGCCGCGGCCCGTACACGTTGGCCAGCGCCAGCGCGGTGAACTCCAGCCCGTGCAGCCGCCGGTACATGGCCAGGTAGTCGACCGCCACGCGGCTCGACACGCCGTAGGGCGACGTCGGGGCGAGAGCCTGGGACTCCTTGGCCGGCAGCTGGCGGGGCGGCACCTCGCCGTACATGGCCCCGCCCGACACCGCCGCCACCACCTTGCGGGCCCCGGCCACCCGGGCGGCCTCGACCACGTTCACCGTGCCGCCGATGTTGAGGGCGGCGTCGTGGGCCGGGCGGGCCACCGACGCCCGCACGTCCACCTGTCCGGCGAGGTGGTACACGACCTCGGGCGCCCGCCGGGCGATCAAGTCGACGATCTGATCCTCGCGCACGTCGATCTGCTGGAACCGCAGCCGGTGGGTCCGGTCGGCCCGGGCCTCGGCCAGGTTGCCGAGCGATCCGGTCGACAGGTCGTCCAGCACGTCGACCTCGTGGCCCTCCGCCTGCAACCGGTCGACCAGCGTCGACCCGATGAAGCCGGCTCCCCCCGTGACGAGCGTCTTCACCCGCAGGCCTCGGGGTGGCGCACGCCGTCCAGGCGCTCACCGGGCCCCACGACCTGCCCGTCGCCCACCACGCTGCACCCGACGACCCTGGCGCCCTCGCCGACCGTCGTCCCGGACCCGACCACCGAGCCGACCACCACGGCCCGGGGCTCGACCACGACCCGGTCGAGCAGCACGGCCTCCTCGACCCGGGCCCCGGGCCCGATGATCGAGCCCGGCCCGACCACCGAGCGGGTGACCCGGGCGTCGGGGGCCACCGCCGCGGTCCTGTCCACCGCCTCCGCCGGATCCACCAGGCCCCGCAGCCCGTCGAGCAGGTCGAGCTGGGCCTGGATGTACTCCTGGGGCGAGCCGGTGTCGATCCAGTAGGCCTGATCGTCAACGGCGTAGAGGCTGCCGTCGGCCACCATGCCGGGGAACACCTCCCGCTCGACCGACGTCGGCCGGCCGGGGACGATGCGGTCGAGCACGTCCGGCTCCAGCGCGTAGGTGCCGGCGTTGATCATCGAGCTGGGCGCGGTCCCGGGCGGGGGCTTCTCCACGAACGTCAGCACCCGGCCGTCCGGGTCCGTGGGGACCACGCCGTAACGAGACGGGTCGTCGACCTTGTGGAGGGCGATCGTGCCCTCGGCTCCCGACCGCTCGTGGAAGGCCAGGAACGACGTGAGGTCGAGGTCGGTGAGGACGTCGCCGTTGACCACCACGAACCGCTCGTCGATGCCCGCGTCCCGGGCCGCGAAGCTGATGGCGCCGGCCGTGTCGAGCCGCTCGGGCTCGACCGCGTAGTGCAGCCGGGCTCCCGCGCAGGTGTCCGGGTAGGCGCGCCTGAAGCCGTCAGGCCGGTAGCCGAGCGACAGCACCACGTCGTCGATGCCGTGTCGGGTCAGGTGGCCGACGACGTGCTCGATCATCGGCCGGTTGACGATCGGGAGCATCTGCTTGGGGCGCGTCAGCGTCAGCGGCCGCAGCCGCGTCCCCAGCCCCCCGACCAGGACGACTGCCCGCACTCAGCCCCCGGGTGGCCCCGTCGTGGCGGTGGTGGCCGTGGGATCGGCCGGGGCGGTCGTGTCCGACGAGCCCGCGGCCGTGGTGTCGGTCGTCTCGGTCGAACCGCCGGGGATGCTGGTGGCGGAGGCGCCGCCGTCGGCCGCGCCCAGCTCGGCCAGGTTGCCGGCCGACTCGGGCTTCGGGACGTCGTCAGTCCCCTCGGGCAGGAAGGCGATCGTGTAGCCCTCGCCGTCCTCCCGGAAGCGGATGTCGTTGAAGTCACGCCGGATCAACGCGGGCTTGCCCTCGTTGCTCTGCACGTCCCTCCACTGGGCGACCACGATCTCGGCGGCCTCGCCGTCGCACTCGTCCTCGCCCTCGGTCCACGTCTCCCCGTTGATCGTGATCGAGTCGTCGGTGAGCTCGACGCCGGCGCCCTCCAGGAAGGCGCCCAGCGTGGCGTTCTCGCCCGCGCCGCCCGAGGAGAAGGGGTGGATGTGGATGACGCCGTCCGCGTGGGTGTGGATGCCGATCGGGCTCTCGAACTCGGGGAGCGCCGGCTGGAACTCACCGCAGATGTCGATGCCCATGGCGGCGTGCCAGTGGTCCTTGTTGACGATGGGGCGGATCTGGTCGTCGCCCTTGCGCTCGTTGGCCGCGAACGCGATCAGGCCCGCGCCCAGGAGCACGATGACGCCGATGACACCGGGGAACATCAGATTGCGCTGCCGGCCGCCCGCCGCCCGGCGACCGCCGGCGCGGGCCGCCCGCGCCACCTTCTTGGACGAGGACGCCTTACCCATAGGGATGCAACGCTATCTTGCGCGCCCCTGGATGACCGAACCGGCCCGTCACCGGCGCCGCCGCGCCGTGAGCTCGTCGAACAGTGCCTCGTAGCGCTCGGCGACCGCCGCCGGCGACGCCCAGCGCTCCACGAAGGCCCGCCCGGCGTCCCCCATGGCCCGGGCCCGGGACGGGTCGTCGAGCAGCGTGGCGACCGCCTGGGTGAAGGCGTCCGGGTCGTCAGGCGGCACGGCCACGCCCGCGCCGGCGTCCTCCACCACCCGGGCCACCTCGGTGCCCTCGTCGACGCTGGCCACCAGCGGCCGGCCGGCGGCCAGGATCGAGTACGTCTTGGACGGCACGCTGGAACGGGCCAGCCCCCGACGCAGCGGCACCACGTGCACGTCGCCCGCCGCCAGCACCTCGGGCAGCATCTCCTTGGGCTGGAAGTCGACGAAGCGCAGGTTGTCGAGACCGGCCGCCTCCTCCTCGAGGACCGGGCGGGCCGAGCCCTGGCCGTTGATGACGAACACCACGTCGGTCCGGTCCACAAGCTTGCGGGCGGCGGCGAGCACCAGGTCGAGCGACTGGGAGAAGCCGACGTTGCCGGCGTACATCACCACTCGCCGCCCGACCAGGCCGTTGCGGCGCCGATAGGGGCTGTCGGCCGCGGCGGTGGGCCGGATCCGCTCGGTGTCCACGAAGTTGGGGATGACCCGGATGCGGTCGCGGGCGTCGGGCACCGTGCCGGCGATCTTGGCCACCAGGTTGTCCTGGAGGTCATCGGACAGGACGGTGACGGCGTCGGCGTGGCGGTAGGTCCAACGCTCCAGCCACGAGGCGGCCCGGATCACCTTGGGGTTGGAGATGGCACCCAGCTCGACGGCCACGTCCGGGAACACGTCCTGGACGTTGAACACGAACGGCACACCCCAACGGCGGGCGGCCAGCCACCCGGCGGCGCCCAGCGTCAGCGGCGGCGACATCGACAGCACGGCGTCGGGTCGCGCCCCCGGCCGGCCCCGCAGCGCCATGGCGGTGGCGAGCACCGTGAAGCCGCCGAAGGCGGCGGCCCGGGCCGGGATGTTGCGCTTGTCGGTCGGGAACGGATGGACCCGGGTGATCCGCCCCCAGGCAGTGTCCTCCTGGCGCACAGGCCGCCCCGTCCAACCCGGCTCGATGCGGTGCGAGGCGTACCACGGCAGCGCCGTCACCACGTGGAGCTCGTGGCCCCGCGCGATCAGCCCGTCGGCGATGGCGGCCATCACCTCGCCGGTCGGCGCCGTGTCGGGCGTGTAGTGGGGGCAGAGAACCAGGATCCTCACGTGGCGACCTCGTCGTCGTCAGCGGTGGTGGCGTCGGCGGGAGGGCCGGCGGTGGTGGTGTCGGCGGGAGAGCCGGCCTCGACGGCCGCCTCCTCGGCCACATCACGGTAGGCCGCCAGCGTGGCCGCCATGGTGCGGGTCCACGTGTAGCTCGCGGACCGGGCCCGCCCGGCCTCGGCCATCCGCTCCCGCTCGGCGCCGTCGCCCAGCAGGTCGCACATGGCGTCGGCCCACCTGTCGATGTCGCCTGGCGGCAGCAGCCGGCCGGCGTCGCCCAGCACCTCCGGCAGGGAGGTGGCGTCGGCGGCCAGCACCGGCGCCCCGAGACTCATCGCCTCGATGACCGGGAGGCCGAAGCCCTCGTAGCGCGACGGGTAGATCATCGCCACCGAGCCCCGGACGATGGCAAGTACGTCCCGCCGTGGGATCAGCCCTGTGCGCCGGACCCGGTGGCGCAGGCCGAGGGCGTCGATCCGCTCGAGCACGGCGGCCTCCGCCGGCCCCTCGCCACCGGTGAGCACCAGCACGACGTCGTGCTCGCGGGCCGCCACCTGGGCGAACGCCTGCACCGCCAAGGCGTGGTCCTTGTGCCACCAGGTGAACGACGGGAACACGAACCACCGCCGGGGCAGCCCGTAGCGGGCCTGGACCTCGCCCAGGCTGACCTCGCTGGAAGGCGGCCCGACGCCCCACGGCGTGACAACGACGCGGTCGGGGTCGATGCCGAAGCGCTCGACCACCCCGTGGCGCACGAACTCGCTGGCCGTGATGATCCGGCGGGCCCGCCGAACCGTGCGGGGGATCGTGCGCTGCAGGTACGTGCGCTTGGAGGCGCTGAAGTTGTCGGGCATGTCGAAGGGTTGGAGGTCGTGCAGCGTCACGACGCTCGGTGCCCCCTGGGACAGCGGGAGCACGCCGCCCATGTGGTGCATGACGTCGACCCTGCCGCGGACCTGCCGGCGCAGCCAGGTGTTCTCGGCCGCCACCCGCAGCGGCTTGAGCCGGCCGGTGAGCGGCACCCCCTCCGTGGGGAACGCGCCCGCCAGCTCCGGGTAGGCGGCGGCGAAGGAGTCGAGCGCGTAGAGCGACAGCTCGATGTCGTCGGGCGGGTCGGCGGCGATCGTGCGCAGCAGGTGGACGGTGGCGGTCTCGCTGCCGCCCACCGACCCAGGGACCAGCCACAGCAGGTTGCATCCGACCCTCACCGGCCCGCCACCTCCTCGTAGGCAGCGATGGTCCGCTCGGCCGTTGTTGCCCAGGTCGTGGCAGCCGCCCGCTCACGCCCCGCCTTGCGCAGGCGCTCGGCCAGCTCGTCGTCGTCGAGGACCTCGGAGATCGCGCCCGCGATGGCGTCGACGTCGCGGGGGTCGACGGCGATGCCGGCGCCTCCCTCCACCAGCTCCTCGGTCGCCGTCCCCGCGGAGGTCACGACCGGCGCGCCCGCGCCCATGGCCTCGGCCACCGGCAGGCCGTAGCCCTCCCACAGGCTCGGATAGCAGACGACCGAGGCCCCGCGGTACAGCGGCGCGAGCAGCGAGCGGGGGACGAACCCGGTCAGCCGCAGCCGGTGGCGCACGGCCTCGACCTTGCCCGCCAGCACCTCGCCCCAGCCCTCCGGACCGACCACCACCAGCGTCACGTCGTCCTGCGCCAGCCGGGCGAAGGCCTCGAGCAGCCGGGGCAGGTTCTTGCGTGGCTCGAGTGTGCCGACCGACAGCACGTAGCGGCCGGTCAGGCCGAACCGGCGCCGGGCGTGGGCCACCGCCTCGTCGGTCACGTCGAGGAGCGTCATGCCCCAGGGGACGTGGCGGAGGCGGTCGCGGCCGATGCCGGCGGCCTCACAGTCCGCCATCGTGGCCAGGGACGGGCACAGGACGAGGTCGGCATCCTTCACCACGCAGCGCAGCGCGGCGTCGAAGAACAGGGCCCCGTTGCGGGTGAACATCTGCCTGTCCCGCCGCCACGCCAGGTCGTGGAGCGTCACCACCAGCGGGACCGTGCGGGGCGGGATGGCGTAGCCGGTGGCGTGGATCACGTCGACGGGGCCGGTGGCACGCTCGACGGTGGGCCAGCGGGCCAGGTGCCACGACCAGTAGAGCGGGAGCCGGGGCAGCGGTAGGTGGTGGACGGGCAGGCCCGGCCGCCAGGCGTCGGGCGGGGGCCGGACGTGGCGCGCGGCGACGCCGACCTGCTCGATCCGTCCGGTCTCCGCCACCGCCGCCACCTGGTCGATCACGGCACTGGCGGTGCCGCCCGGCACGCGATGCCAGCACTGCTCGATCACGACCGCGGCGCGCATGGGCGGGCATCCTCGCACGCAGGGCCGGGCCGGGGAGACATCGCTACGATACGTCGTGGTGGGCGTCCGATCGGCGGTTGGTCGCGTCGGCCGAGGCCGCCGGGCCGGGTCGGGCGGCCGGTACCATACCGGGCCATGTCCGTGCAGTGGTCCGAGAGCACCGTCGTGGTCACCGGCGGCCGGGGGTTCCTCGGCCAGGCCGTGTGCGCCCGCCTGAGGCAGCGCGGGGTGGGGCGGCTGGTGACGCCGACCTCGGCCGAGTACGACCTGCGCCGGGTCGACGACGTCGCCCGGCTGCTGTCCGACGCCCACCCGGACATGGTCATCCACCTGGCCGCCCGCGTCGGCGGCATCGGCGCCAACCAGGCGGCGCCGGCCGACCTGTACCTCGACAACCTGCTCATGGGCACCTACGTGATCGAGCAGACCCGGCTGGCGGGTGTGCCCAAGACGGTGGTGACCGGCACGATCTGCTCGTACCCCAAGCACACCCCGGTCCCCTTCAGCGAGGGCGCGCTGTGGCAGGGCTACCCCGAGGAGACCAACGCCCCCTACGGCATCGCCAAGCTGGCCCAGCTGGTGCAGGCCCAGGCCAACCGGGCCCAGTACGGCCAGAACGTCATCTATCTGATGCCGACCAACCTCTACGGGCCGGGCGACAAGTTCCACCCCGCGGTCAGCCACGTGATCCCCGCCCTGATCAAGAAGTGCGTGGACGCCGTCGAGGCCGGGGACGACCACATCGAGGTGTGGGGCACGGGCGCCGCATCCCGGGAGTTCCTGTACGTCGACGACGCGGCCGAGGGTCTGGTGCTGGCGGCCGAGCGCTACGACGGCGGCGACCCGGTCAACCTCGGCACCGACGAGGAGCTGCCGATCCGCGACCTGGTGGGGCTCATCGCGGCCGCCACCGGGTTCGAGGGCGAGATCCGGTGGGACACGTCCAAGCCGGACGGCCAGCCCCGCCGCCGGGTCGACCCCAGCCGGGCAGCGGCCAGCTTCGGGTTCAAGGCCGAGGTGCCCTTCGCCGAGGGCCTGCGCCGCACGGTCGAGTGGTACCGGGCCAACCGGGCCGAGGCCGAGGCCCGCGACCACTGACGCCCGCCTCGCTCCCTGACCTCCCCGGGGTCGGGGACTGGCTCGACGAGCTCGCTGCGCTCGCGCCGCCGCCCGCGCCCCTGCCCCTGCCTGCGGGCGACGAGCTGGCGGCCCTGCTGGCCCGCCTCGGCGTGCCGGCAGCGGAGATCCCCGCCGCGGTCGCAGCACGGCCGTCGCCCGAGGTGGACTCCGACCGGTGGTGGGTGCTGGAGCGGTCGTACCACCGCCTGACCTCCGGGCTGGGCACCGACTCCCCGGCCGACGCCGGCCCTGCCGCCGACGGCCGGGGACCGTGGGGCTGGTGGCCACCAGCGCCCGCCGAGCTGGGGCCGGGGTGGGAGTGGTTCTTCCTGCACCTCTACGCGGCCGCCGCGCCGACGGTAGCCGACCTGCACCGGCGCTGGGGCCTCCCGGAGGACGTGACGTGGGCGACGCTCGGCAACGTCGGCCGCAACGTCGGCCTCCACCGGCGCATGCACGGCAGCCCCGGCGTGAACGCGCCCTGGTGGCTGGTGCTCCACTACCGGGGGATGCTGGTCCACCTGGGTCGGCTCCAGTACCTGCGGGCCCGCGCCCGGTGGTCGCCGGCCGGGGCATCGTTCGCGGCCGGCGATCCGGTGCTCGACCTGCACATCCCGCCCACCGGCCCCCTCGCCCCCGACGCGGTCGACGCGTCGTTGGCCGGGGCCCGGGCGACGTTCGGGCGGGTGTTCCCCGCCGACGACAGCCCGTGGGGCGTGTGCAGCTCGTGGCTGCTCGACCCGACGCTGGCCGAGGTCCTCCCCGAGGACAGCAACATCGTCCGGTTCCAGCGCCGCTTCCACCTCGACCCCGACTGGGCCCGGCCGGGCGACGACACGATCGTCGAGTTCGTGTTCCGCCGGGTCCGCAGCGCGGGCGGGGAGCTGCCCCCGGCCACCACCACGCTGGAGCGGGCCATCGTCGACCGCCTGGCGGCCGGCGGCCACTGGGAGACCCGGCGGGGGTGGTGCGAGGTGGCACCCCGCTAGCCCAGGGCCTGGCGGAACCAGGCCGCCGTGCGCTGCAGTCCTTCCCGCAGCCCGATGCGCGGCTCCCAGCCCAGCGCCTCGCGGGCCAGGGTGATGTCCGGCTGGCGCTGGGTCGGGTCGTCGACCGGCAGGGGCTCGTGGACGATCTCCGAGGACGAGCCGGTCACCGCCAGCACCATGTCGGCGAGCTCGCGGATCGTGTACTCGGCCGGGTTGCCGATGTTGACCGGACCGGTCACGTCCCCGTCCAGCAGGGCCAGGAAGCCGCGGACCTCGTCCTCGACATAGCAGAAGCTGCGGGTCTGGCGGCCGTCGCCGAAGATGGTTATCGGCGCGCCCAACAGCGCCTGATGCAGGAAGTTCGACACGGCACGGCCGTCGTCCACCCGCAGCCGGGGGCCGAACGTGTTGAAGATCCGCACGATGCGCACGTCCAGCTTGTGGGCCCGGTGGTAGGCCATCGTCATGGCCTCGGCGAACCGCTTGGCCTCGTCGTAGACGCCCCGCGGCCCGATCGGGTTCACATGGCCCCAGTAGCTCTCGGGCTGCGGGTGGATCTGGGGGTCGCCGTAGACCTCGCTCGTGGAGGCCAGGAAGAACCGGGCCGACTTGGCCTTGGCCAGGCCCAGGCAGTTGTGGGTGCCGAGGCTGCCGACCTTCAGGATCTGGATGGGGATGCGCTCGAAGTCGGCAGGCGAGGCCGGCGACGCGAAGTGCATGACCACGTCGACCTCGCCGGGCACCCACACGTACTGGCTCACGTCGTGCTGCACGAACGTGAACCCCGGCTGGCCGAACAGGTGCTCGATGTTGTCCACCGACCCGGTCAGCAGGCTGTCCATGGCGACGACCTGGTCGCCGCGCGCCAGCAGCGCGTCGCACAGGTGCGAGCCGAGGAACCCGGCCCCGCCCGTCACCACGACACGGGCCATCAGCGCCTCCCCCGGGGGCGCGGCCGATCAGCGGCCGATGCCGACGTAGCGGAACCCCCGGCGCTCCAGCGCCGGCTTGTCGAGCAGGTTGCGGGCGTCGACCACCCGGGGCGACGCCATGAGGCCGGCCACCTTGTCGAAATCGAGCCAGCGGAACTCGTCCCACTCGGTGAGCAGGACGAGCACGTCGGCCCCGTCGCACACCGAGTACGGGTCGGTGGCCGGCACGATGCCGCCGAGCGGCCCCTTGACGGCTGGGTCGTAGGCCCGGACGTCGGCGCCCTGCTCGGCGAGCAGGCCGACGATCCGCAGCGCCGGCGAGTCGCGGGTGTCGTCGGTGCGGGCCTTGAACGTGAGGCCCCACACGCCGACCGTCACGCCCTCCAGCGAGCCGCCCACCAGCGAGCGGACCTTGGCCACCACCCGGCGGAACTGGTCCTCGTTCACGGTGATGACGCCGGCCAGCAGGTCGAAGCTGTAGCCGGCGTCCTCGGCGATGCGGACCAGCGCCCGGCTGTCCTTGGGGAAGCACGACCCGCCCCAGCCCGGGCCCGGCTTCAGGAACTCGTGGCCGATGCGCTTGTCGTAGCCCATGCCCAGCACGACGTCCTTGACGTCGGCGCCGACGGCCTCGCACACGGCGGCGATGGCGTTGACGAAGCTGATCTTGCTGGCCAGGAAGGCGTTGGACGCGTACTTGATGGTCTCGGCCGAGGCCGGGTCGGTGACGATGATCGGGGCCGTGACCCCGATGTAGAGCGCCGCCACCCGCACGGCCGCCGACTGGTCGTCGGATCCGATCACGATGCGGTCGGGGTTGAGGAAGTCGTGGACGGCCGAGCCCTCGCGGAGGAACTCGGGGTTCGACACCACCACCACGTCGTCGCGGCCGAGCACCCGCTCGACCACCCGGGTGGACCCGACCGGCACCGTGGACTTGTTGACCACCACCGCCTCGGCCGGGAGCACCGGGCCGATCTCGCGGGCGGCCGCCTCGATGTAGGACAGGTCGGCGGAGCCGTCGTCGCCCTGGGGCGTGGGCACGCACAGGTACGCGAACTCGGCATCGGCGGCGGCGTTCCCGGCCCCGACGACGAAGCGGAGCCGGCCCCCCTCGAGGCCCTCGCGGACCATGGCGTCGAGGCCGGCCTCGACGATCGGCACCTCGCCGCCGGACAGGCCGGCGACGCGGTCCTCGTCGATGTCCGCGCACACGACGTTGTGCCCGAGGTGCGAGAAGCAGGCGGCCGTGGTCAGCCCGACGTACCCCGCGCCGATGACGGCGATCTGCGCCATTGTGTGAGTCCTCCTGGGCGGCTGGCCGCGCTTCGTCGTCGCCCCATCCGGTCCGCCCCGTCGACCCGGTCGAGGCTAGTGGGCGCGCCTGGCGGCCGCGCTATCGCCGCCGACGGCCCGTGAGGCCCCGCCGGGGGCCGTGGGCTAGCCTCGTACTCCGTTGTATCGACGCCCGGCGGGCTTGGGGACCGCCCTGCCCGCCGAGTCCGCGTGGAGAGGTTCGCCCGTGCGCAACGCCCTCGGGGCAGTCCAATCGCTGCTGGTCCTCGGCGGCTCGTCCGACATCGGCGCCGCCATCGCCGAGCGCCTGGTGCCGGCCGGGTGCCGCACGGTCGTCCTGGCCGGGCGGCGGCCCGAGGCGATGGCGCCGGTCGCCGACCGCCTCCGCGGCCTCGGCGCCACGGTCGAGATCACCGCCTGGGACGCCACCGACATCGGCAGCCACGCGGACGCGGTCAAGGCCGCCTGGGAGGCCGCCGGCGACGACGTCGACTGCGTGGTGCTGGCGGCCGGCGTGCTCGGCGATCAGGACCGTCTGTCCGACGACCCTGCGGCCGCCGCGGACCTGGCCACGACCAACTACACCGGCCCCGTGTCCACGCTGCTGCACGTCGCCCGGCGCCTGCGGGAGCAGGGCCACGGGCGCATCGTCGTGCTCAGCTCGGTGGCCGGCGAGCGGGTCCGGAGGTCGAACTTCGTCTACGGCTCCTCCAAGGCCGGCCTCGACGGCTTCTGCCAGGGGCTGGGCGACGACCTGGCCGGCTCGGGTGTCGGCCTGATCATCGTCCGCCCCGGCTTCGTCCACTCGTCGATGACCGAAGGCATGGAGGCGCCGCCGCTGTCCACGACGCCCGCGGCGGTCGCCGAGGCGGTGGCCGGGGCCCTGGGCTCGGGCCGGGAGGTCGTGTGGGTGCCCTCGACGTTCCGCTACGTGATGGCCGGCTTCCGCCACCTGCCCCGCCCGGCGTGGCGCAAGCTGTCGGCGCGGATGTGAGGCAGCCCCGCCTATGAGCGCCGCGTCCGCGTCCAGCACCGGCACGGGGGTCCCCGCCGCGCCGGCAGCGGCCGGTGACGCGGTTGCGCCGGACGGCAACGGCGGCGCGGTCAAGCGGGATCCGCTGCCGGTCGGTCTGATCAGGCTGGCCCGGCCCAAGCAGTGGGCGAAGAACGTGCTCGTGTTCGCGGCGCCGGCCGCGGCCGGTGTCCTCGACAACCGTGAATGGGCGGTCGACGCCCTCGTCGCCTTCGTCGCCTTCTGCCTGGCCGCGTCGGGCACCTACTACATCAACGATGCCCGGGACGTTGCGGCCGACCGGCTGCACCCCCAGAAGCGCCGGCGGCCGGTGGCGTCCGGGTCGGTGCCCGTGCCCGTGGCCTACGTGGGCGGCGTGATCCTGCTGGCCGCGGCCCTGGCCGTCGCCCTCACGGTCAACGGCAACCTGGCCCTGGCAGTGGGGGGCTACATCGTGCTCACCACCGCCTACTCGTCGGTGCTCAAGCAGGTGGCGGTGGTCGACCTGGTCGCCGTGGCCGCCGGGTTCGTGCTGCGGGCCGTGGGCGGCGCGGCCGCCACCGAAGTCCCGATCTCCGACTGGTTCTTCATCGTGACCAGCTTCGGCGCACTGTTCATGATCTCGGGGAAGCGGGCGGCCGAGGCCAAGGAGATGGGCGAGGGCGCCACCGACTTCCGGGCCGTGCTGGCGACCTACTCCCCCACCTACACGGCCTACCTGCGGGCGGTGTCCTCGGGCGCGGTGCTGGTCGCGTACTGCCTGTGGGCGTTCGAGAAGGCGGAGGCGGCGGTGAGCTCGCCGACCATCCCCTGGTACCAGCTGTCCATCCTGCCCTTCGTGATGGCGGTCCTGCGCTACGCGCTGGTGCTCGACCAGGGGCGGGGCTCGGCGCCGGAGGAGATCGTGCTGGGAGACCGGCCGCTCCAGCTCATCGGCATCGCCTGGGTGGTGGTGTTCACGATCGGGGTCTACACGGCATGATGGACCCCACGGAGCCCTCCCACGAGCTCGTGTCGGGGTGGACCTGCAACCCGGTGACCGCCTCCCGGGTGGCACGCCCGTCCAACCCGGACGAGCTGGCCATGGCGGTGAAGGCCGCCGGCCGGCGGGGCGCCATCGCCCGGGGTCTGGGCCGGGCCTACGGCGACTCGGCCATGAACGCGGGCGGGCTGGTGGTCCAGTCGACCGGCGTGTCGGGCCTGCTCGAGCTCGACGGGGTCGCGGGCACCGCCCGGGTTCTGGCCGGCACCTCGATCGACGACCTGCTCCAGGTGATCGTGCCGCAGGGCTGGTTCGTGCCGGTCACGCCCGGCACCCGCAACGTGACCATCGGCGGCGCCATCGCCGCCGACGTCCACGGCAAGGACCACCACGCCACCGGCAGCTTCGGCGCCCACGTGCGGTCGATGGTCCTGGCGCTGCCGGACGGCACCCGCCGCACGCTGAGCCCCGAGACCCACCCCGACGAGTTCTGGGCTACCTGTGGCGGCATGGGCCTGACCGGTACCGTGATCGAGGCCACGATCGACCTCCACCCGATCGGGTCCAGCCTGCTGCGGGTCGACTCCGACCGCATCCCGGACCTCGACACGCTGCTGGCGCGGCTCCTCGAGGGCGGCCGCACCCATCGCTACTCGGTCGCGTGGGTCGACTTCCTGGCGAAGGGCCGGGCGCTGGGGCGGTCGGTGCTGACCCAGGGCGACTTCGCCGCCGCCGCGGACCTGCCCCGCCGCGGGCGCACGGCGCGGGAGCCGCTGGCCTACGGCCGGCCACACTCGATCGCGGCCCCGCCGTTCGTGCCCAACGGGGTCCTCAACCGGCTGAGCATCGCGGCGTTCAACGAGTTCTGGTTCCGCAAGGCGCCCCGCGAGCGCCGGGGGGAGCTCCAGTCGATCGGCAAGTTCTTCTACCCGCTGGACATGATCGAGGGCTGGAACCGCATCTACGGCCCGCGGGGCTTCCTCCAGTGGCAGTGCCTGGTGCCGTTCGGGGCCGAGGACGTGCTGCGGGAGATCGTCGAGGCGCTGTCGACCCATCGGGCGCCCAGCTTCCTGGCGGTGCTCAAGTACTTCGGCGACGCCGACCCGGGACCGCTCTCGTTCCCCGGCCCCGGCTGGACGCTGGCGCTCGACGTGCCGACCTCGGACCCCGGCCTGGCGCCGTTGCTCGACCGGCTCGACCAGCGCGTGGTCGACACCGGCGGTCGGCTCTACCTGGCCAAGGACAGCCGCATGCGGCCGGAGCTGCTGCGCGCCATGTACCCCCGGCTCGACGAGTGGCGGGCCGTGCGCGACCGCATGGACCCCGACCGCCGCCTGGCCAGCGACCTGGCCCGGCGCCTCGACCTCCCGGGTTGAGGTGATTTGGCGGCGTATGCGCCGAGATCTCGGCGCATACGCCGCCAAATCACGTGGTCAACGTCGCGACCAGCCGGTCGAGGCTCTCGCGGTAGTGCGGGAGCAGCGGCTCGCCGGCCAGCCGCAGCGCCGCGTTGTCCAGCACCGAGTTGGCCGGCCGGGGCGCCGGGCGGGGCGGGTCGAGCTCGTCGGTCTTGATCGGGCGGACCTTGGCCGGGTCGTGGCCGGCCGACTCGAGCACCGCCCGCACGAACTCGTACCAGCTCACCTCGCCCTGGTTGGTCATGTGGAACAGGCCCGGGATCCGGGCGGCCGCCAGCCGGCGGATCCCGACGGCCAGGTCGGCCGTGAAGCTGGGGTGGCCGCGCTGGTCGTCGACGAAGGCCAGCTCGGGCCGGCCCGCCAGCCGCAGGACAGTCTTGACCATGTTGTTGCCGTGCTCGCCGCACACCCACGACGTCCGCACCACCGACGCCCCCGGTGCGTGGGCCGCGACCTCGGCCTCGCCGCCCCACTTGGAGCGGCCGTAGACCGACTGCGGGTTGGGTCGGTCCCACTCGATGTAGGGCTCCTCCTTGGTGCCGTCGAACACGTAGTCCGTCGACACGAAGCAGAGGTAGGCGCCGGCACGGCGGCTGGCGTCGGCCACCCACCGAGTCCCGAGGGCGTTGACGCGGAAGGCGGTGTCGACCTCGGTCTCGCAGGCGTCGACCGCGGTATAGGCGCCCGTGTGGAGCACCGCGTCCGGCCGCACGGACGTGATCGCCTGGTAGACGGCGTCGCGGTCGCCGACATCGAGCGTGGCGTGGGTGCCGGCGACGACCTCGTCGCCCATCGCCTCGCAGTGCCGGTGGAGGTCGCGGCCCAACTGGCCGCCCGCCCCGGTGATCAGGACCCGCATCGTCAGGCCAGCCCCGCTCGCTCCTTGAGGGGGCGCCACCACCACTCGTTGGCCCGGTACCAGGCCACGGTCTCGTCCAGCGCCTCGTCGAGCGTGCGCTGCTTGCGCCAGCCGAGGGCGGTCACCTTGTCGATGTTCACCGAGTAGCGCCGGTCGTGGCCGAGGCGGTCGGTCACGTACGACACCATCTCCTCGCCGACCCCGAACGTGGCCAGCAGCTTGTCGACCAGCACCCGGTTCGGCGTCTCGTTGCCGGCGCCGATGTTGTACACCTCGCCCGGCGCGCCCCGGGCCAGCACGAGGCCGACACCGGCGCAGTGGTCGTCGACGTAGAGCCAGTCGCGCTCGTTGAGGCCGTCGCCGTACAGCGGGATCGGCTTGCCGTCGATCAGGTTGGTCGTGAACAGCGGCAGCGCCTTCTCCGGGAACTGGTAGGGCCCGAAGTTGTTGGTGCACCGGGTCACGGTCACCGGCAGCCCGTAGGTGGCGTGGTACGAGAGGGCGATCAGGTCGGAGCCCGCCTTGGACGCCGAGTAGGGCGACCGGGGCTCCAGCGGGTCGGTCTCCCGGGACGAACCCATCTCCACCGAGCCGTAGACCTCGTCGGTGCCGATGTGGATCACCCGGGGGGTCTCCAGCCGGCGGGCCGTGTCCATCACCACGTTGGTGCCGAAGCAGTTGGTGTTGACGAAGTCGTCGGGACCGGCGATCGACCGGTCGACGTGGCTCTCGGCCGCGAAGTGGACCACGGCGTCGTGACCGGCCATCGCGTCCTCGAGCGTGCCCGGGTCGCAGATGTTGCCCTTCACGAACGAGTACCGGGGATCGTCGTCCACGTCCTTGAGCGTGGACAGGTTCCCGGCGTAGGTGAGGGCGTCGTACACCGTCACCTCGTCGTCGGTGTTGGCCAGCACCCACCGCACGTAGTTGGAGCCGATGAACCCGGCACCACCGGTCACGAACTGCTTCATGCGCTGTTCTCCTTACCCTGTCCGCAGCGAGGCGTAGGGCCGGCGCCCGGCCGGGAGGTCGGCACGGCGGGGGTTGGCCTGGTCGCGGGCCGACAGCACGGGCGAGGACACGCCCCAGTCGGCGCCGACCTCGGGGTCGTCCCAGGCGACGCCCAGCTCGTCGGCCGGGTTGTAGTAGCCGTCGACCAGGTACGTGATGGTCATGTCGGTGAGCGCGGCGAAGCCGTGGGCGACGCCCGGCGGGATGTAGACGCCGCGGTGGTCGTGGTCGACGCCGGCGGTCCCTGGCGGGCTGCCGAGGTCGATCGTCAGGGTCTTGCCGTCGGTCGGGCCGCCTTCACGCAGATCGTGCAGCACCACCCGGCACTGCCCGAACGGCACGTACCAGAAGTCCGCCTGGTGCAGGTGGTAGTGCAGGCCCACCACGGCGCCGGCCTTGCGGTCGCCCCGGTTGCCCTGGATCATCTCCCGGCCCCCGGGGAACCACTGGCGCCGGTAGGTCTCGATGAAGATGCCCCGCTCGTCGCCGTGGATGTCCGGCTCGACGACGACGACGCCGTCGATGACGTCGGAGGGAACGATGGTGGCCACGGGTGCTCCTGGGCTCGTCAGGTTCGGGTCAGTGCAGCTCGACGACCGAGTGGTCGCCCAGCATGAGGCGCAGCGCACGGGGACGGCGGGGGGACCGGGTCACCTCGGTGTCCCGGCCGATGAGGCTGTCGGTCAGCCGGGGCACGTCGACGATGCGGCACCGCGGCAGGACGACCGAGTGCTCGAGCTCGGAATCGACGATGTGGCAGTCCTCGGCGACGGAGCTGAACGGTCCCACGTAGCTGTTCTCGATGCGGGTGCCGGCGCCGATGATGGCGGGGCCCAGCACCCGGCTGTTCACGATCGCGGCCCCGGCCTCGACCACGACCCGGCCCTCGATCGCGGACCCGGCGTCGACCGTGCCCTCGACCCGGGGCACCAGCGTCTCCAGGACGACACGGTTGCACTCGAGCAGCGGGTCCTTCTTGCCGGTGTCGATCCACCAGCCCTCGAGCACCTCGTGGGTGACCCGGTGGCCGTTGTCGATGAGCCACTGGATGGCGTCGGTGATCTCCAGCTCGCCCCGGCCGGACGGCTCGATCGACGCCACGGCCTCGTGGACCCGGTGGTCGAACAGGTAGACGCCGGCCAGCGCCAGGTTGGACGGTGGTTCCTCGGGCTTCTCGACCAGGCGGACGACCTCACCGTCGGGTCCGAGTGCCGCCACGCCGAACTGGGTGGGGTCGTCGACCTCGGCGAGCAGGATCTGGGCCGCGGGGGCGATCGTGCCCTCCTCGCCCAGCCGCGGGGTCGCGGCCAGGGCCCGGGTGGCCTCGAAGCCCTCGGTCAGCTCGACCAGGCCCTGCTGGAGCATGTTGTCGCCGAGGTACATGACGAAGTCCTCGTCGCCCAGGAAGTCGCGGGCGATGAGCACGCAGTGGGCGAGGCCGAGCGGGGCCTCCTGGGGGATGTACGTGACCTCGATGCCCCAGCGGGTGCCGTCGCCGACGGTGTCCATGATGTCGCCGGCGCCGGTGCCGCCGACGACGATGCCGATCTGCTTGATGCCGGCCTCGGCCATCGCCTCGATGCCGTAGAAGATGATCGGCTTGTTGGCGATGGGGACGAGCTGCTTGGCGCTCGTGTGGGTGATGGGACGGAGACGGCTGCCGGTGCCCCCGGCGAGGATGAGACCTTTCACGGGTCGTAGATTGTTGCAGTTCGGGGACGGTCGGGACACAACCCGGCGATCACCGGGCGATCACTCCACGGGCAGGCCCAGGTCCCGGGCGATGACCAGCCGCTGGATCTCGCTGGTGCCCTCGCCGATCTCCAGGATCTTGGCGTCCCGGTACTGCCGGGACACCAGGGTCTCGTCCATGAACCCGTAGCCCCCGAACACCTGGGTGGCCATGCGGGTGGCGGTCACCGCGGCCTCGGTCGCGTACAGCTTGGCCATCGCCGCCTGGCGCTTGTGGGGCCGGCCGGCGTCCCGCAGCCAGGCGGCCTGGTAGGTGAGCAGGGCGGCGTTCTCGGCCATGACCGCCAGGTCCGAACAGGCGAAGGCCACGGCCTGGTTGGCGCCGATCGGGCGGCCGAAGGCCTGCCGCTCGCCGGCGTAGGCCACCGACTGCTCCAGGCAGCAGCGCACGACCCCCAATGCCAGGGCGGCGATGGCGATGCGACCCTCGTCCAGGATCTCCAGGAACTGTGCGAAGCCCCGGCCCCGGCCGCCCAGCAGGTTGGCCTCCGGGACCCGGCAGCCCGCGAACGTCAGCCCGTGGGTGTCGGAGGCGTGCCAGCCCATCTTCCGGTATGGCGGCTGGACCGTGAACCCGGGAGTGCCGGCGGGCACGACGATCGTTGAGATCTCGCCGGGACCGGTCCGGGCGGTCACCGTGACCAGCGAGGTCATGTCGGTCCCCGAGTTGGTGATGAACGCCTTCTCGCCGTCGATCACCCACTCGCCGCCGTCCAGGCGGGCCGTCGTGCGGGTTCCGCCGGCGTCGCTGCCCGCGTCCGGCTCGGTCAGCCCGAACCCGCCGAGGGCCCGGCCGGCGCACAGGTCCGGAAGCCACTCCTGGCGCTGGGCCTCGGTCCCGAATCGGAAGATGGGGTTGGCCCCCAGGCCGACGCCGGCCTCCAGCGTGATGGCCAGCGACTGGTCGACCCGGCCCAGCTCCTCGATGGCGATGCACAGGGTGGTGAGGTCGGCGCCGCCACCGCCGTACTCCTCCGGGAACGGGATGCCGAACAGCCCGAGGTCGCCCATCTGGCGGACCACGTCGGTCGGGAACGTGTGCTCGGCGTCCCAGCGCTCGGCGTGCGGCGCGATCTCGCCCTCGGCGAAGTCCCGCACCAACTTGCGCAGGGCGTCCTGCTCCTCCGTGAACTCGACATGCATTACGGGCGATGGTACGGCGGGCGGCCAGGCCTATCCTCCCGGCGGTGCATGCCCTGGCCGTGGTCGGTGGCCGGTTGCTGACCGGCCTGGTGGACGTGACGTCCGACCTGGCCGCCCTGGAGTCCTCGGGGACCTGGGCCGTGGTGCTGCCGTTCGACGGCGAGCCGGTACTGGCCCGGTTCGCCGAGTCCCGGCCCGCCCGACCCTGGCCGGGCCCGCCGTGGCACGGCCCGCCGCTCGACGCATGGTCCACCTCCCTCGACCGCGACGGGTTCTGCGCGGGGGTGCGAGCGATCCGGGCGGCCATCGCGGCGGGCGACGTCTACCAGGTCAACCTCACCCGGCGGCTGTCTGCGCCGCTGCCGGCCGGCGCCGACGTCGCCGCGCTCGGCGCGGCCCTGGGCCGGGGCAACCCGGCGCCGTACGCGGCTGTGGTCCGGCTGCCGTCGGTCGGGTGCCAGGTGGCGTCGGCGTCGCCCGAGCGCTTCCTGCGCCGGGACGGCGACCTGGTGGCGTCGTCGCCCATCAAGGGGACCGCGCCCGACGCCGCGTCGTTCCTGCCCAAGGACCGGGCCGAGAACGTGATGATCGTCGACCTGGTGCGCAACGACCTGGGCCGGGTGTGCGAGTGGGGCTCGGTCCGCGTGCCGGCCCTGTGCGCGGTCGAGCACCACCCGGGGCTGGTCCACCTGGTGTCCACGGTGACCGGACGGCTGCGGCCGGACGTCACGTGGGGCGACGTGGTGGCCGCCACGTTCCCGCCCGGGTCGGTGACCGGCGCGCCCAAGCTGGCCGCGCTCGACCACATCGCCCGGCTGGAGCCGGTCCCCCGCGGCGTCTACTGCGGCGCCGTGGGCTGGGTCGACGCCGACGCCCGCCGGGGCGAGCTGAACGTGGCCATCCGCACGTTCTGGGTCGAGGGCGGCCGGCTGCACCTCGGCACCGGCGGCGGCATCACGTGGGACTCGACGCCCGGCGGCGAGTGGGCCGAGACCGAGCTCAAGGCCCACCGGTTGCTCGCTGTGGCCGCCGGCCAGCTCACGGGGGTCGGCCGGTGACCGCCGGGCGCGGCGCGGTGTGGCTGAACGGCCGCCTGGTGGCCCCGGACGAGGCGGTCGTGTCGGTGTTCGATCACGGCTTCACGGTGGGCGACGGGGTGTTCGAGACGCTGAAGGTCATCGGCGGC
>Ga0075419_10000066_pt1 | contig 50652 bp, 42 predicted proteins | sample SoiMetdeltSBSDD3_FD_76900 | JGI IMG/M metagenome (GOLD analysis project Ga0075419, IMG submission 76900) | Bulk soil microbial communities from a Populus tree surrounding site in Tennessee, USA - Soil MetaG P. deltoides SBSDD3 | ecosystem: Environmental > Terrestrial > Soil > Tree plantation... | reverse complement strand
CGAGACCAGGTTCATCACCTTGATCAGCGGGTTGATCGCCGGACCGGCGGTGTCCTTGAACGGGTCACCGACGGTGTCACCGATCACGGTGGCCTCGTGTGCCGGCGAGCCCTTGCCGCCGTGGTTGCCGTCCTCGACCAGCTTCTTGGCGTTGTCCCAGGCACCGCCGCTGTTGGCCAGGAACACCGCCATCAGGGTGCCGGTGGCGATCGCGCCGGCCAGGTAGCCGGCCAGCGCCGACACGCCGAGGCCGAAGCCGACCGCGATCGGCGCCAGGATCGCCAGCAGACCGGGGGTGGCCAGCTCGCGCAGCGAGTCGCGGGTGCAGATGTCGACGACCTTGCCGTACTCAGGCTTGCCGGTGCCTTCCATGATCCCGGGGATGTCGCGGAACTGGCGACGTACCTCGTAGACGACCGCGCCGGCGGCGCGGCCGACGGCGTTGATCGCCAGGCCGGAGAACATGAAGACCACGGCGGCGCCGATGATCAGGCCGACCAGCGTCGACGGGTCGAACACCAGCGCGGCTTCGTTGAACTCGAGGTCGCCGGCCTCGTTCAGCACCGAGTAGATCGAGTCGGTGTAGGACCCGAACAGCGCGGTCGCCGCCAGCACGGCGGTCGCGATCGCGATGCCCTTGGTGATCGCCTTGGTGGTGTTGCCGACGGCGTCCAGCTCGGTCAGGATCGCGGCGGCGTCGCCGTGTACGTCACCGGACATCTCGGCGATGCCTTGGGCGTTGTCCGAGACCGGGCCGAAGGTGTCCATCGCGACGATGACACCGACGGTGGTCAGCAGGCCACAGCCGGCCAGCGCGATGCAGAACAGCGCGACCACACCGGAGCCGCCGACCAGGAACGCGCCGTACACTGCGGCGCCGATCACCAGCGCGGTGTAGACCGCCGACTCGAAGCCGACCGAGATGCCGGACAGGATGACGGTCGCGGCACCGGTCAGCGAGGTCTTGCCGACGTCCTGGACCGGGCGGTCCTCGGTGCCGGTGAAGTAGCCGGTGAGCGCCAGGATCACCGCGGCCAGCACGATGCCGATGATCACCGAGACGCTGGCGATCAGGGCCGGGTTGCCGCTCGCGTCGGCGCTGCCGCCGTCCAGGTCGTCGAACGAGGTCGGCAGATAGGTGAATGCCGCGACCGTGCACAGCACAGCGGAGATGATCGCCGAGATGTAGAAGGAGCGGTTGATCGTCTTCAGACCGTTCTCACCGGCGCGCGGCCGGGTCAGGAACACGCCGATCACGGCGGTGACGGCACCGATCGCGGGCACGATCAGCGGGAACACCAGGCCCTCGGAGCCGAAGGCGGCCTTACCCAGGATCAGCGACGCGACCAGCATCACGGCGTACGACTCGAACAGGTCGGCCGCCATACCGGCGCAGTCACCGACGTTGTCGCCCACGTTGTCGGCGATCGTGGCCGCGTTCCGCGGGTCGTCCTCAGGGATGTTCTGCTCGACCTTGCCGACCAGGTCTGCGCCGACGTCCGCGGCCTTGGTGAAGATGCCGCCACCGACACGCATGAACATGGCCAGCATGGCGGCGCCGAAGCCGAAGCCCTCGAGCACGGTCGGCGCATCACCCTCGAACAGCAGCACGACGGCGGAGGCGCCCAGCAGGCCGAGCCCCACCGTGGCCATTCCGACGGTGCCGCCGGTGCGGAACGCCACCTTCATCGCCGGGTCGCGTCCCTCGTCCCGGGCTGCCGCGGCAACCCTGACGTTGGCGCGCGTCGCGAGCCACATGCCGAGGTAGCCGATCGCGGCGGAGAACCCGGCGCCGATCAGGAAGAACACCGAGCGCCAGATCTTCAGCGCGGTCTCGTTGCCGGAGTCGCCGTGCACCGGTAGCAGGAACAGCAGCAGGAACGCCACGACGGCGAACACCGACAGTGTCCTGAACTGCCGGTTCAGGTAGGCCGATGCGCCTTCCTGCACCGCCACGGCGATCGTCTTCATGCTCTCGGTACCGTCGTTCGCGGCAAGCACCTGACGGCGGAACACCATCGCGATCGCGACCGCGAACACCGCGATCGCTCCGACGATGACGACCAGCGTGGTGTTGCCGGACGACAGGGTCACCGCGGCTGGGTCTGCGTAAGGCAGCGCGGACATCCGTCCTCCTCGATAACAACCCGGCGACCCACGCGGCGGCCCTGCCAAGGGCGCTGCGCACGTTCACGGCCGAAGGGTTTGTGACTACGACTCTGAAGTACGACAGGGAGTACGCCAGAGAACTGGCGGTGCGTCACTCTAACGGAGGCGGGACCAGACCTGACGACAGGGTGGTCTATGCCACACGTGCGGAATCACCAGCGGGGCGTTCTCAGAGCGCGGACTCCACGTCCGGATGGATGTCGAACACTTTGGTGAGTCCGGTGATCCGGAGGATCTTCAGCAGCCGCTCGCGGGTACAGACCAGCGAAAGCGAGCCGTCATGCGTGCGCACCCGCTTCAGTCCGCCGACCAGTACGCCGAGGCCGGTCGAGTCCAGGAAGTCGACCTTCTCCAGGTCCACCACCAGGTGGTACTGGCCCGCATCGACGAGAGAGATCAGGGTCTCGCGGAGCTTGGGGGCCGTGTAGACGTCGACCTCACCTCCGACCTCGACAACGGTCCGCTCACCCTGAGTGCGCGTCGTCAGCGACAGATCCACTTCGGCCTCCCGTCGAACAGGACCGTTGCATTCAACCATCTACGCTCACCGTCATGCTGGACGGCGTGGGCTTTGAGGCGGGATCGGAGCAGACACTACGCCGTCTGGCGGCCACTCCGGGACGCCGAGACCGGCTGACCCACATCGAGCGCGTGCCGGCCCGGGCCGGCCGGACCGCGACCTGGCCACGCTGGGTACCCGCCGAGGTGATCGCGCAGCTGGCCGACCACGGGATCGAGATGCCCTGGACGCATCAGCTGGCCACCGCGGAGGCGGCGTACGGCGGCCGGCACGTCGTGGTCGCCACCGGCACCGCCTCCGGGAAGTCGCTCGGCTACCTGCTGCCCGCGTTCGCCACGCTCACGGTCGCTCACGCGGCGTCACCGCACCGGCGTACCGCGTCCGTGCTCTACCTGTCCCCGACCAAGGCACTGGCGCACGACCAGCTGCGCGGCCTGGCGGCGTACGACGTGGCGGGTTTGCGCCCGACCACGCTGGACGGCGACTCGTCGATCGAGGAGCGCGACTGGGCCCGCGACTATGCGACGTACGTGCTGACCAACCCGGACATGCTGCACCGCTCGGTGCTGCCGAACCACCAGCGCTGGGCCCGGTTCCTCGGCTGTCTGCAGTACGTCGTTGTGGACGAGTGCCACCACTACCGCGGCGTGTTCGGGGCGCACGTGGCGGCGGTGCTGCGCCGGCTGCGGCGGATCTGCCGGCACTACGGCGCCAACCCGGTGTTCGTCTGCGCCTCGGCGACGGTCGCCGACCCGGCGGTGTCCGGCGCGCGGCTGACCGGGCTGCCGATGGTGCCGGTGACCGACGACGGGTCGCCGCGCGGCGGGCTGGCGTTCGGGCTGTGGGAGCCGCCGCTGACCGCGTACGGCGGGCCGGGCGGGGCGGTACGGCGGCGGACGGCGACCGCCGAGGTTGCGGATCTGCTCGCGGACCTGGTGGTCTCGGGCGTCCGGACGGTGGCATTCGTCCGCTCCCGGCGCGGCGCCGAGACCGTCTCGCTGACCGCCCGGTCGCACCTGGCAGAGGTGGACCCGGCGCTGGCCGGCCAGGTGTCGGCATACCGGGCCGGGTACCTGCCGGAGGAACGGCGACGGCTGGAGTCGATGCTGGCCGGCGGCGAGCTGACCGGGGTGGCGGCGACCAACGCGCTCGAGCTCGGAATCGACATCGCCGGACTGGACGCGATACTGCTGGCCGGCTGGCCCGGCACCCGCGCGTCGCTGTGGCAGCAGGCCGGCCGGGCCGGGCGGTCCGGCCGGGAGGCGGTTGCGCTGCTGGTCGCCCGGGACGACCCACTGGACACGTACCTGGTGCAGCACCCGGCCGCGATCTTCGGGCGTCCGGTCGAGGCGACCGTGTTCGACCCGGAGAATCCGTACGTGCTCGGGCCCCAGCTGTGCGCGGCCGCGCAGGAGCTGCCGCTGACCGTTGACGACGCGGAGGTGTTCGGGGCGACCATGCCGGAGGTGATCTCGCGGCTGGTGGACGACGGGCTGCTCCGGGCCCGGCCGCACGGCTGGTTCTGGACCCGGCGGGACCGGGCGGTGGACGCGATCGACATCCGGTCCGCGGGCGGCCGGACGGTGCAGATCGTGGAGGAGGAGACCGGGCGGCTGCTCGGCACCGTCGACGGCGGCGCGGCGCACTCGACCGTTCACGCCGGGGCCGTCTATCTGCATGCCGGCGAGACCTACCTGGTCCGGGCCCTGGACCTGGAGAACTCCGTCGCGATGGTGGAGCCGGCCGCGCCGGACTACTCCACCTCGGCGCGGGACGTGACCGAGATCGGCATCGCGTCCACGGAGCGCTCGGTGGCCTGGGGTACGGCGTCGCTGTGTCACGGCTGGGTGCAGGTGACCCACCAGGTGGTGTCGTACCAGCGTAAGCAGCTGATCACCGGCGACGTACTGGACGAGATTCCGCTGGAGCTGCCGGCGCGGTCGCTGCGGACCAAGGCGGTCTGGTGGACGTTGCCTGACGCAACTGTCGCGGCCCTCGAGCTGGCCGACGTACCAGGGGCGGCGCACGCAGCCGAGCATGCGTCGATCGGGCTGCTGCCGCTGTTCGCGACCTGCGATCGCTGGGACATCGGCGGCGTCTCCACCGCGCTGCACGCGGACACCGGCCGGCTGACGGTCTTCGTGTACGACGGCCACCCGGGCGGAGCGGGCTTCGCCGAGCGCGGATACCAGGCGGCCGCGGACTGGCTGCGCGCCACCCGGGACGCGATCGCCTCGTGCGAGTGCGCCGAGGGCTGCCCGTCCTGCGTGCAGTCGCCGAAGTGCGGCAACGGCAACAACCCGCTCGACAAGGACGGCGCGGTCAGACTGCTCGGCGCATTGCTCGCCGGGGCCTCCTGACACCTCGGCTGGTGGGAGCTGACCGGCCGGGACTCCGCCGTACCGCCTCACTCGGACGGGATGAGGCGCGCCGCCGGGCGCAGGCGCGAGGCTCGGTCGATAGCAGCACGAGTCTCTGGGAGGAGCACCATGGCGACGCTGACGGTGTGGAAGTTCGACAGCGCGACGGCGGCCGACGAGGCAGTCAGCACGTTGGAGCAACTGTCCAAGCAGGAGCTCATCACCGTGCACGACGCCGCGACGGTGTCCTGGGAGGAGGGCAAGAAGAAGCCGAAGACACGGCAGCTGCACAGCCTCACGGGTGTCGGGGCCATGGGTGGCATGTTCTGGGGGATGCTCTTCGGGCTGATCTTCTTCGTTCCGCTGCTGGGCGCCGCCATCGGCGCCGCCAGCGGTGCACTGGCCGGTTCGCTGAGCGACGTCGGGATCGACGACGACTTCATCAAGTCGGCTCGCGACCGGATCACTCCCGGTACCTCGGCGCTGTTCCTGATGTCGAGCGGTGCCGTGCACGACAAGGTCAAGGAAGCGTTGGCGCAACGTGGGTTCAACGCGGAGCTCATCCAGTCCAACCTGTCGACCGAGCAGGAAGCCGCGCTCCGGGAGATGCTCTCCCAGTAGCACGCAGTAGCAGGAGCCGCGCTGAGGAACGAGGACGACGTTGAGCGCACGCGGCCGATGCCGGGCGCGCGACGAGCATCACGATCGCGAACAGCAGGGCGCCCGGTACCAGGCTCCGCGGCGCGACGATCCCGGAGAGCAGGATCCAGGGCACGAACAGGGCCACCGCGAGGTCGCACCCGAGCGATGTCCCCGCGAGGGCGACGGTCGACGCCTGCGACGCGTCCAGGTAGGCGCCCAGCGCGCGAATGGCGATGAGCGACAGCGCGAGGCACAGCACCACGGCCAGCCAGCGCCAGGCGGAGGCCAGGCTGCTCCTCGGCCGCGGCAGCATCCAGATGTCGGCGAAGGCACGGTGAGTGCGCGCGAGAGACTGGTCGCCGAGATCAGCACGATGAGGACGCCGGCCGTTCCGAAGGCGGCGGAAGAAGAGTCGTCGAGCGCGTCGTTCAGTACGCTCCGGGACTCTTCCGGCATGTTGAGCGCCTCGGCGATCTGGTTGCTGTCCTCCGGGCCAGCCCACACCGCGATCGTGACCAGGATCGGGAACACGGAGGTGAAGAACTGCCCGGCGATCGTCATCCGACCGGTCGAACAGCTCGATGCGAATGCAGTTGGCCAGGCTGCGGACGACGATCCGGCCGGGCCACCGCGAGGACGCCCATTCGACCGACCCACGCAGCCGCGGCGGGAGCCGGTCGATGACGGCCGCGGCGCTATCAGCATCGCCCGGCACCGACCGCGCCGATCCATCGCCGCCCACCATCGCTTCGTCACCGCCCGGGAGTCGCCCGCCACGGGCCACATGGCAATCGCCAGGATCCCGACCGGGGGTCGCGCGCAACATCACCCGGCCTGAGTGATCTGCGCGTGTCTCCCGCGCCGCGCGGCCGAATCGAGCGAACGGGCGGCGCCCGCGCAGTCATGCACAGGGGATGACGACATTCAGCGGCGCCGGCGCTGCGATGGAACAACAGCGCTGCCGCTGTGACGTGTAACGACCGCCGGAAGGACACGGCATGGCACCGACAACATACGAGATCCGTGTCGTCGGTCCGGTGCCCGCCGAGCTGTTGCCCCAGCTCGGAGAGGTCACGGTCACCGAGCTGGAGCCGCGCACTGTGCTGACCGGTGGCTTCGCCGACCAGGCGGAGCTGCACGGGTTCCTGCAGCGTTTGCGCGCGTTCGGTCTGGAGCTCGTCGAGGTGCGGTCCGTCGCCACCACTGATGACGAGGAGCCGCCGGTCGAGGATGCGCCATGACCGCGCACCAGGAGCAGGAGCACCGCATGGCCTACGAGTTCACGGTCGCCAACGCCATGGGTCCGCTGTTGCGGGCCGCGTTCCCCGAGCACCACGTCGAGGCGGTCGACCCGTGCACGGTGATCACCCTGCGGATCCACCCAGACCAGGACGTGGACCTGGTGGACCTCGTCGGCCTGTTCGAGTCGGCGGGGGTGATCGTGCAGGACCTCTACCGGATCAGCCGGTGAGGCCGCTCGATGTCATCCACGGGGGGTGAGGTCCGGCCACACCACGGCCGCCGACGCTGGGCATGACACCCGGGACGACTCGGGACCGATGCATCGCGGGGTGGGTGGAATGAGCATCCAGGGCCGGACGACGGTGCCACCCGGCGCCGTACAGCCATGACGACGGTGCCCGCCGCGGGCTCGGGCCGATCTGCGCTGGCCGGAGACCTCGCACGCGGCGCTCGCGGCAAGCCGTTGTCCTCCTGGCTCGCATCGCTGACGCTGTGGCTGGTGGCCACCGTGCTGGCGGTCCTGCTCGCGGACGCGCTCGTGTCCGGCTTCCACGCGGACCTACCGGGTGGGCCGCTCGCCTTCGCCGTCGTCCTGGGGATCGCGGGTCTCGCGCTGCAGCCGCTGCTGGTGGCGGGGGCCGTGCGGCTCGGCTGGGTGGGCGTGCTGCTCCTCGCCCTCGCGGGCCAGGCCGTGATCGTCCTCGTCACGGCGCTACTGCTGCCGTCGGTGCACGTGGACAACCTGTGGTCCGCGATTCTCGTCTCGTGGATCGTCGGCATCGTCGGGACCATAGTCGGCTGGCTCAGCACCTCCGGTACGGACGAGGCGCTCGTCGGGAGGCTGGTGATGTCCGCCAAGCGCCGGCCGGTGACGCTGGACGACCGTGAGCTTGACGGCGTGGTCTTCGTCCAGATCGACGGCGTGCCGTTCCCGGTCATGCATATGGCGGTGACCGCGGGAACGGTGCCGACGTTGTCGCGCTGGATCCGCGCCGGCAGCCACCAGCTCGGCGAGTGGACGCCGAAGCTTCCGGCCACGACACCGGCCAGCCAGATGGGCATCCTGCACGGCGTGATCGACGGGATCCCGGCGTTCCGCTGGTACGACCGCGAGAACGACCGCGTGCTGGTGGCCAACAAGCCGGCCGACGCCGCGCTGATCGAGGAGACCCTGACGACCGGTCGCGGCCTGCTCGTCGACGGCGGCGCCAGCATCAGCAACCTGTTCACCGGGGACGCCCCGCAGGCGGCGCTGACGATGAGCCGCCGTGCCGGCAGCGGGGAGATCACCCGGCGTGCCGTCGCACAGTTCGTCGCCAGCCCCGCTGGTCTGACCCGTGGGCTGTCGCGCACCGTCTCGGAGCTGATGCGTGACCGGTTCCAGGCCCGCCGAGGCGTACGGCGAGACGTCCAGCCGCGGTGCCACCGGTCCTGGTCGACGGCGGCGCTGCGCGCGGTGACCAACGGGGGGCTGAGGGACCTCAACACCGTTCTCGTCGCCCAGCACATGCTGCGCGGTACCCGGTCGATCTACGTCGACTACGTGGACTACGACGAGATCGCCCACCATGCGGGGATCCTGCGGGCGGAGAGTCTCGAGGCGCTGGAGGCCGTCGACCGCGTACTCCATCAGCTCGAGCTGATCGCCTCCGTCGCGCCGCGCCGGTACCGGTTCGTGATCCTGTCCGACCACGGACAGGCGCAGGGGACGACCTTCGCGGACCGGTACGGCGAGGAGCTCGCCGCCGTTGTGTCCCGGCTCGCCGCGGCGGACGTCGCGGTGTCCTCCGCCGACGTCGAGGGCTGGGGCCGGACCCGCGTGCTGGTGGACGAGCTCGCCGGCGGCAGTGGCGTCAGCGGGCGGACCATGCGCAATGCATCCCAGGCGATGGAGCGCAGCGGGCGCGATGACGCCGAGACCATCGAAGCCGGGGACCACCACCGGTCGGGCAAGGCCGTGGGCGACGAGCAGTTCCACGTGTTCGGCTCGGGCAACTTGGGGCTGATCTACGTCCGCGGAGAGCGGCAGCGACTGACCCGCCAGCAGCTCGACGAACGGTTCCCCGCGCTGGTCGCCGGACTGGCCGCCCATCCGGGTGTCGGCTTCGCGGTCGTACTGGACGAGATCGCCGGGCCCGTCGCACTGGGCGCCGAGGGATCGCACCGGCTCGCAGACGGTCACATCGAGGGAGCCGACCCGCTGGCGCCGTTCGGGCCGCACGCACCGGCCTTCGTCCTGCGTGCGGCGCTCCGCCCGGAAGCGCCCGACATCTACGTCAACAGCCTGGTCGAGCCCGGCACCCAGGAGGTCGCCGCCTTCGAGGGCCTCGTCGGGTGCCACGGCGGCCTGGGCGGCTGGCAGGACCGCGCCTTCGTCATCGTGCCGACGGACGTGCCGTTCCCGGCCCAGCCGGTGGTCGGCGCGGACGCGCTGCATATCGCCCTGACCGGCGTCCTGCGGCATTGCGGCCATCGGGCGAACCTGTCCCAGGAGCCCACGACGGCGCCACCGACGGGAACCCGGGATTGAGCTCCCCGACGTTCGAGAGCATGCCGCGCAGGACCCGGCGCCGACTGGTGGCGCGGGCCCTGCTGCGGCCCGCTGTCACGGCCGGCGGGCTCGGAATCCTCTACTACCAGCTGCCGCTCGGTGCCCAGTGGAGTCGGGGTACGGTCGCCGGCTTCCTCGTGGGTCTGGTGGCTGTGGTCGCGCTGATCGCCTGGCAGGCTCGTGCGATCGCCACGGCGGCCTACCCGCGGGTGCGCGCGATCGAGGCGCTCGCCACCACGGTCGCGTACTTCGTCTTTCTGTTCTCCGCGGCGTACTTCCTCGTGGCGAGCAGCCAGCCGGCCGCCTTCAACGAAACCCTCACGCGGACCGACTCGCTTTACTTCACCGTGACGGTCTTCACCTCGGTCGGGTTCGGCGACATCGTCGCCGTGACCGAGGGCGCGCGGGTGATGGTCATCGTGCAGATGCTCCTGAGCCTGGCGCTCCTCGGCGCGGGCGCACGGGTGCTGCTGTCCGCGGTCCGGGCCGGCCTCAGGCACACCCGCGACAGCGGCAGCTGACGCACTCTGGCCGACCAGGATCACTCGCCCAGGATGATCCCGCCGCCTTGGTGCTGGGCCTAGCGTCGGATCGCATGGTCTGGCCCGGCACCCGCAGCCACCAGACCGCACGACGGAGTGGAGGAGGAATCCATGACCGACGACCCCACACGGACGAGCACGGACGCGCTCGACGAGATGGGCCCGATCGACTACCTGATCGTCGAGTTTCCCGGCAGCCGGATGACCGGTGAAGGTCTGCCGCTGCTGGTCGACCTGGTCGACCGCGGCATCATCCGGATCCTCGACCTCGCGCTGGTCAAGAAGGAGACCGACGGGACCGTCCGGATGGTGGAGATCACCGACCTGGACGGCGACGGCAAGCTCGACCTCGCTGTCTTCGAGGGCGCGTCTTCCGGACTGATCGACGACGACGACGTCGCGGATGCGGGCGGTGTGCTCGAACCGGGCAGCTCCGCAGGCATCCTGATCTACGAGAACGTGTGGGCAGCGCCGTTCGCCGTCGCGCTCCGGCGCGCGGGCGCTCAGCTGGTCGCCAGTGGACGCATTCCGGTCCAGGCGCTCCTGGCGTCCGTAGACGCCGCCGAGGCACGAGAAGCGGCCAACGCAACGACCGACGCCTCAACCAACGCCTAGAGAGGAGCACGAGATGCCTGGACTTCTTCGCGGAGTTGCGCGGACCGCAGCGATCGCCGGGACGGCAACCGCCGTCTCCAACCGCGTCTCCCGGCGTCAGGCCGGCCGCTGGGCCGAGCAGGAACAGGCGCAGGCCTACCAGCAACAGCAGGCATACGCGCCGCCGCCGCAGCAGGAGCAGCCTGTGTACGCCGAACCCGCGCCGCAGAACACCATGGAGGACAAGCTGGAGCAGCTCAAGCAGCTCGGCCAGCTGAAGGAACAGGGCGTGCTGACCGACGCCGAGTTCGCAGTGCAGAAGGACCGGATCCTCAACTCCTGAGCCTCGCCCGGCTACTCGGTCAGGAGCCCGAGGGCGCGGGCCCGGTGCACGGCCTGCCGGCGACTGACGACGCCGAGCTTGCGGTAGATGCGCTTCAGGTGCGCCTTCACCGTGTTCACCGACACGTACAGCTCCGACGCGATCTCGGCATTGGTCATCATCGTCGGCAGGTAGCGCAGCACGGTGAGCTCGCGGTCGGTCAGGGGCTCGGACGGCGGGCCGGCTTCGCCCTGGGACCTGCCCAGGTTCAGGTCGGCGATCAGTTCGTCGACGAAGCCGCTGAGACCGTGGTCCAGCTGCCCGAGCCTGGTCAGCAGCGGCGCCAGTCGTTCGGTGCCGAGCACGAGGAACGGTCGCCGGACACGCTCGGGTCTGGCGGCCTCCAGCGCATGGCCGAGCGCCTCCGTGGCGCGGCTGTCAGCACCCAGCCGGTCGGCCACCAGTGCCGTCAGCAGCCAGATCTCCACCGCGGCGGGGGTGGCAGCGGTGCCGTCGCGAAGGGGCGCCAGCACCTGCTCGGCCTGGTGTGAGTCACCGTGTGCCAGCAGCGCCCGCGCAAGGCCGACCTGCTCCCGGGCGCACCGGGTCGGCAGGTCGTCCCGCTCCGCGAACCGGGCCAGGACGGCACCCGGGTCACCGGCCGCGAGGTCAGCCTCGTCCTCGGTGACCGCCAGCCATCGTGCGAGGAAGGCCGGTGCCTGCCAGCGCCCGAAGTCGTGCCGCAGTTGCGCCAGTCGCTCCCGCGCCGCCGCCACGTTGCCGAGCGAGGCGTCCAGTCGTGCGTGGGTCAGGCCGATCGCGTACCGCGGTGCGAGGTCCAGGCTCGCGGCCGTCGCACCGTCGCCCAGCAGGTTCGGCGCCTCGTCGACGTTGTTCCACTGCAGGTGGACCATCGCGAGCGCCAGGTAGGCGGTCGCCGCCTGGGCCAGCGGGGCCCAGCCGCGGGCCTCGACGAGCTCGACCGCTTCGGATCCGTACACGAACGCCTGACGCAGCCGCCCCGACACGGCGGCGACCAGCGCCAGGTGCGCCAGGGCGTTGATCCGGGACACCTCCAGCCCGGTGGCCGTCGTCACCTCGAGGCCTTCCAGCAGGCGCTCCTCGGCCTGCTCGAGGTCGCCGGTCCAGAGCAGCCCGGTACCTAGGTTGCTCAGGGCAACGGCGCGGTACTGGTCGACCGCCGGCAGCGCCAGCCCCGGCCCGGACAGCTCGTCGATCGCCTCCGAAGCGGCCGCGATCAGGCCGCCGAGGTCCCCGTTGGTCCGCGCGACGGCCGTCGAGAGCAGCCGTATCGCGATGTACGTGCCGGTCCGCGACTCCGGGCGCGTTCGCTGCAGCTGCGCCTCGGCACGCTCGAGATGCGATCGCATCTCCTGGAACCGGCCCACGTGCAGCAGCCGCGCTGCGGCGCAGGTCGCCAGCTCCGGCCCGTCGAAGACCAGCTGGGCAGGGATGCGCGCCAGTTCAGCGTCGAGTGCGGTGCGTTCGGCCGACACAAGTAGGGGCGCGGCCTGCGTGACGAAAAGGTGACCCAGCAGCTGCCAGTCGGCCGCCTCGGCAGCGTGCCGCAGTGCCTCGATCGGATACCCGCTCGCCGCGAACCATTGAGCAGCCCGGCGGTGCAGGTCAGGCAGGATCTGCGGTTCGTCGATCGTGAGCTGGTGGTGCAGCATCTCCCGGAGCAGCGGGTGGTACCGGTACCACTGCCGGTCCGAGCCGAGACCGATCACGAACGCGTTCGACCGTTCGAGCGTCTCCAGGAAGAGCTGGCCGCGCGCCTCGTCGGTCAGCACCCGGGCGAGCTCGCTGCTCACCCGTTCTGCGACCGAGGTCCGCACCAGGAACCGGCGCAGCTCCGGCGGCTGGCTCGCGAACACCTCTTCGGCCAGGTAGTCGGCCACGGCCTGGTCGTCGCCGGCGAAGTCCGCCGGGGTCCGGCCCGGGCCCTGCCCCCGGAGGAAGAAGGACGCCAGCCGGAGCCCGGCCGGCCAGCCCTCCGTTCGGTCGACGAGTAGCCGGGCCTCGTCGGTGTCGACCGTGACACCGTCCGCCGCGAGCAGGGAGACGGCCTCCGCGGCGCTGAACGCGAGGTCCTCGGACCGGATCTCCGCCAGCTCTCCGGTGATCCGCAGCCGATGCAGGTGCAGCGCGGGATCCGCCCGCGTCAGCAGCACCAGCCGCAGCTGGGGTGGCGGGTGCCGGAGCAGCTCGGACACTCTCGACAGCACCGCCGGTTCGTGCACGACCTGGAAGTCGTCCAGGACGACCACGACCGGTGTCGGCAGCCGTGCGAGCCCGGCGACCAGCCGACCGACGTTCTCCTCCTGGCTTCCGAGGCCGGGCGCCAGCTCTGCCAGCGGATTGCCGCGCGGCACCCGGACCACGTTGCGCAGGGCGGCTACGAGATAGGACCAGAACGACCGCGGGTGGTTGTCGCTCTCGTCGAGGGAGAGCCAGGCCACCGGCGCGACGGCAGGAACCGACGCAGCCCACGCAGCCGTCGTCAGAGTCTTACCCCAGCCGGCGCCGGCGCTCACGACCGTCAAAGATCCGCGTGCGCCCTCGTTCAGCATCCGGTCGATGTGCGGGCGCCGGACGTACGTCGTGGGGACCTGCGGCCGTGCCAGCTTGGTCGCCAGCAGGTTGAGCTCCGCCGTCCCGGCGGACACGAAGGGTAGATCTTCGAACCCGGCAGCTGCCATCGCCCCGACCCTGTCGACCGCCCGCGCCCAGCTGTGTCCGGCCGCATCACGGATGCTGGCGCCGGTCGCCAGCCCGGCACCTTCGCCGGACTGCATCCCCACGACCAGCCTTTCCCGCACCTGATGATACTCGCGGCGCAGATGACTGTCTGTAGCGCCGCACCACCGCGGTACCCGCATCGGGTGATGCCAACGGCCTGAGAACGAGACACCGTAGATTGCATGGTGGGGATGGTGACACCGCAGCGATCTGCCTCGACTGCGAGTGACGACAGCTGGGCGGATCCGCTCTTGGCGGTGAGGCTGGCTGTGCCGGCGCTTCCGAGGGTGTACGTAGAGCGACGGCGCCTTCTGGCGCGCTTGGACCGCGCTGCCGAGGTTCCGCTGACCCTGGTCAGCGCTCCGGCCGGCAGTGGCAAGACCGTGCTGGCGGCCGCATGGGTGGCGAAACGCGCACCGGGAGTGAGCACCGCATGGGTCACGTTCGAGGAGGGGAACGTGCAGCCCGCGGCATTCTGGACGCAGGTCCAGGAGGCGCTCACCCGGCAGGGCGTGGTACTGCCGGCCGTGCGTCATGACAGCGCCGGCTCACATTCTCGGATGCTCACCGAACTCGCCGCCGCTCTGGCCGCGCGTGCACAACCGGTGACCCTTGTGCTGGATGGCTACGAGCTGGCCACCGTGGAGGAGTCGAACGACATCGACTTCCTGCTCCGGCACAGCGACCGCCGCCTGCGTGTGATGATCCTGACGCGGGTCGACCCGGTGCTGCCGCTGCACCGCTACCGCCTGGACGACCTGGTCGCCGAGGTGCGGATCGCGGATCTCGCCTTCACCGAGGAGGAGACGTCGCGCTGGCTGCAGCTGTCGGGGATCAGTCTGAGCGCTGCCTCGATCGGCGCGCTCACCCGTCGTACCAAGGGCTGGGCCGCCGGTCTCCGCTTCGCGACCATGCTGCTCCAGCGCAGCGAGAGCCCGGATGAGGCGGTCAGCCAGCTGGCCGGCGACACCGGCAACATCGCCGAGTACCTGATGGCGGAGGTGCTGCAGAAACAGACCGATGACGTGCAGGCACTGCTGCTGCGCACGAGCGTCGTGGACGTCCTCCAGCCCGGCCTGATCGAAGAGCTCGCCGGGCGTGCAGCGGCGCGTTCGGCCGCCCGCACCCTGGCCGCGCTGGCCGGTGGCAACGTGCTCGTCGAGGCGTTGCCCGACCACCCCGGCTGGTATCGCTACCACCCCTTCCTGCGCGACCTGCTGCGTGCCGAGCTCGCGCACCAGTCCCGCGGCCGCTTCGTGCGGCTGCACAAGAAGGCGGCAGACTGGTATGCCCGCGAAGGGCGCCTCGGCCCCGCGGTCGGGATGGCCGCTGCCATCGGCGCCTGGAGCGACGTGTCCGCGTACGTCGTCGACAGTCTCTCCATCGGCGAGGTCCTGCTGGGCCATGATCCGGCCGGTCTCGACCACGACCTCCGGAAGATGCCATCCGGCGTCACCGATCCGGCCGCCTCGGTCGTGCGGGCCGCACTGGCCCTGGCCGACCGCGACCCGGACCGCTGCGCGGAGGAGTTGGGGCGTGCCGCCGAGACCGCTGTCCCCGTGTCGGTCCACGACCGTGCCGTCGAGCTGGCCGCAGACATCGTCGAGACCGTCCGGTCGAGTCTGATCGACGACCCGCAGACCGTCGCACTCGCCGACCTGGCCCAGCAAGAGCTCACCGCTCAGGAGCGCGAGAAGCTCGATGCGCACCCGGAGCTGACCGCCCTGGTCCAGGCCAGCAAGGGACGGGCGCTGCTTCGCGAGGGCGAGATCGCGCAGGCACGCGAGGCCATGATGACGGCGGCCGCCGCACAGGCACCGGGATGCGAGGCATTGACGGTCTCCTGCCTCGGCCACCTGGCACTCGTCGACTCGCATCGAGGCGAGCTTCGCCAGGCCTTCGACTGGGCGACGCAGGCACGCTCGCTGGCCGCCCAGACCGGCCTGACCGCCGACGGCCGTCCGCCGGCGCCCGAGATCGCGCTGGCCCTGGTGAGCACCGAACGGTACGACCTGCGCGCCGGCCGCGAGCACCTCCGGGCGGCGATGCGCTCGTACGCCATGGGCGACGATCCCGTGCTGCAGGCCTGGTCCGCCATCGTGCGGGCGCGACTGCTCTGCGCCCGCGGGGAGGCGGACGAAGCGATCGCGCTGATCGAGGAAGCCGGAGCGAACTCGCACGGCGACATCGGCTGGCTCGCCGAGCCGCTGCTGCTCGAAGCGGCCATGTTGTGGGTCGTGCAAGGCCGGCCCGACCGGGCGATGACCATGCTCGACCAGCTGGGCGACCGGCATGAGGCGGCCCGGTCCCTGGTCATCGGTCACGCACACCTGCAGTGCGACGACTGGAGCGGCGTCGAGAAGGCGGTGTCAGTCATTGTGGCCCAAGGCAACGCAGCTCCGCTGACGGCCCTCGTGGGTGGCCGACTGCTCGAGGCCGTCTATGAGCTGCACCGCGGCCACACCGGTCGGGCGCGGATCGCGCTCGACCGGGCGCTGCGCCTCGCGGCGCCGGAGGAAATGCGCAGACCGTTCCGTGAGGCTCCCACCGTCGTCCGCCAGCTCCTGGAGTCGGATGCCGAGCTGATCGACCGGAATGCCTGGCTCGGGGCTGTGGCCGGACCGCACCGCGAGCTCCATGCGCCGCGGAAGCCTCCACCGGAACGCGGTGCCGGCGCGGCCGACCACGAGCAGTTCATCGAGCCGCTCACCGCGAAGGAGACAGAGGTACTTGGTCACCTGTCCGAACTGCTGAGCACCGAGGAGATCGCCACGGCGATGTTCGTCTCGGTGAACACCGTCCGCACGCACATCCGCAGCATCCTGCGCAAGCTCGCGGTGTCACGGCGGAACGAGGCGGTGCGCCGTGCGCGCGACCTCAGCCTGATCTCCCGTTAGCCGCGCGGGCGGTGCCTCATCCAAACCGGGTGATGCCCGAGCCTACGGCGATCAGCGAGCCTGGGCTCGATCCGGGCGTTCGGGTCGCCGGCCGACCGTCGGAGGAAGTATGGGGGAATGGGGCCTGCCCGCCATCGCCGTACTTCTGATCGGATACGGCGCGGTGTCGGCACGGCTGAGGTCCACGGTCGTCACCCAGGCGATGGTGTTCGTCGCCGCGGGGCTACTGATCGGCAACCGGAGCCTGGAGATCGTCGACGCCGATGCCGCGAACCAGTTCGTGCGCCATCTCGCCGAGGCCACCCTCGGGCTGGTGCTCTTCACCGACGCGGTCCGCATCAACGTCCACCGGCTCCGGCGTGAGCTGCACGTACCCGCCCGCCTGCTCGGCATCGGACTGCCGCTGACGATCGTGGCCGGTACGGCGGCCGGCCTGGCCCTGTTTCCCGCTCTGGACGTGTGGACGGCGGCCGCGCTGGCGACCATCCTCGCGCCCACGGACGCGGCACTCGGGCTGCCGGTCGTCAGCAACCGCCGACTGCCCTCCCGGATCCGACAGGGACTCAACGTCGAGAGCGGGCTCAACGACGGCGTCTGTGTGCCGCTGCTGATCATCTTCCTCACCGTCGCTGAGGCCGAGGAAGGCGTCGCGCACGTCGAGCCGGTGCGGGTGATCCTGGAGGAGATCGGGTTCGGCACCGTGGGCGGTGTCCTCGCCGGCGTGGCCGGCGCCCGGGCACTGCGCACATTCGCGCCGAAGGGCTGGATGGCCAGGAGCTGGCAGCAGATCAATGCGGTGGCGACACCGCTGTTGGCCTACACGGTGGCCAGCGCACTCGGGGGCAGCGGGTTCATCGCCGCCTTCGTCGCCGGGATCGTCTTCGGTGCCGTCGCGGGTCGGGCCGCCGAGCCCACGACAGGACTGGCCGAGCAGTCGGGCGAGCTGCTGAACGCCGCGACCTTCATGACGTTCGGCGCGGTGCTCCTCGGCCCGGCGTTCGCCGAGGTGGACTGGCGGATCACCCTCTACGCCGTACTGAGCCTCACCGTGGTGCGGATGATCCCCGTGGCTCTGGCCATGCTCGGCCTGGGCATGCGGATGACCACCATCGGCTTCCTCGGCTGGTTCGGTCCACGTGGCCTGGCGTCGATCGTCTTCGTCCTGCTGCTGGTGGAGCGGACCGAGCTGCCCGAACGCCCACTGATGCTCACCGTCGTGACCCTGACGGTCGCGCTATCGGTGTACGCCCACGGCCTGACCGCCTGGCCAGGCGCCAATCGCTACGCGGACTGGTACGCCGCCCACACCGCGGACCACCCGACCATGCCGGAGAGCGTGCCGGTCGCCGACCAGCGCGCGCGCGGATCCGACGCGGACCGGGCGACCGAAGAACCTCGCGAACCTGGAAGGACCACCTGATGGCCACCACCAAGAAACAACCCGAACGGCTCACCGATGCCCAGCTCGCCGACCTGCTGGCACTGAGCAGAGATGCCGACAGCGTCGAGCTGAAGCTCACTGTGCCGACCGCCGAGCAGCGCGCCACCGTCACCGCGCTGGGCATGGACCCACTCAACGGCCAGATCCGTCAGGTGTTCTTCTTCGACACCCCCGACCTCGCCCTCAACCGGCACGGCGTCGTGGTGCGGGCGCGCCGGGTGCAGGGCCGGGGCGACGACTCGGTGGTCAAGCTCCGGCCGGTGGTGCCGCACGACCTGCCCAAGGACCTGCGCAGGTCCAAGAACTTCGTCGTCGAGGTCGACGCGATGCCCGGCGGGTACGTCTGCTCGGCGTCCATGAAGGGGACCCTCGGCACTACCGACGTCACCAAGGTGACCGCCGGTGACCGGGCGATCGGCAAGCTGTACTCGAAGGAGCAGCGGGCGTTCTTCGCCGCGTACGGCCCGAGCGGCGTCGACCTGGACGGGCTGTCTACCTTGGGGCCGATCACCGTGCTCAAGCTGAAAATGGCGCCCGGGGACTTCGGCCGCAGGCTGGTCGCCGAGCTGTGGCTGTACCCGGACGGCTCGCGGATCCTCGAGCTGTCCACCAAGTGCGCTCCGGCGGAGGCCTTCCAGGTCGCCGCCGAGTCGAGGGCGTTCCTGGAGGAGAAGGGCCTGAACCTGTCCGGCGAGCAGCACACGAAGACGAAGACCGCACTCGAGTTCTTCGCAGGTCAGCTCGCCGGCCCGAGCTGAATCGTCCTGCGGGGGTGATGTCCGGCTCGGCTGCGGGCGGAATCGTCCGACGCGTGCGACGTCGAGCAGAGGGGGCTACCGTGGCTGACCAGGTCAAGCGAGAGATCCTGCCGATCCCGGACCGTGTCTTCACGGGAGTGCTGGCCTATGACGCCAAGAGCGCCGACTCGTCGTTCCCGCCGATCGAGCCGCTCCGGCCGCCTGAGGCGGCACCGAACGTGCTGGTCGTGCTCATCGACGACTGCGGCTTCGGGGCGTCGAGCACATTCGGCGGACCGATCAGCACACCGACCGCGGACCGGCTCGCCGCCGGCGGGCTGCGCTACAACCGGTTCCACACCACGGCGCTGTGCTCACCCACCCGCCAGGCTCTGCTCACCGGCCGCAACCACCACGCCGTCGGCATGGGTGGCATAACCGAGATCGCGACGTCGGCGCCCGGCTACAACTCGATCCGTCCCAACACGGCGGCGCCGCTGGCCGAGACCCTGCGGCTGAACGGCTACTCGACCGCGCAGTTCGGCAAGTGCCACGAGGTACCCGTGTGGGAGACCAGCCCGATGGGGCCGTTCAGCCAGTGGCCGACGGGTTCGGGGTTCGAGCACTTCTACGGGTTCATCGGCGGTGAGACCAACCAGTACGCGCCGGCGATCTATCGCGACACCGTGCCGGTCGAGCCGGACCGGACGCCGGAGGAGGGGTACCACTTCACCGAGGACATGACCGACCGGGCCATCGAGTGGATTCGCGAGCAGAAGGCGCTGATGGCCGACAAACCGTTCTTCATGTATTACGCCCCCGGCGCCACCCACGCCCCGCACCACGTGCCGATCGAGTGGTCGGACAAGTACAAGGGCAAGTTCGACCAGGGGTGGGACCGGCTCCGAGAGGAGAGCTTCGCCCGGCAGAAGGAGCTCGGCGTGATCCCGGCCGATGCGCAGTTGACCACCCGGCCGGCCGAGATCCCGGCGTGGGATGACATGCCGGATGACCTCAAGCCGGTGCTGGCCCGGCAGATGGAGGTCTACGCGGGCTTCCTCGAGCACACCGACCACCACGTCGGCCGGCTGGTCGACGCGCTGACCGACCTCGAGATCCTCGACGACACGCTGATCTACTACATCATCGGCGACAACGGCGCGTCGGCCGAAGGCACGCCGAACGGCTGCTTCAACGAGATGGTCGTGCTCAACGGCGCGTTCGGGCTCGAGACGACCGAGTTCATGGTCTCGCGCATCGACGACTTCGGTACGCCGGCGGCGTACAACCACTACGCCGTGGGCTGGGCGCACGCGATGGACACGCCGTACCAGTGGACCAAGCAGGTCGCCTCGCACTGGGGCGGCACCCGCAACGGCACGATCGTGCACTGGCCCGGCGGGATCTCGGCGCGTGGCGAACTCCGGTCCCAGTTCCACCATGTCATCGACGTCGCACCGTCGATCCTCGAGGCCGCAGGCCTGCCCGAGCCGGTCAGCGTGAACGGCGTCCAGCAGATGCCGCTGCAGGGCGTGGCGATGAACTACTCGTTCGACGATGCCCAGGCGGACGAGCGTCACACCACCCAGTACTTCGAGATGTTCTGCAACCGGGGCATCTACCACCAGGGCTGGACCGCTGTCACCCGGCACAGCATCCCGTGGATGGCGACGGAGTTGCCGGCGTTCGACGACGACGTCTGGGAGCTGTACGGCCCGGACGACTGGACCCAGTCCGACGACATCTCGGCGAAGGAACCGGACAAGCTGCGCGAGCTGCAGCGGCTGTTCCTGCTCGAGGCGATGAGGTACAACGTGCTTCCGCTCGACGACCGGCGCTTCGAGCGTTTCAACGCCGACCTCGCCGGCCGCCCGCAGCTGATCAAGGGGAACTCGCAGCTCCTGTTCGGCGGGATGGGCCGGCTCTCGGAGAGCTCGATTGTCGTGACGAAGAACAAGTCGCACTCCATCACCGCAGCGGTCGTCGTGCCCGACGCGGGCGCCGAAGGCGTCATCATCTCCCAGGGTGGCGCGTTCGGAGGCTTCAGCCTGTACGCCAAGGACGGCAAGCCAGCGTACTGCTATAACCTCTTCGGCCTTCAGCAGTTCAAGGTGTATGGCGAGGAACCGATCCCGCCCGGCGAGCACCAGGTGCGGGTGGAGTTCGGCTATGACGGCGGGGGCCTCGGCAAGGGCGGCACCGCCACCCTGTACGTCGACGGTGCCGAGGTCGGCGACGGGCGCATCGCCGCCACAGTGCCGATGTTGTTCTCCGCCGACGAGACGACCGACGTCGGCAGCGACAGCGCCACCCCGGTGAGCGACGACTACGGCCCGACCGACAGCGCCTTCACCGGCCGGGTGGACTGGGTCCAGATCGACATCGACACCGCGGCGGAGGACCAGGACCACCTGATCTCACCTGAAGAGCGCTTTCGCATCGCGATGGCGCGGCAGTAAGCGACTGCAGGTCAGCGACAAGACAAGGAGTATCGGCAATGACCGATCGGTCAGCAACAGAGTACGAGTCCATGGGTGAGCAGAAAGAGGCCAGCGGCGTCGCGGTCGGGTTCATCATGTTCGCCGGCGTCCTCATGATCATGTCCGGCGCCTTCCAGACCTTCACCGGCGTGGTGGCGCTGTTCGAGGACGAGTTCTACCTCACGACCCGCAACTATGTGTTCCAGTTCGACGCCACGACGTGGGGCTGGATCCACCTGCTGCTCGGCATCGTGGTGGCGCTGGCCGGGTTCGGGGTGTTGTTCGGGCAGACCTGGGCGCGGGTGGTCGGCATCATTCTGGCGGTGCTGAGCGCCATCGCGAACTTCGCGTTCATCCCCTACTACCCGTTCTGGTCGATCACCGTCATCGCGCTGGACGTCTTCATCATCTGGGCGCTGGCCGCCCACGGCCGCGACGTCACGCTCTGAGGCCGCCCCGCCCCGGACAATTCGCGTGGTTAACCCTGCGAACGGCGGGTCTGCCCTGCTCATAGCCGAGGCGAACCCACCGCTAGCAGGGTTAACCACGCGAATTGCCGGAGGGGGTTGCACGGACGGTCGGAACGTCACGCAGGGTGGCTCGGCGCCGCTACTAATGTGCGCACTCATCCCTGCGGGAGGATCCGCCGTCCCGCCGACGAGGGCAGCATCCAGATGCGGCGATATCGCTGCCGGATCCGGCAGCCGCCGATGCACTGAGAGGGGATGCCACAGATGGCTGCGAAAGGAAGCGGGGCGTGGACGGGCTTCGTCGTGTTCGCCGGCACGATGCTCCTCGTGATCGGCATGATCAACGTCTTCGAAGGATTCGTTGCACTTGTCGACGACGAGCGTGTCGTGGTGACGCGGGACAACCTCGTCGTCGTTGACCTGACCGCGTGGGGATGGATCCTGCTGATCTCCGGGCTGCTGATGCTCGCGGCCGGCGCCGGCCTGCTCGCGGGGCAGACGTGGGCACGGGTCACGGCGATCATCCTGGCGGGGCTACACGCCGTATCGCAGATCGCCTGGCTGGGGGCGTACCCCGTCTGGTCTCTGCTGATGATCGCACTGGACACCATCGTGATCTTCGCGCTCACGGCCCGTTGGTCCGGCGTCCGGGAGCGGATGGGAGTGGACGAGGCGCCGTGGCAGGAGGAGGACGTAGCCCAGGCCCCTGCCTCGCACCGAGCCACACCCGCCGTGTGAGGTGACGACTCACCCGTGAGCGGTCGCCCGGGAACGGGAGAGATCATCCGGGGCGGGTGATGTCCCGCCCCGCGATGTTGGCGACGTTCGATCCGGGAGACGGACTGCCAGGAAGGAGCGCGGGACAGTGTCCTCAGGCCCCGTTGCACCTGAAGACGATGCGTCGACGTCCGGATCGACGACATCCGTCAAGGCGCAGACCGGGGAGGCGTCGTGGGCGCTTCCCCGGGGCGTCATCGTGCTGCTGGGCCTGGGCGGCGGCGTGCTCGCGGCGGCCGGCATGCGCGGCGTCGCGGATCTCCTGGCACCGGTGTTCCTCGCCTTGATCCTGACGATCGCCGTGAGCCCGGTGCGGGCCATACTGCTCAGGCGCGGCGCACCCCGGTGGACCGCCACCATCGCCGTACTCATCGTCGTGTACGCGATCCTGCTGGCTCTCGCGGGATCGCTCGCGCTCTCGGTCGCCAGGCTGGCGACGCTGCTGCCGACGTACGAGGACGACTTCACCAATCTGGTCGACAACGTGCGCGGCTGGCTGTCCGACCGCGGCATCGGCAGCAGTGAGATCGAGACCGCGCTCGAGCAGGTCAACCTCGGTTCTCTGCTCGGCGTCCTCGAGAACTGGCTGAGCGGGTTGCTCGGCGCCTTCTCGACGTTCGCCTTCGTCGTGGTCACGCTGCTCTTCATGGCCCTCGACGGCGGGCAGTTCCCGCAGCGTCTCCGGGTGATCGGGCGCGCGCGGCCCGAGGTCGCGACGGCCCTCGCGAGCTTCGCGCACGGCACGGTCCGGTACCTGCTCGTCTCGACCGTCTTCGGGCTCATCGTCGCGTCGATAGACGTCGCCGTCCTCTACGTTCTCAGCATTCCGCTGCCGCTGCTGTGGGGGCTGCTGGCGTTCATCACCAACTACATCCCGAACATCGGGTTCGTCATCGGAGTCATCCCGCCGGCGCTGCTCGGGCTGCTGGACGGCGGGGTGTCCACGATGCTCTGGGTGATCGTGTCCTACTGCGTGATCAACTTCGTCATCCAGTCGGTCATCCAGCCGAAGGTTGTCGGCGACGCGGTCGGGCTGTCGACCACCCTCACCTTCCTGTCCCTGGTCTTCTGGACCTGGGTCCTGGGTCCGCTGGGCGCTGTGCTCGCCATTCCGCTGTCCCTGCTGGTCAAGGCGCTGCTGGTGGACGTCGACCCGTCCACGCAGTGGCTGGACGGGCTACTGGCCGGTGGTCACATGGATGACGAACCGGCGCCGGTCGAGCCGTCCCCAGAGCCGTCCCCACAGCCGTCCCCAGAGCCGACCCCAGAGCCGGCCGCTCCCGCCCCGGCCGCGGCCATGACGGAGCAGCCATGAGCTCCCGGGGAGGTCGAGGGTTATGGGCGAATCAGCGCCCGGGCAGCTGAGCACGACGGCCCGGCTGGCCGCGGCCTTGACGGGCGCAGCGGTGTTGGCGACCCGTGGAGCCGCCCGGATCGTCGTGCCGCTCGGACATGTCGCGCTGCACCCGCCGCTGGTGCCCGAGCGGCTGCACCCGGGCCGCGCCCTCGACGCCCTCACCGATCGCGGCAGGGAGGCGCTCACCTCGACGGGCAGTGACCTGCACCGGCTCGTCGCCGCGGTGGTTCCCATCGTGGTGAACGAGGTGCTGGACAGCCTGGACCTCAACGCGCTGATCCGTGAGCAGGTGGACCTGGACGGCATCGTCGCGACGGTCGACATCGACGCGATCGTCGCTCAGGTCGACGTCGCCGCGATCGTCAGCCGCGTCGACATCAACGCGATCGTCGCGCAGGTCGACATCGACGCGATCGTCGCTCAGGTCGACATCGGCGCGATCGTGGACCGGTTGGACATCGACGCGATCGTCAAGGGGATCGATCTCGATGCCATCGCGGAGCGGATCGACATCGAGCGGATCATTGCCCGGGTCAACATCGATGCCATCGTGGCCGGCGTCGACATGAACGCGATCATCGGCCGGATCGACCTGGCCGGTATCGCCGAGGACGTGATCAACGAGATCGACCTGCCCGAGATCATCCGTGACTCCACCGGGACCATGGCGTCGCAGGTGGTCAGGGAGGCGCGGATGCAGAGCATCGACGCCGACGAGGCGGTCGCGCGACTGGTCGACCGGGTGCTCCGGCGTCGCCGCGCACGGTCCACCACCGCTCCGCACCAGCCGGCGCCGCCGTCGTACGACGGGCCGGCCGACGACGAGCTGCCGCGATGACCGGCCGCGTCGATCCCATCCCCAAGGAGGCACGGGATTTCCAGGGCCGGCGGGCCGGGCTGGTCACACGCGTTGCAGCCGCCGCGATCGACGTCGGCGTCACAGTGATCGCGCTGCTCCTGGTGTACGCCGCGGTCTGTGCCGTGGTGTTCTTCGCACCCCCGCGAGGCTTCGACCCGCCGACGCCGCCGCCGTGGCTGGCCGTCACCGCCTTGCACGTCGCCCTGGTGCTCTACCTGGCGACGTTGTGGAACCGCGGCGGACGCACGTACGGATGCCACCTGATGGGGCTGCGCGTCGTCGACCGCAAGGGCCGGTTGTTGCGGGCCTTGCCCGCGCTGCTGCGAGCCGCCTTCTGCGTCATCTTCCCGATCGGGTTGCTCTGGATCGCGGTCAGCCGGGCCAACCGCTCCGTCCAGGACGTCGTCCTGCGAACGTCGGTGGTCTACGACTGGGACGTCCGGCCGCAGGTCCGCGCGACCGCCACCCCCGATCTGTCGTAGGTCGTCAGCTCCGGATCACGCCCGGCCGGGTCACCGCCCAGACGACCCACACGCAGAGGGCGATCACCAGCATCGACCAGAACGGGTAGTAGGGCAGGAAGAAGAAGTTCGCCACCGCGGTCAGCACAGCCACGACCAGCGTGACGACGCCCGCCCAGGAGGCCTGGGCGAACAGCGCGAAGCCGGCGGCAGCGACGACGAGGCCAAGGACCAGGTGGATCCATCCCCACGTGGTGACGTCGAGGTCCAACGTGTAGCGCCGCTCCAGCCGGTGGAAGTCGTCGTTGACGATCGCCACCAGGCCGGCGAGGACCTGGAACGAACCGATCAGCGCCATCAACGTCGCGGCGAAGGCCACGCCGCCGGCAGCCCAGCCGGTGACCGTCGTCGGCGGGGTCGCGTCGTACTGGGGCGCGTAGTCGTGCCCCTGTGTCTGGTCCATGTCCTCACCTCATCGTCGTCAGAGCAGTCCGGGTCACCGATCACGGTGCCCATCGCACGCCCGGGTCACGGTTGGTCCCCCGGCCGGGCGCCGCGGGCGATCAGGCGCAGGCCGAGGTGTGAGGTCGAGGTGTCGACGGCCTGCGCCATCCGGGCCGCGGGCCGGTAACGCCGGCAGTAGTTCGGCGCGCACAGGTGGGATCCGCCCTTCATCACCTTGCGCGGGATGCGTACGCCCCGGACGGCCCGGTCGTAGCTGTTGCCGGCATCTCCACCGCGCGGGTTGCGGACCGCACAGCAGGCTTGCTCGGGAGCGGCCGTGTGGCTCGCGTACCAGTCCGACGTCCACTCCCAGACGTTGCCGATCATGTCGTAGAGGCCATAGCCGTTCGGCGGGTACCGGCCGACCGGCGCGGTACCCGTGTAGCCGTCCTCGGCGGTGTTCTCGATCGGGAACTCGCCCTGCCAGGTGTTCGCCATCCACTGCCCGTCCGGCGTGAGCTCCGCACCCCAGGCATAGGTGGCGCCGTCAAGACCACCTCGCGCCGCGAACTCCCACTCCGCCTCGGTCGGGATCTGTTTCCCGACCCAGCCCGCGTAGGCCTCCGCGTCCGCCCACGCCAGGTGTACGACGGGGTGGTCCGGCTTCCGCATGATCGAGCTGCCCGGGCCGTCCGGGTGCCGCCAGCTCGCCCCGGGGACGTAGGTCCACCAGTTGTACGCGTTGCGGAGGTCGACGCGCTGCGGCGGCTGGACGAACACGGTGGAGGCCGGCACCAGCAGCTCCGGCTTGGCACCCGGGTAGTCGGCCGGATCGGGCCTGCGCTCGGCGACGGTGACGTAGCCGGTTTTGCGGACGAACCGCGCGAACTCGGCGTTGCGTACCGCGTACCGATCCATCCAGAACCCGTCGACACTGACCAGGTGGGCCGGCGCCTCCTCCGGGTAGTGGTCGTCCGAACCCATCCGGAACGTCCCGCCCGGCACCCAGACCATGCCGTCCACACGCGAGTCGGCGGGCACCCGGCTCGCACCGCCGTCCGCGAGATCGCGCATAGCGGAACCCCTTCCAGTACGAGTCCCGGCTGCCTCCCCTACCCGGCTTCAAGACTGGGACGTGACCGGCGGCCCGTCGTCACCCAGCCCGGATGAGGCCGTCAACCGTCCTGTCATCTCGGCGGGATGAACGGAGCCCGGTGCACACCGGGACCGGCAGTCGCCGGAATCACCCACCGTGGAGGGCGACCACGCCCTCAGGCACTCATAACACTGCCAGGTGATGACCATGTCGCCGCAGGCCGCCGAGGCCAGGTTCACCCACGCCATTATCCGCCAATAGGTTCAGAGGAGCTCCACCGTGCCGGACAAGCCGAACATCCTGGTGATCTGGGGAGACGACATCGGGATCACCAACCTGAGCTGCTACAGCGACGGCCTGATGGGCTACCGCACCCCGAACATCGACCGGATCGCCGACGAGGGCATGCGGTTCACCGACTCGTACGGCGAACAGTCCTGCACCGCCGGACGCGCCTCGTTCATCACCGGGCAGAGCGGCTTCCGCACCGGCCTGACCAAGGTAGGCATCCCCGGGTCGCCGATCGGACTGCAGGCGGAGGACCCGACGATCGCCGAGCTGCTGAAGAACCACGGCTACGCCACCGGGCAGTTCGGCAAGAACCACCTCGGCGACCGCAACGAGTTCCTCCCGACGGTGCACGGGTTCGACGAGTTCTTCGGCAACCTCTACCACCTCAACGCGGAGGAGGAGCCAGAGCTCCCGGACTACCCGGACGCGATCGAGTTCCCCGAGTTCCGGTCCCGGTACGGTCCGCGCGGCGTGCTGCGCTGCTGGGCGACCGATACCGACGACCCGACCGAGGAGCCGCGGTGGGGCCGGGTCGGCCGGCAGCGGATCGAGGACACCGGGCCGCTGACCAAGAAGCGGATGGAGACCTGCGACGACGAGTTCGTGGCAGCGGCCAAGGACTTCATCTCGCGCCAGCACGCGGACGACAAGCCGTTCTTCTGCTGGGTGAACACCACCCACATGCACCTGCGCACGCACACCAAGCCGGAGAGCCTCGGCCAGGCCGGGAGGTGGCAGTCGCCGTACCACGACACGATGATCGACCACGACCGCAACGTCGGGGAGCTGCTCGACCTGATCGACGAGCTGGGCATCGCCGACGACACGTTCGTCATGTACAGCACCGACAACGGGCCGCACATGAACACCTGGCCGGACGGCGCCATGACCCCGTTCCGCAGCGAGAAGAACACCAACTGGGAGGGTGCGTTCCGGGTCCCGATGGCGGTGCGCTGGCCCGGGCGGATCCCCGCCGGGGTGGTGTCGAACGAGATCGTCCAGCACCACGACTGGCTGCCGACGTTCGTGGCGATGGCAGGGGAGCCGGACGTCGTCGACAAGCTGCAGCGCGGGCACGAGGCGGCGGGACGGCAGTTCCGGGTGCACATCGACGGGTACAACCTGCTGCCGTACCTCACCGGCGAGGAGGAGATGAGTCCACGCAAGGGGATGATCTACTTCAGCGACGACGGCGATCTGGTCGCGCTGCGGTTCGACAACTTCAAGATGGTGTTCATGGAGCAACGTGCCCCCGGGACGCTGCGCGTATGGGCCGAGCCGTTCGTGCCGTTACGCGTGCCGAAGCTCTACAACCTGCGCACCGACCCGTACGAACGAGCCGACGTCACCTCGAACACCTACTACGACTGGTTCATGGACCACGCTTACCTGATCCTCGCAGCGCAGACGCTGGTGACCGACTTCCTGGCGACGTTCAAGGACTTCCCGCCGCGCCAGCGGGCGGCCAGCTTCACCATCGACCAGGCCCTGGAGAGAATGCGGGGCGCCGCCACCGCGGGGGCCGGCTGAGATGCTCGCATCATGGCGTGACACGGGGACTCGGCAAGCGATCGTCGAGTACGTCGAGTCGGTGACCGGGCCCGGCGGCCTACCCCCGCAGGACCGGGTCGCGGTCTTCGACAACGACGGCACGCTGTGGTGCGAGAAGCCGATGCCGATCCAGCTCGACTTCGTCCTGCGCGGCTTCGTCGCGAGCGCCGAGCAGGACCCATCGCTCCGCGACCGGCAGCCGTGGCGGGCCGCTTACGAGCGGGACTTCGGCTGGCTGGGTGCTGCGATGGTCAAGCACTACAACGGTGACGACAGCGATCTGAGGCTGCTGATCGGTGCGGTGCAGGAGACGTTCGGCGGCATCAGCGTGGACGCGTACGCGGCGCGGGTCGAGGAGTTCCTGGCCGGTGCGCAGCACCCGACCCTGCACCGGCCGTACGCGGAGTGCGCGTTCCGGCCGATGGTCGAGCTGCTGCGCTACCTGGAGAGCAACGGGTTCAGCACCTACATCGCCTCCGGCGGCGACCGGGACTTCATGCGACCGGCCGCGATGCCGCTCTACCGCATCCCGCCGGACCGGGTGATCGGCAGCAGCTTCGGGCTGAGCTACGTCGGGGACGAGACGGGCGGTGCGGTGATCTACAAGTCCAGCTTCGACGTCTTCGACGACGGCCCGGAGAAACCGGTGCGGATCTGGAGCCGGGTCGGCCGCCGCCCGGTCGTCGCCGTCGGCAATGCGAACGGCGACATACCCATGCTCCAGTTCGCCGGCGGCACGGCTCGTCCGGCGCTCCGGCTGCTGGTACAGCACGACGACGCGGACCGCGAGTTCGAGTACGACGCCGGGGCTGAGCGAGCACTCGACGCGGCGAAGAACCAGGGCTGGTCGGTGGTCAGCATCAAGAACGACTGGGAGACCGTGTTCGCCGACCTGCCGTCGGGCGCGCACACGTTCCGTTGACGACGGGCAGCATCACCCGCGGGCGATGATGCCTCGGCGACCGCGACGCCGGCGGCCACGCAGGTAGCCGAGGTGCGCGTCATCGACGGCGGCGGCGAGGCCGGCACCGATCGCCGCGCAGTCCTCGGCCGACGCATCCGCCAGCGAGAGCCGGACGGTCCATCCGTCCGGGTTGACGCCGCCGTCCGGGAGCACCGACGCGGCGCCCACTCCAAGCGCCCTCACCAGGTCCTGCGGGTCCCGGGTCCGGCGCAGCCAGCCGGCGAAGTCGTCGCCGTACCGGTCCCGGGCATCCTCGAGCACGTCGAACAGCGCGAAGTACGGCACCGCCGAGGCCGGTCGCACCGGCACCGGGCGTCCGAGCCCGCGGTAGAACTCGGCGCGGCGCCCGGTCAGCAGCGCCGTGGTCGCCTCGACGCAACCGTCGGCCGCTCCGGTGAGGAAGAACAGCGCGAACAGGCTCGCCTGGGTCTGCTGCGGCGGGGACAGGCCGGCGGCGAACCGGAGCGTCACCGAGCTGCTCTCCACCACCATCCGGTCGATGAACCTCAGCCGCTGGCCGTTGCCGTCGCTGCCCAGGTACCGCCGGCCGGTCTCCTCCCGCACCCGGTCGGGCAGCTCGGCCAGCATGCAGTCGTACGCGTTGTCCTGGTGCAGCACCGCGACGCCCAGCCGCCAGCCGGCGGACCCGAGGTGCCGGTCGAACGAGTACACCGCGAGCACGCTCGCGGGCAGGACGGCTGCCAGTGAGCGGAACCCGGGTATGAAGGTCCCGAACGCCTCGTCCGACACCACCAGCAGGTCCGGGCGCGGCCCGCGGACGATCGCCTCGAGTTGCTCGACGGTCCGGTCGCGGAGGGCGAGGAGCTCGGGTCCCGGCGGGTTGACGAGGAAGAGGGCCTTCACCGCCGGATCGGTCAGCTTGTCGATCTCCGCCCGCGGGAACTGCCAGTCGTCGGCCGGATCGGCGTACAGGTGGACCACGTCGAGCCCGAGTGCTCCGGGGTTCGGGATCTCGACGTAGGGCATCAGGACCGAGCTGCCCACCGCGACCCGGTCCCCGCGGACCAGCAGCCGGTTGGCGAGCAGGGTCTCGACGACACATCCGAGTACGCCGCGCCCGTCGTCGGTCGCGAACACGTCGAAACGCCCCGGAGGCGCACGACCGCCGCACAGCCGCTGGGTGAAGAACGCCCGCACGACCTGCTCGCAGTACCCGAGTATCCGCGCCGGCCGCGCCCACGCGTCACCGAGCGCGCCACGGGTGAGCTCGTACACCCAGCTGTCCGGATCGAACCCCAGTACGTCGATGCCGTACGCCACCGCGTCGGCGAGGAACGCCAGTCCGGGCAGATCGGGCTCGCGCCGGGCGAACGCGGACAGTCGCTCGGCCAGGCCGTCGGGAACGATCGGCCGGGTCAGATGCGCGGACAGGCCGGACCGGCGTGACTCTTCGGTGGCGAACCGGCCGAGGGTGAAGAACGCCTCCCGCGGCGTGACCACCACCCAGGCCGGTTTCGAGGACATGACGCCTCCCTCCGGACACTCGGGTCCGGCATCCGGGGCCAGCCTGCTCCTCCCAAGGCACCGGTGACCTCACCCCTGCTGCATGAACCACTCCGGCCCGACCTGCGGGACTCACGCAGCGCCGGTGATCATCCCAGGACATCACCCGCAAAGGGTGAGATCGACCCCGCGGCATTGAACAAGTGCCGCGAACAGCCGATGGTGGAGAGTGCGGACCGGGCGGTAGGGAGGAGGAGGACCACCGGACACCTCGGGGTGTGTAGCCGCGAGAGGGCGCACGGGGGCCGCGGAGCAGATCGTTGGGGGGTGTGCCGATGGCTCCTGCCGGTATGCGTCGGAGGCATCTTGCCGCAACCGGTGCACGAACCTCGCCGGGTCTGGTCGTCGACAAGTACGCCCCGCCCCGGGCGGAGCTCGCTGTGCTGCAACGGCCCCGCCTTTTCGAGCGCCTGACCGCCGCCACTCGCCGGCGCGTCACCGTGGTCGACGCACCGGCAGGCTCGGGCAAGACGATCCTGCTGGACAGCTGGCTGCGGACCGCCGACATCAGCCGGTCCGGGTGGCTGTCGCTGGACAGCCGCGACAACGATCCGCAGGTGTTCTGGTCGGGCGTGATGGAGGCGCTGCGCCGCGGCGGCGCGGCGACCTCGGGCCCGCTGAGCGAGCTCAGCACCGACGACGGCATCGACATCGTCTTCGTCGACCGGTTCCTCGACGCCGTGGCCCGGCTCACGTCGCCCGTCGTCCTCGTGCTGGACGACGTCCACGAGCTGCACGACCCCATACTCCTCGGCGACGTCGAGAGCCTGGTCCGGTACGCCCCGGCGTCGCTGCGGCTGGTGCTGTCCGGCCGCAGCCGGCTAGCCGTCCCGATGGCGCGGCTCCGGGTGTCCGGCGAGCTGGCCGACATCGGTTTCGACGACCTCGCGTGTGTCCCCGACGAGGCCGCCGACCTGTTCGAACTGCTCGGGATGGACCTCGCCCACGACGAGATCGGGCAGCTGCTCGAGCACACCGAGGGCTGGATGACCGGGCTGAGGCTGGCCGCGTTGTGGTGGTCCGCCCAGCCGGCTGGCTCCCGGAACGTCGCCGAGTTCGGCGGCGACGCCCGCGTCGTCGTCGACTACCTGACCGACGAGCTGATGCAGGCCCACAGCCCCGCGGCACGGCTGTTCCTGCTGCGCACCTGCCTGGTCGACCATATCCACGGGAGTCTGGCCGACGCCCTGACCGGCGACCACGACGGTGCGCGCATGCTGGACGAGCTGGAGCGGGAGAACGCGCTCGTCGCCGCCGTGGATCCGCACCGGAACTGGTTCCGCTACCGCGGCCTGCTGCGGGACTTCCTGCGCGGCGAGCTGGGCCGGATGATGCCGGACGAGATCCCGCGGCTGCACCGCCGCGCGGCGCAGTGGTACGTGCAGCACGACGACATCGTCAACGGTATCCGCAGCGCCCTGGCCGCCGGCGACGCGGACCTGGCCGGCCTGTTGCTGGTCGACCACGGCCACCTGCTGCTGGCCCGCGGACTCGCGGTCGCCCTCAGCCCACTGCTGCAGCGCATCCCCGACGAGCAGGTACGGGCGCATCCGGAGCTGGCGTCGATCTTGGCGCACGCACGGCTGCGGCTGGCCGACCCGGACGGCGCGGAGCCCTACCTCCGGGTCGCCGAGCCCGCGGCCCGGTCCGACCTGAACGACGCGGCCGACCGTCTGCCGGCCGACGTCCGTCACGCCGACCTGCGGCTGGTCCAGGGCAGCCTGCGTGGGAGCTGCAGCGACGAGGACATCAAGCTCGCCTCCGCGGTACTCGACCGCGCCACCGCCGTCACCCTGCTGCCCGACCAGCAGTCCGCCGTCGACGCGCTGACCTTCCATCTCGGTATCGCGTACATCGGGCGCGGCGAAGGCATCGCCGCACGGAAGGCACTCGAGCGTGCTCTCCAGCAGACAGGCGGCGTCCGTCCGGCGTGGTACGAGAGCGTGGCCGCCTGGTACGCCGTACTGAACGCGACCGAGGGTCGGCTCTGCGTGGCAGCCGACACCGTCGCGGCACTCGGCGAGCAGCGCGATCCGGTCGGCGGCGACCCCGCGGTGGGACCGCTCATCGAGCTCGTCAGTGCCCAGGTCTGGATCGAGCGGGACCGGCTGGACGACGCGTGGGCACTGCTTGACGCGGGCCGGACCACGTCCGCGGGCATGCTTCCGGGCGACGGCAGCGAGGTACCGCTGGCGATCGCTGCCCAGCTGTACCGGGCACGCATCCTGATCGCACGCGGCGACTTCACGGCCGCCCGCGACGAGCTCGCCGCGGCCCGTCAGCCCGCGGCCGGTCTCGGCCCGCACCTGACCCACGCCGCATACCTGTTCGAGACCGAGATCCTGCAGCGGCAGGGCCGCACGGACGAGGCACGCCGGCTCCTGCTCAACGCGATCGAGCGCCATCCGATGCCCGACCTGGCGCGCAATTCGGTCGCGCTGGGCCGGCTGCGGCTCGCCGAGGACGACGCCACCGGAGCGCTCGCCGCCGTACAGCCCTGCCTGGACCGCCTGACAATCGAGACCCGGCTGCTGGACACGGTCGCCGCGCACCTGGTCTGCGCGGAGGCGCACCGCGTGCTCGGGGCTCCAGGGGCGGCCAGGGAGCACCTCGAGCACGCCCTGACACTGGCCGAGCCCGACGGGCTGCTCCGGGTGTTCCTCGACGCCGGCCGCCGGATCCGGTCCATCCTCACCGTGATGATTCCGGCGGACGGCCCGCACGCGCAGCTGCGGACCGCCCTGCTGCGCCGGTTCGAGGCGCAGCACGAGCCGCCGGTTCGCAACGGCCGGTACGTCGCCGCGCTCACCGACAGCGAGACAGCGGTGCTGCGCTACCTGCCGTCACTGCTGACGAACGAGGAGATCGCCCAGGACCTGCACCTCTCGGTGAACACGATCAAGTCACACCTGCGCTCGGTGTACCGCAAGCTGGACGTCGCAAACCGGCGGGAGGCCATCGCCCGGGCCCGCGGGCTGAACCTGCTGTCCGACGAGCGCCTTTGGGGATGACCCCGCGCGGACACTCGCGCATGCAGCCGGACGACTGCAGACTGTGAGCTGACGGTTCACGGAGTCTCGACAGGAGGCGGCTGTCATGGTCGTACTGGGTCTGATCCTGGTCGGCATCGCCGTACTGCTCGCGGCCGGCGTCGCGGCCAGCTCGGGCGAGACGGCGACGCTGGAGGTGTTCGGCGTCGGCGTCGGCACCCGCTCGTCGGTGGTGTTCTTCACCGGCGTGGTCATCGCACTGGCCCTGCTGCTCGGGCTGTGGATGATGAAGAAGGGGCTGGCGCGCGGCTACCGGCGCCGCAAGGAGGTCCGCGTCCTGCGGCGGCAGGTCCAGTCGACCAATGCCGAGACCCATGCCGACACCCATGCCGGGACTGAGGCCGAGACCCGCGAGGAGACCCGCGAGGAGACCCACACGGAGACCACGTCGGCACCGGTCGCGGCGCTGGCGGAGACTGGTGCCGAGGGCAACGATCAGGCCGCCGGCAAGCACCGTGCCGGGAGCGGCGACGACGTCACGCCTGGCGACCGTGCCCCGGGTGACGAGGGCCGGTCCGAGCCCGGCACTGCGGCCGAGCGTGCCCCGGTGCCACCGGCCGACCGGCGGGGTCAGGAGTAGCGCGGGCAGCGTCGCGGTATGACCCGGACGGTCCACCGGCGGCGCTGGACCCTGGACGACCGGGCCGCCTCGGTGTGGCATTCGCTCCCTGTCGAGGTACCGGCGGGCTGCGAAGGCCTCGCCGTCCGGCTGGAGGCACCGGACGTGCCCGGCCTGGTGGCCGACATCGGCTGCGAGGGTTCGGCCGGCTGGCGCGGCTGGTCCGGCGGCGCTCGCCGCTCCTTCGCCATCACGCCACGGCGAGCCACGCCCGGCTACCTCTCCGGGGAGCTGGAGCCCGGCACCTGGCATGTCGTACTCGGGCTGCACCGGCTGCCCGCGGACGGGGTCGAGCTGACCGTGGTCGCCGAGACCGGGCCGGTGCCCGAGATCCCGGGCACCTCCGCGTACGACGCCGCCAGCGCGGCTGTGGTCGTACCGCAGCGTCCACCGCGGCGAGACCTGCCTGCTCCGGCCGGACTGCGCTGGGTCGCGTGCGACTTCCACGCGCACACGCTGCACTCCGACGGCAGTACGCCGGTCGCCAACATCGCCGCACTGGGTGTCGTCGCCGGGCTGGACCTGGTCGCGGTCACCGACCACAACACTGTGGCGCACCACGCCGAGCTCGCCGCGGTGGGCTCGCGGTTCGGCATCGGTCTCCTGGCCGGCCAGGAGGTCACCACCGAGTCCGGCCACGCGAACGCGTTCGGGCCGATCGGCTGGGTCGACTTCCGCCGCCCGGCGGCCGAGTGGGTCAGCACGGTCGCCGCTCGGGACGGCGTGCTGTCGGTGAACCACCCGCTCGGCGGTGACTGCTCCTGGCGGCAGCCGCTGCCGGAGCGGCCGCCGCTGGCCGAGATCTGGCACTCGTCCTGGCTGGACCTGCGCTGGACCGGTCCGCTGGCGTGGTGGCAGAGCTGGGACCCGGCGACCACGCCGATCGGTGGCAGCGACTGGCACGACGCCGGTGACCTGAACGCTTCGCCGGGGACACCGACCACCTGGGTCTGCGTCGACGAGGCCGCGCAGGGCCCGGACGAACTGCCGGCCGCGGTACTGGACGGGCTGCGGGCCGGGCGGACCGCCGTCAGCGCCGGCCGTAACGCGCCGATCCTGCTCCGGCTCGACGACGACCTGCTGGTCGTGGGCGATTCCGGTGACCTGCTGCTCGCGGGCCTGGACGGATCCCGCCGGCCCGCGCCGCGCGACGGCGCCACCGTCCCCGCGACCGGCCGGGGCCAAGTGCTGATCGAGCACGGCGGAACGGTAGTCTCGCTCTCCGGCTGATCGGGACCGGAGTCCGGATCGGCCTGACGGCGTCTGATCGATAGCAATCAGGTAGCAATCCGGTAGCGATCTGCACTGAGCCCTCCCCTCTGAGCCTCGTTGCGCCCATTATTTGGAACCGTTTGACCCGCCCAACCCAGCCGGACGTGCTCTTCACGATCCGCATTCCCCGGAGGTCCGTGTTGCACGAGTGCATCCGGCTGCTCCTGGTCGACGACCAGATCCTCAGCCGGGGCATCCTCCGCAGCCGCCTCGAGAGTGAGCCCGACCTCGAGGTGGTGGCCGAGCTCCGCCCCACCGACGACGTCGTCGGCACCGCCAAGCAGCAGCGTGCCCAAGTGGCCGTGCTCGACGTCGGCACCGCGGGGCTGGACGGGCTCCGGGTAACTTCCGCGCTGCGGACGTCGATGCCGGAGTGCCGGGTACTGATGCTTACCACGTACGGCCGGCCCGGCTACCTGCGCCGCGGGCTCGCGGCCGGCGCCAAGGGCCTGGTCGTGAAGGGCAGCCCCGGCCCGCAGGTGGCCGACGCGGTACGACGGGTGCATCGCGGGCTGCGGGTCGTCGACGCGAACCTGTCCGCCGAGACCCTGGCCTACTCCGACTGCCCCCTGACCGGCGACGAGGCCGACACGCTCCGGGCGGCCCGCGACGGCGGTTCGGTCGCGGTGCTGGCCCGCAACCTGCAGGTACCCGAGGGGTTGGTCCGCAGCCAGCTCTCGTCCGCCATCGGTAAGACCGGTGCCCGGACCCGGGCCGAGGCGATCCGGATCGCCGAGCAGAACGGCTGGCTGCTGGACCTCTGACCCCAGCCTCTCGGGCGTGCTGGCATCCTTCAGAAGGAAGGAAAGTGACCGACTGTCGGGTGACGGCACTGTCACCTGGCCCGGGGAGGGGAACCTGCCATGAAGATCGCGGTCATCGGCGCAGGTGGGATCGGCGGATACTTCGGCGGCCGGCTGGCGGCTGCCGGTCATGAGGTCGGCTTCGTCGCCCGCGGGGCGCATCTGGAGGCACTGCGCCGCGACGGCCTGACCGTGCGGAGTGTGAACGGTGACTTCACCGTCGCGCCGGCACGGGCCACCGACGAGCCCCGCGAGCTGGGCGCGGCGGAGGTGGTCATGCTCGCGGTCAAGACCTGGCAGCTCGAGCAGGCGACGGCTCTGCTCGCTCCGCTGATGGGCTCCGGCACCGCCGTCCTGACCACCCAGAACGGCGTCGAGGCACCCCAGCAGGTCGCGGACGTCGTCGGCCGGGAGGCGGTCCTGCCCGGGCTCGCGAAGATCTTCGCGAGCATCGAGGAGCCGGGCGTGATCCGGCACGTCGGCGGTCCGGCATCGCTGGCGTTCGCCGAGTGGGACGGCAGCCCGTCCGACCGGGTCGAGCGGTTGCGGACTGCCCTTGCCGAGGCAGGCGTGGCGGCGACGGTACCCGAGAGCGTGTGGACCGAGCTGTGGGCCAAGTTCTTGTTCGTCGTTCCGTTCGGCGGCCTCGGTGCGGTGACGGACGCGCCGATCGGCGTACTGCGCTCCGCCCCGGGCACCCGCCGCCTGCTGGAGGACGCGATGCGGGAGATCCGAGACGTCGGTCAGGCCCTCGGTGTCAAGCTGCCTGGGGACATCGTGGAGTCGACGATGGCGTTCGTCGACCAGCAGCCGCCCGAAGGCAGGTCGTCGCTGCAGCGCGACCTGCTGTCCGGTCGCCCGTCCGAGCTCGACGCCTGGAACGGCGCCGTCGCCCGGCTCGGCTCCGGCGCGGGAGTCGCCACGCCGATCCACGCGCTGCTCTACGACGTCCTGACCGTGCTGGCGTCCACCCGTCGCGCCGGCTGAAGCCTCGTTCTTCACGGCTGCCCGACCGGCCCGGCGCGTGCGGCCACCGTCACCAGCGGCCGCCCGAGCGACCCCAGCTCCGCGCGCACCCCGGTCACCACCAACACCACCTCCCCGTCCAGCCGGCAGTCGCTGAGCTCCGCGGCCTGCAGTGCGGCGATCCGCCGGGCCGCGGCGCACGGGTCCTCGCCGGCCACCACAGCCTGTGCCGCGCTGAGCGCGACCAGGTCCGCGGCTGCCGCGGCTTGGTGCTGTGCGGTCGACACCGCTGCCCACAGGACGGCCACCAACCCGACCGAGAGCAGCAGCATCGCCACCGCGAGCATGATCAACGTCGCGCTGCCGCGTTCGTCGCGTCTCATCGCTCCTCCTCGGCCGTTCCAGGACCGAGGTCGCCGGGCTCGACCTGCACGGTCGCCCGGGCCTCGAGGCCGACCGCGCTCACCGGACCGAGCACCGGCCAGTCCAGCGCGACCGCATGACTGACCAGCACGCTGACGTCGTCTCCCGTCCGTGTGATGGCGACCTCCGAACCGGACGGCGCCGCACGCAACCCGATCCGGCGCGCGTCCTCCTCGGGCTCGCCACGCGCCACTGCCCGTGCAACGTCACGAGCCGCGTCGGTGCATCGGATCTGCGCCACCACCAGCCCGATCGCCCAGCTCGCCGCCAGCAGCATCACCACGATCACCGGCAGCACGATCGCGGTCTCGGCCGTGACCGAGCCCCGCTGGCTTCTCGTCCATCGCATGTCCACCTCCGGGTCTGCCGGGGCAGCCTGACCGCGCGTGGGGGAGCACGACGCGGCCAGGCCGGTCCCGGGATACGTCGGTCAGATCTGGACGCCGTCCAGCCCGGCGGCGCGCAGCGCGAAGTTGATGATGGCCTTGAGCAGATTCTGGACGGCCTCGGACTTCAGCAAGGCGATCAGGATGCCGCCGAAGCCGCATGCCGCCACGGTGGCGACGGCATACTCGGCGGTCGCCGCGCCGCGCTGGTCCAGCCGGCGGTTGCGGCGGCGGGTCGCCACCAGCACCTTGGTCATGTCGAACCTCCCGGTCTGCCGCCCCGGCTCGTCCGGAGCGGTCGTCGACAACGTGCCGGTGTCGGCGCCGATCCTGGATCCGACTTCGCGACCTGGGGACAAGCCCGCCCGCTCACACCGCCTGTGGGTGGAAAGCGGCCGCCATGTCCAGGCGCCGGACCTGGCCGGCACTCAGCTCGATGCCCGCGGCCGCGACGTTCTCTTCCAGGTGCTCGAGCCGCGACGTCCCCGGGATCGGGGCCACGACCGGCGAGCGCTGCAGCAACCACGCCAGCGCCACCTGGCTGACCGTGGCCCCGGTCTCGCCGGCGACCGCGTCCAGCGCGGCCAGGTCACGGCGCGGCAGCGGCAACCACGGGATGAAGGCGATCCCCTCCCGCGTGCAGTACTCGAGCACGTCGTCGTGCTCGGTGTCGGCGAGGTTGTACCGGTTCTGCACGCTCACCACGTCGATCTCGCGACGCGCCTGCTCGAGCTGCGCCACGCTCACCTCCGACAGGCCGACGTGCCGGACCTTGCCCTCATGTTGCAGCCGCCGTAGCGCGCCCAGCTGGTCGGCCAGCGGCACCGCCGGGTCGATGCGGTGCAGCTGCAGCAGGTCCAGCCGTTCCACCCGGAGCCGACGCAGGCTGAGCTCCGCGGCCTGGCGGAGGTACTCCGGCCGGCCGCGCGGCACCCACTCCGACGGCGACGGCCGGGCGTGGCCGATCTTGGTGGCGACCAGCACACCGTCGTACGGGTGCAGCGCCTCGGCGAGCAGCTCCTCGTTCGCCCCGATGCCGTACGCGTCCGCGGTATCGATGAGCTCGACGCCGAGCTCGACGGCCTGGCGCGCCACCCGGATCGGGTACTCCCGGTCCAGGGCAGGCCGGAAGCCGGTCAGCCGCATCGCGCCGAGTCCCAGCCGCCGTACGGTCAGGTCGCCGATAGTGGTCGTGTCGTTCATGCCAGCTCCTCAGCTCGAGTCGGGGCGATCGTCGTCGAACCACCGGCGGAACGGCCAGAGATTTAGTCTGTGCTGAATCGTCCGAACGGGAGCGTTCGTGCTGGAGATCGGCTTCACGGTCCAGGACCTCGCCCGCACGCGGCTCACGATGTCGCCGCTGTGGGAGGTGGTGGCCAGCGCCCGGCTGCTGAAGTCGTCGAGTCCGCCCTCGCTGTATCGCCGGTGGACCGACGTGGTCCGGCCGCAGCTCGGTGCACCCGAGCCGGGTGTCCGGCTGCTGTTCGACCTGGTCCAGCCGGCCAGCTGGTACCTGCCGGACTTCCTCTCCCCACCGCCGCGAACGCCGGTGCCGGACCTGACCGCGGAGCTCACCGGGCTGCGCTCGCTGCCCGACGACCTGGTCCGCGCCGATCTGCGGGTGCTCGGCCATGCGCTGGAGCACCCGGCCGGTTCGCTCGCCGAGGTCATCCAGCCCCGGTCGCGCCGGATCCCGCGCGCACCCACGGATCGCGTCGGGGCCTTGTACGACGACCCGCGGGCCGGACTCGACCTGCTGGCCGGCGGCATCGGCGCGTACTGGCGGATCGCGATCGAGCCCTGGTGGGGCCGGATCCGCACCACCCTCGAAGGCGACCTGCTGTACCGCGGGCGACAGCTCGGCCGTGGCGGGCATGCGGTGCTGTTCGACGAGCTCGCACCGCAGGTGCGCTGGCGCGACGGCGTGCTCGGCATCCGGCACCGCCGGTTCTCCGGCCACCGCCAGCTGCACGGCGAAGGACTGCTGGTGGTGCCGTCCGCGTTCGTCGGCCGGTCGGTGTACTCCAGCACGATCCCGCCCTGGCGACCGAGCCTGACCTACCCCGCGCGCGGGGTGGCGCCGATGTGGCAGCCGGCCAGCGTCGACCCGCCCGAGGCGGTCAGCCGGGTGCTCGGACGCTCCAGTGTGCGGCTGCTCGCCGAGCTCGAGTCGCCCGCGTCGACGACCGAGCTCGCCGCCCGGACCGGTCTCACCCCCGGCGGCGTTTCGCAGCACCTCGGCGCACTGCACGACGCGGGCCTGCTCAGCGCGCACCGGGTCGGTCGATCCGTGCTCTACGCCCGCACCGCCCTCGCCGAAGCCCTACTGGGCGGCGGTCGCTGAACCGGCCCGGCCGGCTCACCCACCGCCGAACACCCCGACCAGTCCGGCCAGCGAGCCGGCGATCGTCGGCACGATCCCGACCAGGACGAACGCGGGCAGGAAGCAGAGTCCGAGAGGTACCACGGACTTCGTCTCGACCGCCCGGGCACGTTCGTCGGCCGCCCAGCGACGACGCTCCCGGACGTCCGTCGCCAGGTGCTCCAGGGTCTGCGCCAGCGGGCCGCCGGAGCTCATCGCGCGCACGGCAGCCCGGCCGAGCGGGGCGCAGGCCGGCTCCGCGGCGACCAGCTGCCACGCATCGGCCGGATCCGCACCGAGCCGGAGCCGCTGACCCACCTCCATCAGCCGCTCCCCCAGCGGCCCGCCGACCGCGGCGGCCACCACGGCGAGTGCGTCGCCCGGCGGGCGACCCGCGCGCAGGCACGCTGCCAGCAGGTCGACCGCGAGCGGCAGATCGGCGACCGTCCGCTCTCGTCGCCGGCGTACCTCGGCCGGCTCGATCCGGCTCAGCAGCACCGGTATGACGACCAGGCAGACACCCGCCGGCGCAACACCCCACGGGATGCCGGCGACGAGCACAATCGCCACCGCGACCACGACGGACGTGATCCGGTGCAGCCGCCGGGACGCCTGCGACACCACTCGCGGCCGCAGCCGCTGCTGCCAGTGCGCCGGCAGTCCGGCGAACCACCGTTCGCCGCGACCAAGTCTGCGAAGGCCGGCACCAGCAGGCATCAACGCAGCCACCGCCACAGCCGCGGCCAACGACGCCGCCTGGACTCTCATCGCGCCAGCTCCGTCCTGTCCTCGCAGCTGTCCGCGAGTCGCTCCACCCAGGCCAGACCCGTCACCGCGAGCCCGAGCCCGAGCGCGAGGCAGCAGCACCCGACGACAGTGCCGGTCAGGAACGCCAGTGGTCGCGCGCCGACCACGTGACCGAGGACGAGACCGAGCAGCGGCAGGCCGGCGAGCAACCGGGCGGTCGACCGCGCTCCCGCGAGACCGGCGGTTACCTGCCGGCGGACCTGCTCGTCGGTGCGGAGCGCGTCGGCGACGCGTTCACAGACTCCGGCGAACGCGGCGCCGGACTCCTCGGCCACCCGCCATGAGGCGCCGAGCGCGCGCAGCCCGGCGGCGCCTGGCGTTTCGGCCGAGCGGTCGAGGACCGCGGCAACGTCGCCGCCGAGCCGCGCGGTGGTCACCGCCGGCAGCAGGTCCGGGCAGACCTCGGCCGCCGCGGCCAGGGCATCGCGGGGCACCCGGCCGGCGCGCAGGTCGGCAGTCAGCACCGCGCAGGCCTCGATCACCCGGCCACGCCGTGCGGCAGTCTCGGCTCGTCGCCGCGACCGCCGGCGCAGCCACAGAGCCGTGCCGCTGATGACGGCCATCGTGAGCACGACGGTCGCCTGGCCGCCCAAGAGGACCGCGACAACCATCGTCGCCGTACAGACCGCACCTGCCCCCGCAATCCGCCGCGGGCCGCCCCACCGAGTCCGCCCGGCGCGCCGGTCCGGTCCTCGAAGGCCGCGAACGCCGCGCAGACCGCGCAGCCGGCGGTTGCGGGGAGCGACCGCAAGCTCGGCGGCGAGCGCGCCGAACAGCACCGCCAGCAGGCCTGTCATGCCGCGCCCGCCAGCAACCGGCTCAGCCGCTCCGCACCGTCGTCCGCCCGGACCGACCCGTCGAGCCGCATCAGCAGCGCAGGAACCGTACCGACCAGGCCGTCCGGTCCGCGCTCGACGACCCGGATTTCGGCGACCCGGCGGATGCCGTCCGGGCCGCGGGTCAGGTGAATGATCGCGTGCACTGCCGACGCCACCTGGCTGTGCACGGCCTCCCGGCCCAGCCCGGCGGCGACCCCGAGGGCTTCCAGCCGGGCCGGCACGTCGGCGGCCGAGTTGGCGTGCACTGTGCCGCAGCCGCCCTCGTGCCCGGTGTTCATCGCCGCGAGCAGATCGACCACCTCGGCACCGCGGACCTCGCCGACCACCAGCCGGTCCGGCCGCATCCGCAGTGCCTGCCGGACCAGCGCGCGCAGCGTGATCTCGCCCGAGCCCTCGACGTTCGCCGGCCGGGCCTCCAGCCGGACCACGTGCGGGTGCTCGGGCCGCAGCTCACCAGCGTCCTCGACCAGCAGCAACCGCTCGTGGTCGGCGACCAGGCTCAGCATCGTGGACAACAGCGTGGTCTTGCCCGAGCCGGTGCCACCGCTGATCAGGAACGCCAGCCGAGCGTCGACCAGATCGCGAAGCACCGCCGCGCCGCCCGGCGGCAGCGAACCGGCCGCGACCAGGTCGTCCAGGCTGAAAGTGCGGTGCGGCGGCACCCGGAACGAGAGGCAGGTACCCGGACCGGCCACCGGGGCGAGCACGGCGTGGAACCGGGTGCCGTCGGTCAGCCGGGCGTCCACGAACGGCGTGGCGTCGTCGAGCCGGCGCCCGCAGGCACTGGCGAGCCTGGTGGCCAGCCGTCGCAGCGTGGCGTCGTCGCCGATCCGCACCGCGACCCGCTGCAACCCGTCGCCGCGGTCGACGTACACCTGGTCGGGACCGTTCACCAGCACGTCGGTGACACCGGGCTCGGCGAGGAGCTCGTCCAGCGGGCCGGCTCCGGATGACTCACGGCGCAGCGACTCGACGACCGCGAGCACGGTGGAGTCGCCGAACACGCCGCCACCTGCGCGCAGTGCGGCCGCCACCCGGGCGGGTGTGGGCGCCGAGCCCTGCGCGGCCAGCGTGGTCCGCACCTGCTCGACCAGCTCGGACGCGACCATCACACCGCCGTCCGCCCGTACAGCCCGAACCGGTCCAGCAGCTCGGCGCAGACCCGGCCGAGGGCCGTGCGGGGTCGTGGGTCGAGCCGTCCACCGTCGGCCTGCTTGGGTAGGTCGCGGTCGTGCCGCAGCTCGCCGGCGAGCGGCAGCGCCAGGTGGTCCGCGAGGTCGCGCGCGGTCAGCGAGTTGACGGCCGAGTCGCGGGCGACCACCCGCAGGTCGTTCGCAAGCAGGCCGACCCGCCCGGCGACCCGGGCCGCGGCGGCGCAGGCACGGACGTCACGCGGGACCACCAGCAGCGCCGAGGTCGAGCGGACCAGCGCCTCCTCCCCCGCCTCGTCGCATCGCCGTGGCAGGTCCACCACCACCAGGTCACTGCTGCGCTGTGCGGCGCCGAGCACCGACCGCATCGCATCCGGCGGCATCGTCAGTACGTCGTCGCGGTCCCAGGACAGCACGGCGAGGTCGTCGAATGCAGGCAGCGCCGACCGCAGCGCGGCGGCGTTCACCCGGCCGGCAGTGCCGACCAGGGCCGGCCACCGCACGGCGTCGCCACCCTCGCCACCGAACAGCAGGTCCAGGCCGCCACCGAGCGGGTCGCCGTCGACGAGCATCGCGCGCAGGCCCCGCCGGGTGCCACAGATCGCGAGCGCGGCAGCGAGCGTGCTGGCCCCGGCACCGCCGCATCCGCCGACCACGGCCAGCGTCACCGCGGTGCCGACGGTGCCGTCGACACAGTCGGCCAGCCGCTCGGACAGCGCCTCCTCCTGGTCCGGCAGGACGACGACGTCCTCGGCGCCGACGGCGATCGCCGCCTGGTAGATCCCGGCATCGTCCAGGTCGGTTCCGACCACGACCACCTGCGCCCGCCGGACCGGTTGGCCACGGGCCACCTGCTCGGCCAGGTCGCGTCCGACCAGCACCAGCGAGGCGGCCTGCCAGTGCCGCCGTACCCCGACCAGGTCGGACTCGACCTGCGGCGCGGCGCCTGCTGCAGCCGCGAGCCGGAGAAGGTCGTCCAGCAGCAGGTCGTCGGCGGTCGCGATCAGGACTTGTGAGTTCACCATGCCCTGGAAGGTGCCGGGATGCGGCCCGCCGCCGGATCGGATCCGCAACCTGTGGACAACTAGGCGAGCACGGCGCCCTGTGGACAGAAACCTGTCGGAAGACCGTGACCACACCACTATAAACGTCAAGACCCTGCATAAGTCAGGTCATGAGAGGGGGATCGTTGTCATCTCAAGCAGGTTGGGGAGGGCCGCACCTGGAAGGAGAAAGGCGACGGCCCCCGGCGGGGGGGTGACCGGGGGCCGTCTTCGGCCACGGGCTCGGGGGGAGGAGCCGGGGGCCGTTCAGGAGGCGACAGTCTGCCACTGTCGAGAGGTCTATACCCCCCAATACCTGAGGCCACACATCTCGATCCGGAATATTTCACCCCGATTTCGATGGCGACCCTGGCACTGCACCGCTACTGACCCCGTAGGTTCAGCAACCGGTCCAGCCAGTGTCACTGTCACACTACCGACAGTCTAACCACGTTCTGCTGAAGACCAAAAGTCCGGGCCCGTAACGGACTTGCGGCAGCCCTATGCTCTGAGCCATGGACCGCACCCGGCCGCTACGGAGCGCAGCGTTCTTCGACCTCGACAAGACCGTCATCGCCAAGTCCAGCACGCTCGCGTTCTCCAAGCCGTTCTACGCCGGCGGGCTGATCAACCGGCGGGTGGTGCTGCGCAGCTCGTACGCCCAGTTCGTGTACTTGCTCGGCGGCGCGGACCACGACCAGATGGAGCGGATGCGCCAGTACCTGTCAGCGATGGTGACCGGCTGGGACGTCCAGACCGTCCGTGACATCGTTGCCGAGACCCTGCACCATATCGTCGTGCCGATCGTGTACGACGAGGCGGTGACGCTGATCGAGCAGCACCGCGCGCAGGGCCACGACGTCGTGATCGTGTCGTCGTCGGGGTACGAGGTGGTCGAGCCGATCGGGCGGATGCTGGGCGCGGACCGGGTGGTCGCGACCAGGATGACGGTGTCCGGCGGCAAGTACACCGGGCATATCGATCACTATGTCTACGGCCCGGCCAAGGCGACGGCGATCAAGGAGCTCGCCGCCAGCGAGGGGTACGACCTGGACCGCAGCTTCGCCTACTCCGACTCGGTCACTGATGCACCGATGCTGGAGGCGGTTGGGCACCCGGTGGCGGTGAACCCGGACAAACAGCTGCGCCGGCTCGCCGCCGAGCGCGGCTGGCCGGTACGGGACTTCACCGAGCCGGTCGGCCTCGCGGAGCGCACCCGGTTCCGGTCGGTCAGCACGCCGGTCCTGGCAGCCACCGCGCTCGGCGCCGGAGCCGCCGCCGCAGGCCTGGTGGTGTACGCGGCGAAGCGGCGCAGAACCGATGCGTCCTAGGTCGGATCCTCGGCGAGCCCTTCCCTACAAAGGGAAGCCGGAGTACAAAGGACAACAACAGCACGGCATCCAGGCACCCACGCGGCGATCGGCCCATCCCAAAGGGGCAGTCGATTCCACAGGCTTGACCTGAGGCGACAGACGCAGCGCACGCTTGGTAACCCGGATGGCGTGCCAGCGACGGCGCTCTCCCCGTGGGAGCGCCGTTCGCATTGTCGGCAGGTGCGTCAGGAGCCCTGCAGTGGTGAGCGTTCCGCGCCGAGCGTGACCACCTCGCAGGAGCGCAGCAGCCAGTCCCGTACGCCCGTCACGCCGCCGTCGGCGTACTGCCGCAGCGCGCCGGCGTACGACGCACGCAGCTCCAGGTGACCCGCCTCCGGGACCGTGGCGCCGACCCGATCGATGCCTCGGGCAACGAGTACGATGCGCTCCGCGGCGCGGGCGACCAGGCCGTTCGCGTGCGGGAACGGCCGCAGTACGGCGAGCTCGGCGTGTACGACGGCCGCGACCACGATGCCCGGTGCGGCGCTCGGCCGGGTCAGTGCCCGGGCCAGCCCGCTCAACCGTTCCCAGACCACCGCCGCGGACGGGGCCGGGCCGAGGCCGTCGATGTCGTCCGGCACTGGTTCGTGGTCGGCCCGCAGGTGCCCGAGCTCGTCCGGATTGCCGGCCAGGTCGGCGGCCGCGAGCTGGTGCAGCCGGGCCCAGACCTGGATCGGGTTCACGTCCGCATGCGGCGCCAGCGCCATCAGCTCGGTGGTCATCCGGACCGCGCCGGACGCGACCGGGTCGGCCTCCCCGCGTCGAACCTCGTCGAGGGTGGCGGTGCTGCCGGCCAGGACGGCGGAGGCGTACGCGCCGCGCAGCAGCGACTCCGAGGTGACCTCAGGGCTGACCTTGCGCTGGCCGCGGTCGCGCAGCAGCACGTCGACGGCGTCGCGGGCCGACCGGGCCGCCTTGCCGACGCCTTCGAGCTCGGCCAGCGGTCCCAGCACGTCCGGGTTGGCGGTCATCATCGGCTCACTCATACCCACGACCCTAAGATGAACGACCGTGCCGAGGTTCAGCGTGGTGGTGCCCTGCCACCAGGTCCGCGCGTGGCTGCGGCCGTGTCTGGACTCGGTGCTGTCGCAGTCGTACGACGACCTCGAGCTGATCGGCGTCGACGACGCATCGCCGGACGACTCGGGCGCGATCCTGGACGAGTACTCCGAGGCCGACGCGCGGGTCCGGGTGCTGCACCTACCCGGCAACGTCGGACGTGGCCTGGCTCGCAACGCCGGGCTGCGGATCGCGACCGGTGACTACGTGCTGTTCCTGGACGCCGACGACACGATGCTGCCCGGCTCGCTGGCCGCGATCGCGGACCGGATCGCCGAAACCGACGAGCCGGACATCGTGATGTTCGACTACGAGCGGGCCTGGTGGGACGGCCGGCTGGTCCGCAACCGGAGGCACGAGGCGTTCGCCCGGGAGGGTTCGGGCGTCTTCACCGCGGCCGAGCGGCCGGTGTTCCTGACGTTCATCGAGGTGTCCTGGAACAAGGCGTACCGGCGTTCGTTCCTGGACGAGCACGGCCTCGCTTTCACCGCCGGCCTGTACGACGACGTGCCGTGGACGTACGCGACCATGCTCACCGCCGGCCGGATCGCGACGCTGGACCGGGTCGTGGTGCACTTCCTGCAGCGCCGGGTGGTTCGCCGTCCCGGCGGGCGCAGCCGGCGGCACTTCGACGTACTGGACCAGTACGACCGGGTGCACGCGTTCCTCGCCTCCGACCCGGCGTGGGCGTCCTGGCGGCGGTTCGTGTTCGACCGGTCGCTGGACCACGTGCTCACCGTGCTCGGCCGGCCGGACCGGATCGACGCGGAGGACCGGCCGGACTTCTTTCATGCCGCCGCGGCGTTCGCGCAGCGTTGGGCGCCGGACGACTACACCGCGGACCGTAGCCGCCGCGGCTTCAGGCGCCGGCTGCTGCTGCGGGACGACTACGCGACCTACGCCGCGCTGTACCTCGGCGCGCGCAACGTCCGCGCCGCGGCCGGGTCGGCCCGGCGACGCGGCGTCGGGCTGTTGTCCCGGTCCGCGGTGCTCGACCCGGACCTCGCGGTCTTCGCGTCCGGACGGTACGACGGCCCGGCCGGCGACCCGCTGGCGATCTGCGACACCGCGCTGGAGCTGGTGTCCGGGCTGCGCGGGGTGTGGGTGGTCCGGGCCGACCGGGTGGACCAGGTACCGGACGGGGTCGAGTACGTCGTCGCCGCCACGCCCGGGTACTTCCGCACCCTGTCGCGCGCGTCGTACCTGGTCACCGACGCCGACTTCGGCGACGACCTGGTCAAGCGGGACGGGCAGACCTTCCTGCAGACGCACCACGGCACCCCGCTGACCGCGGCCGGGCTGGACCTGGTCCGGCCGGAGGACTGGCGCCGCTCCGCGGACCTTGTGCAGCGGTACGACGAGTGGGACTACAGCCTCGCCGCGAGCCGGTTCGCGGCGCAGGTCTGGGAACGCGTCTGCCCGGCGGCGGCGTACGAGTCGCTGGAGTACGGCGTTCCGTCCAGCGACCGGCTGCTGACCACGACACTGGACGAGGTCCGTGCGATCCGAGCCGGGTTCGGCGCGGACGACGGCACGCTGCTGGTGCTCTCCACGCTCGACGACCTGCGCCGGCTGCCGCGCGGGCGGGTGCTGACGCTGTCGGACGGGCCCGAGTCCGACCTGCTGCTGGCCGCGGACGTGCTCGTCACCGACCACTCGGCCCTGGTCTTCGCGTACGCGAACCTCGACCGGCCGGTGGTGCTGGTGTCGGAGGGCTGGGAGTCCTATCGCGCCGCGCACGGCTGCTACGTGGACCTGACGGCGATGCCACCCGGCCTGGTCGTGCCGTCCCGCCGGCAGGTTGCCGCGGTACTCGAGGACGGCTCGTACGTCGGCCCGGAGGCGGGCCGGGCCCGGCGTGTGTTCCGGGACCGGTTCTGCGAGCTGGACGACGGCCGGGCCGCAGAACGCGTGGTCCGCAAGGTGTTCCTCGGCGAGGACCCGGAACCGCCGGTGCCGCTGGAGCAGCGGACGCCGGCGCCGTCGCCGTACTGGGCCGGCCGCTGATCTGTCATACTCGTCGGGTGCTGCGACGACGACGCTAGGGCCATCACTGCGTTCGTCCTGCCCTGCCGTCGCTCCCCCGAGGTCTCGCATGCCTTCCGTCGTACCTGTCCTGTCCACCCGGCTGTCCGCCGCACTGACGGCTGCCTTCGGGCAGTCGGTCGCCGCGACCGATCCCGAGCTGCGGGTCGCCACCCGGCCCGAGTTCGGCCACTTCCAGACCAACCTGCCACTGCGGCTCGCCCGTCAACTGAAGTTGCCGCCAGCAACGATTGCCGAGCAGCTGGTCGCGGCCCTCGACGTCGCCGATCTGTGCGCACCGCCCACCATCGCCGGGCAGGGTTTCGTCAACCTCAGCGTGCTGCCTTCTCGGCTGGCCGCCGACGTCAACGATCTGCTTGCCAGCGGCAACGGACTCGCGCCGCGCGGTCAGCGAGTGGTCATCGACTACTCCTCGCCAAACGTCGCGAAGCAGATGCTGGTACACCACCTGCGCTCCACCGTGATCGGAGACTCACTGAGCCGGGTACTGGCCTACGTCGGCTACGACGTGGTGCGGCAGAACCACCTCGGCGACTGGGGCACCCAGTACGGCATGCAGATCGAGGAGCTGCAGGACACTGGCCGGTCCCCGGAATCACTCGAGTCACTGGACCTACCGGGCCTGGAGGACCTCTACCGGCGGGCGCGGAAGCACTTCGACACCGACCCGGAGTTCGCCGACCGGGCTCGGGCGCGGGTGGTCGCGTTGCAGTCCGGCGACCCGGTCACCGTCGACCTGTGGCGGCGGATCGTCGCCGTCTCGATCGCCGAGTTCGACGCGGTCTACCGGCGGCTCGGCGTACTGCTGACGCCGGACGACGTCGCCGGCGAGAGCAGCTACAACGCCGCCTTGCCCGCCGTCGTCGACGACCTGGACAAGGCCGGGCTGCTGACAGAGTCGGGCGGCGCGCTGTGCGCGTTCCTGCCCGGATTCACCGGCCGGGACGGCAGTCCGCTGCCGGTGATCGTCCGCAAGGCCGATGGAGGTTTCGGCTACAGCGCAACCGACCTGGCCGCCGTACGGCACCGGGTCGGCACGCTGCGGGCGGACCGGATCGTGATCCTCACCGACCACCGGCAGGCACTGCACTTCGAGCAGATCTTCGCACTCGCCCGGATCGCGGGCTGGCTGCCGGACCGGGTCAGCGCGGAGCACGTCACCTTCGGCGCGGTTCTCGGTGAGAACGGAAAGCCCTTCAAAACAAGGGAAGGTGACTCTCTGCCGCTCACCGTGCTGCTGGACGAGGCCGAAGCGCGGGCCGGGCGCGAGGTCGGCCTTGGCGCGGTCAAGTACGCCGACCTGGTCAACGACCGGTCCCGCGACTACGTCTTCTCGCTCGACCGGATGGTCGCCCTGGACGGCAACACGTCGGTCTACCTGCAGTACGCGCATGCCCGG
>Ga0075419_10000065_pt1 | contig 50663 bp, 45 predicted proteins | sample SoiMetdeltSBSDD3_FD_76900 | JGI IMG/M metagenome (GOLD analysis project Ga0075419, IMG submission 76900) | Bulk soil microbial communities from a Populus tree surrounding site in Tennessee, USA - Soil MetaG P. deltoides SBSDD3 | ecosystem: Environmental > Terrestrial > Soil > Tree plantation... | reverse complement strand
TGGACACGGTAAGACGGCGGTGAATCCACTGTCAGATACATGTCGGAAGCTTCTTGATCCACCATGACCTTGAGCAGCGTGCGAATATCCATCGTCACTCCCTTAATATCGTACGCGGTGTCTTATGCGGCTCCGCTTAGAGTCGAGCCGCCGAAGAGGTTCGGGCTCATGCTGCGCGACTGAGCTTCTGCCTTGGTCACGAGGCCGCGCGTGGCCAGCTCGACCAACGCCATATCCATCGTCTGCATGCCGTCTTTCTGACTGGCCTGCATGATGCCCGGGATCTGGTGAAGTTTTCCTTCCCGGATCAAGTTCCGAACGGCAGTGGTGGCGACCATGACTTCGAGAGCTGCAACGCGGCCACCAGCTTTCTTTTTCAGCAAGGTCTGGGTGATAACGGCTTCCAAGGCTTCAGAGAGCTGGGTTCGGATCTGCGATTGCTGAGCGGGAGGAAATGCGTCAATGATGCGGTCGATTGTTTTCGGCGCACTAGAGGTGTGGAGCGTGCCGAAGACCAGGTGTCCCGTTTCGGCGGCCGTCAGGGCCAGCTGGATTGTCTCCAGGTCACGCATTTCACCCACGAGGATGATGTCGGGATCTTCACGGAGCGCAGACTTGAGCGCATTTGCGAAGGACAGGGTATGCACGCCGAGTTCGCGCTGGTTTACAAGACACTTCTTCGTTTTATGAACGAACTCGATCGGGTCCTCGATAGTGATGATGTGGCCCTCAAACGTATTGTTGAGGTAATCCACCATCGAGGCGAGGGTCGTCGACTTACCGGAACCCGTCGGACCGGTAACGAGAATGAGTCCCTTTTCTTTATCACAGAGCTGACGGACGATCGGGGGCAAGCCGAGCTTTTCCATCGGGATGATTTCCGTGGGGATGTTCCGGAACACGGCGCCGAGTCCTCGGTTTTGCACGAAGACGTTTACGCGGAATCGAGCAATGTCGCCCAGTTCAAAAGAGAAATCGCATTCCCTCTTTTCTTCGAAGTTCTTTCTTTGGGCGTCACTCATCATGTCGTACACGAGCGCATGCGTTTCTTCAGAGGTCAACGGGGGATGGTCGAGTTTTTTGAGGTCTCCATGGAGGCGGATCATTGGCGGTTCGCCGGCGCTAATGTGACAATCCGATGCTCCTTCTTTGGCTGAAAAGGTCAACAGCTTTGAGATATCCATGAAGACAGCTCCTTAGTGGGACGATCTGCGTTACAAAGGGCGGCGGTCAATACAGGACGTGATGATGCCACAAGTTGACGGGAAAGCAATTAAATCTCGTGATTCCGACGAGGTCAGAGCACTCCAGTGCCCTGTCCGGTTCGTTCGAAAGCGGCGAGCGCCTGATCAATCTGCGCCGGGGTGTGTTCAGACGTCACCGTGATACGAATTCGGCTGGTGTCGGCAGGAACGGTGGGGGGGCGAACGGCGGGAGCGAAGACATCGTTGGCGAGCAGGTGTTCGGCAAACCGGAGGGCCGTATCCGCTCGTCCGATCAAAATCGGGATGATCGGAGAGACAGTGGCCGCCATGGTAAAGCCTAATTGCCGCAGTCCTTCAAACAGGCGTTGGCGATTGTCCCACAGCCGCCGGCGTCGTTCAGGCTCTCGCTCGATGATGCGCAGGGCTGCGAGCGCGGCCGCCGCAGACGCGGGCGGCGACGCCGTGGCAAACATGAATGACCGGCAGCGATGCAAGAGGTACTGGATCGCAAGGTGACTGCTCGCTATAAACGCGCCGCTTGATCCCAAAGCTTTTCCCATCGTTCCCATGTGAAGGGGAATGCGCTTTTCAAGACCAAAGTGCTCTACTGTTCCGCGTCCGTGTACCCCCATGACGCCCGTACCATGCGCATCGTCCACGTAGAGGTCGGCTTCATAAGTCTCAGCGAGAGCGGCCAGGTCACCGAGAGGAGCAAGATCGCCGTCCATGCTGAAGACCCCGTCCGTCACGATCATGGTTCGGCGGCCGACGCGTCTTTTTGAAAGCAGTCTGGCCAGGTGCTCCATGTCGTTGTGACGGTAAATTCGCACGTCGGCTCCGCTTAAACGACAGCCATCGATCAAGCTGGCATGACACAGGCGGTCTGCAAGGATCAATCCGCCGGCGCTGATGAGAGCGGGGATGGCGCCGATGTTCGCAAGATAGCCTGATCCCAGAGTGAGTGCGGATTCTGTGCCCTTGAATTGCGCGAGGGCTTCCTCGAGATGTTGATGCGGGGGCAGCGATCCGGACACTAATCGGGCCGCGCCCGATCCCGCTCCGTAGGTTTGAGCAGCCCTCACGGCGGCAGCGATAACCTCGGCATGACCTGCAAGTCCCAGGTAATCATTCGACGCGAACAATAAGACGTCGCGTCCTCCAATGCGCACAATGGGTCCCGTGCCTGATTCGAGCGGCAGCAACCTCCTTGTCAGATGCTTCGAAGCCAACTGCGCGAGGTAGTCTTCAAACATCATGAATGACGATTCCGCGACGGCCGTGTATGGCTGCAGGCAGGCATTGCCGGCCATCATTGCATTGACAAGTTCGTAACTTCCTTAGTATAAGGCGCGAGGATAGGTCGAGGAAATGGGTTCTTGCGTTGTCTGATGTCCCGATGAGCTATCGCATCAAGATTCCCGCCAAGACGCTGCAAGTCGACGAAGCGCACCTGCTCAGCGGATTGGAGCATCAGCTCCACCGCCTGCAGGAATACCGGCGTCCGTTGCTGGTCGGCTTCGCCGTGCTGCTTCTCGCCGTCGCGGCGGTGGGTGGCGTACTCTGGATGGATCGGCAGGCATCCCAGAAAGCCCATGAACTGGAGCGAGAAGCCGCGCGCCTGCTGATGGCCCGTGCAACGGCCGACCCCAAAAATTCCGACACACTGTTGACGCAGGCCATGGCGAAGTATCGTGAGGTTATCGAGCAGTACCCTCGTACCTCAACGGCGCCGCTGGCCATGTATCATCTTGGCAATACGCAGGCGCAGGCCAACGATCTGCCGGCGGCGATCGAAACGTATCAACGCTTTATGCTTCTGTACGGCAATCAGTCTCCACTTGCGGGACTCGTCCAGCAACGCCTGGCCTATAGTTATCTCTTAAAGGGAGATCGCGACCAAGCGGCCAAGGCATTTGCCGACATTGTGGAGCGCCCGGGAGCCTTGCTCAAGGATCAGGCGCTGTTTGAGTTGGCACGATTGGAAGAATCGCAGTCGCGTCCCGAAGGAGCGCTGGCCCGGTATCAGGAACTGATCAAGACCTATCCCACCTCACCCTTCGCCAGCGAAGCGACGATCAGAACCAAAGTGCTCGACGTGAAGCCAACCAAGGATGCCTCTCCCCAGTCATCCTCTGCAGCGCCTGCCTCTCCAGAAAAAAAGCCGTAGCCGTACGTCCGGGACACACACCGATGCCGTTCAAGAGGCGCGCCGGGTGTGGTTAGCGGCCGATGACGAGAAAGTCGCCCGGTCTGATCGTCGGGCCTGTGAGATTGTTTCTGGTTTTGAGGGTCTTCAGCGGAATTCGAAAGCGGCGCGAGACTTTCTCCAAGGTGTCCCCCACGCGAACTTTGTACCAGCGGGAGCCGGCCGAGGCAAATTGAGGTTTTGCCTCCCGCGGGAACTTATAGGTGGGGACGCGATCGAGGAGCTGTTCCACCTTGGCCTTTGTTCCGACTGGAACTTTGAGCAGATACGCATCGTCTCCGGGCGGAGTCGCATCACGACGAAGCTCAGGGTTGAGCAGTCGGAGTTCGGAGAACGGGATACCTGTGGCGTTCGCGATGGCATGGAAGTGCAGCGGTCTAGTGACCACGACCTCCTCGAATTCATGGGGCGCACTGGCCTCTTGTGGGAAGCCATAACGGTTCGGATTTTTCGCGATGATCGTTGCGGCCATGAACCTGGGCACATACTCTTTGGTCTCACGACGGATCAGCCGGGTCTTTGAGATGTCGGTAAAGCTCTCGGCTTGGGCCTTGTGCAGCGCCCGCATGACTTTCCCCTCGCCGGCATTGTAGGCCGCCATGGCCAACGGCCAAGCGCCGAACAAATCGTACAAATCCCGAAGATAGCGGGCTGCCGCGACGGTTGACTTAATCGGATCACGCCGTTCGTCTACGTACGCATCCACGCGCAAGCCGTAGACTTTGGCCGTGCCTTTCATGAACTGCCATGGCCCTGTGGCTTTCGCCCGCGAGTAGGCATAGGGATTAAACCCGCTTTCCACCAGCGACAAGAAGACGAGATCGCTCGGGAGGTGGAATTCGGCGAAGATATTCTCGACCAGGGGGCGGTACCGGCTCAACCTGAGCAGCCATTGTTCAAAACGGTTTCTAATGGAGGTGTTGAAATACCGAATGTGACTTTGCACCGATGAATCCATGACGATGGGCACGTTGTAGAGTTCGCTTGGCCCCATCAGGCCCCCGAGGGATGGCACCGTTTCCGCCGTTTCAGCAGGGGCATCGAATGCGTCGGTGAAGCGCGCCGTGGATGACTGCTGCGGGGGCGTGACGACCAGCAGGTCTTCAGCCCGAGGCACGCGGCTTTCCGGCTGCGATGCTGCGGATGCTGCACTGTCGGGGGGCAGTTCGGTTTCGACCGGAACGAGATTGGCGTCCGGTTCGTCCGCTGGATCAACGGCCGGCTCGTCGGTTGAATTGATGACAGGCGGCGCTCCGGCGAGTTGAGATGCCGTGTCGGATTCCGTCAGCGTCACGGCGAGTCCAGGAGCCGGGGCAAGACAGAGGAGGAGACCGAGAAAACCTGCTTGACACTTGAGCAGCGTTTCCAAGACCTGATCGTGGAGTCGAATCTGCAAAATATTCAACATATGTGCAGCTAGACTATCCATAGGGGGGAAAGTTGTCAAGAAATTGCAACGGGAACGAGGCCATCCTTTCGTAGGAGACGCCTCCCGCAGCCGTGGCATCTTCACGTCGCCGGCGGGTTCTGCAACACATCGAAATTCCCGATCGTCAGCGTCAGTCGTTGCCTTGACAGTCTTCTGAGGGCGGTGTTATCGTCGGCCCTTCCCAGAGCCGCAATCCCCGCATTTCCATTCCAGGAGGAGTCGTCAATGCTCAAGCGGTACCTGCTAGCCCCCGGGCCGACCCCTGTCCCGCCGGAAGTATTGCTGGCCATGGCCAGGCCCATGATCCACCACCGGGCGCCCGAGTTCGACCCGATTTTTGCCGAGGCGCGGGAGGGGCTGAGATGGCTGTTCCAAACGAGAAACGACGTGCTCATGCTGGCCGCCTCCGGCACAGGAGGAATGGAAGGCTCCGTCTCGAATTTCCTGTCGCCAGGCGACAAAGCGCTCTGTATCAACGGCGGAAAATTTGGAGAGCGCTGGGGCAAGATTTGCAAAACCTTCGGCGTTCAGGCCGTCGAACTTAAAGTTGAATGGGGGCAGGCGATCAATCCGCAACTGGTGAAAGATGCCCTTAAAAAGGATCCCGCCATCAAGGCTGTTTATGTGCAGGCGAGTGAGACCTCGACGGGAGTTTCGCACGACGTCAAGGCGTTGGGCGAGATTGTGAAGGCCCATGATCAGGCCATTCTGGTTGTCGATGCGATCACGGCGTTGGGCGTGTTCGACATCAAGACCGATGCCTGGGGACTCGATGTCGTCATTACCGGATCGCAGAAGGCATTGATGCTGCCGCCCGGCCTTGCCTTCGTGAGCGTGAGCGAGAAAGCATGGGCCCTGGCGGACAAGGCCAAAAATGCGGCCTTTTATTTTAATTTCAAGAAGGAACGAGAGAATCAGGTCAAAAATCAGACTGCCTTCACCCCGGCGGTCTCATTGATCATCGGGCTTCAGGAAGTCATCAAAATGCTGAAGGCCGAAGGCCTCGATAAGATTTTCGCCCGCCAGGGACAATTGGCCCAAGCCATGCGGGAAGGTATGAAATCGGCAGGTCTTGCCTTGTTTCCCAAAGAATCACCCAGCGATGCCTTAACGGCCGTGTCAGCGCCCGAGGGCGTGGATGGACAAGCCGTCTATAAGAACCTGCGGGTCCAGTATGGCATCACCGCCGCCGGCGGACAGGATCATCTTAAGGGTAAGATTTTTCGATTGTCCCACATGGGATACGCCGACCGGTTCGACGTCATTACGGCGGTTGCCGCGACGGAAATGGTGCTGAAAGGACTCGGCCATCCGGTGAAACTCGGAAGTGGCGTGGCCAAGGCGCAAGAAATCTTGATGGTGAAGTAGGCAGGCATGATGAAAATTTTGGTCAGCGACAGTCTCTCGAAGCAAGGCGTCGAACTTCTCGAACGGGCAGGCTTTGCCGTTGTGGTGAAGTCCAAAATGCCGAAAGACGAACTGTTCAGGGAGATCAAGGATGCCGATGGATTGATCGTGCGCTCGGGGACGAAGGTGACCGAGGAACTGATCGCCGCCGCTGACAAGCTGAAGGTCGTCGGCCGCGCCGGCTCGGGTCTGGACAACGTTGATACGCCGGCAGCGACCCGCCGCGGGATCGTCGTCATGAACACACCGGGCGGGAACACCGTGACGACGGCTGAACACACGATGTCCATGATCTGTGCGATGAGCCGCCGTATCCCGCAAGCGACGACGTCCGTGAAGGCAGGCAAGTGGGAAAAAGATAAATTTATGGGTGTCGAGCTCTTCAACAAAGTGCTCGGCATCGTCGGTGTCGGACAAATCGGCAGCCACCTGACGAAATTAGCCCAGGGCGTCGGGATGCGCGTCATCGCCTATGATCCCTATCTCGCGTCCGACCGCGCAGAGAAGATGGGAGTTGAGATGGTGTCCATCGCCGAACTGTTTCGACGGGCCGACATCATTTCCGTCCATACGCCCTTAACGCCTGAAACAAAAAATCTCATTAACGCGCAGGCGATCGGGACGATGAAGCCGGGGGTCATGATCGTCAACTGCGCGCGAGGCGGGATCATCCACGAAGGCGATTTGTGCGAGGCGCTCAAGAGCAAGCGTGTGGCGGCGGCCGCTTTCGATGTGTTCGAGGAGGAACCGGTCAAAGCAGACAACCCGCTGCTCTCCCTCGACAATTTCATCTGCACACCTCACATCGGCGCACAGACGACCGAAGCTCAGGAGAACGTGGCGGTGGGAATTGCCGAACAGATCGTGGACTATTTTACAAAGGGCATTGCCCGTGGAGCGGTCAACATTCCATCGGTGTCGCCCGAGTTACTGCCCAGGCTGCAGCCGTATCTGTCGCTGGCAGAGCAGCTCGGCAGGCTGGAAACGCAACTGTGCGAAGGCGGGCTTGAACGGGTCACGGTCGAGTACAGCGGTGATGTGACGACTCTTTCCATTGCCCCCCTGACCATTGCCGTCTTGAAGGGTTTGTTGACGCCGATCATGGAGGCCCCGGTAAATTACGTCAATGCCCCCATCGTCGCAAAAGAGCGGGGTATTGAAGTCAAAGAAGTGAAAAGCACCGATGCGGGAGATTTCACGAGCCTAATCCGCGTTCGCGTGGAAGCCGGCAAGCAATCCCGTCTCGTCGCCGGCACGCTCTACCATAAGAAGGAACCGCGGGTCGTCGAAATTGACCAGTTCAAAGTCGAAGTCGTGCCGGAAGGGCACATGCTGTTCATCCATAATATTGACCGTCCGGGGGTCATTGGCATGGTCGGGAAGGTTCTCGGTGACAACAACATCAACATTGTCCGTATGCAATGTGCGCTTGAGAAACGCGGCGGCAACGCCTTGTTGATCATCGGCTCGGATCAAGCGTTCCCGGCGCATGTACTGAACACCATTCAGTCGAGCAAAGATATCGTGTCCGTCAAAGTTGCAGCGCTGTCCTGAACGTTCCAAGCCTGAATGGTCCAAGCCGCCACCTACACGCGCCCCGTCGGTTGATCATGGTTACTGCTCCTCCGAAGTCGCGCCTTTCTTCAGGGCATTTGCCGTCCTCCCGTGAACGTTCTCTCGTCCCTGTCGGGATGGCAACCATTCTGCCACATGCCGCCAAGCAGGTCCGCCGCATCGAGGCTCAACTACTCTCGCAGATTTCCATCTGGGGGTACGACGAAATCATTCTGCCGACATTCGAGTACCTGGATGTACTGGCTCCTGGTCTCGAGGCCGAGCTTCTGGAAACCTGTTATCAATTCATTGACCGCACAACCGGCCGGACGCTTCTGTTGCGGCCGGACGCGACGGCACAAATGGCTCGTACGATCGGCATGGGCCTGACGGGAAGCACGGTCCCGCAGCGGCTCTCCTACCGGACGTCGGTCTTTCGCTATGAACCGGAACATGCGGGGAGAGGTCGGGAAATTTTTCAAGTGGGAGCCGAACTGGTCGGAGTCGACGATGTCACCGGTGATTACGAAATCATCAGTCTCCTCATTGAATGTCTGCAAGCGATCGGACTGCGGTCATTTACCATCGCCCTCGGTCACGTCGGATTCATCAAGGGACTGCTCATGCGGTCCGGGCTCTCTCCTCAAGGGCAGAAACGTGCTGAACAGGCGGCGGCGAAGAAAGACTTGCCCCGGCTCGAGGAACTACTGGCGAGCGAACGGATCGCCAAGGCTGCGGCCAAGGCCATTCGGGAAGCACCCGAACTGACCGGACAAGAGGAGGTGTTGGACCGGGGACGCGTGCTCGCTGCGGGCGAGCCGACCCTTACGGCGCCGCTCGATCGACTGGCACAGGTGTATCACCTCTTGTGTGCTGCAGGCCACCGCGATTCCTTATTGCTCGATCTTGGCGAATTCCGGGGGTTTGACTATTACGACGGCGTCGTGTTCGACGTGTTTGCTTCCGGCGTTGGCGCCGAACTGGGCGGAGGAGGGCGCTACGATCATTTGATCGCCAGATTCGGGCGCGATCTCCCCTCGACCGGATTCGCCTTGGACGTGGATCATCTCTTCCGGGCCGTCGAGATGCCGCAACCGGGAGTCCACAGTCCGCGCCTTGATTATGTCGTGGCCGGTCTCCGTCGATCCATGCGCACGGTGATCGAGATTGCCGACACCTTACGCGGTACGCAGCGCCGGGTGGTCCAAATGCTGATCAAAGGCAGCGAGCACGCCCTTGTCTCGAATGCGCTTGAGGCCGCACAGGCCCAAGGCGCAAACGCGCTGATTGTCATAGGTGCGCCGGGGATGGATCAGGAACATGTGGCATACTTCGAAAAACTCGGCGGGGCGGATGGACGGCGCAACGGACGTCCGCATCGTCCGCCCATGAAGAAGCTTACGCGGGCCGCTCTATTGGCAGGTGGACGGTCGCGGCGACGGCGGAAAGAATTGAAATGAAATCCATGCCGGGCATCGACCTCTCGCAGCCGAAATTGCCGCCGCAAAATGTCGAGGCGGAGCAATCCGTCCTGGGCGCCATCCTGTTGGATAATCAAGCCATGGCCAAGGCCATGGAGCTGATGGTCGAAGAAAATTTCTATCGCACCGCTCACCGCAAAATCTATCGTGCGATGCTCGAGCTCTCTGAGACCGGAGAGGTCATCGACCAAATCACATTGACCGAACGACTGAAAGCTCAGGGGGAGCTTGAAGCGATCGGCGGTGCGGCCTACTTGGCCGAGTTGGTGCAGATGGTTCCGAGTTCGGCCAACATCCGCTACCACAGCAAGATCGTCCGCGACAAGGCGTTGCTCCGTGAACTGCTGCACACATCGACAGAAGTCCTGACCAGAGGGTACGAAGGAACAGCGCCCATCGATGAGCTGCTGGATTTTGCCGAGCGCTCGGTATTCAGCATCGCGCAGGGAAAACTGGATCGGTCATTCAGTCCCATTAACGCGATTATCAAGGAAAGTCTTGATCTGGTCGATAAGCTTTCCAAGAGAAAAGAGCAGGTCACCGGTGTGCCGACGGGGTTCTATGACCTCGACGATCTGACCGCGGGGCTGCAACCCTCGGATCTGGTGGTGATCGCCGGACGACCCAGCATGGGCAAGACCAGTCTCGTCTTAGGCATGGCCGCTCATGCGGCCCTCCATGCCGGGACATCGGTTGGCATCTTCAGCCTGGAAATGTCGAAACCCCAGATCGTGCTCCGCATGCTCAGTTCCGAAGCGCGCGTCGATTCTCATGCGCTCCGCACCGGTAAACTACAGAAAGAGGACTGGTGGCGCCTCGCTGAAGCTGCGGGCCGTCTTGAGCAAGCCCCGATCTTTATCGATGATACCGGAGGCATTACGGTGCAGCAGATGAGGGGGAAGGCCCGGCGGTTAAAGGCCGAGCGGGGATTGGATCTCTTGATCGTCGATTATCTGCAGCTGATGCAGGGACGAAGCGATGCCGAGTCGCGTCAGCAGGAGATTTCCGACATCTCCCGGTCACTGAAGGCCTTGGCCAAGGAATTGAACGTGCCGGTCGTTGCTCTCTCACAGCTCAGTCGGGCAGTTGAGGCCAGGAAGCCGCCGATTCCAATGCTCGCGGATCTGCGCGAGAGCGGTGCAATCGAGCAGGATGCCGATGTCGTGATGTTCATTTATCGCGAAGACGTCTATGATCAGAACTCAGAACGCAAAGGCATCGCCGACATTCTCGTCAGCAAGCATCGCAATGGTCCCATAGGGAAAAAGGAATTGTTTTTCCATGACCGATTCGCAAAGTTCGAAAGCCTCGACAATCGTGAAGTCGTTTGACCCTGCCACGACCGCTTCGTATAATCGGTGAGTGTTTGCGAGTCCTCTCAGGATTGCTTCTGATCGTCCGATGAGACGGATGGAATTGTATAGCACCACGGCAGCCTGGGTCCTTCGATGTCTTTGCGCGGTAATGCCGCTCTCCTTCCTGGCGGCTGCGGCCTGCGCTTCGCCGTCGAAATCACCCGAACGGCCGGCCCAAACCGCCCAACCCGCCAAGCCGGTATCGTCAGTCCGTCCAGCTGACGCGTCTGCGGCCTACCACTTCATGCTCGGCTATCAAGCCGAATTGTCACAAAACTCCGAACTAGCCCTCAAGGAGTATGAGGCGGCATTGAAAGCCGACCCCACTGCTCTTTCCGTGAAAGCACGGCTGGCCAGCCTGCATTTTTCGCTCGGCGACATGGCAAATGCCTTGCGTTATGCGGAGGAAGTGGCCGACGGCCGGGCCGATGACGCCCGCATGTTGACGCACATGGCAGGTATCCTTGCCGGAGGCGGCAAAGGTGATAAGGCGTTGAGCGTTTTGGATCGTGCAGTGGAACTCGATCCCGAATCGGGAGACGCGTATTTCTCCAAAGGCCTCTTACTCCTCAATCTTAAGCGTCCGGCGGAAGCGGAGCAGGCGATGCGGGCCGGAATCGCCAGAACGCCTGACAACGCCGTCGGGCATTATCAGCTGGGACGGGTCTTGCTGGAAGAGGGGAAAGTGGAAGAAGCGACCGCCAGCTTTGAGCGGGCCATCACCGCCAATTACTCGTTCGAGCCGGCTTACCTGGCGCTTGCCGCCATCTACGAGTCGCGCCATGAAAAAGAGCGCGCTGTTGGAGTGCTCAAGAAATATCTCCAACAAGTCAACTCCCGCAACCGAGACATCCGCCACCAGCTTGTGAGGCTCTATATCGACGCCAAGGACTATTCGGGCGCCAGAAAAGAACTTGAAGCGATGATTGCCGAAGATCCGTCCGATCTGGATGCGCAGCTACGAATGGCCCTCATCCACGGCGAACAGAAAGAATATCCGCAAGCTATCGAGCGGTTGACGGAGATTCTCAAAGCCCGTCCGGCAGAGCTGAAAGTGAGAGACTATCTCGGCTATGTCTACGAGGAATCGAAAGACACTCAAAAAGCGCTCGAGACCTATACATTCAATGTGCAGCTCGAGCCCACGTTTTACGAAGGGCACTTGCATTTAGGGGTGTTGTACTACCGGCTCAAAAAGTTCCCTGAAGCAACGGAACACCTGGGCAGGGCGATCTCGCTGAACCCCAAACAGCCGGAATCCCACATCGTGCAAGGTTTGGCCTATCTGCAGCAAGATCAATACGACAAATCTGCCGAAGTGTTTCAAGAGGGCATCCGTCATAATCCCAAGAATGCCGACTTGCACTTTAATCTCGGAACGGCGTACGACAAACTGAACCGGTTCGACGATGTCGTACGAGCGATGGAAACCGCCATCCAGCTTGATCCGCATCACGCCGATGCGCTCAACTACCTCGGATACAGCTACGCAGACCGAGGAATTAAAATCGAGCAGGCGATTTCACTGACAAAACAGGCGGTCGCGCTCAAACCTGAGAACGGTTATTATGTGGACAGCCTCGGCTGGGCATTTTTTAAATCAGGGTTATTGACTGAAGCCCTTGCCGAACTCAAGCGGGCGGCCGCGCTGGTAGGGGACGACCCGGTGATCTATGAGCATCTCGGCGACATCTACGCCAAACAGCAACGCCTCTCCGATGCCCGCGAAGCCTGGCTCCACGCCCTCGAACTGGATCCAAGCAATCACAAGTTGATGGACCGGTTCCGTGAACAAGGCATGGGTGATCCTGCACAAGAAGAGCGATTCCAGCAGGCCAAGCGCAGAGTCGCCGGTCAGAAACCTTCCCTGCCGATCGCGCAATAACGAGCGAGCCGGTCATTTCTTCATTCCCGCCAGACTCCTGCCGTTATGGTGCGCACCATACGTGACCTTCGTGAAGAAGGAAGGCGTATCCAAATTGGTGGGCCCTGTATCGAAATCTTCACCTTTTTCCCGCCAGGAGACGCCAGTGAGATCCGGGAGGAGTCAGCTCGCTTTTTTGCGGATCCGCCCTGCCTGCCACTGAGCAGAACCACTTGCTAAGAACCGCCCTGCGATTTCTTCCTGCTCCTCCACGCAGTGACAATAATTGGCGAATCTGATCACAACTCGGTAGCGACGTTTAGTGCGCTCAGCCTATCCATTTGCATAAGTCCTTGAAAAAGTGCTCGTGCCCGGGCTGATCGTTGGGGGCCGCCTTCGGCACCGAACCTGCTACTGCACCGGGTGACGGCAAAGCGAGCCGAGTTTAAACGGATTTGGCAATAGGGCAGGGGGCGTATGAACCATCAACAAGGAGGAGTAGCAATGTGTAAGTCGCTCAAAGGTCAAAAGGGTTTTACGTTGATCGAGTTGATGATCGTCGTGGCGATCATCGGTATCTTGGCGGCCATCGCCATTCCGAACTTCGTGGCCTATCAGGCCAAGTCGAAGCAGTCGGAAGCGAAGGTGAGTTTGGGAGCAATCTTTACATCCGCGGTGGCCTATCAAGCTGAATCGCAGAACCCCCAGAGCTATTCACCTGCGACCATCAGCCAAATCGGATGGCAGCCGTCGGGTACTCCCCGGTACTCGTTCTGGTATCAGGATGGTGTCAACGGCACCGGAACAGGGACGACTGTGACGCGTTTCAACGGCAGTTCTAACGCCGCCACCCCCTGCAACGTGACTGTTGCCCCGACCAGCGGTGGGTTCACTGTGCAGGCGTCGTCAACCGGCTTCACTGCCGGAGCGAATGGCAACATCGACGGCGACGTGGCTTGCGATCACTGGTTCATCAATGACCAGCGCAACCTGCAAAACACGAACAACGACGTGTCCTTGTAAGAGCGTCGCTGTCACGGTGTGATCGGATCTGCGGATCCGGAGGGAGGGAGATCATAGGGTCTCCCTCCCTTGTTTGTTTTAAGGTATGAAGACGAGAAATTGTTGACAGTTCCCGGCACCGCCCATACGGTTGAATCACTGGCCTCAGTGCTTGTTCAGAAGGAATCTCGAATCGCCCCTTTTGCCTGACCGGAGAGAGGAGTTCGGTGCCCGACCATCCTGGCCACATCAGCACTTTTCCGGACTCGATGTCTGTTGGGCCGGTGCGAGCCCGTGCCTTTGTCTCTCTTCTCAGCGGTTCCTCACACTGGTTCACGCGCGAGATCGCAGCCAGTCCTGGTATCGCCCTCTTTATGACCATCGGATGGCTGGTGTTGTTCTCTCCCTTGATCGACGGCGGCACGACGCACCTGCCCGTTCTTCTCATTCGCCTAGCAATTCTGGTGAGTGCGGCCGTGTGGCTTGTTGGTCGAGCGCGCGAGGGTTCTCTCTTCATCCCTCAGACTCCTCTAGCCGTCTTGGTCGCGCTGTTTTGTGGTTGGTCGATCCTGTCCATGACATGGTCCCCTTACAAAAATGCCAGCGTGCAGTGGATCCTCAGCCTTGTGTCCTATGCCCTGCTCTTCGCGATGGTCGCGCACGGGATCCAATTGCCTGGCCAAAGATGGGCATTGGTCCTGCTGGTGATTAGCGTTGGCGTGTCGGAGGGCATCTGGGGAATTGGCCAATATCTCTTGTTGGGCGAACCTCGAGCGCGTGGTACATTTTTCAATCCAAATTTCTTTGCCGCTTATGAAGCGGCTGTTTTCCTTTTGTCCCTCGGGGTCCTACTGTTTTCCCCTCGCGAGACCCTGTCGACGTTTAGGAAAAGCTGCCTGTGCGGTGCGGCGGCGGTGTCTTTGGGCGCATTCGTTACGGCGCAGTCGCGTGGAGCGGCCTTCGCACTGATCGCAGCTGTATCCGTCCTCACTTTCTGCCGGTATGGGAAAAAGGCCTCGGCGATCCTGGTGGTTTGTCTGCTTGCAGGGGTGATTATCCCGAACCCGCTGCAGCATCGAATCGTGCATGTGCCTTCGCACGATGCCTACGCCTATACCAGGGTAGAGATCTGGAAAAACTCATTCGAGCGCCTGTTGAAGCATCCGCTGGGCATCGGAATTGGCATGTACAAGCAGGGTTCGTTTCAAGACCGGTTTCCCATCGAGGGGAATATCGTCCGCTACGCCAAACGGCCTGAGTCGGCGCACAATGAATATCTTCAGATCGGAGTGGAGCTGGGGCTAGTCGGCGTCGTTGTGTTTGTTGCTGGCCTTTGGATGTGGTCGAGAGAAGTCCAACAGCTGTGGCGTGCATCGGGTGACCGGGCAAATCGAGGACTTGTCATGGGACTCACGGGCTCTGCGCTCGTAGTTTTGCTCCATGCCGCCGTAGATTCCACCTTTCATGAGCCGGCGCTGGTGATCTTACTCATCCTGATGGCTGGACTTACCCACAATCTCGCCATGCAATCCGGCTCCACAGCCGTCGTGTGGCGTCGCATCGCTTTTGGCTACCATCCTCTCCGTGTTGCAGCAGTGGTGGTCGGTACGATGCTGATCGCTGCCGTCTGTTTGCAATCCGCGGTGGGCTGGTATGCCCATGAAGAGGCCAAGCGCCATGCCGCTCAACAGCATTTGAAACAGGCGATGAGCTGGTACGTTCGTGCCGCCGCCATCGATCCAGGCACAGCCGGCTACCATGACTCAATCGCTCGAACGGCCCTCGAGCTGTTCGATGAGACCGGTACTTCGGACTGGCTGCTACGGGCAGCAGAAGAAGAAGCCATGGCAAGAAGTTTGAACCAGGCTGACGGAAGATTTGCCTTCCGTGTAGGCACCATCTATCGGCTGCTGGCATTGCAGCCAGGCACCAAGGCGCAGCGCGACGAGCTGGTGGAGAACGCCTCCAGAGCGTTTGCTGATGCGATCCGCCTCGACCCCTTCTCGCCGGCTGGTTATTACGAACTCGCCCAACTGCATCTTAATCAGGGCCGGACCGATGCGGCCATCGCTTTACTCACAACCGCCAAGGAATATGAACCCAATTTCCTCCCGGGCCGTGCCTTGCTGGCAGAGGTGTCCTTGAAGGCAGGGAAAGCCGGAGACTATCGGCGTGAATACGCGGCCATCAAGGCCGTGCAATCGAGGTACGCCGGCAGTGAACTCAATGAGACAGAGCGACGCTTTATGGACGTCGATCTGTATCCACTGGGCAGAGCGCTGGCCACGGAAAGGGCGTCATGAAAGTTTGGCGCGAGTCCATGGGGTTCTTGGTGATCAGCATCGTCATGATGGGACTGCTCATTTCGCTGCAGTTCGCGCTCAAGCCATGGCAGGAAGCCGAGAGGAAACTTGAGCGACTCATGTATCTGCCAGACGGCGAATACATGAAAATCGCCTCGTTGGGCTACCGGCAGCTGCTCGCCGACCTGCTGTGGATCCAGGCGATTCAGGTAATGGGGGAGCAGAAAGTCTCTGAGTCGAACGGGCGGTGGTTATATCGCGCCTTGGACATCGTGACGACCCTGGATCCACAGTTCGTGCGCGTGTATGAGGCCGGAGGCCTCGCCCTGACGACGCTCGTGGTCCTGCCTGAAGAGAGTAATCAGCTCATGAAAAAAGGGATGCAGCATAATCCCACGGAATGGAAACTCCCATTCCTGATCGGCATCAACTACTACTACGAACTCTACGATGATGCCAAAGCCGCCGACTATATCTCCCAAGCTTCGCGCCTGCCGAACGCTCCATCGAGCCTGGCCACGCTGGCGGCAAATCTTTATGTCTCCGCCCGTTCGCCTCAGCAAGCCGTCAATTTGCTGGCAGCCATGTATGAGGAGGCCACGGATGAGAGCGCGAAAAACCTGCTCGAGATACGGTTAAAGATTGTCATGATCGAGCGAGACCTCTACCTGCTGGAGCAGGCAATCGACCGCTACCGGCAGATGAAAGGCACCAATCCGCCGAGGCTCGATGAGCTGGTCTCGGCCGGTTTGCTGTCTGCCTTACCAGTGGAACCGGCCGGCGGGCGATATGCCTATGATGCCAGGACCGGAGCGGTTTCAAGCACCGAGATGCCTGAACGATTGACGATGACTGGAAGGAGAAGGAATCGCTGAGGAGTGCCCGATGGAGTGAATTGTGTGAATGCTTGCTCATTGGCGCTGCCCTGCTATGATCGTGGTCGAGGAAGGCGGAATCCGCAAAGCACTAGAGAAATCAAATGGATGCCATCGTTATTGACCAGCTTACCAAGACGCACCGACCGACCTGGCCGTGGCAGCAGCCTGCGACTGTGCTGCGAAACGTATCGATGTCGGTCGGACAAGGGGAAATCTTTGGGTTTCTTGGGCCGAACGGAGCGGGCAAGACGACCACGATGAAAATCGTCTTGGGTTTGATGCGGGCGAGCAGCGGATCGGTCGAGTTGCTCGGTCGGCCGGTGCAGGATGTGGACGTGCACAAGAAGGTCGGTTATCTGCCTGAATCGCCGTACTTTTACGATTATCTCACCGCTGAAGAGTTTCTCGCCTTCTACGGCAGGCTGGGCGGCGGGAGCAAAGCAGGCCTTCACCAGAGGATTCCAGCCCTTTTGGAGCGTGTCGGATTAACGGACGCACGGTGTCGCCCACTGAGAAAATTCTCCAAGGGAATGCTCCAGCGCATTGGTCTTGCCCAGGCGCTGATACACGATCCGGAGCTGGTTATTCTAGACGAGCCGATGTCCGGACTCGATCCGTTAGGGCGGAAAGACGTGCGGGACATCATCCTCAGTCTTCGCGACCAAGGGAAAACCGTGTTCTTCAGCACGCATATTATCTCCGACGTCGAGATGATTTGCGATCGAGTCGGAATTCTCGCCAAGGGAAAGATGCTCGCCGTGGGCCGAATCGAAGACATTGTCAGCCGGCATGCGACCCAGTCCGTCGAGGTCGTGTGTGAAGGCGTCCTGGGAAACAGCATTCCCTTGATTAAGGGTGCGGCGATACGCGTGTTGCAACGAGGCAGCCGTTGTTGGATGTCGCTCCCGGGGCACCAGAAAGTGGAGGATGTATTGGCGGCCATTCGGCAGGCCGGCGGCCGGCTGGTGTCGGTCATTCCCCATAAGGGCACGCTCGAGGAAATTTTCCTGGAACAAACGAACCAAGGAATCTGAATGCAAAGCTTGCTCATCGTGGCGCAGAACACCTTCCGTGAAACCGTGCGGGATAAGATCCTCTACAATCTGGTGTTCTTTGCCCTCCTCTTAATTGGAGCCTCTGTGCTCCTCGGTACGCTTACCATTGGAGAGCAAGCCCGCATCATCAATGACGTGGGACTGGCCGCCATCAACTTGGTCGGTGTCATCATTGCCATCTTCGTCGGCATCGGACTGGTGACCAAAGAGATTGACCGCCGCACCATTTATACGATTCTCGCGCGACCGATCACACGGACGCAATTTGTGCTCGGCAAGTATTGTGGGCTCGTGTTCATCGTAGGCTTGAACATCGCGATCATGTTTGCAATGTTTCTTTCGACGATCTGGCTGAGCGGGAATGTGGTAGCCGGCTCGCTGTTTCAGGCAGTGGAGCTCATGCTTGTTGAAGTTCTGCTCGTCACCGCCTTAGCCATGTTTTTTTCAACGTTCAGTTCTCCCACGCTCAGCGCCATTATGACGTTAGGGTTCTACGTCATTGGCCATCTCACCGGGGATCTCAAAGGGATCGCCACCAAGATGAAGAATCCCGTCACCGAAAGCATCATGACGGCGCTGTATTACGTTTGTCCCAATCTGGAATGGTTGAACATCAAAGGGCAGGCCGCCAGCGGCGTGCCGGTGAGCGCGGAATATCAAGTAGCCGCCACCGCCTACGGACTGCTGTATGCCGGACTGCTTCTGTTCGGAGCCTGCCGCATATTCGAGCACCGAGACTTCTAGGGAGCATTCCGGTCCATTAGGCCATGAACGCGCTTGCCGTATTACCTCCTGACAGGTGGATGGAGATCAATCTCCTCGATACGTTGCGTCATGACTATTGCGATCATCTTGAAGTGTTTACGTATCCGGGCGGGATGGGGCGTTTAGGCTCGAAAAAGTGGCGAGGGAAACGCGACGAGCTGAATGCCGCACTCGTTCGCTTAGCGAAGACGCTCAAATCAGCAAACCGGCTGGATTTCATGTTCTTCATCGTCTACGACGACTTTCTCACCGTGGAGACGGCCCGGCAGCTTCAAGCCTTGCGAGTGCCGATGATCAATTATCACGTGGATATGGCGTTTCAATGGTACCGGGTGATCCGAACGGCGCCCTATTTCGATGTATTGGCGGTTGCACAAATGGTCAATGCCGACCATCTCAAACCATACAACGACCACATCGTGTGGATGCCCATGGCCGCCAATCCGAGATTTTATCAGGCTCGCATCGCAGGCCGAGCAGAGTACCGACACGACGTGTCTTTTGTGGGAAGCTTCAACCCCTATCGGCGGGCCTTGCTGAAGGCCTGTGTCGACGGCGGAGTGAAGCCAGTCGTGTTCGGCAAAGGCTGGCGACCAGATGTGCCGAGCGGCTATGAGTTTGAGTGGGATTGGCACAAGGTGGTGCATGACCTGCGGTACTATGCCTGGCCCCGGTGGCGCGCCGAAGGCACGCACAGTCTGACCGGCCCTCTTCGGCGAAAACTCGCTCGCCGCCATGTCTTCCAGGATCTTGCCGGACCTGAATTTCATCTGCCGTGTGCAGATGAGGCGCTGCCTGACATCTTCCGAACCAGCCGCGTCAACCTCGGGTTCTCTGATACCGGATGGCACGCCGATGAGACTGTCCTGGCATCCAACAATCTGCAGTGCCGGTTGCGGGATTTCGAAGTGCCGATGTCCGGCGGATTTTACCTGGCTCAGCAGGCGCCCGATCACGGCGACTATTACCAGCTGGGGCGCGAAATCGAGACCTGGTCTCAGCCGGATGAACTGGTCGATAAGGCCTTGTTCTATGCGTCGCGTCCGAAGGAGGCTGAGCGCATTCGGGAGGCCGGACATGCCCGGGTCCTTGCCTGTCACACCTGGAAGCATCGATTCGATCGGCTCTTTCAGCGAGAGGAGATTGCCAAGAAGGTGGCCTAACTGTAGGCGCCGGAGGCAAATCATGGACGGAAAAGGCGTCTACATTCATCTTGAGCCCGCTGTGGAGCCTTGGCGGCAATTCATGGCGCTGATGTGGGCGATCTCGTTGCGGGAAATGAAGGGACGCTATCGCCGATCTGCCCTGGGCTTATTGTGGGCGGTTCTCCCGCCGGTCTTCTATGCGGGATTGTTCACCGTGCTTCAAGGCATTCTCCATATCAGGACAGACGACGTGCCCTACGTCCTCTTTGCGTATGCCGGCCTTGTTCCCTGGGCGTTTTTTGTGAACGCAGTCAATCGCTGCGGCGGCAGTGTGGGAGCCAACGCCGGTATCGTCAAGAAAGTGGCCGTACCACGCGTGGTGTTTCCGGTCACGGCGGTGGTGACTGCCCTGGCAGACTTCGCCGTCTCCAGCGTCCTCCTCGCAGGTCTCTTGGCGTGGTTTGGCATCCATCCGGCCGTCGCCTGGCTGTGGCTGGTTCCGCTTCTGCTGATTACGAGCCTCTTTTCTCTGGGGTGCGGTCTGGTTGTGGGGGCATTGGGCACCTTCCTGCAGGATGTGCTGTTCGGCTTGCCCCTCGTGATGCAGCTGTGGATGCTCGCGACGCCGATCATGTATCCGCTGACGCAAGTTCCTCCTGGTTGGATGCCCCTGTACATATTGAATCCCATGGTGGGGATCATCGAGGGATTCAGACAGGTGCTGATACGGCAGCAAGCGCCTGACTTCGGACTGCTTGCGGTGTCCGTCGTGGCTACGGCTTGCGTTTGGGTGATTGGCTGGCCGTTGTTTAGATTTCTGTCTCAACATTTTGCGGATGCCGTCTAGCGATGACCAATTCAACAAGCATCCGGGTGGAAGGGCTGTGGAAACGCTATGGGCTGTCGTCCTGCGCCGGCATTGGCCAACTCGCACGGGCGGTGACCAGAGAATTTCGGCCGGGCACACAAGGAGACGGCGATCTTTGGGCCCTTCAAGACGTGTCGTTCGAAGTGAGTCGGGGTGAAACCCTCGGCGTCATCGGACGCAATGGAGCCGGCAAGAGCACGTTGCTCAAAGTGTTGGCCGGCGTCACACCGCCGAGCCGTGGACGAGTTGAAGTGCACGGCCGGGTGTTTCCGATGATCGAGCTCAATGCGGGCGTGCATCCCGAGCTCACCGGTCGCGAAAACAGCTATCTCTTGGGCGCAATTATGGGTCTCACTGGTCCCGACATGGACCGTGTGCTACCCGCGATCGAGGAGTTCGTCGAATTGGGCGACTGGTTTGACCGCCCGGTCCGCACCTATTCGAGCGGAATGGTGGCGCGCTTGGGCTTCGGGGTGGCCACGCAAATACAAAGCGACATCCTGCTCATTGACGAAACGTTTGCGGTCGGGGACCTGAAGTTTCAAAACAAGAGCCTTGCCCGTATCAAAGAACTTCGGGAAAAAGGCGCGACGGTGATTCTCGTCACTCATAGCCTCGATATGCTGCAGTTCATCGCGCAACGTGGGATTGTGCTCGACGGGGGTGCCATCGTCGCGGAAGGCTCTGCCCTGGAAGGGTTGAGGGCGTACGAGCAACTCGTGTTCGGCAAGGAGCGCATGCGGCTCGAGCAGCGCGGCCGATCAGGCCGGCCTGGATCCGAGCTGACGATCTTAGCCACTAGGATTTTCGGCGCGGGTGAGGAGACCCTCACGGAGGTCGACGCGCAACAGCCTTTCGGCATCGAGATCAGGTTCAAGATGCATCGCCCGGTCGGCCGTCCCGCCTTTTCAATCGGCATCCTCAACGCGACCGGCGTCGTGTGTGTCTGGAATGTCTCGGAGGAGGATGGCCTGCACTGCGAGGCGGTGGCGGGATTGATGTGCCTACGTGTGTGGTACGCCGACCACAAATTATCTCCAGGAGCCTATGAGGTGAATTTTGCGCTTCGAGAGCACACCTCATATGAAACCCTCGAGCGACTGGGTGGCATCGCGGCATTTTCCGTCACCGGTCGCGGACGGGCGCGCGGCATCATGGCCCTTTCGGCTCAATGGGACCTCCATGCTGAACGGGGAGAAATATGATACGGAAAATTGTCTCCGCCCTTCATCCCATGCGTGTCTTGGAAACAGCCGATGAGCAGAATCGTCGCGCCGGGCCGTCTGCGATGCTCAAGCGGAGCGAGCATCCCCCTCAGAACTATGATGACGAGCCGGCTGCCCGCGAAGCCATCACGCTGGTTGAAGACCATACGATGTTGTCCTACCAACGTCTCGTCACGCTATGGCAGCAGGTGCGCTACCTTGATCGAACCGGGATCGATGGGGCTCTGGTCGAATGCGGCACCTGGAAGGGTGGTGCCGCTGCGCTAATGGGGCTGGCACACCGGCGGTGGGGCGAAGCAAGCCGCGATCTGCATTTATTCGATTCGTTTCAAGGGCTGCCCGAACCGGATCGGGCCCATGACGGAGAGATGGCCGTACGGTATGCCGGCGAGCGAGCGGCGGGACGGCTGCAAAGCATCGGCAAGTGCGTGGGCACACTCGAAGATAACAAATACGTCTTGACGATGATCGCGCAGTATCCTCGGTCGCTCACTCACTATCACGTCGGATGGTTTCAAGACACCCTGCCGCTTGCCTGTAGCTCACTCAAAACGATTGCACTGCTTCGGATTGATGGCGACTGGTATGAATCGACCAAAATTTGCCTGGAAACTTTGTTCCCGCTGGTCAGCTCCGGGGGGATCGTCGTGATCGATGATTACGGCAAGTGGGCCGGATGCCGCAAGGCCGTCGACGAGTTCATGGAGACGCTGCCCCGCCGCTTGCTCATAAATCATATCGATGCGGCCGGTCGCTACATCATCGTTCCCTGATCCGATGGACGAGGCGGCATGATGCCGTGTAACGCAGCCGAACGAGGGAGTGAAGACGAGTGCTAACCAATCTGCAAGCCTTGTCCGGGCGTCTGGAGTATTCGCTCAGACGAGCATTTGTCGATGAATTCTATATGCGACAGGCGTCCTCGTTGAAGGCCGGCAGCCGGGTGCTAGATCTCGGAGGAAAACGCTCGCCAAAACGAGGACAATTCCGCATCGAGCAGTACGACGTGCGCGTTCGGTATGCCAACCTCTCGGCGGCAAATCGGCCCGATGTGCAAACGGATGCCGCCGCCTTGCCGTTCAAGAATGAGACCTTTGACGCGGTCATTTGCGCCGAGATGTTGGAACATGTCGCAGACCCTGTGAGCGTAATCCGGGAAGCCTATCGGGTGCTTCGAGGGCGTGGCGTCCTACTCATGACGGTTCCATTCTTGTTTCCCATTCACGCAGACCCCTATGACTACTGCCGCTACACGGATCATTACTGGCGGGAAAACCTGCACAAGCTGGGTTTTGTCGACCTGGCGGTCGAGCCTCAGGGCTACTTCTGGAGCGTCGCGGTCGACATGGTGCGTGCGTGGTGTTACGAGCGGGTGAAGCAGGGCCGCCTGCAATCGAGACTGGCTCAACGGGCGATCGGTGCCCTGGTCGCAAGAGGGAAGCGGATCGCCTTGAGCCGCGAGCAGCGGGTCGAAGCCTCCGATCATGCCTTCATCACGCGCTACACAACCGGTTACGGCATTCGCGTGGTGCGCCCATGAACAAGCCGAAGGTGTTCCTGACCGGAGGCGACGGCATCGGATGGGCGTTGGATGAAGATCTCCGGCTTACGAGACAGGCTCTCGAAGGGTTCGTCGAGTTCACGGATTTGGAGACCTGTGAAGTGGTGCATTCGGTTTGGTGGGAGCCGTTGCTGTCGATAGCGCCAGCCACCCTCTCGGCAAAGCGAATTGTCTGTCACATGGCCGGCGAACCGTTTCGCTATCTGTCTCTTCCTCGCCACCGTCATGTGGTCGGCGCGGTGGACTGTTGGATCAGTCAGACCACACAGGCGGCGAGGCAGTGCGGGGCCATCGGGCTACCACACATGTGTATCCCATATGCAACAGACGCAGAGGCGTTCCACCGGCTGCCTTCTAACAACGAGGCACTCAATGAATTTCGCACCCGGTGGAAGATTCCCCAGAACCGTTACTTGATCGGCAGCATCCATCGCGATTCGGCCGGCTTCGACCTCAGCATCCCCAAAAAGGTAAAAGGTCCGGACATCCTGGTGGAAATCGCTTTGGCGTTGCACCGGAGGGAATGTGCCGTGCATCTGGTGCTTGCCGGGCCGCGCCGTCATTGGGTTCGACGGCATCTTGAGGCCCGGGGAGTTCCCTTCACGTTCATCGGCGAGATCATGGCGAATGATGACTATGCACGGAATGTGCTTCCCCGTGACACGGTGAACCTGCTCTACAACGTCCTCGATCTCTATCTGGTCACGAGTCGATCCGAAGGCGGTCCTCGATCGCTGATGGAAGCGGCCGCCGCTCAATGCAAGGTCCTCAGCACGCGGGTCGGCCTGGCCGATGACCTGCTGGATCCCGTCTGCATCTACACGTCGCCAATCGATGCAGTCGCATCAATCGAACGGGACCTCAGAGACAATCACCTCGCAGGGACCGTTCGCGGACAGTACGATCGCGTGATGGCCGGGCATCGGCCGGAAGCGATCGCGCCGCTGTTCCAGAATCTTTACCGGAGTTTAGCAAGAGAACCGGCGCTGGGGAAACCGATGCAAGCCGCCTGGCCTCAGTCTCTCAGTCCGCTTCCGTCCGAGATGACCTTCGTCCGTCGTCTCCGATCCCTGGTGAGCCGCAAACAGTTTCGGGTTGGCCTTTGGCACCGGTTCTTCGCTCCTCCCTATGGCGGCGGCAACCAGTTCATGCTGGCATTGCGCAACGCGCTACGGCGGCGGGGCATCACGGTGGTGGAAAACGAGCTCAGAAAAGACGTGGATGTGTACCTGCTCAACTCGATTCATTTCGATGTCGATCGGTTTCTAGAGTTCGCTCAACGTCACCGTCTCCGCGCGGTGCATCGTATTGATGGGCCCATCCACTTAATTCGAGGATTTGATCGGGAAAAGGACGAGCTGTGCTTTGAGTTGAACAAACGGTTCGCGAACGCAACGGTGCTGCAATCGACCTGGACCTATCAGCGTATCGCGGAAATGAGTTATCAGCCGGTCAAGCCGGTGATCATCCGCAACTCGGTTGACCCGGCTGTTTTTCACTCTCATCGGCGCATTCTGTTCGACCCTGGCAGGAAGATCCGGTTGATTGCCACGAGCTGGTCGAATAATGCCCGCAAGGGGGGGCCGATCTACAAATGGCTGGAGAACCATCTCGATTGGGATCGGTTCGACTTCACGTTTGTTGGGAATGCATCGGTACCATTCACCCGCATCCGCACGGTCCCGGCCGTGCCCTCGAAGCAACTGGCCGAGATTCTACGGGAGCACGATATCTATATCACTGCGAGTCAAAACGATCCCTGCTCCAATGCCGTCATCGAGGCATTAGCCTGCGGCCTGCCGGTGCTGTATCGCAACGACGGAGGCCACCCAGAATTGGTGGGTTACGGAGGCCTGCCCTTTGCCGAGGAGGAGGACATCGTTCCCCAGTTGGAAACGATAGTGGCGAATTACGAAATGTTCCAGAGATTGATTGCAGTACCGACCATGGACGAGGTCGCAGAAAGCTATCTCACGCTCCTGAGAGAAGTGGCAGCGTAGCCGTGTTTTTCGGTGGAGTGATGGTGGGAGCAACGAACGACATACGATCAGCAGGGCATGTGGCGGGTTTCCGCGAAGCCATTACCACAATGGCTCGTGTAGACGATGACGCATTTTTTGGCTGGTTCGATCACGCAGAAGATACAGAGTCTTCATTCGTCAGAGGCAGTTGGGATTTCATGCTTCATATTGGCCAACCTCTGGCACCGTGGCTGGAGCGTCCGGAACAGCGGGTGGCCTTGGAGATCGGCCATGGAGGCGGAAGGATCCTCGCCGCAGCCAGTCGGTGTTTCCAGTCGGTTATCGGCGTCGATATCCACGACGAGAACGACAAGGTACAAGCCGCCCTTCTGGCCGGGGGCGTGACCAACGCGCGGTTGATGAAGACCGAAGGGGCGCTCCTCCCTGTCGAATCCGAACTCATCGACTGTGTGTATTCGTTCATTGTGCTCCAACATGTGGAAACATATTCGGTCTTCGAACGGTACTTCGCGGAAACGTTTCGCGTGTTGAAGCCCGGCGGAGTGGCCGTGTTGTATTTCGGACGGCGATACCGGTGGTCGTTTAATCGTTCGTCACGGTTATTGTACGCCGCCGACCGCCTGATGGAGCCGTTGCTGCTTCGTCACGGCTATGAAGAGCTCCTCGCTCCCGTGAACAGCACCAACCTCAGAGTGTCGCTGCGTCAGGCGAAGAGCCTTTCACGGAGCGTGGGCTTCAACGTTATGCGTACGCTCGTATCCCGTCGGAGAGTTCCGGACGGCGTCACGCTCTTCGGGGGACAGCACGGCCTTGTGTTGAGGAAGCCAGCCTGCGCAAAAGACTGAGCGGCTGAGATTGTGAGAACGGCGGAGGGTCTGCCGCATCATGTACGAAACGGATTTTCATTACACAGATCGGAAAACGAAGGCCCGGTATGTGTGGCTCAAGTACCGATCGATCTTAGAAGGACGCATTCTTGACGTCGGGGCTGATGCCTGCCACTTGAGAGAGCACTTGCCCCCTGAAACCTACTATCGTGGCATCGGTCTCGGTGCGGGCGTTGATCAGGTCGTGAACCTCGAAGAGCAATTGATTCCCTATCCCAGTGAATCTTTTGATTGCGTGCTTTGCTTGGACGTCCTCGAACACATCGAGAACATTCATGCCGTGTTTGACGAGGTCTGCCGGGTGACCAGAAAATTTGCCGTGGTGTCTCTGCCGAATGCCTGGCTCGATTTTTATAACATGCTGCGCCACGGCGAGTATCGCCCGGGGCAACCGATGAAGTTCTATGGACTCCCGCTTGAGCCTCCGACCGATAGGCATAAATGGTTTTTCTCCGCAGATGAAGCTAAAGCCTTTGTCACACATCGCGCCTCCCTCAACAAGGTTCAGATCGTCCAAATGGATCATGAAGCGTGGGGCACCGAAGGCTATGGCTGGAGGGGCGTCATGCGAACGTGGGCCAGAAAGTTACTGCTTCGGCCGTCGCTCAACGTCCGTAATCTGTATGCCGGAACACTCTGGGTCGTGCTTGAAAAGGAGTCGCATGGCTGACCCCTTGGCAAGTGTGTGCCTCGCCTTGTTCTTGACTCGCCGGATGTCACTGCGAGCGTGGGACAAGATTGGGCTCTTGGACCGCGAAGCGGCGCCCTATCGCCGGCTCCAACCGATGCTACGGCGAGTGATGTTTGTCACCTATGGGGATCGCCAGGATCTGTTCTATGCCGCGCGCCTAGGCGGAATTCGTGTGCAGTGCAACCGTTGGCGAGCGTCGTCGCAGCTCTATGAGTGGTACCTCACGAAGGCCATTCCCTGGTCGTGGCGCGGGCCGGTGGTGGTAAAAAGCAATCAGGTCCAAGGAGCCGAGATTGCCTTGGAGGCGGCTCGCCGCAGAGGGAAGCCTTTTATTGCCCGCTGCGGGTACCTTCCTTCGGACAACCTGGAGAGGAGTCACGGAGCAGATTCTCCGGAAGCGAAGCGCGCGCAGGCACTGGAACGTCATGTTTTCTCCGCGGCGGATCGTGTTGTCGTCACGACGATGACGATGCGAGAGAAGGTAATCCGGGGCTATCAGCTCCGCGCGGATCGCGTGCGTGTGATCCCAAACTACGTCGACACGTCCCTCTTCGCGCCCAGCAGCGACGAATCGAGACGGGCCAAACCATTGCTTTATGTCGGCAGACTGGACGAGGAAAAAAATCCCCTGACGCTACTCGCGGCCATTGAAGGGATGGATGTGGAGTTGATCATGGTGGGGAAGGGCTCCCAAGAGGAGGCCTTACATCGACAAGCGTCCGAACGGCGCCTGCGAGTTCGCTTTCTCGGCCACGTGCCCAACCAGGAATTACCGAGGCTTCTCAACTCGTCGGCAGCGTTGGTGATGCCCTCGCTGATCGAAGGCCATCCCAAGGCGTTGCTAGAGGCGATGGCTTGCGCCGTTCCCGTCATCGGAACGAATGTCCCGGGCATCCGTGAACTGCTCATACACCGGGTCACAGGTCTGCTGTGCGAGCCGTGTCCCGAGAGTCTGCGGACGGCGATCAAGGAGGTGCTGGACCATCGTCAGTTGGGCGCCAGAATGGGAGCCGCTGCGCGATCCTACGTTACCGACCGCTTCTCTCTGGAACGGGTCGTCGACATGGAGCTGGCCTTGCTCGATGAGGTGGCGATGGAGAGTCGAACCACGCCGCTGCTGGCGCGTGGAGCGGAGTCCACGGCCTTGATGCGTGCCCCAGGGAGTAGAAAGTTGCTGTGATGAACGGACGCTTTGACAGGTGGCTGACAGCGATACTGCGATACGGGTTTGACCGATTAGGTCTTGCACAGGCGGAGTCGCTACTGATCGATATCATCCTCCGCAGAACTCACACCCTTCCTGCGGACGAGGCGCTACGCGTGCTGTTTCGACTGCAGGCAGCGTTGTATCCGACCCTCGGCAGGAAGGCCGTAGAGTACGGCGGTGGAACCCATACGAAACACCGGCATACGCGCTACCATGATTTTTTCACCCGCCGCGTCAGAACCGGAGAACGGGTCCTGGATATTGGGTGCGGGATAGGTGCGGTGGCCTTCGACATGGCGGAACGATCAGGCGCGTGGGTCGTTGGCGTCGACCTGAATGCCGAGAACATCGAAGCGGCCCGGAAGCGGTTTCCCCATGCCAGAGTTGAATACCGGGTTCAGGATGGCCGGAGCGCAAGTCCTGACGGCCCATTCGACGTCGTCGTGCTTTCGAACATTCTCGAGCACTTACCCGAGCGGTCGGTGTTCCTGAAGGCACTGCACCGTGCGGCCCGACCGTCCAGAATCCTCATCCGGGTGCCCCTCTTCGAGCGGGATTGGCAAGTTCCACTCAAACGGGAACTGGGAGTCGAGTGGCGGCTGGATACCACCCATGAAACGGAATACACGCTGGAATCCTTTGCCGATGAAATCAAGGAAGCCGGATGCCGGATTGCCTATCAAGAAGTTCGCTGGGGCGAAATCTGGGCAGAGGTGCACGCCGCATGACTCCCGATGTCACCGTCGTCATGTCCGTGTACAATGGCCAGCGTTTTCTCAGAGAGGCGATCGAGAGCATTTTGGGCCAGACCTGCCGTGACTTCGAGTTCGTCCTCATTGATGATGGATCGACGGATGAAACCGCGACCATTATCGCATCGTATCGTGACCCGCGAATTCGCATGGTCCGACATAGCAGGAATGCCGGCTTGGCCGCGTCATTGAACGAAGGATTTGCCCTGGCCTCGGGCCGGTACATCGCAAGAATGGATGCCGACGACGTCAGCCGTCCTGAGCGGTTGGCGTCCCAAATCTGCTTCATGGACGCACAGCCGTCTGTCGGCGCCTGTGGGACGTGGGTGGAAGTCGCCGGAGAAGGGATGCAACAACGGTGGGAATATCCGGCCACCCATAATGCCATTCACGCCCGACTCTTATTCGACTGCTCGATGGCTCATCCGACCGTGATGTTCAATCGGAGCCGCCTGCACAAAGCGCGATTGTCCTATGATTCTACTTATCCCTGTGCGCAAGATTATGAATTGTGGTGTCGTGCGGTGCATGGCTTGACGCTCGCTAACATACCCGAGGTCCTATTGACTCGCCGGCTCCATGCTTCGCAAGTCGGTCGGCGGGACGCGAATGCTCAGCAGATGTGGTCGGCAAAAATCAGACGCCGCCAGCTTGAGCAACTCGGATTGTCGCCGAGCCCCGACCAGATCGTCCTGCATGAGGAGATCAGTACCTGGTCATGGCCCCGCACCGAAGGGTGGATCAGAGAGGCAGAGAACTGGCTCTGCGCGCTCAGACAAGCCAACCGAATTTGTGCCTTGTATCCAGAACCGGAGTTCTCAGCGGTGATTGGAGAACGATGGATGGCGATCTGCCAGTCTGTGCAGGGGACTCTCGGCCGGCGGTTTTGGAGGTCTTCACTCAGCGATGCACTCGATCTCGGATGGCGAGCGACCTTTCGCGGACGGGCTTGGCGAGGGCTTGCGCTTCTCGGAATGTGAAGGTGCTGCTCCTTCAGACCCAGTTGGCATGCTTCCTGGAAGGAAGATGATCAAGAACCCCGCGATCTCAGTCGTCGTATGCACCCACAACCGGGCGGCGCTGTTGAATCAAGCCCTAGAGAGTCTCATCGCCCAGACCCTGGACCGCAGTCAGTTTGAAATGATCATTGTGAACAACTGCTCGACCGATGATACCGCCGCCGTGGTTGAACGCTACAAGGCTCACGGAGCCGGGGGAGTACTGTTGCGATTGGTGGACGAACCGATGTTGGGACTGGGGCACGCCAGAAACACAGGCTGGCGGGCCGCTCAGGGAGACTATGTGGCGTTCATGGACGATGACGCCAAGGCCGATGCCCACTGGCTTGAGCGTGCACTGGACCTCATTCGACACCATCCGACAACTCCCGTTGCCATAGGCGGTCAAATACGGCCGTTGTATGTCTCGCCGAAGCCTGACTGGTACAAGGATGAATACGAAGTCCGGTCTTGGGGGCAGGGGAGCCGGCATTTGGTGACAGGCGAGTCGTTCTCAGGCTCAAACATGATTGTATCGAAAGCGATTCTTCATCTGTTGAATGGTTTCGACGCGTCGGTTGGCATGCGCGGAGAACGGGTGTCGATGGGAGAGGAAACCGTTCTCTTCGGAAAAATTTGGCATGCCCTGGGCGATCAAGCCGTGTTGGTGTATTCACCGGATCTCGTTGTCTACCATGCAGTCGGCAAGCACAATATGCATCTGCGCTACCATCTTCGCCGTTGGTTCGTCGCGGGGCAGGTCGCTTGCCGGCTGGATGCACCCTCCAGCGTGCACAATCGGATTGCTCGCCTTCGTGCCAACGTCACCACCATACGCACACTGATTCGGTCAGCGGTCGCAGAGCGGAAGCACTTTTCCGATTACCGCCCCTGGATTGTCGAGCACTTAGGACCGGTCGCGTTGGAGATAGGGCGTTTGCTGGCCTGCATAGGGCTGCACATCCCCGTGCGAAGAGCGAACCTGTCCGCAGAACTGAAAGCGGCGGGGAAAAGTGGCAGAGGTCATTCGGTTGAGGCGGTGTGATGGTTCACGTCCTGATTCCCGCGCACAATAACAAGCCGGAGGTCATAACAGTTCTCGCTTGCCTTGAGCGGCAACGATCCGTCGAGCTCGACGTCCTGTTGGTGGATGATGGCTCGACGGACGGCACCCGCGACGAAGTGCGTCGACTCTTTCCCTTGGTCCGCATTCTCTCGGGCGACGGCACCCTCTGGTGGACCGGCGCCAACGTCATGGGAGTCGCCCATATTCTTGAGACAGCGCAGGCGGGGGACTTCATCCTACTTCTTAACAATGACGTCTCTGTGGAACACGACTATGTCAGCCGGCTGGTGGAATGCAGTGAATCCCTGGGCCGGGCGCTGGTCGGATCCACGATCGTGGACGACGAACGACGAGATCATCTGATGGCCGGCATCCGTCTCGATCGGCGGTTGCGGATCACTCAAAACTCTGACGGGTCAGCCATTCAACAATCTTCATATGACGGCCATGTCGATGTTCTTCCAGGACGGGGAACGCTGGTGCCGGTCGAGGTGTTTCGTCGCATCGGCACGTTCAACAGGCGCCGACTCCCTCACTATGGCGCAGATTATGAATTCAGTATCAGAGCCAAGCGGGCAGGATTTAGGTTGGCGGTTTCTCACCGCGCAAGAGTCTTTGCCAAATTGGGAATCACCGGCTTCTATCCGCCTGACCGACCGAAAATCTTGATCAGAGAATGCGTGCGATTGCTGTGCTCGAAAAAATCCACGGCCAATCTTCGCTACTACCTCAATTATGTGTGGATGTGCTCAGAGCCCGGCTACAGGCTACGCAATACACTCTCACACGGCGTCGGACTGCTGATGAATACGTTCGGTAAAACAGCAGTGGGTCTGCCTCTCCAGATCTGTCTGCGCCTCTGGGTCATGGTGGACCGGACGGTGAAAGCCTCGTGAAAATTGTGATCGCGAATACGGATTATTCCGAATTTCTGACTGGCTTCTATCAGACTGTTCCCGGTTTGAGCCAAAAGCGCTATGACGAACAGCTCCAGGCCCGGTATGCCAGCCGTTTCGGGGTAGCCGACTTCTACTCCAAACATGTGCGGGCGTTGGGGCACGAGGCTTACGATATTTATGTCAATAATCTGGTTATGCAGCGGGCATGGGTGAGAGAGCACGACCCGGACGCCAGAGGCGCACAGGGGCGTAGGTCTGAGGGAAAGTTCTTAGAGGCGCTGCTGAAATATGCTGATCGGTCAGTCCTTCGAAGCGTGAATTCCCGTATCCGCTCTTTCCTTCAGCGCCGGGACGACGAAGGCGGCCGGATTCTTGCCGCTCAGGTGGCCTATCATCGGCCGGACGTGTTTCTGAACCAGGCGATGGATGGCATCGACAGCGCTTGGATGTACAGAATCAAACCGTGGGTTCGGCTGCTGGTCGGACAGCATGCGGCGACGACATTACCGAGTGACGGCGACTACGGCTGCTATGATCTCGTCGTCTCTTCGTTCCCGCCGACGGTGGAATTTTTTGCGAGAAAGGGTATTCCCGCCGTTCTCCACCGATTGGGTTTCGATCCCGATGTGCTGACAGCGCACCCCGAGTCGGTTCGCGCGTATCCAGTGACCTTTGTCGGCAGTCTGTCGGCCGTCCACATGAGTCGGATCGAGTGGCTGGAGCATCTCTGTCTCAAGGTACCAGAGCTTCGCATCTGGGGGCCGGGTGTCGAGCGGCTGAGGGCGTCTTCTCCGATTCGACAGCGCCACATGGGACTCGTGTGGGGCGATGAGATGTACGACGTGCTTCGGCGATCAGAGATCACGCTGAATCATCACGGCGACGTGGCTCCCTATGCGAACAACTGCCGTCTATTCGAGGCAACCGGCATGGGCGCAATGCTGCTCACCGATTGGAAAGCTAATCTGCAGGACATGTTTGATGTCGGGAAGGAAGTCGCGGCGTATCGGACGACGGAGGAGTGTGCGGAGATGATCCGGTACTATCTCGCGCACGATGAGGCTCGAACGGCTATCGCCAAAGCGGGACAGAGGCGAACCCTGCGTGACCATACCTACAGAAGCCGGATGCAGGAGTTCGTAGAGCTCACTTACAAGCGAATGGTGGCCTGATATGCGATCTGTGTTGAAAGCGCTCGTTCCGAGCGGGATGAAGCCGGCGCTCCGGCGTGTGGAGCAGGATCTCAGCGGCTGGAAAGATCATTGGCAACTGGACCGGATACGGGGCCGCTCGTTCGCCGCCAAACCGGGGGCGCTGCTGCCCTGCGGTCCTTACGAGGTACGCATCAACGATGGTCCCAATTTTTTCATGCAGTACAAGGACATCTTCGTCAACCGCATCTATCACTTCGACACCGAGTCTGCCGCTCCAACCATTCTCGATTGCGGCGGAAACATCGGCATGTCGGTCCTGTATTACAAACAGATCTATCCGGCGGCCCGCATCACCACGTTCGAACCGGATCCAGTCGTGTATGGCTACCTGCAAGACAATATGGTGCGGCATGGAATGAAGGACGTCCGATTGATCCAGGCTGCGGTCTGTGGACGTGAAGGATCGCTGACGTTTCATTCGGACGGGAAGTATGCCAGTAATTTGGCGCCCGCCCACGCCGTCCTGGAAGAAGGCTGGACTAAGCGGGAAGTGCCTTGCGTCCGCCTCGCAAATTATCTGACCACGACGATCGATTTTCTGAAAATCAACATCGAAGGCGCAGAATGGGAGGCGCTGGCTGACAGTGGACACCTGCTGCGGTGCGTCAACGAGATGGTCATCGAATACCATCATCTGCCGGGATTGCCGAGAACGCTCCACAATATCCTGGACCTCCTCGATGAACACGGCTTTGAGTATCTCATCAACGATTTTGATTCGGAAACCAACGGCGGCGTGCAGCCGCCGTTCCGACTGGGCCCTGACAGCCGCTATTTTCTGCTCATTTATGCCAAGCGGATGCGCGCCGTATCAAACGTGGGTGCGCGATGAGCACTCATGGACGATGGGATGCAGCCGCCTCTCTGGCTGTCCGCCTCACACGCCGTGTTGCGTTGTGGAAGCACCGCGGGCTGAGACTGCCCGTGGCGAGAAACCTCCGCTGCCTCTGGCTACGCCGGACCTCTGCCCTCTATCCAGGGCGTGCGGTCGGCACGCAAGTGGTCCGTCACTACTGGAATCGCTTTCTCACTGAGCGGCGCATGGATATCCGGGGGCGGGCCCTGGAAATTGGCGTGACCGGCACGATCCGCCATTTCGGTGAAGACCGGGTCACTTCGGTCGAGGCCATTGACGTATCGCCATCGGATCCGAGCGTCACGATCGTGGCGGATTTGGCCAAGGCGGACCATGTGCCGTCCGATCAGTTCGATTGCTTCGTCAATCAATTCACCATCCATATCATCTACGACTTTCGAGCTGCGCTCTACCATAGTCTCCGCCTGTTGAAGCCCGGCGGAGTCCTGCTGATGAATTTTCCCTGCCGGAGCGGCTATCCGGCCAACGGCATCCCCCTAGGAAGCGGGAAGCGGGCCCATGTGTACTGGTGGTTTACCCCCAGCCTGGTCGAATCCGTGTTCAGGGAGCTGGGCATCGACGAGGCTCACTGCCAATTGCAAACCTATGGAAACTATTTTGCGCTCACGGCCTACATGGCCGGGATGCCCTCCGAGGAGTTGACCGCAGAGGAATTGGATACGGTCGACCACGATTTTCCGCTGCTGATCTGCGCACGCATTCAGAAGCCCAGTCACTGGTCCACCCCATACCGGCCGGGCTGATGATCACGCTTTCACGACACGGGGACGCTCGGGCATTTACAAGCGCGAAGTGGGTCAAAGATATGTTGTCCGCGATGCGACAACGCGTGCTGATGCGATGGCGCCGCCTGTTCCTATGGCCGCCGGTAGGGCGTGTGCGGTTTGGAAGTCTGCGGCGTCTCAGGCCTATCAGCCGACAGTTCGGGTTGGATCGAGCCGAACGCGAGCGTTGCATCGATGTCGCGTTCATCGAGCAGTTTCTCGATCGTCACAGAGCAGACATCCGCGGGCGGGTGCTTGAGATGGGAGACAACCGATATACCAACAAATTTGGAGGACCGGCCGTCGAGAAGAGCGACATCCTGCATGTACAGCCGGTGGGTCATGCCACCATCGTGGCGGATCTCACTCATGCCGATGACATTGCCTCCGATTCTTTCGATTGCATCATCTGCACACAGACTCTGCAGTTCATCTTTGACGTTCGGGCAGCGGTCAAGACGCTTTACCGTATTCTGCGTCCCGGCGGGGTGCTTTTGGTGTCCTGTACCGGTATCAGCCAGATCAGCCGGTACGACATGGACCGCTGGGGGGACTACTGGCGGTTTACAGGAGCATCAGTCAGACGTTTATTGGGCGAATGCTGGCCGCCGGGAGCGGTATCGGTCGAGACGCATGGCAATGTGCTTTTGGCCGTCGCCTATTTGCACGGCTTAACGATGGATGAGCTGCGACCGGAAGACCTGCAGGAACGGGACGAAGATTTCCAGCTCGTGATCACCGCCCGTGCCGAGAAGCCAACCATGAACCCGGGAGGCTAAGTGTGAATCGATGGGGTCGAATGTTGCATCCATTGCGCCGCTGGTGGCCGGTCGTTGTGCAACAACCCGCCGGTGGGGAACCATCCATGATCGCTCGGGGGTGGGACGACTATGCCAAGCGGTGGAAGCGGGATCGATTTCACGTCCTGCCCGGCAATACGGTCGAGCATCTCGGTGATGAGTGGACGGCAGAGGATACGAGTGAAGGAGGCACCACGTATGGCTTGAAGGACGCGAGCATCAGGGATTTCTCCCGGTTCTTGAGCGAACAGGTGCTCGACAAATACCTGCCCTCTCATAGTCGTGAAGCGCTCGAAATCGGGCCGGGCGGCGGCAGATTCACATCGCTGCTGCTGCCGAGGACCGATATCCTGCATGCCGCCGATCCTTCGGCCGCGATGCTGAAGCGTTTGACAGACCGATTCCACGGAACTCCGGCATTGCGGACCTATGTCACGGACGGCATGACTTTGCCTCCGCTCGCACAAGGAAGTCTCGCGTTCGTCGCTTCTTTCGACGTCTTTGTGCATTTCGAACCCAGGCTCGTCTATTGGTATCTGCGTCAAATGAAGCCGCTTTTGAGCTCCGGAGGGATTGGCGTGATCCACTACGCCTCGGTCGTGTCACCGATCGGGTGGCGGCAATTCGAGGCCGATCTCGAAGCAAACGTGAGACAGCGGACGTCGTTTTGCGCCTTCGGCACCATGTGTCCGCAGCTCATGGAGCAATTTTTGAAAGCCCTTGACCTCGAGGTGGTTTCATCAGATGTTGGAATTATTCCTCGAGATGCGATCGCGGTGTTTAGAAAAACCACTTCGGTGTAGTGCGGGGTCATTGGTCCGGCCTGCCAGAGCTCTTCCATACCGTGATCCTGCCGCCGATCCGTACAGCTCTGAATAGTGAAGCGATGCACAAGGGAACGGCCATCACGACATGAACGTACCGGGACTTACGACTTTCCGCTCGCACTTAAGAAAGCTCTGGCCTCGTCCTCGTCCGTTCGGACTGATTTTGCTCTATCACAGAATCTCGGCACTGCCGACAGATCCACAATTGTTGAGTGTGACGCCCGAGCGTTTCGCCAGTCACATGCAATACGTTTCGCGCCATTACGAAGTGGTCAAGCTTGAAGAGCTCGTGAGTCGGATGCAGCAAGGGCAGCTGTCTTCACGAATGATCGCGGTGACCTTCGACGACGGCTACAGAGACAATCTCCTGACGGCCAAACCGATCCTGGAATCTTGCCGGACGCCGGCGACGGTCTTTGTCTCGACAGGGAACTTAGACAGTCAGGCGGAATGGTGGTGGGACGAGCTTGAACATCTGTTTCTCCACCCCTCGGTACTGCCGAGTGATCTTCGGCTGAGGATCGACGGGCATCTGTTCGAATGGACGCTGGGCGATGATGCCGATTATGGGCAGGACGATTTCGCGTCTCATCGAACCTGGACCGTGTTGCGAAGGGACGACCCTACGAACCGGCACCGTATATACCGCGCGCTATGCCGCCTCCTGCGGCCGATTGGTGAACCGGCGCGACAAGAGGCCCTCCACGCGCTGCGTGTCTGGGCAGGGGGATGTCAGGATGGCCCATGCGATCATCACACGCTGACAAGGGATGAGGTCCGGCATCTTGCTGAAGGACAGTACGTCAAGGTGGGCGCTCATACGGCAAGTCACCCTGTGCTCGCCTCCCTCCCGCTTGGCGGCCAACGTGAGGAAATCGGATCCAGCAAGAAATCTCTTGAGGGTATTCTCGGGCAGTCTGTTACCAGTTTCGCCTATCCGTACGGGACCAGGTCAGATTACACCGAACACACAACCGCACTCGTCAAGGAAACAGGGTTTTCCTTTGCCTGCTCGAACTTTCCTGAGACAGTCAGTGCAAGAGCGGATGTCTATCAGTTGCCCCGCTTCGTCGTCAGAGACTGGAACGAAGCACGGTTCATCCGAACACTCACCACGTGGTGGGATGGCGGCACAGGAGATGAGCTTTGTGATCAGTAAGCTACTCAAGAATTCCATCAGGAAGCTGTTGGGGATGGGTGGACTGGAGCTTCGTCGCCGCGTCCCTGTCTCTGCGGACCGGACGAGGAATTCCTTGCTGGCGCTGTTGGAACAGTCGCGCTCGGTTGGATTTTCGCCGCGCACGGTCATCGATGTGGGAGCTGCGTACGGATCATTTACGCGCCTGTGCCATGGCGTGTTCCCGGATGCACACTATCTACTCATTGAGCCGCTCGATGAATACCGTCCGCTGTTGGAACAGGTGACGCATGCAATTCCTTCGAGCCGCTACTGGCTTGCGGCGGCCTCGGCCTGCAATGGCCAGCTGGAAATCAATGTGCATCCCGACTTGGTCGGCTCCTCGCTCCATCGAGAGGTGGAAACAGGAACGGGCGTGAGTGGCGTGCCGCGTAACGTGCGGGCCATGACCTTGGACGCCGTGGTGCGAGAGGCGGCGGCGCCAGGACCGTTTCTTCTGAAATTGGACGTACAAGGAGCTGAGCTCGAGGCACTCAAGGGCGCGGAGCAAACCCTCGACGAGTGCGAGCTCGTCGTGCTGGAAGTCTCGTTCTTTAAGTTCTTTGCAGACGGTCCTGAATGCGCCGACATAATCGGCTGCATGAAGCACTGGGGGTTTGTTCCGTATGACATTGCCGCCCTCCAATACCGTCCACTCGATGGCGCCTTATCGCAGGCCGATATCGGCTTTGTGAAGGAGCAGGGACTTTTCCGCCGTCAGCACGCCTATGCCACGGCAACCCAGCGCGACGCACAAAACAAAGAAATGCAGCGATACCTCGACCAGCTATTTGCCGGCCAATCATGAGCGCAGAGCGGCTCCGTATATCCATCGTCACGCCCTCGTATAACCAGGCGCAGTTTCTGGAAGATGCTATGCGTTCCGTTCTCGAACAAACGTACCGCAACGTCGAGTACGTCGTCATCGACGGGGCATCGTCGGACGGCAGCGTCGATATTATCCATCGCCACGCCGGTCAGTTGACCTATTGGGCCAGCGAGCCGGACAAAGGACAATACGATGCCATCAACAAGGGCTTTAGCAGGACCACCGGCGACATCATGGCCTGGCTCAACAGCGACGATCGATACATGCCATGGACGTTGTCCGTCGTCGCGGATATTTTCTCGACATATCCCGAAATTGACTGGATAACGAGCGTGCATCCCGTCAGTTGGAACGCGCACGGTCAGGCGGTGGCCGTCGATTTTACGGGAGGATTTAGCCGTGAGTCATTCGTGCGCGGAAGCAATTTCCCCGTGAAAAGTTCCTATGGGCGAAGGTGGATCCAGCAGGAATCGACCTTCTGGAGACGGTCGCTGTGGGAGCGTGCCGGAGGCCGGCTGGACAGTTCATTGGAAATGGCAGCCGATTTTGAACTGTGGGCAAGGTTCTTCGACCATTCCGAGTTGGTCGGTGTTCAAGCTCTGCTGGGTGGTTTTCGGTCGCACGGCAACCAGAAGTCTGTCCTCTACCGCGACCGGTACCTGGAGGAGGCTGAACGCGTGCTCCGCGCCAGAGGGCGATGGCCGCTAGGACGAATGGAGAATCTGACGCGTAACCTGATTTGGAAAGTCTTTCGGCAGTATTCCTTCGCCACGCTTCCAAAATACGTGCAATCGCTCGCATTTTCTACCCGCATCCTGTACCCCGCACGCGTGCTGGTTTGGACAGGAAAGGAATGGGAAATCATTACCGGATTCACCGTGTAACCGGTATCCTATTTCCGTATGCACATTGCACAGGTGAGTACTGCGGACCAGGCGGGCGGCGCCGAATCGGTGGCCTGGCAGCTCTTTCAGGCCTATCGCCGCAGCGGCCATCAGTCGTCCTTCATCGTCGGATGGAAGCGCAGTAGCGATCCCGACGTGGTCGAATTGACCCATGACGAATACCGCGGTTCCTGGAGCCGGCGCTGTTCGGCCGCCGCTGCTCAGCTCGGTACGGCCGTGGGACCGCTGCGAGGGCTCAGGCATCTTCAGACGGCTCTCCGGCTCATTGTTGGACAACCGCGCCGATGGTACCACCGGCAATTAGGGCGGGAAGATTTTGATTTTCCGGGAACCTACTACCTCGGCTCGGCGCTCAAATCGGCGCCCGACATTGTTCACTGTCACAATCTTCACGGCGGATGGCTCAAGGATGGCGGCTATTTTGATCTCACGGCGCTGCCCCTGCTGACTCGCAGAGTTCCGGTCGTGGTCACCCTCCACGACGCCTGGTTGCTGAGCGGTCATTGCGCGCATTCGTTTCAATGCGAGCGATGGAAATCAGGCTGCGGCGACTGTCCGGATCTGACCATTTACCCGGCCGTCAAGCGAGATGCGACGGCCTACAACTGGCAGCGCAAGCAAGGCCTCTTCGCGAGGAGCCGGCTCTTCGTCGCGGCGCCGTCACGGTGGCTGATGGACAAGGTTGACGGGTCGATGTTGAAGCCCGCATGCATCGAGCAACGAGTCATTCCCAACGGGGTCGATCTGACGATCTTCGCCCCGGCCGATAAATCCCAGGCGCGGAAACGGCTGGGTTTGCCGCCAGAGGCGAAGATTCTCGTGTTTGCCGCGAACGGGGTGAAACAAAATCTTTGGAAGGATTACAAAACAATGCGGGCAGCACTCGCACGGGTAGCCGTCCTCATGAAGGACCGGCCGGTGCTGTTTGTCGCTTTGGGCGAGGGAGAAGCCGAAGAGGCCATCGGATCTGTGCGCATACAGTGTGTTCCCTATCAGCATGATCCGTCGGCGGTGGCTCGCTACTATCAAGCCGCCGATCTGTACATTCACGCCGCCCGGGCGGAGACGTTCCCGAACGCGGTGATTGAAGCCACTGCCTGCGGCACACCCGTGGTCGCAACGGCAGTGGGGGGAATTTCTGAACAAGTGCTTGACGGGCGGACCGGCTTCCTTGTTCCTGCGGGCGATGCAGAGGCCATGGCACGGCAAATCGTCCGGTTGCTCGAGCAAGAAAGCCTTCGAAAGTTGATGGCGTCGGAAGCGGAACGCGTTGCGCGGGAGCGTTTCGATCTGAAACAGCAAGTGCGGGCCTATCTGAACTGGTATGACTCGATTCTTCTGCGTGCGCCCGACGCCGCGGCGGTTCACCATGCCAACTAAAGTCATGCTATTGGCCGTCGGGTTGGGCGTGGGTGGCACAGAAACACATATTCTCGAACTGGCCTCGCGGATCGACCGCACAAAATATGACGTCACAGTCTGCGCCCTCAAGTCTGGTGGATGTGTAGCGGATGATCTCCGAGCACGCGGCATCCGCGTCGTGTCCCTCGGCGGAGCGGGCGTGTTCGACTTCCGCGTTCTCTATCGATTATGGAAAGTGCTGCAGGCAGAGCCGCCCGATGTAATCCAGTCGTTTCTGTTCTGGGCGAATCTGTCGGCCCGTCTATTGGGACGCCTCTTCAAAGCCGTCCGTGTGGTGTGCTCGTATCACGATGAGATCGTCAGCGAAGGGCGGCTCTTGAGGGCGATTGACCGCCTGACGTTCCAGTGGTCCCACGCGGTGGTCTGCTGCTCTGAGGCTGTCCGGCGGTCGGTTTCTGCCCGTATCGGTGGACGGGTCGCCCGGCAGGCCACTATTCCATTTGGTGTCGATCTTCGCCGGTTTGCCGCCACTGAGCTGGCAACGAGGCAGGAGTTGGGGCTTCGCGAGGGAGGTCCTCTGATCGGCACCGTCTGCCGGCTCGTAGAGCCCAAAAAGGGTCTGAGCGTATTACTAGAGGCGATGGCAGCATTGAAGCGGCAAAAGGCCGATCTTGGTTGCCAGGTATTAATCGTAGGTGAGGGCCCTTCCCGCCGGCTGCTGGAAGCGATGAGTGATCAATTCGGTCTGTCAAGGTGCGTCGTGTTCGCCGGCGTGAGACGAGACATTCAGAGGATCCTCCCGCTGTTGGACGTATTCGTCCTGCCGTCCCTATATGAAGGATTCGGCATTGCCATCCTGGAGGCCATGGCCGTCGGCAAACCGGTCGTGGCGACGTGCGTGGGAGGGATTCCGGAATTTGTCCTGCCTGGAGAGACAGGCCTTCTCGTCGAGCCGGGAAACGCGGCTGCGCTAGCCGATGCCATTGCCTCGATGCTCCGCGATCCCGATCGAGCCACGCGGATGGGAGCCAATGGTCGGTCCAGGGTACAGGCAGGGTTTCAAATTTCTACGGTGGTCCGACGGCATGAACAGGTTTATGAGTCCTGTCTGGCCAACGTCTAACGGCGCGGTGATCCGCTGATGAGACCTTTCGAGTGTGAGTACTGAGTATGAAGGCACAATGATGTCACTTGTGTTTTTGACATTCGTCTTGTCACTTGCCCTTGCCTTGTACGGGGTGCCGATTGCCCGTCAGGCGGCGTTGAAGTACGGCATCGTGGATGCGCCGGACGGGCGGCTCAAACATCAGCAGGAACCGGTGCCGTACTTCGGTGGGTTGGCGATTTATCTGGCCTTCCTCATGAGTCTCGCATTCACCTTTGAGTTCCGCCATGACGTGCTGGGCATAATCTTGGGCGGGACGATCGTGGTGATGTTGGGACTCATCGACGATTTCGGCGTCCTGACGCCCGCGACTAAGCTGGCCGGTCAACTTCTCGCCGTGTTCGTCTTGATCAAAAGCGGCATCAGAATTGAGATCGCCGCGTTTCCCGAATGGCTGGATCTCTTGCTCACCCTTATCTGGATGATCGGACTGATCAATGCCTTCAACCTGCTGGACATCATGGACGGCCTCTCCGCCGGAATAGGCGCCGTCAGCGCGATCGGACTGTTTATCGCCGCGTGGCTAGAGGGAGACCAGACGACTGCCTTCTTGCTCGCAGCGCTGATCGGCAGTCTTGTGGGATTCTTGAAATACAACTGGAAACCGGCGCGGATCTATATGGGTGATACGGGCGCGATGTTCATCGGTCTGCTCCTCGGCGCCATGGCCATGATTGGGAAATATCCGAGTGATCACCCGCTATCGCTTCTCACGCCGGTATTCATTCTCGGTATTCCGATTTTCGACACGCTGTTTGTGATGTGGATTCGTTATCAGCGTGGCTTACCGATTTTTTGGGGCAGTCCGGATCACATTGCCATTCGCTTGCGTCATTGGGGCATGCCGGTTCCTCACATCGTGCTCACGAGCTATGTGGCGACCGCTGTCGTGGCCGGAATCGGTCTGCTTTTGATGACGGTCCAAGAAGACGTAGCCTGGACCCTCTGCCTCGGGACGCTAGGGGTGCTGTTGCTCTCGACCTATTTGCTGATGAAAATCGATGTCAGGAGGCCCTCGTCCTCGGTTGCACCGGGCCATGCGCAGGAAGGCTCGCAAGCCGCATGATTCTGATCGTGGGCGCCGGCCTGGCCGGTCTGAGCACCGCCTATCACCTCTCCGAGACGCCGTACCGCCTCTACGAACGGGAGATGGAAGTGGGAGGCCTGTGTCGTTCCTACCGTAAGGACGGCTTCACCTTTGATTATACGGGCCACCTCCTGCACTTCCGCCAGCCGCAGATCAAGGCGCTGGTCGAGCGTCTGTTAGCGGGCAAGCTTCAGAAACACACCCGAAAATCATTTATCTATTCGCATCACACCTATACGGAGTATCCGTTCCAGGTGAATACGCACGGACTTCCACCCGAAGTCGTGCGGGACTGTTTGATGGGATTTATTGCCACGCTGACGACGCCGGCCGGGGCCGGGCCCTCCAATGATCGCTCCTTCAAACAATGGATAGTCGACAACCTCGGCGAAGGCATGGCCAGGCATTTTATGGTGCCGTTCAACGAAAAGCTTTGGCAGGTGCCGTTGGATGAACTCACTTCCGACTGGGTCTCTTGGCTCGTGCCGAAACCGGAACTCAAAGATGTGATCAACGGTGCGTTGGGAATCAAAGACAAGGCCTTCGGATACAATCCGTCATTTCAATACCCGGCGGCGGACGGCATTCGCGTGCTTCCTGAATCTTTCTTGCCCGGCATCACTGGTCTGCATCAGGGTTGGGAATTGATGGAAGTCGAGACGAAGCGGCGCCGGGCGGTCTTCAGGCATCAAGCGAGCGGCGACACCCGAATCGAGCACTATGAATCGCTTGTCTCCACAATTCCCGTTCCTGAATTCATGCGCCGCTGCCCGGACATGCCGGCGCATCTGAAAGAAGGTGCGGAAGGCCTCCGATGGGTGTCCGTGTATAACCTCAACATGGCGGTAGGGCGTGAACAGGTCTCGGACAAGCATTGGCTGTATTTCCCCGAGCCCGAGTATCCGTTTTACCGCATCGGGTTTCCTATGAACTTCTCACCCGCCCTGGGACGGTCCGGATGCAGTTCGATGTACGTGGAAATGTCGCATCGCCCGTCGGAGCAGCGCTCGCCCGAGGAGCTCTTGTCGCGCGCGCGAAGCGGGATGGAGCGAGCCGGCATCTTGCGGAGCGAGGATGAGATCGTCGTGGCCGATGTCAAAGATCTGCGCTATGCGTACGTCTATTTCGACCGGCACCGGGCACGTGCGCTGCCGACAATGCTGGCGGAGCTCGAGCGGCGGGGGATTTATTCGATCGGCCGGTACGGAGCGTGGGAGCATACGTCGATGGAGGACGCCATCGGACAGGGCAAACAATTGGCCGAACGACTCCAAGCCAGGGGAGCCCAGGCTGTTTCAGCCTAAAAATCGTGGACACAATCTGCCACATTATTACGAAGCTCGAATTGGGTGGCGCGCAGGAAGTCGCGCTCTATGCCGTGTCCCATCTCGACCGCACCAGATTTCGTCGTGTGTTGATGGCCGGCCCCGGGGGGCTGCTGACCGAGGAGGCCCGCCGACTGCCGGGCGTGGACCTGATCATTGTGCCCACTCTCGGCCGTCGTATCCATGCGATCAGCGACCTGGTGGCGTTTCTGCACTTAGTCCGGTTGTTGCACCGCGTGAAGCCGGCCATCGTGCACACTCACAGCTCCAAGGCGGGCATCCTCGGTCGGTGGGCTGCCTGGTGCGCGGGAGTCCCTCTCATCTTCCATACCGTCCACGGTTTTGGCATCACGCCGGCGCAACCTCGATGGCTGCAGCACCTCCTGATCCTAGTCGAACGGATCACCGGCTGGATCACCACCCACTGGGTCGTTGTCGCAGCAATCGACGAGGAGCGAGGACGGCGGTGGGGCCTGTTCAATGCGAATGTGTCGGTCATCAGGCCTGGCATCGACCCACGACCGTTTCAGCAGCCGCCTGACCCGGCGTCTCGGCGGCGGTTACGCGAAGAGTTGGGCGCTGGTCCGGATGACCTGCTTGTCGGCACCGTCGCCTGTCTAAAACCCCAAAAGGCTCCCGAAGACCTGGTTGCTGTCGCAGAGCTGGTCTGCTCGCGCATGCCAAAAGTGAAATTCGTCTTGATCGGAGATGGAGCGCTGCGGCCCCGTATTCAAGCTCTGATTGATCAGCGGGGGTTGCATGAACGTGTGCGCTTGGCGGGCTGGAGACGTGATGTCGATCGGGCGATGGGGAGCTTCGACGCGCTACTGCTGACGTCGCACTGGGAGGGCCTTCCCAGGGTCATGCTCGAGGCGGCGTCGGCAGGGTTGCCGATCGTGGCGACCAAAGTCGGTGGAGTAGAGGAGGCGGTGGTCCATCGCGACCGTACCCGGCTGTATGAGCCGCGCGACATCGCCGGTCTAGCCGAAGGCGTAGAAATCGTATTGCAACAGCGACGCACAGAAGGGACGTCGCCCGTCACCGGAAGACTGCAACAGCTCCCGAAGGAATTTCACATCGAAGAAATGGTCAAGCAATATCAATCGCTGTATGATACGCTGCTGTCGCAACGACGCAAGCTCGCGTCTCGTTCGTTGAGCCCGGCGTCATCATAATTCGCAGGAGCCACCCGTGAACGTTCCATTGCTCGATTTGAAAGCTCAGTACCGCGCCATCAAAGCTGAGGTGATGGCGGTAATGGAAGCGGTGTGCGATGAGCAAGGTTTCGTCCTGGGACCCAGGGTGGCCGAATTTGAAGCGGCCATGGCGCGATACGTGGGGTGCCGCCATGCGATCGGCTGTGCATCGGGAAGCGATGCATTGTTGTTGGCATTGATGGCGCTCGGCGTCAAGTCCGGTGATGAAGTGATCACCGTGCCGTTTACCTTCTTTGCCACCGCCGGAGCCATCTCACGACTGGGCGCCAAGCCGGTATTCGTCGATATCGACTCGGACTCATTCAATATCGATCCCCGTCAAATCGAACGCGCGATCACTCCACGTACCAAAGCGGTGATTCCGGTGCATCTGTTCGGACAGTGCGCCGATATGGCCGCTATCAACGCAATCGCCAAGCCACGGGGTATTCGTGTCATCGAAGATGCCTGCCAGGCCATCGGGGCGGCGCAAGACGGCCGTCGTGCCGGTCTGCTGTCCGACGTGGGATGTTTCAGCTTCTTTCCCACCAAGAATCTGGGCGGCTTCGGCGACGGCGGATTGATGACGACGGACGATGAGGGACTGGCCGGGACGCTCTCGATGCTGCGCGTTCATGGCAGCAGAGTGCGGTATTTACATGAAGCGGTTGGAATCAACAGCCGGTTGGATGCTCTGCAGGCTGCGGTGCTCCAAGTCAAACTGACGCACCTCGATGCGTGGACCGAAGGCCGCCGGCGGAATGCCGAGCGCTACCAGCATCTGTTCGCACAGGCTCAGTTGCTCGATCGCGTGCTGCTGCCGGTCACTGCGCACGGAAACTTCCATGTGTACAACCAATACACGGTGAGGGTCCGACAGCGGGATGAACTCAGGAACTTCTTGAAGGAGAAGGGTATCGGCTCCGAAGTGTATTATCCTCTTCCCATGCACCTGCAGAATTGCTACCACGATCTCGGCCATCACAAAGGATCGTTCCCCGTCTCGGAACGCGCGGCTGAAGAAGTGCTGTCGCTCCCCATCTATGCTGAGTTAACCGAAGATCAGCAAACCTACGTCGTGCAGATGATCAGTGAATTCTATCGACGAGGCTAGTCCACGGGTGCGCGCAGGCCTCGCTGAGCCGCCGCTGAGGTTAGCGGACGGGCGCGAGTCGTCGCCAATCATGCGTCGGACGTAGGGTCCTTAAGCCAGCGCGTGTCATGCCGGTTGTCGCTTTTCAGCGAATCCATGCAAGGCCGAATCGGTGATCGAGTGTAAGGCGATAGGCCGAGAGCAACTGTCGAGCCCAGCCATCCGAGACGGGTGCCCGCGAACGGATGATTTCAGCTAGCCAGGGTCATCATCTGACCATGTGCGTTCCTTTGGAAATCCTTCAAAATGTGCTGATGGGCATCCCCGCTATCGCGAGGGTGGCTGGCCGGCGTCATCGCACCGGTCTTAACGCCGACCGTGCCAAGGCCCGCGAGTTGCTGGGCTTGTATTGCCGGTTCCACCCTGTCGCCGGAAAGGACATCCTGGAAATCGGACCCGGACACACGCTGGAAGTCTTGGAAGAGGCTTTCGCGTCCGGGGCGAGGAGTTGTAAGGCTGTCGATGTGGTCAACTATGTGACGGCAGGGCAGGCGGCGCAAAAGGGAATCGATTACCGGTTGTACGATGGGAGGTTGTTACCGTTTGCCGCCCGTCGATTCGATTGCATCTGGTCTCACACGGTGTTCGAGCACCTTCGCTACCCGGAGATCACGGTAGCAGAGTGTTTTCGCCTGCTGCGTCGGGGAGGTACTCTTGTCGCCCATATCGATCTGGGCGACCATACCTATTATGGGTGCCAACGGCCTCGACCGTTACACGCGTTTCATTGCCTACGCTATCCTGCATGGCTATGGAGGCTCATGAGGTGGAACCGCAGTTCTTACGTGAACCGGCTGAGGAAATCAGAGTGGAAACGGTTGTTCGAGGCCGTGGGATTCCTTGTACGGGCTGAAGCATCCTCGCTCAACGGAGAAATCGATCGCGCACTACCGGCGCTTCCCTACTTGCAGAAGTACAGCCGCGATGATGCCGTGACCCAGGTATTGACGGTGTGGATGGAAAAGCCAGCGGACGGTTTGGCCTAGCTTGTGATTGCTCCTTCCGAGGCTGAGGACACATGCCGGGCGTACTTGGCCATGACGCCGTGCGTGTAGCGCGGAACCGGTTGCTTGACTTTCCTGAGACGCGCCTTGATCTCTTTGGCAGAGAGTTGGAGGTGTAGCTGTCGTTTGGGAATATCGAAGACAATCATGTCCCCGGTTTTGACAGCGGCAATTGGCCCCCCTCTGACCGCTTCGGGGGCGACATGGCCGGCCATCAGACCGTGTGTCGCGCCTGAGAATCGCCCGTCAGTCAAGAGAGCGACGGAGTCGCCCAAGCCCGCTCCGACGATCGCGGCGGTGACGCCCAACATCTCCCGCATGCCAGGCCCGCCTGACGGTCCCTCGTAACGGATGACCACGACATCGCCGGACTTGATCTGGCCGGCTTTCACGGCGACGAAGGCATCTTCTTCGCGATCGTACACTCTCGCCGGTCCGCAGAACTGCATCATCGAATGGCCGGCGACTTTCACGACGCAGCCTTCCGGCGCAAGATTCCCCTTGAGAATCACTAATCCGCCCGTAGGCTTAATCGGGTCTGACAACGGCCTCAACACTTGTTGCCCCGGCGTTTCGATCGCTTCCTTGGCCTCTTCTCCGATGGTCCGTCCGCTCACCGTCGGTTGGTTCGCATGCAGCAGGCCGCCGTCGACCAGGCGCTTTGCCACCAACGTCGTCCCCCCGGCCGCATACAGGTCTGCCGCGGTAAATCTTCCCCCCGGCTTCAAATCGGCCAGGAGCGGGACCTTGCGGTTGAGTTTGTCGAAATCGTCGATGCTCAGCTTGACCCCGGCCTCATAGGCGATGGCGAGAAGATGCAGCACCGCATTCGTCGAGCCTCCAGTCGTGGCCACCGCTGCGATCGCATTCTCCAATGACTTGCGCGTGATGATCTGTCGAGGCCGCAGGTCCTGTTTCAAGAGATCCATGACCATCTTGCCGCACTCGAAGGCCACGTCGTCCTTCCGGTTGTCCATGGCCGGGACGCCATTGCGTCCCATCGGGGATATGCCGAGGAATTCAAATGCGATTGCCATGGTGTTGGCGGTGAATTGGCCCCCGCAAGCGCCCGGCCCCGGGCAGGCGTGGTCTTCGAGATCTTTCAACTCGGCGCTCGTCATCCTGCCGGACGCATGTCTCCCGACCGCTTCAAACACGTCCTGAATAGTAACGTCATGGCCCTGAAACTGTCCGGGCATGATCGAGCCGCCATACAGCATCAGCGACGGCAGGTTGAGGCGTGCGAGCGCCATGACCGTTCCCGGAATGGTTTTGTCGCAGCCCGAGAGCGCCACGATGCCGTCAAAGAGATGGCCGCGGGCCACCAACTCGATCGAGTCGGCGATCACTTCACGGCTGATCAGCGAGGCCTTCATGCCTTCCGTCCCCATCGAAATGCCGTCCGAGACGGCGATCGTGTTGTACTCGATGGGCGTGCCGCCGGCCACACGGATGCCGGCTTTCACCCGCTCGGACAGGCGGCGGAGGTGAAAGTTACACGGCATGACTTCAATCCACGTGTTAGCGACGCCGATCAAAGGACGTGAAAGGTCTTCGTCGGTGAAGCCGACGGCTTTTAGCATGGCGCGGGCTGGTGCCCGACCAGGGCCGAGCAGCAGATCGTGACTGTTCAATCGCGCCCCTTTCCCCATGGATCTATTTTCCCTTCTTGTCCTTGTGCTTTTCGCCCTTTTTCGCTTCCGTGTCGATGACGGTTCCGGTCTCGGCGTCGATGTGGACTTCGGTGACCTTTCCATCTGCCCCAAACACTTCCACTTCCCAGACTGTTTTCCCGTGCTTCTTTTCGAGCTCGGCTTCAACCACGGTGCCGGGTACTTTTTCTCCCGCAGTCTTGATTGCCTGTTCGGCCGTCACCTTCGCGTCCTTCACGAGATCGGCGACCTTGCCTTCCTTGTCGTCCCCCCAGGCCGACGTGCTGATCACGAGCATGCTAATCGCCAGTAAACCGGTCCATCTATATGCACTATATGCCTGCATGGGTCCCTCCTCTGCCGACAAATGGTTATTGGCTCTTCGTGTCTGAGGGAGGCATGGGTGCACTACCTTTATGAGGATTGCCTTGCATGGCACCGCCGTGCGGATTCATCATGCCGCTGCCCTGGCCTCGACTGCCGCCCTCTCTGTGCTGTTGCATGACCTTTTCATGCTCAGCCTTCTCCTTAGTGCGCTGCTCAGGCGTCAATAGCGCCAGGATCTCACGGCGGGTCTTGATGGAGGTCATGCGTAGGGCCATTTGCAAGTCTTCGCTTTGCTTTAACTTGGCCTCGATCTGGCCGAGATCCGATTTTTCTTCATCGGTGAGGGCTTTGAGTTCTCGTTCGGCGACCTGAATATCCGCTTCCGCTTTGATACGGGTCTTGTCAAGGTTGAGTTGAATGTCCTTGAGCTTCGTTACCTGTTCGGCCGTGAGGCCGATGTCTTTCTCGTGCTTGAGCAAATGGCGGATTAAATGGCCTGCGCTGCTGTGCATCATGCCCATCCCATGACTGCCCATCGACCCGTGGCCGCGGGATCCGTATCCGTCTTTTCCGCCGCCATGGCCGTAGCCCGGTTCATTGGCCCAGACACCGACGCTTCCCATGGCCAGCATGAAAGTTCCGGCCATGATCAGTGCCGACAGTCCCTGCGTCTCCTTCTTCATACAATCCTCCCTCGGTTGAACGTCCTACGGTTTCTTGTCATTATCGCATATACAAACCGCCTTCGCCCTTCAGCCCGTTGAACAGGAACTGAACGGCCAAGGCGGCAAGCAGCAAGCCCATTAAACGCGTGATGATCTTTTCTGCCAGCGGGCTCATCCACTTGGCTCCGGAAGCACCGAGAGCCAGGATAGCGTAGCTTGCCAGACCAACCAACGCAACGCAAGCCAGCAGGATGCTCCGATAGAGCCATGACGACGCCTGCGCTTCCAACAGGATAATGGTCGAAATGGCGGCCGGCCCGGCCAACATCGGTATGGCGAGCGGGGTGATGGCGATGTCGTCCTTGGCGGCACCTTCCGCCGTTTCTGCAGCGGTTTCGACCACCGCAGAACGTTGCGCCCGAAGCATGTCCAATGCCACGAGTAGCAATACGAGCGCGCCGGCGACCTGCACGGCGGCAAGCGTGATGCCCAGCAGCGAGAAGAGCCAGTGTCCGGCGAGGGCAAAGCCGCTCAAGATGAGAAATGCG
>Ga0075419_10000063_pt1 | contig 51208 bp, 46 predicted proteins | sample SoiMetdeltSBSDD3_FD_76900 | JGI IMG/M metagenome (GOLD analysis project Ga0075419, IMG submission 76900) | Bulk soil microbial communities from a Populus tree surrounding site in Tennessee, USA - Soil MetaG P. deltoides SBSDD3 | ecosystem: Environmental > Terrestrial > Soil > Tree plantation... | reverse complement strand
GGCCTCGGCGCGTGGGGGGTCGACGATCCCGGCCATGGCCAGCAGGGTGAGGTCCTGGACCAGGGCGAGCAGGTCCCCGGCGGGGTCGAAGGTGGCCGGGTCGAGGTCGCGCTGGGCCACCACGATCACCCGCTCGCCCCCCTCGGCCATGCGGTCATTCGCCTCCAGGGCCACGGAGCGGTTCTGGTCGGTGATCGCCACCAGGGTCCCGTCGGGGTCCCGGTAGGAGCCGCCACGGGCGATCAGCACGTCCGGGGCGCCCTTGACGTAGCAGCGCACCAGCGGCTGGCCGTCCGCCCCGGTCATGTTGTGGAAGGTGGCCATGAACTTGTAGTCGGAGTCGAAGGGGACCTCGGCGATCCGGGGATAGCTGCTCCGGGTCTCGGTGATGTCGAGCTCGCCCTTGGCCGCGAGCACGATCAGGGCGCCCTCGGTCGGGTCGCCGATCAGGCTGTCGCCGTCCAGGACCGCGTCCGCGCACAGGATCATCGGCAGCAGGTACGGGTCCAGGTCGACGTTCAAGCCGCCGACGTGGCGGATCTCGCCGTCGGTGGAGTAGCCCTCGCCGGTGACGGTGAACCGGTGCTGGCCCGGGATGGCCAGCTCCCGGGCGGTCATCTTGTTGAGCGTGAGCGTGCCCGTCTTGTCCGAGCAGATCACCGAGGTCGACCCCAGGGTCTCGACCGCCGGCAGGCGCTTGACGATGGCGTTGCGGCGGGCGATCTCGCGGGTGCCGATCGACAGCAGCGCGGTCACCACCGCCGGCAGCCCGGTCGGGATCGCCGCCACCGCCAGGGCCACCCCGGTGATGAACAGGGTGTCGAACGACTGGCCGCGGATCAGCCCCAGGATGACCACCAGCACCAGCGCCACCGCGGCGATGGCCGCGATGATCTTGGACAGACCGTCCAGCTGCTTCTGCAGCGGCGTCTTGTCGGTCTCGGTGGTGGCCAGGAGGTCGGCGATGTGGCCGATCTCGGTCCCCATGCCGGTGGCCGTGACGATCATCTCGCCCCGCCCGCGGGTCACCGAGGTGTTCATGTAGGCCATGCAGGTGCGGTCGCCGAGCGCGACCTCGTCGCCGGGGACCGGGTCGGTGCCCTTGGCCACCGGCAGGCTCTCCCCGGTGAGGGCGGCCTCCTCGATCTCCAGGGTCGCGGCGACACAGATCCGGCCGTCGGCCGGGACCCGGTTGCCCGCCTCCATCAGCACCACGTCGCCCGGCACCAGCTCGGTGGCGTCGATCTCCAGCGCCTGGCCGTCGCGGCGGACCCGGGCGATGGTCTTCATCATCTGGGCCAGCGCCTTGACGCTCTCCTCGGCCTTGGCCTCCTGGCGCAGCCCGATCACCGCGTTGAACACCGTCAGCCCGGCCAGCACCACCGAGGTCCCGACATCACCGGTGACCAGCAGATTGATCAGGGCCGCGGCCAGCAGGATGATCTGCATGAAGTCCCGGTACTGGCGCAGGAACGCCTGGAAGCCGGACTCCTTCTTGGCGCCGGTCAGCCGGTTGGGGCCATGCTGCTGGAGCCGACGGCTCGCCTCCTCGGCGCTCAGCCCACGCTCGGGCTCCACCCCCAGCTCGGCCGCGACCGCCGACGCCTCGGACCCATACCAGCCCGAGCGGGCGTCCACCTCGCCTTTCGACTCCTGGCCCACTGTCACGGTCTGCCTCCACCCGACTGGAACGGCCGCGTGGTAACGCGCCGTCAGGACCACTCCGCCGCTTCGATGGTCGCCCGGGCAACGTCGGCGTGCCTCATCTGGAACAGATGAGGTTGCGGGGCCAGCGCGTCGGGGAACCTCACCCGATGGGGATGGTGACGGCGCCACCCGCCCGGGCTGAAGGTGGTGTCCTGGGGCCTCGTGGGCGTGGGCGAGTGGAAGCGGAGGGAGGGCTGCTCATGGATGAGGCGCGGTACGCCGTGTGGGTGAGGGGCCGCCGCCACGACGCGGCGGCGGTCGCGGCACAGGAGGGGTTGGAGGTCGCCGTCGACCCGGTACGGACCGTGCTGCGCGGCCGCCTGCCTGACCAGGCGGCGCTGCTCGGGGTCCTGGCCAGGGCCCGGCTCTGGGGCCTGGAGGTGATCGAGGTCAGGCGGCTGCCGCAGGCGGGCGGCGGGTAGCCGGGGCCGGCGCCACGGTCACAGGGGAGGCTGGGGGCTTGCCTCCGGTGGGTCGGGCTCTCCCGGGAGACGGCGGAACTCGACGACCTCCAGACCGAGCGACTGGAGCTTGGCCAGGAGCTCGTGGAGCGCCTCCTGGCCGGGGATCGGCCCGTACAGGATCGTCTCGACGGGTTCGGTCGTGGCGGTCAGCTCCTCGAATTCGAGCAGGACCGAGTCGCCGATGCGGCCCTTGATCCGGATCTCATAGTTCGCCGCCACGCGCGCGCCCTCGCTTTCCGCCGGACAGCGGGCTGATGTCTCCGCCCACGATCCCGGTCGCGACCGATGCGGTCATCATCCGCACCGTGTGAGATTGCTCCGCCGTCTCAGAGGAGCTGGAGCTCGCGGGCGCTCCGCACCGCCTGCCGCCGCCCGCTGACCCCGAGCTTCCGGAAGACGCTGTAGACGTGGCTCTTGATCGTGTTGGGGGAGACGTAGAGGTCGGTGGCGATCTCCTCGTACGTCATCAGGCTGGGCAGGTAGCGCAGCACAACCCGTTCCTGCTTGGTGAGCTGGTCGACCAGCGCCGGCGGCGTGGTGCCCGCGCTCGCCAGCTCGGCCGACGCCTGCAGCAGCTCGTCGACATACGACCCGGAGGTGGCGAGCCGGTGGCGGTAGCGGGCGAGCAACGACCGGCCGGGGCCGCCGGCGTCGAGGAAGCTCCGGCGGAACCCCTCGGGCTCGGCCAGGCTGAGCGCGCGCTGCAGCGAGGCCGCCGCCCGGTCGTGGTCGGCCAGCGCATCGCCGGCCAGCGCATCCAGCAGCCACGCCTCGACCGGCGTCGCCAGCAGGCCGCCGGGCGCCGAGCCGTTCAGGCGGCCCGCGAGGGTGGCGGCGGCGCCGGCCGGGTCGCCCTCGGCCAGCTGCAGGCGGGCCAGGACCACGGCTTCCCCGGTCCCCGCCGGTTCGCCGGGACCGGCGCCGCCGCCCAGGTCGACCGCCGACGTCGCCTGCCCGGCGGCGCGGCAGAGCTCGGCGTCGGTCAGCGCCAGCCAGCGCCACAGCCGGGCAGGCGGCTTCCCGCCCAGGTCCCGGCGGGCCGACGCCACCGTGGCCAGCGCACCGGCCAGGTCGCCGCGGACGTGCTGGAGCCTCGCCTGCAGGATCGCCACCGCGAGGGCCATCGGCCGTTCCGAGCGGGCTCGGGAGGCGGCGGCTGCCCGCTCCAGGTCCTGGCCTGCCTCGACCAGGTTGTCCCGCTGGTAGTGGACCCATGCCAGGGCGAGGTGGCCGCCGGCCGCCTGCGCCGACGACGACCAGCCCCGCTGGGCGGCCAGCTCGACCGCGTCGCCGGCGAGCCGGAAGGCCTGCCCAAGGGCCCCCCGCAGGGCGTGCAGCACGGCGAGCCGGCTCATGCAGGCGAGCTGGAGGGAGCCGAGCCCGGCCCGGCGGGCAGCCTCCCGGCCTTCCTGGAGGTGGGCCTCGGCGGCGTCCAGGTCGCCGGCCCACAGCTCTGCCGCACCCAGGTTGGACAGCACGACCATCCGCGCGTCGTCCGCCCCGGCCGCCTCCGGCCGTGCCAGCAGGCCCAGCGCCTCGTGACCGGCCGTCAGGGCCCCATTGAGGTCGCCCACCCGCCACGCCAGGGTGGTCCGGCAGGCCGCCAGCAGCAGGGCGTGTCGGCCGTGCCGGTCCTCCGGCAGCTGCGCCTGCTGCTCGGCGAGCCGCAGGTCGATCCCGGCCACATCGGGGTCGTCGCGGAGGAGCCGGTCGGCGGTGGCCAGCAGCGCCAGCTCCGGTTCGGCCTGGACCAGGTCGGCCGGGAGCCGGGCGAGCAGCTCCTCGAGGGTGCCGGCGTCGGATCGCAGGATGAGGCGCAGCCCGTGCTCGGCCGTGAGGTCGGCCGCATTGCGCCATTCCTCGGCCGCCAGCGCCTGCTTGATGGCGTTCACCACCAGCCCGTGCGCGGCGTACCAGCCCGCGGCGCGCCGGTGCAGCTCGGCGACCTCGCCCGGCGCCTGGCGTCGCAGCTGGCAGCGCAGCAGGCCGGCGAACAGCTGGTGGTAGCGGTACACGTCGTGACGGGGCCCGTGGGCCGCCACGAAGGTGTTGGCCCGCTCCAGGTGGGCCAGGGTCTCCTCGCCGTCCCGACCGCCGGTGAGGGCATCGGCCAGGTCGCCGTTCAGCTCGTCGACGATGCAGGTCTGGAGCAGGAAGCTGCGCAGCTTCTCGGGCTGCCGGTCCAGGACCTCCCCGACGAGGTAGTCGGCGACGCTCTGGTCGTCGCCGGCGAACTCGCTCACGAATCGGTGCGGGTCGGGCTGGTCCTGCAGCGACAATGCCGCCAGCCGCAGCCCCGCCGCCCATCCTTCGGTGCGTGCCTGCAGCAACGCCGCGTCGTGCTCGGACAGGCTCGGCCGGAGCTCGTACCCGGCCAGCAGGTCGGCGACCTCGTCGACGGTGAGCGCCAGGTCGGCCGAGCGCAGCTGCGCGAGCTGCCCGCTGACCCGCAGCCGCTGCAGCGGCAGGGGAGGGTCGACCCGGGTGGCGAGCATCAGCCGCAGCTGTGGCGGGGCGTGCCGCAGCAGGAACTCAAGCCCCTGGAGGACCGTGGCGTCGGTGATGTCCTGCAGGTCGTCGAGGACCAGCACCACCGGGCCGGGCAACTCGGCAAGGCCGCTGACCAGCAGAGACAGGAAGGTCGTATCCAGGTCGGGTCGCGGCACCCAGCGCATGAGCGCGCTGTCGGCGGGCACGGCGCCCGACCGGCGCAGCGCCGCCTGCACGTGGGCCCAGAAGCGGGCGGGCTGGTTGTCGGCGGGGTCCAGCGACAGCCAGGCCACCCGGCCGGGAGCCCGCCCCGCCGAGCTCCAGGCGGCCAGCAGCGTCGTCTTGCCGGCGCCGGCCGGGCCCGACACCACGGTCAGCAGCTCCTGTGCCCCGGCGTCGAGCAGGGTGAACAGCCGGGGCCGGGACACCAGGCGGATCGGTGGGCGCGGCTGGGTCAGCTTGGTGACGATCAGCGGTGTCGGGCCCTCGCCGGCGTCCTGCCGGTCCGCGGCCGGGGTGGAGCGCGAAGCGCCCATCCTCAGGTCCCCTTCGTGCGGTCAGGGGTCGGGGGCACGGGCGTGGGTGTGGCGTTGACGCTGACGAGCTCCAGCCCGTGGTCCCGGATCCGGTCGAGAAGACCGTGCAGGTGGGCCTGGTCGACGACCGGCCCGATGATGGCGGTCTGGCCGTCGCCGGCCACCAGGGTCATGTCCTCGAACGCCACCGCATAGCGCTGGCTCAGCTCGCCGCGGACGACGATCCGGTACTGCGTCGGTCGCGTGGCGCCGCGGGATGGCTGGCGCGTCTTCACCGCACCAGTCTCGGCCAAGGGTGGATGAGACGGCCTCATCGATCCGGGGGTTCATCCCGGATGAGATGGCGGGACCGCTCCGGGGACGTCGACGGCTGGAGCAGGCCGAGCTGGTGCGCGTGGGCGACCGCCTCGGCCCGGCTGGCGACCTCGAGCTTGCGGTAGATGGCCTGGACATGGCTCCGCACGGTGTTGACCGAGACGTACAGCTCGCGGCCGATCTCCCGGTTCGACAGCCGGGCGGGCAGCAGCCGCAGGACCGTCAGCTCCCGCTCGGTCAGGGGCTCGGCCGGCTCGCCCGGCCGGCGGGGCGCCGGACCGGACGCCTGCTCGGCCTGCTCCAGCAGCGCGGCCAGCATGCCGGGGTCGGTGAGCGGTCCGATCAGCTCGCGGGCCCGCTCCACCAACGCCCGGCCGCCGGCAAGGTCGCCGCACTCCCGACGCACCGACGCGAGCAACAGCAGCACGTAGGCGCGATGCACGACCATGCTGTCGATCTCGACCAGCTCCAGCGCCCGGCCGAGCTGCGCCTCGGCTGGGGCGGGCTCGCCCCGCCGCGCCAGCGCCCGCCCGAATGCGATGTAGGCGATCCCGCTCAGCGGCTCGCCCCCGAGCCCTTGTGCCTCGGCGACCGCCACCGCGCGCTGCGCGAGCGTCGCCGCCGAATGGTCGTCGCCTTCGTCGCCGGCGATCAGGGACAGCAGCGCCAGCGCGGTCATCACGGCGTACGGCTGGGCGGCCGGCGACACGACCCGGGCCACCTCCTCCAGCCCAGGTCGCGCCTGCGCCGCGCGGGCGGACAGGTAGAGGGACTGGCCGAGGGCCGCCTGCGCCATCCAGAAGAACGGCGACGGCTCCGGGCCGGCAAGCTCCAGCGCGCGGCCGGCCGCGCCGAGCGACCGTCCCACGTCGTCGAACACCAGGGCCGCGCGCGTCAGGGCGGCGCCGAACGCCAGCGACCTGATGCCGTCCGGCAGCACGCCGTCCCAGGTGTCGTCTTCCATGACCGCCAGCAGACGTTCGGTCTCCTGCCTGGAGGCACCGGAGAGTCCGCCGATCCAGGCGGCGACATAGGCGACCGGAGGGTCGGCCGTGATCGCCTCGTCCGGCAGCTCGTCCAGCCAGCGGGCCACGCTCGCCCGCTGCCCGCGGCCCAGGTGGCCGAGCCAGTGCCGCGCGATCAGGACCGCGGCCTCGGTGAGGTCCCCGGCCGCGCTCGCGTGGTGGATGGCCGCGTCCAGGTTGCCGGCGCGCCGATGCCAGGCCGCGGCCCGCCGGTGCAGCGCCGGGATCAGCCCGGCCTGGCCGTGGCCAAGCTCCAGGCGCAGCAGCTGCGCGAACAGGTGGTGGTAGCGGTACCACTGGCGCTGGTCGTCGAGCGGGATCAGGAACAGGTTGGAGCGCTCCAGCTCGCCCAGGATCGCCGCGGAGCCGTCGGTCTCGAGCACGGCGTCGCACAGGGGGCCGCACAGGCGCTCCAGCACCGAGGTCCGCAGCAGGAAGGCCCTGATCTCCTCGGGCTGGCGAGCCAGGACCTCGGCGCCCAGGTAGTCGGCCACGTGCCGGTTGTCGCCGTGGAACGAGGCCACGAACTCGCTCGGGTCCTCCCGGCCGCGGAGCGACAGCCCGGCCAGGTACAGCCCGGCCGCCCAGCCCTCGGTCCGCTCGGCCAGCAGCTCCACGTCCTCGGGGGCGAGCCGCAGGCCCATGGAGCCGACGAGGAGGGCGAACGCCTCCTCGTCGCTGAACTCGAGGTCCGCCACCCGGAGCTCGGCCAGCTCGCCCCTGGCGCGCATCCTGGCCAGCGGCAGCGGCGGGTCCGTCCGCGTCGAGAGGACCAGGTGGAGATGCGCCGGGAGGTGGTCCAGGAAGAAGCCGAGTGTCTGGTGGCAGCCCGGGTCGGTGATCAGGTGGTAGTCGTCCAGGACCAGCACCAGCTCCGAGCCGACGCCGCCCAGCTCGTCGAGCAGCGACGGCAGGACCGTCCGGTGCAGGTCCGCGCTCGGGCGCTCCAGGGCCTGGAGGGCGGTCCCGCCAACGCCCGGCTCGACGGCCCGCAACGCCTCGACCACATATGTCCAGAAGCGGGTCGGATCGCTGTCGCTCTCCTCGAGCGAGACCCAGGCCACGCGGCCGGCGCCCGCCGTACCGCACCACTGGGCGAGCAGCGTGGTCTTGCCGGAACCGGCCGGGGCGCCCACCAGGCACAGCTTGCTCTCCAGCCCGGCCTGGAGCCGCGAGAGCAGGCCAGCCCGCGGGATCAGCCCGACCCGGGGGGCCGGCGGCCGCAGCTTGGTCCACATCAGGCCGGGGCCCGGCGGACCGGTCGCGTCGGGAGGGCGACGGTCCGCCTGTCGTGGCGGCGGGTCCATCGTGCACCAGACGGTCTTGCCGCCCGCCGCGTCCTGGCGCGCCCCCCAGGACGCGGCCACCCGGTCCACGATCAGCAGGCCCAGCCCGGGCTCGGGCCCGCCCTTGGCCGCCAGCAGCCGGGCCACGTCCGGGTCCTGGTCCCGCACCGCCAGGTACAGCCGGGCGCCATGCACCTCCACCCGGAGCTCCAGCGCCGTGCCGGCATGGACCACGGCGTTCGTGACCAGCTCGCTGGCCAGCAGCGCCGCCGACCCGGCCAGCTCCTGGAGCCCCCAGCGGCCACAGAGCTCGGCGACAAAGGCCCGGCTGGCGCGGGCCGCGGTCGGCACCGGCCCAAGCGCCAGCCGCTCGCACAGCCACTCCGGCCGGTCGCGGACGCCGGCCAGCGCCTGGTCCATCGTGGGGTACATGGCAAGGAACCGCGTCACCCCTTGCCGTGCGAGGACGTCGGCCACCGCCGGCTGGGTCCGGCAGAGCACCAGGGCCGTGCCGGGCCAGCCGAGGGCGGGATGCCGGATCGAGGTGAACACCCCGGCGCACGCCGGGTCGATCGCCTCCACCTGGCCGAGGTCGCAGATGATCGCCGGTGGGTCCTCGGCCAGCTGCTTGAGGACGGCCTCCCGGACCTGGACGGCGGCGGCCAGGTCGAGCCGACCGGCCAGAGCCAGCACCACGTAGCCCTGGTGGCTGGACTGCCGGATCCGCATCGCAGCCTCCGTCTCGGCCGTCTCAAGTCAAGCATGCTCCCCTGGAAGGATATCTGCCAGGCGATGAGGCCCGGTGCAGTGCCATCTCCCCCCGGAAGGATGATGCCGGCACCAGCCGCGTCGGGTGACCGCCGGGTCGCGGGTCACCCGCGGTCGTCATCGGCCGGGTCGTCGAACACGGTCGCCCATCAGCGCCCGGTGCGGACAGCGCTGCGGGCGACGCCCGACAGCAGCGAGCCGATCGCCACGCCGACGACCAGGGTGATCGCCGAGGTGGCGATCTTCTCGTCCAGGTCGGCCTCGGTCAGGAAGGGGACGAGGGCCGCGGCGATGGTGGCCAGGGTGATGATCCAGGTGAAGAACCGGCGCGGCTGCGGGGTGCTCAGCAGCAGCAGGTGCAGCAGCCCGGTGGCCAGCAGGGCGGCGATGGCCGCGAAGGCGGCCAGCCGCAAGGTGCTGGCGTTGCCGAGGGCGCCCTCGTCGGTGGGCGCGAGCACCGGCACGTCGAACAGGCCGCGGGCGATCAGCACGCCGACCACCGCCACCAGGGCGGCCACCAGCGCGGTGGCCACGCCGCCGGTCCACAGCCGGCCGGCGTCCACCGACCGGCTCGGAGGGCCTTCTCCGTACATGTCGCGAGGGACGGTCACCACCAGCTCCTTCCACGAGCGCTCCGGCCGGGCACCGGCCTGTTCCAGCCCCGCCATGGTCCCCGCCAGAGGGTGCGGGCACATCACCCGCCTGGGGTGAACCGGGCCGGCAACGACCTGGCCGGCGTGCGCGTTTGGGATGTTGGGGACACAAGCCGCGGCTGGGTCAGAGGTGACGAGGAGGGCGGGTCATGGGGCCTCGGAGGCGGACGACCGCGCTGGCGGCGACGGTGGTGGCGATCAGCCTGATGGTGGCCGGCGGGGTGATGGCGGCCACGCAGTCCCGGGACGAGGCGGCCTTGCAGCCGACCCGGGCGGCAGCCGATCGCGGAATCGAGAGGCGGGTCGACCGGCTCCTGGCCCAGATGACCCTCGACGAGAAGCTCCAGCAGGTGCAGCTGCTCTCCGACGGCCAGATCAGCGACGAGGACGCCCGCAAGGGCGTGGGCGGGGTCTTCAGCCTGGTGGACCCCGTGAAGATCCGGCACTTCCAGGAGATCGCGGTGAACCAGTCGCGGCTCCACATCCCGATCCTGTTCGCCTACGACACGATCCACGGCTTCCGGACCGTCTTCCCGATCCCGCTGGGGGCGGCCAGCAGCTTCGACCCGGGCGTGGCGGCCACCGACCACCGGATCGGCGCCCGGGAGTCGGCCGCGGTCGGGCTCAAGCAGATCTACAGCCCGATGGTCGACGTCTCCCACGAGCCGCGCTGGGGGCGGATCGCCGAGGCCGGCGGCGAGGACCCGTACCTGAACTCGGTGTTCGCGGCCGCGCGGGTGAAGGCCGCCCAGGGCGACGACTACGGCCAGCCCGACAAGGTGGTCACCAGCGTCAAGCACTACGCCGCCTACGGCCAGCCGGAGGGCGGCCGTGACTACAACACCACCGACATGTCGACCCAGCGGCTGCGCAACCTCTACCTGCCGCCCTTCAAGGCGGCGGTCGACGCCGGGGCGGACACGGCGATGTGCTCGTTCAACGCGATCAACGGCGTGCCCGGGTGCGGCAACCGCGAGCTCGAGACCGACATCCTCAAGGGGGAGTGGGGCTTCGACGGCTTCATCGAGAGCGACTACACGGCCGTGGCCGAGCTGCGGGCCTGCCCGCCGCGGACGCCCGACGAGGGGCCGTGCGGGCACGGCGTGGCCGCCGACGGACCCGACGCGGCCGCCCTGGCCCTGAGCTCGGGCACCGACATGGAGATGGTCAGCACCTTCATCCGTGACTACTGCCGGCAGCTGCTGGCCGACGGCCGCATCAGCATGGCCCGCCTGGACGACGCCGTCCGGCGGATCCTGCGGGTCAAGTTCCGGGCCGGCCTGTTCGAGCACCCCTTTGTCGACCCGGCCAAGGCGGAGGCCGCCCAGCTCCTGCCGGACGCCGTGGCCGCCGCCCGCACGGCCGCGGGCCGCTCGATGGTGCTGCTCAAGAACGACGGCGGCACCCTGCCGCTCGACCCCACCAAGTCGACCGCCGTCATCGGCCCGCTGGCCCGCAACCAGCACGACATGCTCGGGCCCTGGTGGGGCCAGGGCCGCGACCAGGACGCGGTCACCGTCTACGACGGCATCAAGGCCCAGGACCCGGACACGACCTACGCCGAGGGCTGCTCGATCGCCGACAAGGAGCCGCCCAACAACACCCCCGCCGACGAGTGCGGCTCCGACGCCGGCTTCGACGAGGCGGTGGCCGTGGCCAGGGCCGCCGACCAGGTCGTGCTCGCCCTGGGCGAGTCCCGCGGCCAGAGCGGCGAGGCCGCCTCGCGCAGCGAGATCGACCTTCCCGGCCTGCAGGAGGAGCTGATCGCGCGGATCAAGGCGACCGGCAAGCCGTTCGTGGTGGTCCTCTTCGACGGCCGGCCGCTGACCCTGGAGGGGGTCGAGGGGCCGTCGCCGGCCATCCTGGAGGCGTGGTTCCCCGGGGTCCAGGCGGGCAACGCCGTCGCCGACGTGCTGTTCGGCAAGGTCGACCCGGGCGGCAAGCTCCCGGTGACCTTCCCGCGCAGGGTCGGCCAGGTCCCGATCTACTACAACCACGAGCCCACCGGGCGGCCGTGTGACCCGGGGTCGAAGTACAACTCGCGCTACCGCGACATCCCCAGCTGCGACCCCAGTACGTCTTCGGCTACGGCCTCAGCTACACCAGCTTCGACATCTCGAACCTCCGCCTCAGCTCGTCGCGGGTATCCCGCAGCGGCAAGCTCTCCGCCTCGGTCGACGTGGCCAACACCGGCGACCGCGAGGGCGACGAGGTCGTCCAGCTCTACCTGCACGACCCGGTGGCCGGCATCTCCCAGCCGGTCCGCCGCCTCCGCGGCTTCGAGCGCGTGACCCTGGCCAAAGGGGAGAAGAAGACCATCAGCTTCACCCTCGACGCCAGCGACTTCGGCTTCTACGACAACCGGGGCCGGTTCGTGGTCGAGCCGGGCCGGATCGACGTCTACGCCGGGGACAGCTCCAACGCCACGCTCACCCAGTCGTTCACGGTGCGGTGACCACCCGGCTCGCCGGCGTGGGATGCTAGGGGCATGCCGCTCGCCCTCACCCCCGACGAGCTGCTGGCCACGACCCGCAGTGTCCGCCGGCGGCTCGACCTGACCCGCCCGGTGGAGCAGGAGGTGCTGGAGGAGTGCCTGCGCCTGGCCCAGCAGGCGCCGACGGCCAGCTACGCCCAGAACTGGCACTTCGTGGTGGTGACCGACCCGGGGCGGCGGGCCGCGCTCGGGGAGCTGTGGCGCAGCGTCGCCGGCCCGTACCTGGTGCGGCGGGCCGCCGCGGCCGCCGCCGACGAGCGCGTGGCCCGCATCTCCGACGCCGTCCGCTACCTGGCCGAGCACATCCACGAGGTGCCGGTGCACGTGATCCCGTGCGTGGAGGGCCGGACCGACCATGCCCCGGTGGTGGTGCAGGCCTCACGCTGGGGGTCGATCATCCCCGCCGCCTGGAGCTTCATGCTGGCCGCGCGGGCCCGCGGGCTCGGCACCGTCTGGACCACCTTCCACCTGCGCCACGAGCGCGAGGCGGCCGAGATCCTCGGGATCCCGTCCGACGAGGTCATGCAGGCGGCGCTGATCCCGGTCGCCTACAGCGTCGGCACCGACTTCAGGCCCGCCGCCCGCCACCCGCTGGACACGATGGTCCACCGGGACCGGTGGTAGGCCGGCGGCGGTCCTGGGGAGACGATGGCCAGGCCAGTGGAGCCGACGCCATCCACGCTCAGGGTCCGGCGAGGGCGAGCTCGAGCGGGGCCATGAGCCGGCCGAGGACCTCACGCCGGTCGTCGGTGCGCTGCAGCAGCCAGGTGGAGCCCTTGGGCCAGTCCAGCGGATCCGTCACCGTCAACCCGTCCGCGGCCAGCCGCCGGAGAAGCCCCCCGATGGTCTCGCCGTGGGTGCACAGCACCGTGTTGCGGAGCGTCCGGTCCCAGAACACGCCCAGCACCTCGGCGGGACTGGCCTCCACGCCGAGGGCGGGCAGCGGCTCGATCTCGAGGAAGCGGTCGCCCGCCAGCGGCTGCACGGTCTGGATGCAGCGCAGGCTGGGGCTGCACAGGATCCGCTCGACCGGGTAGTCCTCCAGGCGGACCACCAGCCCCTCGGCCTGGCGGTGACCGGCCGCCGACAGCGGCCGCAGCAGGTCGGATGCCTTCCAGCTGCGCTTGTCGCCAGCATCCGCGTGCCGAACCACCAGGAGCATGCCAGCACACCTTCCATGTCGAACGCCACGCGACCCAGACGCGCCGTCCCGAGACGATCCCACCAGGTCAACGCCCCAGCATCACCCGTCTGGGATGAGATTCGGGCCGCGGCGCCGGGCGGCCCTCAGCCGCGCCCGAATCCGGGTGGCAAAGGAAGGAGCCTCCGTGGGAGATCGGCCGATGGCGCCCTACCCCAAGCGGACCAAGTACCGCCATGATGACCACGCAACGTGGGACCAGGCGGAGTGGAACCAGGCCGTCCGCGGCGAGACCGAGCTGGAGACCCGCGACCGCCAGTTCACCGAGCTGGTCCAGGAGCCCCGGGTCGCCCAGACCGGCGTCCAGATCCTGTTCGCCTTCCTGCTGGGCCTGGCCTTCACCCCCCGCTTTCCCGACCTCAGCCGCGCCCAGCAGGGCGTCTACCTGGCCACCCTGGTCCTGGCGGCGGTGTCGGCGGCGCTGCTGATCGCCCCGGTGGGCTACCACCGGACGGTGTTCCATCAGCGGCTCCGGCCCCGGCCCGGGGATGGGGACTCGGGGTAGCATCGGGGCATGGCCTGGACGACCGCCGACATCCCCGACCAGTCGGGCAGGGTCGCCGTGGTGACCGGCGCCAACGGCGGGCTCGGGCTCGAGGTGGCCAGGGCGCTGGCCGCCAGGGGCGCCCAGGTCGTGATGGCCGCCCGCGACCAGGCCAAGGCGGAGGCGGCGCGCGCGTCCATCCGCGACGACGTCCCGGACGCCCGGCTGGAGCTGCGACCGCTCGACCTGGGGTCGCAGGCCTCGGTGCGCAAGGCCGCCGCGGCCATCCTGGCCGACCATCCCAGGATCGACCTGCTGGTCAACAACGCCGGCGTGATGGGCATCTCCGAGCGGCGGACCGAGGACGGCTTCGAGATGCAGCTGGCCGTGAACCACCTCGGCCACTTCGCCCTCACCGCCCAGCTGATCGAGGCCCTGCTGCGCAGCGGCGACGCCCGGGTGGTCTCGGTGACCAGCACCGGCCGGCACACCGGAGGCCCCCTCGACCCGGCCAACCCCCACCTGGTCGGCAGCTACGAGCCCTGGCGGGCCTACGGGCGGTCCAAGATGGCCAACGTCCACTTCGCGCTGGAGCTGGAGCGGCGGTTCCGGGCGGCGGACGTGCCGGCGAGGAGCATTGTCGTCCACCCCGGGTTCGCCAACACCGACCTGCAGGCACGCAGCGTGCGCGAGACCGGCGGCGGCCGCAGCCAGCGGTTCTTCCACGCCGCCGTGCGGCGGTTCGGGATGACGCCCGCCCAGGGGGCCCTCCCGCTGCTGCGGGCGGCCACCGACCCGGGCGCCGTCGGCGGCGCCCTCTACACGCCGCGCTGGGTGAACTGGGGGCCGCCGGTGCGCCGGCCGCTATTCCGCCGCGCCCGGGACCGGGACGCCATGGCCACCCTGTGGGCGGTCTCGGAGCGCGAGACCGGCGTCACCTTCGAGGTCGAGGCGCCGGCCTGAGCCGCCTCAGGAGGCACGCGGGCCGGTGGTGTCGACCGGCTCGACCGGGTTGGTGAGGGTGCCCAGGCCGGTGATGGTGATGGCCACCCGGTCGCCGGGGCGGAGGCTGAGCTCGGGCGGCGGGACGATCGAGGTGCCGGTGAGCAGCACGGCGCCGAGCGGGAGGTCCTGGCCGCGCCAGAGCCAGTCGACCAGCTCGGGGAGGCTCCGCCGCATGTCCGCGACCGAGCAGCGGTCCCGGAACAGCTCGGCGCCGTCCCGCTCGATCACCAGGCCGATCTCCATGGCCTCGGGCTGGGGCGCCTCGCCGACCGGGACCAGGCACGGGCCGAGGGCGCAGCTGCCCCGGTAGAGCTTGGCCTGGGGGAGGTACAGGGGGTTCTCGCCCTCGATGGAGCGTGACGACACGTCGTCGCCGATGGTGTAGCCGACCACCCGGCCGCGCCGGTCGGCCACCACCGCCAGCTCCGGCTCGGGCACGTCCCAAGTGGAGTCGGCCCGCACCCCGATCGGCTGGCCCGGGCCCCTGGCCGTGCCCGGCAGCGCCTTGAGGAACAGCTCGGGCCGCTCGGCCAGGTAGACCTTGTCGTAGGCGTCCAGGCCCCTGGACTCCTCCAGGCGGGCGTCGCGGCTGCGCCGGAAGGTCACCCCGGCCGCCCAGACCGGCTGGGCGCCGGCCGGGGCCAGCACCTGGAGGCCGTCGGGGACCGGGTCGACGGCCGGGGCGTCCAGCAGCCGCTCCAGGGCGCCGAGGTCGCCGCCGAGGACGCCGTCGATGGTCGCCCGGGCGTCCAGCAGCTCGGCCGGGCCGTCGCCGGCCGGTCCCCGGGCCAGGCGGGGCCGCCCGTCGACCAGCACCCGCCACAGCGCCACGTCAGCCCCGCTGGGGGAGGATGGTGATGGTGCGGGTCGAGGTGTAGAAGTCCCGGGCCGCCTTGCCCTGCTCGCGGGGGCCGTAGCTGGAGTCCTTCTCGCCCCCGAACGGGGCCAGGTAGTCGACCCCCGAGGTGGGGGCGTTGACCCGGATCAGGCCGGTGTCGAGCCGGGCGGCCAGGCCGAGGGCCCGGTCCAGGTCGCCGGTGAACACCGAGCCGACCAGGCCGTAGCGGACCCCGTTGGCGACCCGCACCGCCTCGTCCTCGTCGGCCACGGCCAGGACCACCGCGATCGGGCCGAACACCTCCTCCTGGGCCAGGCGGGCGTCGGGGGCCAGCCGGTCGACCAGGGTCGGGGCCACGAACCAGCCGCCCCCGTCGCCGGCCGTCCCGCCGGTCAGCAGGCGCCCGCCGGCGGCCGCGGCCTCCTCGGCCGCCGCCACCACCTTGTCCCGGGCCGGCTCGGTGATCACCGGCCCGATGACCGTGGCCGCCTCGGCCGGGTCGCCGACGGCCAGGTCCTGGACGGCCGCGACCAGGGCCTCGGTGAACGGGGCCGGGTCGCCGACCACGATGGCCCGGCTGGTGGCGGTGCACTTCTGGCCGGCGTAGCCCATGGCCGCCCCGGCCACGACCGCGGCCGCCCGCCGCGGGTCGGCGTCGGGCAGGACGATGGAGGCGTTGAGGCCGCCCATCTCGGCCTGGCTGGGGATGCCCCGCTCGGTGGCGGCCACCGCGACCGAGCGGCCGACGGCCACCGAGCCGGTGAAGGAGATGCAGTCCACCCGCTCCAGCATGGCCGTGCCCGTCTCGGCCCCGCCGGGCACGACCTGGAGCAGGCCGTCGGGCAGGGCCGGGGCCAGCAGCTCGGCCAGGCGCAGGGCCACCGCGGTGGACTCGGGCGACGGCTTCAGGACCACGGCGTTGCCGAAGGCCAGGGCGGGCGCCGCCTTCCACAGGGGGATGGCCACCGGGAAGTTCCAGGGGGTGATGAGCCCGACCACCCCCCGGGGCCGCCGCCGGGCCAGCAGCAGGCCGGCCGGGCTCGGCCCGGGGTAGGTCTCGCCGTCGGGGTCGAGGGCCTGCTGGGCGAAGTAGCGCAGGATACCGACCCCGCGGGCGACCTCGGCGCCGGCCTCGGTGACCGGCTTGCCCACCTCCCGGACGACCAGGCCGGTGACCTCGCCGGCCGCCCCGGCCAGGGCGTCGGCCGCCGCCACCAGGGCTGCCGACCGCTCCAGGGCCGGTGCCGCCGCCCACCGGCCGGCGGCCCCGCGGGCGCGCTCGACCGCCTCGGCGACCGCCTCGGCCCCGGCCGCCTCGACCTTGACCACCAGGTCGTCGGGTCGCTGAGGGGAACGACTCTCCAGCGCCACCTGCCTCGCCTCCATCGCCTCCGGTCGCCTGCCGGACCAACAGTAGCCCAGCGGCGGGTCGCGGTAGCGTGACGGCATGCAGGGATCGGTCGCGGTGGTGGGCAGCCTGAACCTGGACCTGGTGATCCGGGTCGCCGAGCTGCCCGGTCCCGGGGAGACGGTCCGGGGCGGCGACCTGTTCCGCTACCCGGGCGGCAAGGGGGCCAACCAGGCGGTGGCGGCGGCCCGGCTGGGGCGCCGGGTCGCCATGGTCGGCTGCGTCGGCGACGACCAGGCCGGGCGCGAGCTGCTGGCGTCGCTGGCGGCGGCCGGGGTGGACGGCTCCCGGGTGCGGGTGGTCGAGGGCGTGCCCAGCGGCACCGCCTGCGTCACCGTCAGCGAGGACGGCGAGAACCAGATCGTGGTCAGCCCGGGCGCCAACGCCCGCCTCACCCCCGACGACGTCGCCGCCGCGCCGGCCGTGCGGGCGGCCGCGGTGACCCTGCTCCAGCTGGAGGTGCCGCTGGAGACGGTGGCCGCCGCCGCCCGCACGGCGGGGGGGCGGGTGGTGCTCAACCCGGCGCCGGTGCGGGCCCTGCCCGCCGAGCTGCTCGGCCGCATCGACGTGCTGGTGCCCAACCGGGTCGAGCTGGCCCGGCTGGCCGGCGGGCCGGTGCCCAGGACGGTCCAGGAGGCGGCCGGGCTGGCCGGGCGGCTCGCCGCCCGGGCGGTGGTGGTCACCCTGGGCGCCGACGGCGCCCTGGTCGTCGGGGACGGCCGGGCCAACCACGTCCCGGCCGTCCCCGTCCGGCCGGTGGACACCACCGCCGCCGGCGACGCCTTCTGCGGCGGGCTGGCCGACGCCCTCGCCGGCGGGGCCGACCTCAGGGAGGCGGCCCGCCGGGCGGTCCGGGTGGCGGCCGCGGCCTGCCTGCGCCAGGGCGCGCAGGCGTCGCTGCCCACCCCGGCCGAGCTGGCGACGCTGCCCGGACCGCCCGGCGGCTGAGCGGTCGCCGGCGCTAGCTGTTCCGGACGGCCGCCGACTCGCCCTCGGCGGCCGTCGCCGGCGAGGCCGGGGACCGGCGGCCCCTGGCCAGGGCGACGACGCCGACGACCAGGCCCAGGGCGCCCACGACCAGGCCGACGATGGCCAGGGTACGAGTCGAGGCGGCGTCGTCCTTGGCCTGGTTTCGCTCCTCGGTGAGGGCGGCGTCGACCCGGGCGGTCTCGCGGTCGGCCCGGGTGGCCAGCTGGCCCCCGGTCGGCTGCTTGACCGGATACTGGACCTGGGCCGGATCCTCGATGTCGGAGAAGGTCTGCGGTCCGGACTTGAAGGTCTGGTCGACCCTCTGGCCCTTGATGGTGCCGGTGAAGTGGAAGCTGTAGCTGCCGGGGGCGGTGGGGATGAAGAAGGCCCGGTAGTCGCCCGGGGTGCCGAACTCGCCGACCTCGAAGAACGGCTCCAGCGACAGCTGGAGAGGCTCAGAACTGCCGGTGGTGACCGCGACCTTGAGGGTGTCGGTGAGGTCGGTGACCGGCTTGTCGTTGGCGTCGGCCAGGATGAGCTGGACGCTGTTCTTCTCGCCGGCGTAGGCCGGCTCGTCGCCGAAGCCGACCACGAAGTGGTACCTGCCGACCGTCTTGGCCTCGTGGGCCGAGGCCGGGCCGGCGAGCAGTGGGATCAGCAGGGCGGCCATGGTCGCGGCGACCAGGGCGGCGGACAGACGACGTCGCATGACTGCTCCTCGGTGGAGAGATGAGGTGTCTCGCCTATGGGGTGACCAAGGAGCGGGGCGGGGCGCGGCTGCCCCGGCCGGCGGCCAGCAGCCGGCTCGGCCAGGCGACCGCCGGGCCGGCCACGGGCCGGCCGGCCGGCTCCTCCCGGCGTGGCCGCGGACGCAGCGCCCGGCCCGCGGCCTCGGCGACCCGGCCGGCCGCGGCCAGCAGCACGGCCAGGACCAGCGCGATCGCGCTCTGGACGGCCACGCCGATGACCAGCAGCCGGCCGTCCAGCAGGGCATGGGCGGGGATGCCGGCCTCCAGCCGCTCCAGCGCCTCCTGGACCAGGTAGATGGCGACCTGGAACCCGGCCAGCTGGGTGGCTAGACGACCCAGGTGCTCGCCGGGCAGCGGCGGGCCGGACAACCGGCCGGCCCGGAAACGGCGCCGCAGGGTGGCGGCCAGCGAGGCCAGGCCGAGGACGCTGGCGGCGGCGATGGCCTGGGTCCAGTAGGCGTGGCCGGTGGCCCCCAGCAGGACCACCCGGACCGTCGGGGAGGGCACGGCCAGCACGTAGGCCACCATGTGGCCGACCACCGCCCCGGCCACGGCCACGCCGGTCAGCGGCAGTCGATGGGTGAACCGACGCCAGCGCATGCCCCAGAGGATAGGTGGTCACCCGCCGCGGAGACGAGCCGAGGTGCCATCGCACCCGCCGATCGACGACCGGGAGGGTGGCGCGGCTACCCGGTCGAGCGGACCCTGGCCCTGGTTCCGAGGGGCGGTCTGCGGGCATGCTGTTGGCCAGCAGCCAGCGCGGGGAGGTTCCGATGGGCGAACAGCCGCTCACGATCGGCATCGAGGAAGAGTTCCAGATCGTCGACGGCGGCGGAGAGCTGAAGGCCCACATCGACACTCTGCTGGCCGCGGCCCAGACCAGCTCGCTGGTGGACGACGTGCGGGCCGAGATGCTGCAGTCGGTGGTCGAGGTCGGCACCAGGATCTGCGCCAACGTCGGCGAGGCGCGGGCCGAGGTGCTGCGGCTGCGCGGCGGCCTGGCGGGGCTGCTGGAGCCGGAGGGGCTGCGGATCGCCTCGGCCGGCACCCACCCGTTCTCCCACTGGCAGGACCAGCGGATCACCGAGATGGAGCGCTACAAGCTGTTCGAGGACCAGATGCAGGACCTGGTCCGGGAGCTGCTGATCTTCGGCATGCACGTCCACGTGGGCATCGCCGACCCCGAGGCCCGCATCGAGGTCATGAACGAGGCCCGCTACTTCCTGCCCCACCTGCTCGCCCTGTCGACCTCCAGCCCGTTCTGGCTGAACCGGCGGACCGGGCTCAAGTCGTATCGCAGCGTGATCTGGTCGCGGTTCCCGCGCAGCGGCATCCCGCCCGAGTTCGGCTCCCAGGCCGACTTTGACAACTACGTGGCCCTGCTGGTCAAGACCAACACGATCGACACCGGCAAGAGCATCTGGTGGGACCTGCGCCCGCACTGGCAGTACCCCACGATCGAGTTCCGCATCTGCGACGCCGTGACCAAGGTCGACGAGGTGATCTGCCTGGCCGCTCTGGTCCAGGCCATCTGCGCCAAGCTGCTCAAGCTGCGGGGGCAGAACCTCGGGTTCCGCAAGTACCCGCCGCAGCTGATCCACGAGAACAAGTTCCGGGCCTTCCGCCACGGCCTGGATGGCAGGCTGATCGACTTCGGCAAGCAGCGCGAGGTCCCCATGCGCGACCTGGCCGTCGAGCTGGTGGAGTTCGTCGACGACGTGGTCGACGAGCTCGGCTCGCGCAAGGACGTCGAGTACGTGGACACCATCCTGCGCGAAGGCACCAGCGCCGACCGGCAGCTGGCCGTCCACGAGGCCAGCGACGGCGACATGCGCGCCGTCGTGGACCACGTCACCGCCGAGACCCTGATCGGGGTGCCGCTGGCGTCCTGAGGGCCGCCTGGTGGTTCGTGGAGATCGTCGTCGCCGCCACCGGCGCGGCGCTGTCACTGGCCGCGCTGGCCAGGGGCGGGCGGCTCCGGTCAGCGGGCCAGGCGGTCGAGCAGGGCGGCGGCCACGCTCACCCCGGCGACCACGGCGACCACCAGGACGCCGAGGTCGAGGGCGAGGTTGCCGGCGAGGCCCAGCAGCAGCGTCCGGAGGGCGTTGACCTCGTAGGTCAGGGGGTTGACGACGCTGATGGCTCGGAGCCATCCGGGCATGAGGTCGATCGGGTAGAGGGCGTTGGAGCCGAAGAACAGCGGCATGGTGATCGCCTGGCCGATGCCCATGAGGCGTTCGCGGGACAGGGCCAGGCCGGCGATCGACACCGACAGGGTGGCGAAGAAGGCCGAGCCGAGCACGATCACCAGCGCCGTGCCGAGCAGGGACAGGGGGTTCCAGCGGAAGTCCACGCCGAGCAGGGCCGACAGGGCCAGGACCACCACGACCTGGCTGAGGGCCCGCACGCCGGCCGCGAACGCCTTGCCCGAGACTAGGGCGGCCCGTGGGGTCGGGGTGGTAAGCAGCTTGGCCAGGATGCCGGCGTCCCGCTCCCAGATGATCTGGATGCCGTAGAAGATGGCGATGAACAGCGCCGACTGGGCCATGATCCCGGGGGCCAGGTAGTCCAGGTAGGGGACCTCGCCGGTGGGGATGGCGTGCAGGCGGGTGAAGGTCTCGCCGAAGATGAGCAGCCACAGCGCCGGCTGGATGGCCCGGGTGTAGAGCTCGGTGCGGTCGTGGCGGACCTTGCGCAGCTCGACCAGGCAGAGCGTGGCGATCCGGCTCCCGAACCGGCGCCAGGCCGGCGGGCCGGGCGGGGCCTCAGCCCAGACGGCGGGCGGTGCGGCGGGTCGCGCGGACATCACGGAAGTCCTCCTTGTCGCCGTCGGCCAGCTCGCCGGCGGCGTGGTGGCGGAACACGTCCTCGAGGGTGGCGCCCGGGCCGAGGGCGGCCTTGAGCGCCGCCGGGGAGCCGAGGGCGCGGAGCCGGCCCCGCTGCATGAGCCCGACGCGGTCACACAGCGCGTCCGCCTCTTCCATGTAGTGGGTGGTGAGCAGCACCGTCATACCCGAGTCGTCCCGGAGCTCGCGGACCCGGGCCCACACGCTGGCCCGGGCCATCGGGTCCAGCCCGATCGTGGGCTCGTCCAGGATCAGCAGGCGCGGCCGGTTGACCAGGGCCTGGGCCATCTCCAGGCGCCGCACCATCCCACCCGAGTAGGTGGAGGCGAGCCGTCCGGCGACGTCGGTCAGCTCCATGGTCGCGAGCGCCTGCTCGATCCGCGCCTTGCGCTCCCGCCGGGGTACGTCGAACAGCCGCGCGAACAGCCAGACGTTCTCCCAGCCGGTCAGGCTGGCGTCGACCGAGAGTTGCTGGGGGACATGGCCGATGGCCTGCCGGACCCGCATGCGGGCGCGGACGGTGTCGAGCCCGAACACCCCGGCGCTGCCGGTCGCCGGCTTGAGCAGCGTGGTCAGGATGCGGATGGTGGTCGTCTTGCCGGCGCCGTTGGGGCCGAGCAGGCCGAACACCTCGCCGGGGGTGATGGTGAAGGTGACGTCGTCCAGGGCGACGACCTGGCCGAACCGGTAGCCGAGGCCGCGGCAGTCGACCGCCGGCTGGACCGCCTCCCCGGCCGCGGCGAGCCGGCACCGGGCGGCGCCGTCCCGGCTCACTGGTGCACCCCCTCGGGATTCCCAAGACCCCTCGGGCTCATGAGGGCCGCTCCAGCGCGTCGGCAAGCCGGCGCAGGGCGGGCAGGGCGCCGGCGATCGCCTCCCGGTCGGCGGCGGCCAGCGTGCCCATGGCCTGGGCGACCAGGGCCTGGCGGCGGTCCCGCCAGGCGGCGATCCGCTGCATCGCGGCCCTGGTCGGGTGCAGCCGGGCCGCCCGCCCGTCGCGCCGGTCGCGGCGGCGCTCCAGCAGCCCGGCCGACACCAGCTTGTTGACCAGCGTGCTGACCGTGTTGGGGGCCAGGCGCAGGGCGCCGGCCGCCTCCTGCACCCGCAGCCCGGGCCGCTCGCTGACCAGCCGGAGCAGCTCAAGGTGGGTCTCGGGAAGGGGGGCGTGGGGCCAGTCCTGGCGGACCCGCCGCCGGACGCTGCGGCGAAGCTGCCCGACGACCCGCATGAGGTCCTCGCCCTGGCCCGTCCCCGGGCCCCCCTGGGTGGTGCGCACCGCGGCCGTCATGCGCTCCATATTAGCTCTGTCACAGAGCTAATGCCCATGCCCGGTGGCCGTGCAGCGCCAGCTCGTCGACGCCCTCGCGACCGGCGAGGCGACCCGGCGACCCCCTACGGGATCCTCCCCGACGGCCTGAGGTCACACGGCCTAGCCGTCGGAGCGGCGGCCGGCCTGGTCCAGGCGCTTGCGGAGGTCGTCGTCCAGGCGCAGGTCGACGGCGCCGAGCTGCTCGTCGAGCTGGGCCACGGTGCTGGCACCGACGACCGGGATCATCGACGGCCGGCCATCCTTGAGCCAGGCGAGCACCACCTGGGTCGGGGTCGCGCCCAGCTCGGCCGCCACCTCGCGCAGGACCGCCATCCGCGCCCGGTTGCCGGGATGGTCGTAGGCGGCAGGCGGCGCCTGGCCGGGTCGGGCGTAGACGCCCTTGAGCAGCGGCGAGTAGGCCAGCAGGGTCAGGCCCTCGGCGGCGGCATAGTCGATCAGCTCCTCGGTGACCAGGTTGAGCTGCCCCGGGTCGGGCTGGGCCCGCAGGTAGCTGTGCTCCTGCTGCACGCAGGAATAGGCGGGTCGGCCGCCGGCACGGGCGATGGCCCGGGCCCGCTCGATCCGCCAGGTGGCGTGGTTGCTGGCCCCCAGCAGCCCGACCGTGCCGTCCTCGGCGAGCTCGGCGAAGGCGTCCACGGTCTCCTCCAGCGGCGTGGAGCGGTCGTCGATGTGGGCGTAGTAGAGGTCGAGGCGGTCGACTCCCAGCTGGCGCAGGCTGGTCTCGGCGTCCTCCCGGATGGTCTTGGCGCCCAGGCCCTGCCAGTGCGCCGGGCTCGGGTCGCCCGGGAGGAGGGTCCTGGCGCCCACCTTGGTGGCCACGACCAGCTCGTCGGTCACGCCCCGGGAGCGTCGCCAGCGCCCGATGACCCGCTCACTCTCGCCGGCGTCGCCGTGCCACTGGCCGTAGTTGTTGGCCGTATCGAGGAAGTTGCCGCCCGCCTCGGCGAAGCGGTCGAGGATGGCGAAGGAGGTGGGCTCGTCGGTCCGGTAGCCGAAATTCATGGTGCCCAGGCAGAGCCGGCTGACCTGGAGGTCGACCCTGCCGTCGCTGAGCTGGCGCTGCTGCACGGTGGTTTGCTCCTCTCCGCGATGCGCGGGCGCTGACGGCCCCAGGCTAGCCCGACCATTGGTGCGGATGTACGGTCCGATCAGATGCCAGAATTCCAGACCAATCTCGCGTGGGACACGCTCCTCGAGCTGGGCGAGGGGCGCGCCGGACCACTGCACGCCCGGCTGTCGACCGCCCTGCGCGAGGCGATCCGCGGCGGTCGCCTCCCCGCCGGCGGCGCCCTGCCGCCCAGCCGCCAGCTGGCCGCCGATCTCGGCTGCTCGCGCTGGGTCGTCACCGAGGCGTACGCCCAGCTCGCGGCCGAGGGGTACGTGGACGCCCGGGTCGGCTCCGGCACCCGCGTGCGGCCTCTCGGCCGGGCGGCCGCCGGCCAGCGTCGGTCCGAGACCCAACCGGTCCGCGGGCCACGGATCGACCTGGCCCCCGGCCTGCCCGACCTGCGCGCCTTCCCGCTGGGACGCTGGGTCTCGGCGCTCCGCTCGGTCGCCAGCACCCTGCCCTATGCCGAGCTGGGCTACCCTGACCCCAGCGGCCACCCCCGGCTGCGACAGGTCCTGGCCGAGTACCTGACGCGGGTGCGCGGCGCCCTGGTCGACCCGGCCCAGGTGACGCTGTGCCGCGGCGTCACCGACGGCACCGGCCGCGTCTGCCAGGCGCTGCGGGCCGCCGGCGTCGGCGCCGTGGCCGTCGAGGACCCCGGCTGGCACCAGCTGCGCCAGGCCGCCGGCAGCGCCGGGCTGCGGGTGGTGCCGACCCGCGTCGACGGGCACGGCCTACGGGTCGGCGACCTCGACGACGACCCCGAGGTGCGCGCGGTCATCGTGAGCCCGACCCACCAGTTCCCGACCGGGGTGGTGCTCTCGGCCGAACGACGCGGCGCCCTGCTGGCGTGGGCCCGCCGCGTCGACGGCCTGATCCTTGAGGACGACTACGACGCCGAGTTCCGCTACGACCGCCGGCCGGTCGGGACCATGCAGGGCACCGACCCCTCCCGGGTGGTGCTGCTCGGGTCGCTCTCCAAGACGCTCTCGCCGGCGCTGGGCATCGGCTGGATGGTGACCCCGCCGGCCTGGGTCGAGCCGTTCCGCGCCGCCACCGGGCGCCTGGTCGGGCCGTCAACCCTCGACCAGCTCGCCTTCGCCGCCTTCCTCCAGGCCGGCGACCACGACCGGCACCTGCGCGCGGCCCGCAAGCGCTACCGCCAGCGCCGTGACCGGCTGGTCCGGGCGCTGACCGAGCGGCTGCCCGACGCCCGCCTCCTCGGCGTGGCCGCCGGCCTGCACCTGCTGGTCCAGCTCGACGGCGGGCTGGACTGCGCCGAGGTGGTCAGCCGGGCCACGACCGGCGGCATGCGGGTCGCGAACCTGGACACCTACCGCTGCCGCGACGACGCGATCGGCCCCGGCCTGGTGCTCGGCTACGGCAACCTGGCCGACGGCCAGGTCGAGGAGGCGGTGGCCCTGCTCGCCGCCGTCGTGGCCGACAGCCGCCGCTGACGTCGGCCGGGTGTCCGTCGAGCACCCGCATGCCCGGCTCCACGCCGGCCCGGCGCAGGACCTCCTAGGCGGCGGTGTCCAGGCGCATGGGGTCGGCCGCGTTGGCCACGAACGGGGGCAGGTTGAACGGCCGCAGGTACGGGCCCGGGGTGTAGGCCAGGAAGGCCGACGGGGTCGGCACCTGCAGCGTGGGCCTGAGCGCCTCGGCGGCGGCGTTGAGCTGCTCCGGGGTGGTCGCCTCGCCCCAGCTGCCGGTGTCCACCCGCTGCAGCAGGGCCTGGAGGGCGCCGATCCGCTCGGCCGGGGTGAAGCTGCAATGGCCGGCGCGGTGGACAAAGGCCTGGCGGAGCAGGCCGGTGTTACCGGCGGCCCGGACCGCCTGGGCGTAGGCCCGCTCCTGCTGGGCCACGACCAGGGGGTCGCCGGTGGTGTGCATGCTCAGCACGGGCACGCCGCCCAGCCGGCCGTTGAAGACGATGTTGCGGATCGCGTAGCCGACCGCGTCCAGGTCGGGGGCGATGCGCGGGGTCCGGTTGAGGGCGCGCAGGTCCTCGGCCAGGCTGAGCCCGGCCTGCCCGTAGAGCGCCTCGACCTCGTCCCGGTCGACCGAGCGCTCGAGCTGGCGGGCGTAGTCGACGCCCAGGTTCCAGGACGGGTTGCCGCCCGCCCTGGCCTCCAGCTCGGCCCGGAACGCGAACGGGAACGCGAAGGTGCCGTTCAGGTTGGCGTACTGGCTCAGCTGCTGGCTGGCGTAGTCGTCGGGGGCCGGTTCCGGCCCGGTCGGGTTGGCCCAGCCCGGGGTGTCGTTCAGGGCCGCGACCAGGGCGATGCGGGCCCGCCCGGCCGCGGTGGTCTGGGCGGCGGCCAGGGCCTGGGTGGCCAGGGCCAGGTTGCCGGCCGGGTTGGTGATGTGGACCAGCTGCAGGGCCGAGTCGGGGGCGAGCAGGACCTTGAACGCGAAGGCGGCGTCCAGGGCCTGGTTCCAGGTTGCGACCGCGCCGGCGACCACGCCGCAGGCGGCCAGGGCGCCGTCCAGCCGCTCGGGGATGCGCTGGACCAGCCCGGCGGCGACCATGCCGCCCAGCGAGTCGCCCCAGGCGATCGTCTGGCGGGGGTGGCCGACCGTGGCCTCGAAGGCGTCCAGCGCCGCCGCCTGGTCGGCCAGGGCGTCCTTGATCGCCCAGCCGGTCGAGGCGTACGACGACCCGGCCAGGGCGAAGCCGTGGTCCAGCAGCCAGCCGCCGGTCACCGGGTCGCCGACGTCCTGGGCCGGGTTGGGGCTGCCCGGCGCGCGGTAGCCGTGGCTGTAGAGCAGCAGGGTGCCGTTCCAGTCCGCCGGGACGCGGATCTGCCAGGTCGCCCCGTCGGCCAGGGTGCCGGTGGAGGTCGTCACCGCCGCCTGGGCATGGGCCACCGGCACCCCGGCCAGGGCCACGGCCAGCAGGACGGCCGGCAGGACGACGAGCAGGACCAGACCGGAACGAGCCCTCACCGGGACCTCCCTGGCTGCGCACGGAGTTCAGCGGCCGACTCTACCCGGTCGCCGGCGGTTGACGTGTCCCGGCGCCGGGAGTAGCGTCCCAAGACCCATTAGGAAACTTTCCTAATGATCGGAGAGGGCCATGGGACGCCGCCGATTCCGCTTCGGGTGCCGCTCCCTCGTCGCGGTGCTCGGCGTCGCGCTCGTGGCCGGCCCGGTCGCCGGGCCACCGGCCGCCGGGGCCGCCCCGGCGACCATCCGCGGCGTCGTCCGCGTCGACCAGGTCGGCTACGCGCCCGGCGAGGCCAAGCGGGCGTTCCTGCTGGCCGAGGCGCCCGCCGGCGGCGCCCGGTTCGACGTCGTGGACGCCGGCGGCCGGACCGTGCTCTCGGGCCGGGTCGGCCGGTCGGCCGGCGGCTGGAACGGGCGCTACCGGGCGGTGCACCCGCTCGACCTCAGCGCCCTGCGCCGGACCGGTCGCTACCAGATCGTGGTCGACGGGCTGGCCGCGGCCTCGCCGTCGTTCCGGGTCGCCACCGGCCGGGCCCTGTTCGGCACGCTGGTCGACGACACCGTCCACTTCTTCCAGGTCCAGCGCGACGGCGCCCACGTCCCGCGCCGGCTCCACCGCAGGCCCTCCCACCTGACCGACCGCCACGCCACCGTGTACGCCACCCCGGTGTTCGAGGGCGACGGCGGCGACGTGCCGGCGGCCCCGTTGACGCGGATCGGCGGCCCGGTGGACGTCGAGGGCGGCTGGTTCGACGCCGGCGACTTCGTCAAGTTCACCCACGCGACCGCCTACTCGACGGCGGAGCTGCTGCTCGTCCGGCGCGGCCTGCACCGCCGCGACCGCGCCTTGGCCGCCGAGACCCGCCACGGCCTGCGCTGGCTGGACAAGGTCTGGGACGAGCGCCACCGGGTCCTCTACGCCCAGGTCGGGCTCGGCACCGGCAGCGAGCGCTTCGGGTTCGTGGGCGACCACGACGTGTGGCGGCTGCCTGAGGCCGACGACGCGCTGGCGGTGCGGCCGGGCGACGCCGAGTACTTCATCAAGTACCGCCCGGTGTTCCGGGCCGCCCCGCCGGGCGCGCGCATCAGCCCCAACCTGGCCGGCCGGGTGGCCGCCGCCTTCGCCCTCGGCGCCCAGGTGGAGGCCCGCGGCGACCGTACGCGGGCGCGGGCCCTGCTGCGGGCCGCCGCCTCGGTGTTCGCCATGGCCAGGACCACCCGCGTGGGCGAGCTGGTGACGGCCTTCCCGCACGCCTACTACCCCGAGGACTCCTGGGAGGACGACATGGAGTTCGGGGCCGTCGAGCTGGCCCTGGCGGCCAGGCGGTTGCACGACCGGCGGGCCGCCGGCTGGCTGCGGGCCGCCACCCACTGGGCCGGGCGCTACCTGGGCAGCGAGCACCGCGACGCCCTCAACCTGTACGACACCAGCGCCCTGGCCCACGCCGACCTGGTGCGGGCGCTGCGGCACACCCGAGGGGCCTCCGTGTTCGAGGTCGGCCCCCGCGATCTCCTCGCCGACCTGCGGCGGCAGCTGGACTCCGGCGCCGTCCCGGCCCGCGACGAGCCCTTCGGCTCGGCGGTGGACGTGACCCAGTTCGATGCGGCCACCCGCACCTTTGGGTACGCAGCCACCGCCCGGCTGTACCGCCGCCTCACCGGGGACCGCGCCTACGACGCCTTCGGGACCGCCCAGCGCAACTGGGCCCTGGGGGCCAACGCCTGGGGCACGACCTTCGTGATCGGCGAGGGCACCGTGTTCCCGCACTGTCCGCAGCACCAGGTCGCCAACCTGGCCGGCAGCCTCACCGGCGGCCGCCAGGTGGTCGTGGGCGCGGTGGTCAACGGCCCCAACGGGGCCGAGAACTTCGAGGACATCGGCATCCCCGACGGCGCACGGGCCTGCCCGGTCGACGGCCGGAACCCCTACGCCGCCTTCGACCGCCCCGACGCCCGCTTCCTCGACGACGTGCGCGCCTGGCCCAGCGTCGAGCCGGCGATCGACTTCACCTCCACCGGCATGCTCAGCTTCGCCCTGGCCGCCGCCCGCTGACCGGCGGGGAGATCCGCTCGGCGACGGCCAGGAACCGGTCGGGCCCGTCGTCGTAGCGGGCCGGCCGCCAGCCGGCGCGCTGGAGCTGGTGGCGGAGGGGGCCGGGGGCCAGCAGGTCGGCGTCGCGCGGGCGCCGACCGTGGCGGGCGGCCAGGGCGGCCCGGCCGCTGGGTGGAACAGGACCAGGCGGCCGCCGGGACCGACCACCCGGGCCAGCTCGGCCAGGCCATGGGCGGGGTCGGGAAGGTGGGGCAGGAGGCCGGCGGCGAAGGCGCCGTCGACCGTGGCGGTGGCGAGCGGCAGGCGGCGGGCGTCGGCGAGGGCGAGCAGGGCGTGGGCGTGGCGGCCGTGGCCGCGGCCGGCGTCCAGGGCGATCTGCCCGGCATGCAGGCCGACCTCGGCCACCGCGGCCGCATAGGCCGGGTCGTCGTCGGGGAAGCGCGCCTCCCAGGTCGCCGCCCGCGGGGCGAAGAAGGCCCGGGTCTCGGCCAGGAACACCTCGGGGCCGAGGCGGCCGGCCAGCGCCGGGCTCATGCGGCGGATCACCGGCCAGCCGGGGTCGTGCAGGTCGACCACGACGTCGGCGGCGTCCTCGGGGTCGACCTGGGTGAGGTAGTGGGCCGCGGCCGGGGCCCGGTCGGGGTCGTCGTCCGGGCCGGGGGGCCCCGGAGGGTCCGAGCGCAGGAACACGACCAGGTCCCAGGCGCCCAGGAACTCCGGGTGCTGGAGGAAGCAGCCGTCCACCAGCACCAGGTCGTCGCCGGGCCCGGCGCGGTGCGCGGGTCGTTCCATCCCTGGGCCGGCCGGGTGCAGGAGGCTGAGCGCATCCAGGGTCACCGGGCGGCAGCGGCGGCCACGGCCCACCAGCGCCAGGCGCAGGTCGCCGGCCAGGGCCCGGGTCGCGGGGTCGGCCAGGCCGTCGACGGCCACATGGACCGGCGGGGCATGGTCCACGGTGGCCACGGCATCGGCGAGCGCCTCCACGACCTGGGCGCGCCGGGTCGCCTGGTCGGCCTGGACCGGAGGGTGCATACGGACCGTCCCCCCGCGGTGTGGCGTGGATCGCAGTTACGGCTGGAAGGTCGAGTATAGCGTGCGGAAGCCGGATGACATGCTAGGATTCCTAGCAAATGCCAATCTACCGAATCGGCCAGGCCGCCGAGCTGCTCGGGGTCAGCGTGGACACGGTGCGCCGCTGGGCGGATGCCGGCCGCCTGGGGGCCAGGCGGACCGAGGGCGGCCAGCGGGTGGTCGACGGCGCCGCCCTGGCCGAGTTCATGAGCGGCCACTGGCACCTGCCCGAGCACGACGAGGTGATCGCCCGGTCGGCCCGCAACCGCTTCCAGGGGATCGTCACCCGGGTCGTCAAGGACGAGATCGTGGCCAAGGTGGAGCTCCAGGCGGGCCCGTACCGGGTGGTGTCGCTGATGACCCGGGAGGCGGCCGACGAGCTCCGGCTCGCCCCCGGGGTCCTGGCGGTCGCGGCCGTCAAGGCGACCAACGTGGTCGTCGAGCTGCCCTCGCCGGCCCGTGCCTGACCCCATTCCAGATAGAGGAGGCACCATGCTTCGGTCCCGGATCCGCCTGGCCGCCGTGCTCGCGGTGGCGGCACTCGCGCTGGCCGCCTGCGGCGGCGACGACTCGGGTGGGGGCTCGGGCGGCCAGTCGCCGACCGAGATCAAGGTGTTCGCGGCCGCGTCGCTGACCGCGGCCTTCACCGAGCTGGGCCAGCAGTACGGCTCGGCCAACGGTGGCACCAAGGTGACCCTCAACTTCGCCGGCAGCCAGGCCCTGGCCACCCAGATCCAGCAGGGCGCCCCGGCCGACGTGTTCGCCTCGGCCGACATCCCGAACATGGACAAGGTCAAGGACCTGGTCGGCACCCCGCAGAACTTCGCCAGCAACCTGCTCCAGGTCGTGGTCGAGAAGGGCAACCCCAAGGGCGTCAAGAGCCTGGGAGACCTGGCCAACCCCGACCTGAAGGTGGTCCTGGCCGCCCCCGACGTGCCGGCCGGCAAGTACGCCCAGCAGGCGCTCGAGAAGGCCGGGGTCACCGTCAAGCCGGTGTCGGAGGAGGACAACGTCAAGGCGGTGGTGACCAAGGTGTCCCTGGGCGAGGCCGACGCCGGGATCGTCTATGTCACCGACGTGACCGCCGGTGGGGACAAGGTCGAGGGGGTCGACATCCCCGAGGAGCTGAACGTGGTCGCGACCTACCCGATCGCGACGGTGAAGGCGAGCAAGGCCCAGGACCAGGCGCAGGCGTTCATGGACCTGGTGCTGTCCGCCCAGGGCCAGCAGGTGCTCGAGCAGTACGGGTTCCTGCCGCCGCCGACCACATGACCGCCGTCGCCGCCCGGCGCTCGCGGCGCCGGGCGGCCAGGCCTCGGGCCGGGGTGCCGTTGCTGTTGCTCGTCCCGGCTGGGCTGGCGGTAGGGTTCCTGGCGGTTCCGCTGCTGGGGCTGCTGGAGGAAACCTCGTGGCGGGACCTGCCTGACGAGCTGGCCACCCCGTTAGTGCTGCAGGCATTACGGCTGTCGCTGGTCTGCTCGGTGGGCGCGGTCGCGGTGTCGGTCCTGCTGGGCGTGCCGCTGGCCTTTCTGCTGGCCAGGGTCGCCTTCCCCGGCCGCAACCTGGTCCGGGCCCTGACCACCCTCCCGATGGTGTTCCCCCCGGTGGTCGGCGGGGTGGCCCTGCTGCTGGCCTTCGGCCGCCGCGGGCTGGTCGGCCAGTGGCTGGACCGGGCCTTCGGGATCACCCTGCCGTTCACCACCGCCGGGGCCATCCTGGCCGAGGCCTTCGTGGCCATGCCGTTCCTGGTCATCACCGTCGAGGCCGGGCTGCGGGCCATGGACCGGCGCTATGAGGACGCCGCCGCCACCCTGGGCGCCGGCCGCTGGACGACCTTCCGGCGGGTCACCCTGCCCCTCATCGCCCCCTCGCTGGGCGCCGGGGTCGCATTGTGCTGGGCCCGGGCGCTGGGGGAGTTCGGGGCCACCATCACCTTTGCCGGCAACCTGCCCGGGGTCACCCAGACCATGCCCCTGGCCGTCTACATCGCCCTGGAGACCGACCTGGAGGCGGCCATCGCCCTCAGCCTGGTCCTGCTGGCGGTGTCCCTGGCGGTCCTGATCGCCCTGCGCGACCGCTGGTTCCCCAGCCCGAGCGCATGAGCCACCGGGGCTCACAGCGACCTCGAGGGGTGTGCCGGTGAGCCTGGAGGCCCACCTGGCCCTCACCCTGGGGCAACTCCGGCTCGAGGCCGAGGTGGCGGTGGCCACCGGAGAGCTGGTGGTGCTGCTCGGCCCCAACGGCGCCGGCAAGACCACCCTGCTGCGCGCCCTGGCCGGACTGCTCGCCCTGTACCACGGCCGGGTGGTGCTCGACGGGCAGGTGCTGGAGGATACCGCGGACGGCACCTGGGTGCCGACCGAGCAGCGGCCGGTCGGGTTCGTGTTCCAGGACTACCTGCTGTTCCCGCACCTCTCGGCCCTGGAGAACGTCGCCTTCGGGCTGCGCTCCCGCGGCATACCCAAGGCCGAGGCCCGCCGCCGGGCCGCCGCCTGGCTGGACCGGGTCGGCCTGGCCGCCCACGCCGGGTCGCGGCCGAAGGCCCTGTCCGGCGGCCAGGCCCAGCGGGTCGCCCTGGCCAGGGCCATGGTCGGCGAGCCGCGGCTGCTGCTGCTGGACGAGCCGCTGGCCGCCCTGGACGCCGCCACCCGCACCGAGGTCCGCCGCGACCTGCGCCGCCACCTGGCCTCCTTCGACGGCACCCGGCTGCTGGTCACCCACGACCCCCTGGAGGCCCTGGCCCTGGCCGACCGGCTGGTCGTCCTGGAAGACGGCCGCATCACCCAGACCGGCAACCCGGCCGAGGTCAGCGGGCAGCCACGCTCCTGCTACGTCGCCGAGCTGGTCGGGGTCAACCTGTTCCAGGGCCACGCCGACGGCCATACCGTCAAGCTGCCCGGCGGCGTCCTGGTCGTCGCCGACGACCACCACGGCGAGGTGTTCGCCGCCGTCCACCCCCACGCCGTCGCCCTGCACCGCCACCCTCCCGAGGGCACCCCCAGGAACGTCTGGCCCGGGACGGCCGACACCCTGGAGGTCATCGGCGACCGTGTCCGGGTGCGCATGTCGGGTACCGTGCCGCTCGTGGCCGAGGTCACCCCCGCCGCCGCCAGCGAGCTCCGCCTGGCCGACGGCGGCCCGGTCTGGGCCACCGTCAAGGCCACCGAGGTCGTTGTCTACCCCGCCTGATCGCGAACAGGAGGCCGGCCATGCCAGCGGCGACCAGCCCGCCACCCGAACCTGCGCGCGGCCCACTCGACCCGGTCGAGCTGCGGCCGATCGGCCACGTCCGGACCCCCTACCGGTCCATGGCCGACACCCCGATCCAGACCGCCCGCAACCCCACCGAGCCGGGCCGCCTGGTCGTCCTCGACCAGTACGCGGCCGGCCTTGACGGGCTGGAGGGCTTCGACTACGCCCACCTCATCTGCTTCCTCGACCAGGCCTGGCAGGCCGATGGCATGGGGACCAGGCCGTTCACCGGCGACCGCCTCCGGCCGGTCCCGTTCCTGCTCCAGGACACCGGGGAGCGCGTGGGTGTCTTCGCCACCCGTTCCCCGGTGCGTCCCAACTACCTCGCCCTCAGCCTGGTCCGCGTGGTCGCCGTCCACGGCACCACCGTCGACTTCACCGGCGTCGACCTGCTCGACGGCACCCCGGTGCTGGACCTCAAGCCCTTCGAGCCCCACCTCGACGTCCCCGGCTACGCCCCCGGCAGCGGCTGGCTCGACCACGTCCGTGGCGGCTGGTACCAGCGGACCAACGCCGCCGCCAACCCCCTGCTCCGCCCCGGCCGCCGCGGCCTCCGGGGTGCCGGCCTCGACCCGCCGCCGCCGTCCGGCCCGCCCGGCGAGGGCGGGTAGACTCGCCCACCGTGCCCGTGATCGACCCAGGAGGTCAGCATGCAGCTCAGCGCCCGCAACCAGCTCAGCGGCACCGTCCGCAGCGTCGAGCTCGGCGCGGTCATGGCCGAGGTCACCGTCGACGTCGCCGGCCAGCAGATCGTGTCGGCCATCACCCGCGCCTCGGCCGAGCGTCTCGGCCTGGCCGAGGGCCAGCCCGTCACCGTGTTCATCAAGGCCACCGAGGTCATCCTGGGCGTCGAGGAGCGCTGACCGACGCCATGGCCAAATCGGGGCGCCCCACCACCCCCCAGGCTCGTCGAGGCCCCCGACCCGACCCACCTGGCGACCCACCTCAGGTACCGTGGGCTGTGCTGAGGCACGGCGCGGCAGGACATTGACATTCCGTTAGGGCGCGGGTGTAGGGTTACCTGGCTGAACATATGTTCGAGTGAGACCCGGTGGGACCCGGTGGGGAGGGTGAGCCGGTGAGATGAGAAGGGCACTGCTCTGCGCGCTGGTGGCGCTCGCCATGCTGCTCGCGGTCGCGTCGCCGGCCCAGGCCGAGGCCAGGGCGGCCGCCTCCGGCGCCTGGTCCGACCCCGGCACCTGGGGTGGCGGCGTCCCCGGCCCGGGCGACGCGGTCACCATCCCCGACGGGCGGACGGTCACCGTCGACACCGCCGCCCGCGCCCGCAGCGTTGACGTGGCCGAGGGCGCGACGCTGGCCTTCGCCGAGGACAGGTCGGCCACCCTGGAACTGGGCGGCAACCTGATGGTCGAGGGCACCCTCCGGATGGTGGCCCCCAACCCCAAGGTCCAGCAGGTGGTCCGCTTCGTCGGGATCGACGAGGGGGCCGTGCGGGGTGGCGGCCATGAGGTGCTCGACTCCGACGTCGGCCTCTGGGCCCACCACCACGGCCAACTCGACATCCAGGGAGCGGCCAAGACGGCCTGGACCCGCACCCGCGGCGCCAAGGCGGGCGACCGCCGGCTCACCCTGGAGGCGCCCCCGGTCGGCTGGCAGGCCGGCGACGACCTGGTGGTCGTGCCCTCCCTGCCCCCGACCAGCGAGCACTTCGCCGACGCCTTCGACCAGGCCGAGCTGCGATCGGTGTCGGGCGCCACCGTCACCCTCGACCGGGCGCTCGAGTACGACCACCCCAGCGCCGGCGACATCAACCCCGAGGTGCTCAACCTGACCCGCAACGTGCGCATCGGCGGCACCCCCGACGGCCACGCCCACCTCATGAGCATGGCCGAGCACAAGCAGACCATCGACTACGCCGAGCTCCGCTACGTCGGCGTGCCCGGCAAGCTGGGACGCTACGGCGTCCACTTCCACGAGGTGGGCGACGGCAGCCGGGGCTCCCAGGTGGTCGGCACGGTCGTCCGCGACGCCGGCAACCACGCCTTCGTCGCCCACGCCAGCCACGGCGTCCAGTTCCGCCAGACCATCAGCTACAACACCGTAGGCGACGCCTACTGGTGGGACCCGGGCCCGGACTCGAACGATGTCCGTTATGACTGGGCGGTGGCCGCCAGGGTGACGACGCCCGAGGACGCCGATGCGGCGACGCGGTTCCGGCTGACAGGCTTCCGGCTGATGCAGGGACGCGGCGACGCGGTCCGGAACTCCGTCGCGGTGGGGGTGCAGGGCGAGCTCTCCTCGGCGGGCTTCCACTGGCCTGAGGAGGTCAACAGCCGCGGGGACTGGACGTTCGAGGGGAACGTCAGTCACAACAACCTGCTCAACGGTGCGTTCGTGTGGCAGAACGACTCGCTGCACCACGACATCGTGAACTCGGTCTTCTATCGGAACGGCGAGTACGGCTTCGACCACGGCGCCTACCTCAACCTCTACCACTTCAGCGGCGTCACCCTCTACGGCAACGGCCAGGCCGGCCTCAACCTGCGCGCCGGCTCACGCGACGGCTCGCCCGCCGACCGCGGGCTCCGCTTCGACGACCTGCTCGTCGACGGCGCCGGCATCGCTGAGCACGGCATCGTGGCCGACGACCACACGCTGCCGCCGGAGAGCGGCGCGACCACCTTCAGCCGCACCGAGCTTCGTGGCTCGACCGGCGCCGAGGTCAGCATGAGCCCGACCGAGGTGCCGTACGCGATCGACTTCGCCAACTCCAACGTCGGCTCCTACGACGTGTCGGGCGGCGGCAACCGCCTCGAGGTCAACGGCGACCAGCGCTCTGGGTCCGGCCGGGTCGCCGCCGCGGTCAAGCTGGACCAGCCCGGCGCCCCGCCGCTGGCCCCCGTCCCCGTCCCCGGCGGCCAGGCCGCCCAGACCGGCCACGACCACCACGGGGCGGCCGCCGGGCCGGCCAGCGCCCCAGCACCACGACCCCCCACCAGCACGGCGTCCCCGCCGCGGTGACGTCCCACCTCGAGCCGGAGGATCACCATCACGGCGAGGGCCTGTTCGGCCTCACCATCCCGCTGCTGGACGAGCCGCTCGACGCCAGGCACGCCATCGGGTTCGCGGTACTGGCGGTGCTGATCCCGCTGCTGTGCTACACCAGTGTCCGCATCGACCGGCGCTACCAGCACCGCATGCAGCGGCTGCGTGAGGACCGGGCCAACCGCCAGGCCCAGCCCCCGCCCCCACCGCCGGGCCCCGCCTACACCTACGGGAGCGGCGCCGACGAGTGGTGGGATCAGTCGGCGTCGCGCTCGAGGTCGGACACGCCCTCCTGGCCGTAGTAGCGCAGCGACGAGTAGCTGTAGTCGGCCAGCAGCACGACCAGATGGTCGGCCCGGTCCTTGGTGGGGGCGACCAGCCACAGGGCGGCGCCGCCGGTGCGGGCGTTGTCCAGGAACCGCCGCCTGGCCTCCGGGTCGGCGACCAGGGCGGCCACGGCCCTGGCCAGGATGGAGCGTTCCTCCTGCAACCGGGCCAGGTTGCGCAGGATCTCCTCGGCCTGGTACAGGCGGAGCTCCTCCGGGGCCACCTTGTGCTCGATCAGGCCCCGGTGGGCCCGCTGGGCCTCGGCAGGGTCCCGGAACAGGACCACCAGGTAGCCGGTGGCCGTGAGGTACCAGGGACGCAGGGTGCCCTCGGCGGGCTGCTCCAACGGCCAGTCGTGCGGCTCGGTCACCACGATCACCTCAGCGCGACGGGTCAGCGACGCCGGCGCTCGCTGAGCACCAGCAGCGCCCCGCCGAACACGCCGACGTTCTCGAAGAAGTGGACACGCTCTCGACGGCCTCCTCCCGTCGACGCCTACGATGAGCGGCAAGCCTACGGCGCGCCACCCCGAGGCGCATCCAGATCGGGCTGCGTCCCCGAACTCGGGCTTCCTCCAACTGGCAGGAGTACGGTGTGGCCGAGGTTGCGCGAGCACCGGGAGGTCGGAGTGGAGCTCCACCATTCCATGCGTGACGGGTGCATCGTGGTCACCCTCGACGGCCAGATCAACCTGTTCACCGCGCCACGGATCCAGCGGGCGCTGCTGAAGGACCTGGCCGAGCGCCCCTTCGGGATCGTCTGCGACCTGCACGGCGTGGACCTCCTCGACCCGGTGTGCGCGACGGTGTTCTCGACCGTGGCCCACCATCCCGCGAGCGACTGGCCGGCGACCAGCTTCCTGCTCTGCGGCGCCCGGCCGGCCGTGGCCGAGGTGCTGGAGCGGCTGGCCGTGCCGCACTTCCTGCCGTTGTGCGACACGCTCGAGGCGGCGCTCGACCGGGTGGCCGCCCGGCCGCCCTACCTGCGGGACGAGCTTCCTCTGGCCCCGACGGCGACCGCGCCGGCGGCGGCCCGTCTGTACGTGCGCGACGTGCTCCAGTACTGGCAGCTCGCCCTGCCCGACCCGGACGTCATCGACCGGGCCGAGCTGCTCGCCGACGAGCTGGTCACCAACGCCGTCGTGCACGCCCGGACCCCCCTGCGGCTGCGGCTGGAGCTGTATGGCGACGTCCTCCACATCGCGGTGCACGACGCCAGCCCGCGGCTGCTGCGCCTGGTCCCGGACGACTCCCCGGACGACCCCGACGACGAGGGCGGCCTGCGGCTGGTCGAGCGGCTGGCCACCTCCTGCGGCGTCTACCGGCGGCCGGACGGCGGCAAGGTCGTCTGGTGCACCCTGCGGCTGTGGGGGCGCCCGGGGCGGGCGGCCCCCTCCGACGCGTAGCCTCGTCAGGCGGTCGGCCGCTCAGGCGTCGGCCAGCAGGCGGGCCCGCTGCTCCTCCACGTCGAAGTCGCCCCCGGGCCAGGTCAGCTTCATGTCCTCGAGCTGCTCGACCAGCAGGCCGGCGATCGCCCAGTTGCGATACCACTTGCGGTCGGCCGGCACCCGGTACCAGGGCGCCAGGTCGCCGTTGCAGCGCTCCAGGGCGGCCGCGTACGCCTCCTGGTAGTCGGTCCAGTAGGCCCGCTCGTCGACGTCACGGGGGTTGAACTTCCAGTGCTTGGTCGGGTCGTCGAGCCGGGCCAGCAGCCGCTGGCGCTGCTCCTCCTTGGAGATGTGCAGGAACACCTTGACCACGCGGATGTCGCGCTCGACCAACTGGGCCTCGAAGCGGTTGATGCTGGCGTAGCGTCGGCTCCAGGTCGACTTCGGGACCAGGTCGTGGACGCGCACAACCAGCACGTCCTCGTAGTGGGAGCGGTCGAACACCCCCAGCCTGCCCGGCCCGGGCAGCCGCCGGCGGATCCGCCACAGGAAGTCGTGGGCCAGCTCCTCCCTGGTCGGGTCCTTGAACGAGGCGATCTCGCAGCCCTGGGGGTCGACCTGGCCGATGACGTGGCGGACCACCCCGCCCTTGCCCGAGGTGTCCATGCCCTGGAGGATCAGCAGCAGGCTGCGCGTCCCGCCGCTGACCCCCTCGGCGTGCAGCCGCTCCTGGAGGTCGGACAGGCGCGGGCCGAGGGCGGCCAGCGCTGACTTGCCGGCCGCCTTGCCGCCGTCGAAGCCGGGGGTGGCGCGGGTGTCGAGCGCGCTCAGGTCGACCGGACCGGCCGGAACCCGCAGCAGGTCCGAGACCCGGGCGGCCGGCTTGGAGTTCTTGGCCATGCGATGCCTTTCGAGCGGGGGCCGAAGGCCGGCATCGTCGCACCTCGGCCTGGCGGGCGCACGCGAGCCGGCGGGCCGGGGGCGATGCTGGGAGACTTGGCCCATGGCCCGCCTGTCCGTGGCCGTGTGGCCGACGCCCGAGGTGGTCGCCCTGCTGTCGGCCCTCGAGCGGCCGGCGCTGCCGGGCGTCCGCTGGTCGGCGCCCGAGCAGTGGCTGGTCAAGCTGCGCCCCCTCGGGCCGGTGGCCGACCGGGTCGTCCCACCGCTCGGCGAGGCGCTGGCGGCCGAGCTGGACGGCGCCCCGGCGGTGGCCTGCCGGCTCGGGCCGGAGACCCGCCGGCTCGGCGGGCAGTGGCTGGGCGCGCCCGTCCACGGGCTCGACGACCTGGCCGCGGTGGTGTTCGAGGCCACCGAGGAGCTGGTGCCGGTCACCCATCCCCAGCCGTTCCAGGCCGACGTGGTCCTGGCCAGGGGCCGGGTCCCGAGGGAGCTGGCCGGCCGGCCCGTGACCGGGTCGTGGACGGCCCGGTCGGTGTCCCTGGTGGCCGACCGCTCCTCGCCCCGAGGGGTGCGGTTCGAGGACCTGGTCAGCTTCCCGCTCGAAGGCTGAGTGTCAGCAACCTGATTGTCTGGGCGGTCGGGGCCGGGCATCATCGTGGCCTCGCACGACCGCCGGAGGATGCCATGAGGAAGCGGCAGGACTCTTCCAGCCTGGATGATGACGGCCCCAGGCTGATCTCCCTGCCGGACAAGCACGACGCCGACCGGCTGTTGCAGCAGGCGTACGCGGCCGGCGAGATGGACGAGGAGGAGCTCAAGCGCCGCCGCGGTCGGGTCTACGCGGCCGTGACCCCGCGCGAGCTCTGGAAGGCGACCGGCCACCGGGCCGGGTCGCGTGAGCGGGCCGACAAGGCCGAGATCTGGAAGTCGCTGCGCCTCCAGCTGGCCATCGTGGTCTTCGCCGTCATCATCATGCTGTTCGTGCTGCTCGGGACCATCCTCAACAACCAGGGCGGCACCAAGAACACGCGCGTCTTCCCCTGGGAGTGGGGCCGCGAGGACCAACAGCAGGAGCAGCCGGCCCGACCTTGACTTTCATAGTGACGCTATTAAAGTAGCGTCACTATGACGAAGCGGCGGCTCACACGGGCCGAGCGCAGCGCCCAGACCCGGGCCGAGCTGATGGCCTCGGCCCGGCAGCTGTTCCTGCGCCGCGGGTTCCACGCGTCCTCGCTGGAGCTGGTGGCCCAGGAGGCCGGCTTCACCATCGGCGCCGTCTACTCGCGCTTCGGCAGCAAGGCCGACCTGTTCCTGGCCCTCCTCGATGAGCACATCGACCAGATCGTCGCCGAGGTGGGTCAGGTGGCCGGCCTCGACCAGCCGTTGGAGGACCACGCCGAGCTGCTGGCCGGCCGGCGCATGGCCCTGCTGGAGCGGGAGCGGGACTGGTTCCCGCTGGTGCTCGAGTTCTGGTCGCACGCGGCGCGAGACGAGCGCCTGCGGCGCGAGTTCGGCGCCCGCCACGAGCGCCTGGTCGTGGCCTACGCCGACCTCATCGAGGCCGACTACGCCCGGCTCGGCCTGCCCCTCCCGCTGGCCCCGGAGGTCCTGGCCAGGGCGGTGGTGGCGATGGGCAACGGCGTGGCCCTGGAGCGGCTCACCGACCCCGCCCGGGTGCCGGAGGGCCTGCTGTCCACCATGGCCGTCTCCTTCCTGCGAGGCGTCGCCGCCGATGGCTCGGCGGCCGAACGGAGGTCCTGACATGGCAGCTACCGACCAGATCAAGCGGCTCGCCGACGTGGCCGCGGCGATGCGCCTGGGCCGCGAGCTCATCGGCCACGACCGCTGGACCGTCGAGCAGCTGGAGGCCTTCCAGCGCCGCCGGCTCGGCGAGCTGGTCCGGCACGCGACGGCGGACTCCCCGTTCTACCGGGAGCGCTACGCCGGCCTGGACCCCGGCGACCCGGTCGAGCTGCGGCGGCTGCCGGCGGTCGACAAGGCGACGGTGATGGAGCGCTTCGACGACCTGGTCTGTGACCGGCGGTTCACCATGGCCGCGGTCGAGGCCCACCTGGACGGCCTGACCCGCGACGAGCTGCTGGACGGCCGCTACCGGGCCATGGCCACCGGCGGCAGCACCGGCCGCAAGGGGGTGTTCGTGGCCGACCGGGCCGAGTGGCGCCAGTACCTGGCCGGCTTCTTCCGCTGGAACCACTACGTCGGGCTGGTCCCGCGGCTGCCGCGGCGGCGCCGGATCGCCTCCATCGCCGCCGCCCGGCCCCTCCACATGACCTTCCGGATGGCGGCCAGCATCGACGTCGGTCTCTACCGGGTCCTGCGGCTGGAGGCGGCCACCCCGCTCGCGGAGATGGTCGAGGCCCTGAACCGGTACCAGCCGGAGTTCCTCTACGCCTACGGGTCGGTGCTCGGGCTACTGGCGGCCGAGCAGCTCGACGGCCGGCTGCGGATCGGCCCCACGGCCATCGCCAGCTCGGGCGAGACCCACACCGACGAGCTGCGCGACGCCATCCGGGCCGCCTGGGGAACCAGCTCGTTCGAGCTGTACGCCATGACCGAGGCCGGCATCCTCGGCTCCCACTGCGACCGCCACAGCGGCATCCACCTGTTCGAGGACCAGGCGATCGTCGAGGTCGTCGACGAGCGGGGCCGTCCCGTCCCGGACGGCCAGGTCGGCCACAAGCTGCTGGTCACCAACCTGGTCCTCAGGACCCAGCCGCTGATCCGCTACGAGGTCTCGGACATGGTCGCCGTGGCCGGCGAGCGCTGCCCCTGCGGCCGCCCGTTCCGGCTGCTGGCCGCCATCGAGGGCCGCAACGACGACATCCTCTACCTGCCGGCGGCCGCCGGCGGCACGGCCGCGGTCCACCCGCTGGCCCTGCGCACCGCCCTGGCCGGCATCCCCGGGCTGGCCCAGTACAAGGTGGTCCACGACCGCGACGGCCTGCACGTCCGGGCCGCCCTGCGCCCCGACGCCGACCCCACCCAGACGGTCCGGCTGGTGACCGACCGCCTGGTCGAGAAGCTGGCCGCCCAGGGCGTGGCCCGCCCGGCGGTCCGGGTCGAGCCGCGCGACAACCTCCAGGACGAGCGCGACACCGCCGGCAAGTTCAAGCTGGTCGAGTCGCACCTGCCCCGCCCGGCCGCCCCGGTCACCCAGCGTCCCTAGAGGAGGGAGAGCTGATCGTCGGCGGCGGCCTGGGGGCGGCGGCGGGCAGGGGAGCGGGCGTGGTCGAGCAGCGCCGCCTCCAGGTCGGCCAGGAACGGTGACGGCTCGGCCTCGCGGACCGAGCCGCGCCAGGCCCGGCGGCGGGCGTGGCTGAGGAACAGGTGCGACCGGGCCCTGGTCATGCCCACGAAGAACAGCCGCCGCTCCTCGGCCGTCTCCTCGGGCGAGGGGCGGGCTCCGAAGCGCAGCGGCAGCAGCCCGTCCTCGCAGCCGACCAGGAACACCACCGGGAACTCCAGGCCCTTGGCGGCGTGCAGGGTGAGCAGCGACACCCGGTCCGCCCGCCGGTCCCAGGTGTCGACCTCGTCGCCCAGGGCCAGCTCGGCCAGGAACCGGTCCAGGTCGTCGCCGCAGCGCTCGGCCAGGGGGGCCAGCAGCTCCAGGGCCTCGGCCGTGCCCTCGGCGGGTTCGGGCCCGGCCGCGCCGGCCAGGCGCGCGGTCAGGGAGCGGTCGCCGGCCGGGACCGCCGGGGCCCGGAGGGTGCGGACCAGGGCGCGGACGGCCGGGCGGTCTCCCAGGCGGTCGTGCGAGCGCTTCTGGAACGGCATGCCCGCCCGGCCCAGGGCCTCGGCCAGCGGTCCCGCCTGGGCGTCGGTGCGATAGAGCACGGCCACGTCGGCGAACGACAGGCCGTGCTCGGCCGCGCCGTCGGCGCGGCCAGAGTCCAGCGACAGGAACGAGGCGCCGCCCAGCAGCCGGTCGATCGTCTGGACCACGAACTCGGCCTCGGCCAGGTCGCTGGCCGCGTGGTGGAGGGTGATCTGGGCCGGGGCCTCGAAGCCGGCCATGGCGGCCAGCTCCCGCCCCGCGACCAGGGTCGATGGGGCGATGGCCTGCAGCGCCCCGGCGACGATGGCCCGGCTGGAGCGGTAGTTGCGGGTCAGCCGGACGATGGTGGCGGCCGGGAAGTCCTCGGCGAAGCGCAGGAAGAAGCCGACATCCGCCCCCCGGAAGCCGTAGATCGCCTGGTCGGGGTCGCCGATCACGCACAGGTTGGCGTCGGGCGTGGTCAGCAGGCGCAGCAGCCGGTACTGGAGCTCGTCGACGTCCTGGTACTCGTCGACGGCCACGAACCCGAACCGCTCCCGGTACCGGGCGGCCAGGGCGGCGTCGCCGGCCAGCAGCATCACCGGCAGGACCAGGAGGTCGTCCAGGTCGACCAGGTCGAGCTTGCGCATGGCCGCCTCGTAGCGGGCCAGGGGCCCCGCGGCCTCGGACGGCTCGGCGTCCAGGTCGGGCCAGCGGGCGGCCCTGGCCCGCTTGCGCCGCACCAGCTCGGGCAGCAGCCGTCGCGCCTCCCGCTCCGGGCAGCCGAGCAGCTCGGAGAGCAGCTCCAGCCGTTCGGCCTCGTCGGCCACCCGGAACCCGGGCCCGAGCCCCGCCGCCTCCTGCTGCTCGCGCAGGATCCGCAGCCCCAGCCCATGGAAGGTCGTCACCACCATCCGCCGCGCCTCCCCCGGCACCAGGGCGCCCAGCCGCTCCCGCAGCTCGGCACACGCCCGCCGGGTGAACGTGATGGCCAGGCACCGCTCGGCCGCCAGCGCCCGCTCCGCCACCAGATACGCCAGCCGGTGGGTCAACGTCCGCGTCTTGCCCGTCCCCGGCCCGGCCACCACCAGCAACGGCCCCGCCTCGGCCCCGGCCGCCACCCGCTGCTCAGGGTCGAGCCCCCCGAGGATCCCGGGGTCGGGGTCGGTGGGATCGAGGTCGGCGCCTTGGTCTGCGGGGTCGAGGCCGGTGGTGGCCCGGACGAGGGAGGGGGTGGGGACAGCGGCGCCCACCGCTTCGAACGGTGAGCTACCCTCCCGTCCGGGGGCCCCGGGAACCGGGGGCGGGGGGGCGGCGCGTCCGGGGGTGGGGGTGGGCTCCAGGAGCGGGGGGTCGGGTTCGAACAGGGTGGCCGTGGCGGGGGAGGAGCGGAGCTCGTCGGGGGTGAAGGCCCGGATGACGCCGTACTCGCCGTCGTAGCCGGCGTCGCGGATGACGGCGCCGCGGCGGACGCGGGCGATGGCCTCGGCGAGGAGGGGTGGGCCGGCCCTGGCGATGTCGTCGGTGGGGACCCGCTCCAGGATGTCCAGCTCGGGGCCCAGGCGGTCGACCAGGCCGGCGACCACGGCGGTGACCGCCTTGCTCCTCGGCCCGACCCCGAGGACCTCGCCGGCCAGCTCGGGGAGCTGGATGACGTTGCGGAACCCGGCCGCCCCCGGCGGGCGGGCGCCCGGCGGGCGGTCGGCCAGCTCCTCGACCCGGTGCAGCACCCCGACGGTGGGCGGCTTGCCGCAGGCCGGGCACAGCCCGCCGTGGCGCCGGGTCTCGGTCGGCTCCATACGGACACCGCATCTGCGGTGGCCGTCCAGGTGGTACTTGCCCTCCTCGGGGAAGAACTCGACCGTCCCCTCGAACCCCTGGCCGGTCTCCAGGGCCCGCCGGATGGCCCAGTAGTCGAGGTCGGTGTCGAGCACCGTGGCCTCGCGGCCCAGCGCCGGCGGCGAGTGGGCGTCGGAGTTGCTGACCAGCCGGTAGCGGTCCAGCCCCGACACCCGCCAGCACATCTCCGGGTCGGCCGACAGCCCCGTCTCCAGGGCGAAGATGTGCCCGGCCAGGTCGGCGTAGCAGTCCTCGACCCGGTCGAAGCCCGACTTGGACCCCAGCGGCGAGAACCACGGCGTCCAGGCGTGCGCCGGCACCAGGTAGGCGCCCTCGCCGCTCTCCAGGGTGATCTCCAGCAGGTCGCGCGAGTCCAGCCCCAGGATCGGCCGCCCGTCCGAGGCCAGGTTCCCGATCCGGCGCAGCGCCGCCGTGCACCGCGCCGCCGACGCCAGATCGGGCATGTACAGCAGGTGGTGGACCTTGCGGGTCCGCTCGGCCCGCTTGTAGATGGTCGAGATCTCCACCGACAGCATGAACCGCACCGGCCCCCGGCAGCTCGCCGGCAGCCGCGCCTCCACCGCCCGCTCCAGGTCCTCCCGCAGCCGGAACAGCCCCGGCTCGGCCGGCACCAGGGTGGAGGACAGCTCCTCGAACCACCTCGGGTGGGTGAAGTCCCCGGTGCCGATCACGCTGATGCCCTTGCGCCGCCCCACCAGGGCCAGGTGCTCCAGGTCGCAGTCCCGACTGCAGGCTCTCGAGTACTTGGAGTGGATGTGGAGATCCGCGTAGAACGGCATGCCGCGAACCTACCATGGGGGCCCGTCGCTCCCGCGGCGTGGGTATGGGACTGGCATGGGTCGCCAGCAAGCCCGGCGGAAGGGAGAGACCACGGTGGATGACGGGCGGATCAGGGCGGCGCTGGCCGAGGCGACCGACACCGCCCAGGTCGTCATCGGCCCGGGGGCACTCGCCTCGGTCGCCGAGGTCGTCGGGCGGAGCGTCGCCGACCGGCCGGTGGTGGTGGTCGCCGACGCGACCACCTGGCGGGTCGCGGGCGAGCAGGTCGCGCGGCGGCTGGAGGCGGCCGGGCGGGCCACCGGGCCACCCTACCTGTTCCCGCCGGACAGCTTCGTCCTGGCCACCTATGAAAACGTCGAGCGGCTCGGCCAGGCCCTCACCGGCCACGACGCCGTCCCGCTGGCGGTCGGCTCCGGCAGCCTCAACGACATCGTCAAGCGGGCCGCCCACGAGGCCGGGCGACCGTACCTGGTCGTGGCCACGGCGGCCTCGATGGACGGCTACACCGCCTTCGGCGCGGCCATCACCAGAGACGGCTACAAGCAGACCATGACCTGCCCGGCGCCGGCGGCCGTCGTGGCCGACCTCGAGGTCCTGGCCGGCGCCCCGCCCGAGATGACCGCGTCCGGCTACGGCGACCTGCTGGGCAAGGTCACGGCCGGGGCCGACTGGCTGGTCGCCGACGCGCTCGGGGTCGAGCCGGTCGACTCCCGGGTCTGGGAGCTCGTCCAGGGCCCGCTGCGCGCGGCCGTCGGCCGCCCCGGCGACCTGGCCGGGGGAGACCGGCAGGCACTCGAGCGCCTGGTCGAGGGCCTGGTCATGTCCGGGCTGGCCATGCAGGCCCACGCCTCATCCCGGCCCGCCTCCGGTGCCGAGCACCAGTTCAGCCACCTGTGGGAGATGGAGGGCCTGGGCCACGACCGGCGGCCGCCGCTGTCGCACGGCTTCAAGGTCGGCGTGGGCACGATCGCCATCGCCGCCCTCTACGAACGGCTCCTGGAGCGTGAGCTGGCCGCCCTGGACGTCGAGGCGCTGCGACGCGCCTGGCCCGGTCCGGAGAAGGCCGAGGCGGCGGTCCGGGCCGCGCACACCACGCCGGGCCTGGACGAGGCCTTCGTCGCCGAGACCATGGCCAAGTACGTCGACGCCGACACGCTGGCGCGGCGGCTGGCCCGGCTCGCCGACCGCTGGGCGGGGCTGCGCGACCGGCTCCGGGCCCAGCTGCTCCCGGCCGAGCGGGTGCGGGAGTTGCTGGCCGCGGCCGGGTGCCCGACCCGGCCGTCGGAGCTCGGCCTGACCGCGTCGGCGTTCCGCGGCAGCTACCACCGCGCCCGGATGATCCGGCGGCGCTACACCGTCCTCGACCTGGCCGCCGAGACGGGCACCTTCGACGAGCTGGTCGACGAGCTGTTCGCCCCCGGCGGGTTCTGGGCCGACGAGAGCTAGGTTACTTCCATCGTCGGCTCGCTCCACATCATCAACGTCGTCCTCGACGAGGTCTTCAACCCCAAGCTGCGGGAGCTCTGAGCGCCCGGTGACGCTCAGGTCGACAACCTCAAGGTCTGGCACCGGACCTGCGCGGCGAGGTCCGGGCCCTGGACGGGGTCAGCTTCACCGTGGGCGACGGGAGCTGGTCGGCCTGGACCCCGAGGTGCTGGACCGCTACCCGATCGAGCTGTCGGGTGCCATGAAGCAGCGCATACGGCTGCTGGCCCTGCTGGACGGCGACAGCGTCGGCGACTTCGAGGACGCCACGCCCCGGCTGATCACCCGGGGCAGCACCGGCCGGCCGCCCGCCGGAGCGGCCGCGGACCGGGCCGGCGGTAGGCTGGCCGGCATGCGCTCCCGTCGCTCCCTTCGCGTCCGCCGTCTGGCCGCCGGGCTGGCCGCCGCCGCCCTGGCGGGGCTGGCCCTGCCGGCGTCGGCCCAGGAGGTCGAGGGGGCCGAGGTGGTGGCGCGGCTGGAAGACCCGCGGATCCAGGAGTCGAGCGGGCTGGCCCTGAGCCGCCGCCACCCCGAGGTGCTGTGGACCCACAACGACAGCGGCGACGGGCCCCGGCTGTACGCGGTCGGCGCCGACGGCCGGACCCTGGCGACCCTGACCTTGGCCGGGGTGCAGGCGCGCGACTGGGAGGCGATGGCCGCCGGCCGCGACGACCGGGGCCGGCCGGCCGCGTTCGCGGGCGACATCGGCGACAACAACGGCGTCTGGCCCGAGGTGGCGGTGTACCGGGTCGCCGAGCCGACCCGGCTGCGCGACGCCACCGTCCCGGCGGTGCGCTACCGGCTGCGCTATGCCGACGGGCCCCGCAACGCCGAGGCCCTGCTGGTCGACCCGCGCACCAACCGCCTGTACGTGGCCACCAAGGATCCCGACGGCGGCGGCCTGTACCGGGCCCCGGCCCGGCTGCGCACCGACCAGGTCAACCTGCTGCGCCGGGTGGCCCGGGTGCCGCCGGTGATCACCGACGGGGCGTTCCTCCCGGACGGCCGCGGCTTCGTGCTCCGCGACTACCAGGAGGCCTACGTCTACGCCGCCCCCGGCCGGCGGGTCGGTGAGCTCGACCTGCCCCTCCAGTACCAGGGCGAGTCGCTGACCGTGTCGGCCGACGGCCGCTCGGTCCTGGTCGGCTCCGAAGGCGACAACAGCGAGGTCTGGCGGGTGCCGATCCCGGCCTCGGTCCTGGCCCGGGTCACCCCGACCACCAGCCCCCCGTCGGCGTCGGCGTCGGCGTCGGCCCCCGCCGCCCACCCGGTCGCGGGCGCCGGGTCGGGTCGGGGGAGCCCGGCCCTCCTGGCCGTGACCGCCGCCGCCCTGGCCCTGCTGGCCGCGGCGGCGCTGGTTCGCCGCCGCCGTCCCTAGCGGGCGTGGCCGACTACACGACGATGCCCGGGTACAGGGGGAACCGGTCCAGGAGGTCGGCGGCTCGCGAGCGGGCCTGGTCGCGGACGGGGGCGTCGAGGCTGTACTTGGCCTTGGAGTCGGGGACGGGCTGGGTGGCCTCCAGGACGGCGTGGACGATGGCGGCGATCTCGCGCATCTCGTCGGCGCCCATGCCGAGGGTGGTGACGGCCGGGGTGCCGAGGCGCAGGCCGCTCGTGTACCAGCTGCCGTTGGGGTCGAAGGGGATCACGTTGCGGTTGAGGGTGATGCCGGCCTCGCGCAGGGCGGTCTCGGCCTGGCGGCCGGTGAGGCCGTAGGGGCGGGCGTCGACCAGCAGCAGGTGGTTGTCGGTGCCGCCGGTGACCACGGTCGCCCCCTGCTGCTGGAGGGCGTCGGCCAGGGTGGCGGCGTTGTCGACGATCCGCTGGGCGTAGTCGGCGAACTCCGGCCGGGAGGCCTCGGTCAGGGCGACCGCCTTGGCGGCCATGACGTGGCCCAGCGGCCCGCCGAGGACGAGCGGGCAGCCCCGGTCCACGGTGGCCGCGAACTCCTGGTCGCACAGCACCATCCCGCCCCGCGGCCCGCGCAGCGTCTTGTGGGTGGTGGTGGTGACCACCTGGGCATGGGCCACCGGGTCGAAGTCGCCGCTGAACACCTTGCCGGCGACCAGGCCCGCGAAGTGGGCCATGTCGACCATGAGCACGGCCCCGACCTCGTCGGCGATCTCGCGGAAGATGCGGAAGTTGATCCGGCGCGGGTAGGAGCTGTAGCCGGCCAGCAGCACCAGCGGCCGGAAGCTCTCGGCCTGCTTGCGGACCTGGTCGTAGTCGAGCAGCCCGGTGGTCGGGTCGACGCTGTAGCGGGCGATCTCGAACAGCTTGCCGGACACGTTGGGCCGGAAGCCGTGGGTGAGGTGGCCGCCGGCGTCCAGGGCCATGCCGAGCATCCGCTGGCTGCCCAGGTCGCGCCGGAGCGACTCCCAGTCGGCGTCCGACAGGGCGTTGAGGTCCTTGGCCCCCGCCCGCTCCAGCGCCGGAGCCTCGACCCGCTTGGTCAGGATCGACCAGAACGCCACCAGGTTGGCGTCGATGCCGCTGTGGGGCTGGACGTAGGCGTGGTCGCTGCCGAACAGGCCCTTGGCCAGCTCCACGGCCCGGCTCTCGATGGCGTCGACGTTGTCGCAGCCGGCGTAGAAGCGGTGCCCGGGCGAGCCCTCGGCGTACTTGTCCGACAGCCAGTTGCCCATGGCCAGCAGGGTGGCCGGCGAGGCGAAGTTCTCGGAGGCGATCAGCTTGAGGTTGGCCCGCTGGTCGGCCAGCTCGGCCGCGATCGCTCCCGCGATCTCGGGCGCCACCTCGCCGACCACCTCCATGGCGGCGGCGAAGGCGAGCGCTTCGGCGCTGACCCCGCTGAGGTCGGCGTCGGGGCAGACGGTGCGGAGGTAGGAGGCAAGGGTGGAGTCGGCGTTCATGGGTCCTCTCCTGTCGGTGGCGGCCGCCAGGCGCATCCTAGTACCTCGGGGAAGGCCGTCGGGTTGATCTGCGGGTTTGTCCTATACTGCGCGTTACCAAGCGGAGGTCCGCCTCCTCCACCCCGCCGCATTGGGAGGAGGTGAAACGCATGACGCACCTCAAGTCCCGCCAGGCGCGCGTCGCCTGGGTGCTGGCCTCGTTGGCTGCGTTGGCCGCCGCCCTCGGCGCCGGCCATAGGTGGGGCTAGCCCCAACCTGCCGTAGGCGTGCGGACCTGATCCCCGGAGGCTCGACATTGCGACCGGGACGTGGTGTGCTATCGCCCCTCCTGCCGGTCTGAATGCTCCTGCGGGCTTGGGAGGACGATGGTCGCTCGCCACCGCTCGTCAGGACTGCACGCCTACGTGCTCACCGTCTCGGCGGTCGGCTTCGGCTCGCTCGCGTTGCTCGCCAGCCACGGTGGAGTGGCGACCCTGCAGCAACTGCCGCCGGTGTTCTGGGCGCTGCTGATCTGCCTGGTCGTCGTCGAGTCGTTCCCGCTGGTGCTTCCCCGGCCCGGGAACGAGCTGATCACGACCGGCGAGACCTTCGCCTTCGCCATCCTGCTCGGCTGGGGCTCGGCCGCGGCCGCGTTCGCCCTGACCGTGGCCATGCTGGTCAGCGACGGGCTCCGGCGAGCAGCCCCCGAGAAGGTGATCTTCAACATCGGCCAGTACGGCCTGCTGATGGCGGTCTCCGGTGAGGTCTATGAGGTCCTCGGGGGCGGACGCCCCTTCACGGTGCGGCAGCTGCCGGCGTTCGTGGTCGCCGCCGCCGTGTTCTTCCTCGGCAACCTCCTCCTGGTGGGCGGGGTCACCACCCTTGCCTACGGGCGCGACTTCATCGCCGACCTCAAGGACGCGCTCCGCGTCGAGGCGCGGCCGTATGCGATGGCGTTCGGCATGGCCCCGATCATGTACGTGGTGGCCGAGCAGGAGGTCAGCCTCCTGCCGCTGCTGCTCCTGCCGCTGTTCGCCGTCCGGGTGGCGCTCAGAACCGCGGTCGAGGCCGACCAGGACCGGGCGGCGGCCGAGAAGGCCGCCGACCAGGCCCAGCGGGTCGCCGACGAGCACGCCCGGCTGGCCGCGGTCGAGCACGCCCTGGTCGAGCGGCTCCAGGAGAACGACCGGCTCAAGGACGAGCTGCTGGCCGCCGTGTCCCACGAGCTGCGCACGCCCCTGGCCGGCATGCTCGGCGCCCTGGCCACCCTGAGCGCCCGCGAGGCCCAGCTCAGCAACCCCCAACGCCAGGAGCTGATCGGCATGGCCGTGCGCCAGGGGGACCGGCTCAAGCTCCAGATCGAGCAGCTGCTGCTGGCCGCCCGGGTGGAGCGCGGCGCCCCCGAGCAGGGGGAGCGGCCGGTGGTCGACGCCGCCGCCGTGACCCGCGACGCCGTGGGCGCGGCCAGGGCCGCCTACCCGCCGCGCCAGATCGTCCTGGAGGCCGGCGAGGTCCTGCCCGTCCGGGCCGTCCCCGAGGCCATCCACCAGGTGCTGGGCAACCTGCTCGACAACGCGGCCAAGCACGCCCCCGACCGTGCGCCGATCCGGGTCCAGGCCCGCCGCGTCGGCGCCCTGGCCGTCCTGGCCGTGGAGGACAGCGGGCCCGGGGTCCCGCCGGCCGAGCGCGAGCGCATCTTCGAGCGCTTCACCCAGCTCGACTCGGGGGCGACCCGGCTGGCCAGCGGGGTCGGTCTCGGCCTGTACATCGCCCGCCAGCTGGCCAACGCCCAGGGCGGAGAGCTGCTGCTCGCCGACCCCACCCCGCCCGGCCAGGGG
>Ga0075419_10000061_pt1 | contig 51643 bp, 46 predicted proteins | sample SoiMetdeltSBSDD3_FD_76900 | JGI IMG/M metagenome (GOLD analysis project Ga0075419, IMG submission 76900) | Bulk soil microbial communities from a Populus tree surrounding site in Tennessee, USA - Soil MetaG P. deltoides SBSDD3 | ecosystem: Environmental > Terrestrial > Soil > Tree plantation... | reverse complement strand
GGTGGCGCGCGCGGGCGGCGCGGGGGAGGAGGAGACGGCGCGGCGGCTCGGCGCGCAGGCAGTCTGGCTGTCGCTCGCGTTCGGCATCGCCGTCTCCGTCCTCGTGGCCGTGCTCGCGGAGCCCCTCGTCTCGCTGATGGGGGGAGAGGGGGAGGCGGCCGGCTACGCCGCCACCTACCTGCGCATCGCCGCGATCGGGCTGCCGGCGGCGTTCCTCGCCCTGGGCGGACAGGGGTACCTGCGGGGCATCTCCGATCTTCGGACACCGCTCGTGATCCTCGTCGCGGCCAACGCGGTGAACCTCGTCCTCGAGGTGCTGTTCGTGTACGGCTTCGGCTGGGGCATCGAGGGCTCCGCGTGGGGCACGGCGATCGCGCAGCTCGGCATGGGTGTCGCCTTCCTCGTCGTGATCCTGCGTGGGATGCACCTCGCGGACGCGCGGCCGCGTCTCGACCTCGCGCGGCGCGTGCTCTCGCTGGGCAAGTGGATCTTCGTGCGGACGACCGCGCTGATGAGCTCGTTCGTCCTCGCCGGCGCCGTGGCCACCCGCTTCGGTGAGGCGGCGATCGGCGCGCACCAGGTCGCCTTCCAGCTCTGGATCTTCCTCGCGCTCGTGCTCGACTCCGTCGCGATCGCAGGCCAGATCATCGTCGGGCGGGAGCTGGGTGCGGGGCGCAGGGAGGAGGCCTACGGCGCGAGCGAGCGCATGATCTGGCTCTCGGTCGGGCTCGGGGGCGCCTTCGCCCTCGTCGTGCTCGCGCTCGGGGGAGTCCTGCCGCGCGCGTTCACCGGCGACGCCTCGGTTCTCGACGAGGCTGCGCTCCTGTGGCCGTTCTTCGCGCTGATGCAGCCCCTGAACGGCGCGGTCTTCGCGCTGGACGGGATCCTCATCGGCGCCGGCGACGGCCCGTTCCTCGCCGGCTCGATGGTCGCCGCCTTCCTCGTGTGCGCGACGGTGCTGCTCGCCGCGCTCGCCGGCGACTGGGGGATCCGCGGCGTCTGGATCGCCCTCGTGCTCCTGATCCTCGTGCGCCTGACGCTGATGACCGCGCGCTTCCGCAGAGGCCGCTGGCTCGTCACCGGCTGGGCTTCGTAGGCTTCGGGCCGTGAACGTCCGCGGCGGCGAGCTCGAGCCCTGCTCCTTCGACCCGGTGACCGGCTACTTCCGGGACGGACACTGTCGCACGGAGGGCCGCGACCCCGGCTTCCACGCGGTCTGCGCGGTGATGACCGAGGAGTTCCTGGCCTTCTCGGTCTCCGTCGGGAACGACCTCGTGACGCCGCAGCCGCGGTGGCAGTTCCCGGGGCTCGTGCCGGGCGACCGCTGGTGCGTGGTGGCCGCGCGCTGGGCCGAGGCGCTCGCAGCGGGCGTCGCGCCGCCCGTCGTGCTCGAGGCGACGCATGCCTCTGCGCTCGAGTTCGTCTCGCTGGCCGACCTCGAGTCGCACGCGCTCCGCGAGTAGGCGCCTACGAGGCGGCGGCCGTGGCCGCCTCGCGGCGCTTGCGCCAGTAGCGCTCGAGCCCGCGGAAGTGGTGCCAGTACGGTGCGGCGCGGTCGTAGTCGTCGGCGAGCTCCGGATCGAGCTGCGCGACGTCGTAGCGGGCGGCGGCGACGAAGGTCGCCTCGTCCATGCCGTCCTCGACGCGCGCCCCCCACCGATGCAGCGTGTCGCGGAGGTGGGCGAGGTGTTGCTGGACGTCGTCGAAGGTGCCGAAGTGGATGAGTGCGAGCCTGCCCGGGGCCCGGCGCTCGATCTCCTCGAGCGAGCGCTCCCAGGCCTCGAGGTCGAGCTCGGGCGGAGGGCACGGCGGGACGACGAACGAGCCGCCTCCGATGCGGACGCCGGCTGCGTCGCCCGCGTACAGGGTCCCGTCGGGGTCGAGGTACGAGACGTGGTGCCACGCGTGCCCGGGCGTCGGGAAGCAGTCGAGGCCGACGACTCGCTCGGCGACGACGTGGACGTTCTCGGCCGGGATCGGCGCGAGCTCGCCCCAGAGGTCGTCGAATGCGGTCCCGTACAGGCGGCGCGCGCTGGCCTCCAGCTTCGTGGGGTCGATCAGGTGGGGCGCGCCGACCTCGGACACGTGCACCTGCAGCCACGGGTTCTGCCGGACGAGCACGCCCGCGCCGCCGGCATGGTCGAGGTGGATGTGCGAGAGCAGGAGATGACGCACGTCGCTCATGTCGACGCCGCGCTCCGCGAGACCCGCCTTCAGGTGCGGGATCGTCGACGTCGGCCCGCAGTCGAAGATGGCAGGCCCGTCCTCGGTCTCGAGGAGGTAGGAGGCGATGATCCCCGGCGCCTGGTGGTGCAGGTCGATCGGCTCGATGCTCACGTCAAGGCCCGGTCGAGGTCGGCCAGGAGGTCCTCGGCCGCCTCGATCCCCACCGAGAGCCGGATCAGCTCGCCCGGCACCGCGAACGACGCCTCGGCCGTCGACGCGTGCGTCATGCGGGTCGGGTGCTCGATCAGGCTCTCCACGCCCCCCAGGCTCTCCGCGAGCTTCCAGATCCTCGTCCGCGCCACGGCGGCGACCGCCTCCTCCTCGCTGCCGAGGAGGAACGAGACCATGCCGCCGAAGTTCCGCATCTGGTGGGCCGCGATCTCGTGGCCCGGGTGCGTCGGGAGCCCCGGGTAGAGGACGCGTACGACCCGAGGATGGCGTTCGAGGTGGGAAGCGACGACCGCGGCGTTCTCGCAGTGGCGGTCCATCCGGACGGCCAGCGTCTTCGCGCCGCGGAGGACGAGCCACGCGTCGAAGGGGCCGGGCACCGCACCGAGCGACTTCTGCAGGAACGCGAGCCGCTCGGAGAGACCGTCGTCGTTCGTCGCGACGAAGCCGCCGACGACGTCCGAGTGGCCGCCGAGGTACTTCGTCGTCGAGTGGAGCGCGAGGTCGGCGCCGAGCTCGAGCGGGCGCTGCAGGTAGGGCGTCGCAAAGGTGTTGTCGACGACGACGAGCGCGCCGACCGCGTGTGCGGCCCCGGCCGCCTTCGCGATGTCGACGACGTTCAGCAGCGGGTTCGTCGGCGACTCGAGCCAGACGAGACGCACGTCCTCGTCGAGGTGGGCAGCGAGATCGGTTCCGATCTCGGCCGCGGAGAGGAAGTCGAAGCGATAGCCCTTCGGCTCGTACACCTGCGAGAACATCCGGTAGATGCCGCCGTACACGTCGTTGACGGCGACGACCCGCTCACCGGGGGAGACGAGGTGCATCAGGGTCGTCACCGCGCCCAGGCCGGACGAGAACGCGTGCCCGTGCGCGGCGCCCTCGAGCGAGGCGAGGCACTCCTGCAGCGCCGTCCGCGTCGGGTTCGCGACGCGCGCGTAGTCGTAGCCCTTGTGGACGCCGACTGCCTCCTGCACGTAGGTCGAGGTCTGGTAGATCGGTGTCGTCACCGCACCCGTGGCCGGGTCCGGCTCCTGCCCCGCGTGGATCGCGCGCGTTTCGAACTGCACGCCTGCGATCCTAGTCGCGGCGCTCGATCCGCCCGGCGCCGAGCCACTCCGCGAGGCTCGCGAGCGCCTCGTCGGCGCGCGAGGCGTCCCCCCAGGCGCCGAGCACCTCGAGCGTCTTCGTCTTACGGTCGAACCGCGGCTCGATGCGCCCGACGATGCGGTCGCCGACGAGGATCGGGAGCACGTAGTAGCCGTACTCCCGCTTCGCCTTCGGCACGTACATCTCCAGGCGGTAGCGAAAGTCGAACAGGGCTTCCGCGCGGTCGCGGTCGTGGATCAACCGGTCGAACGGGGAGAGGAACGTGACCCGGTCCGGCACGGAAGCGTCCTCGACGTCGGGATGTGCCTCCCACCCGCGCCGCGTGAGCCGCACGCCGAGCGCGCGGAAGCGCTTCTCCGCGATCAGCCGGTCGGCGACGCGCACGGGCACCGCCTCGGTCTCGGGGTACCAGCGCTCGGCGAGGTCCCAGAGCCGCTGCTTGCCGCGCCGGCCCGCCACGGCGACCACCCCGTGGGCATGGAGGATCATGAGCATCAACGGCACCTGTCGGCTACCCCACCACGGGTGGTCGCGGAGCGACCTCGGCGCGGCCTCGTGCTGCAGCTCGCGCGAGAGCAGTGGCCCATTGCGCTCCAGCTCGCGTAGGAGATGCCGCTTGAAGGCCGCGTGCTCCTTCAGGAAGTCGCGGCCCCACTGCTCGTGCTTGTAGCGCGTGCTCCGCGCCCGACGCCGCATGCGCGCCTTCACGAGCGGGAGGTCCTCGAGGGGCCAGACGAAGGCGTTCCACTCGAAGAGCAGCTTCTCTTCCCAGAGCAGCCGGTCGAGGTCCACGGGGTCGTACGCCCCGAGGCGGCTCCAGGGCACGAGGTACTGCGGGGGTGCGACCGTCGAGATCGGGTCGATCTGCAGGAAGCCGAGGGCCCGGACGGTGTCGAGCAGGCTCGTCGCCGATCCGTCGAGGAGCTGCGCGCGAACGGCGATCCGGCGTGCCTCCTCGGCCGAGACGATCCTCATCCCTCGCCTTCCTCGTGTCCGAGGCGCCAGCGCAGGCCGGGCGCGCCGGCGCCCGCCTCCACCTCCACGTCGACCCGCGGGTGCCGCTCGAGCCAGTCGGCGTAGCGGGTCGCGATCGGCGCTGCGGTGACGCCGTGCGCGAGGACCGAGAGCCCGATGGTGACGAACGCCGTCGCCAGGAGGAGCTCGTCGCCCGGGAGCCCGCCCTCCTCGACGACGAGGAGCGCGAAGACGATGGACGCCGCCCCCCGCGGCCCGAACCAGCCGAGGAAGGCAGCCGTCGGCGGGCGGGCGCCGGTGCCGAGCAGCGAGATGGCGACCGGCAGCATGCGCACGACGGTGAGGCTGAGCAGCGCGTAGAGCCCGATCTCCCACGTCAGGTCGCCGAGCGCGGGCCCCAGCAGCACGGCTCCGAAGACGACGAAGGTGACCGCGGTGAGCACGGCTCCGGACTGCTCGAGCAGATACGAAACCTGGCCGCCGCGGCCACGCCTGAGCCCGCCGTACACGCCGCCCCCGACGAAGGCGGCGATGAAGCCCGAGCCTCCGATCGCCTCCGCGAGCCCGAACGCCAGCCCTGCCCCGGCGAGCGGGACGACCTGCAGCCACGACTCCTGGACGAGCCGGCGTCCCCCGGCGGCGACGACGACGGCGGCGGTCACGATCGCCGCCGCGACCCCGGCGGCGATCCCGTAGCCGATCTTCTCGAGGACGAGCTCGATCGCCCGGCCGTGCCCGATCGCCCCCTCCTCGGCCTGGGCGACGGCGAGCGCGATCAGGAAGAGCGGGACGCAGATGCCGTCGTTGAGGCCGGCCTCGACGTTCAGGCTCTGGCGGATCCGCACCGGCAGCCGCTCGAGCGTGACCACCGCCTGACCCAGCGCCGCGTCCGTCGGGGCGAGGACGATCGCGAGGACGAGCGCCTCCGGCCAGGCGAGGCCTTCCAGCAGCACCACGGCGAGCAGGAACCCCACGAGGATCGTCAGCGGCAGCCCGATCCCGAGCAGTCGTGAGGGTATGCCGAGCTCGCTCCGCAGCGCGCGCAGGTCGATTCGCGAGGCGTCGGAGAAGAGGACGACGGCGAGCGTCGCCTCCGCGAGAACCTTGACCGCCGACCCGTCCGCGTCCGGTTCGACGAGCCCGAGCGCCTCCACCCCGACGACGAGCCCGGCGGCGGTGAACACCATCGGCCCGGTGAGCCAGGTCCCCTCGAGCCGGCCGGACACGGCCGCGTAGCCGAGGAGTACGCCGGCCACCGCTGCGAGCTGCCAGTGCACGTGCGGCGGAGCTTCGCAGAGCCGGAGCTCAGCGACGCACGTGCTCGAGCCCGGCCACGCGCCGGAGCCGGTCGAGCGCCCGCTCGAACGCATCCTCGAGCGCGCCCGAGCGACGGACGCCCGGCTCCAGGTGGAACGCCTTCACGACCAGCGTGCCCTCCTTGCGCTCGGTCTTCAGGTCCGCCCGGCCGACGATCCGGTCGCGCCAGAGGAACGGGAGGACGTAGTAGCCGTACTGTCGCTCGTGCTCCGGCTTGAAGATCTCCTGGATGTGGTCGAAGCCGAAGACGCGCCGCACGAACCCGCGGTCCCAGAGCAGGTTGTCGAACGGCGACACGAGGACCGCGGCACCCGGCCGCGGCAGGTCGAGATGCGCACCGGCGGGAACCAGCATCGGGGGGCCGCCGTCCTCGACCGCGACCCGCTCGAGCACGCCGTCGGTGACGAGCCCGTCCGCGACGGGCACGATGCGGCGAGCGCCGCCGTACAGGTTCCAGTGGTTCGAGACACCCGCCTCCGTGAGCACCCCACGGGCGGTCACCGCCCGGCGGACGAGCTCCCGGAGCCGCGTCTCCGCGTCCGGCACCGGCGCGTCCAGGACCTCCCTGGGCAGGACGCGCTCGGGCAGGTCGTACAGGCGCTGGAAGCCGCTGACCCGGGCCGCGATGACGACCTCGCCTGCGTTCCAGAGCGCCTCGAGAACGACCTTCGCGGGCTTCCAGTTCCACATGCCGCCGCCGCCCGCGCCGTCGAAGTCCTTCGACGTCAGCGGGCCTCGCTCGCGGATGGCCATCCGCACCTGGTCGGCCAGCTCCGGCTCGCGGGCGAGGACGTCGCCTCGCCAGGGGTGGTCCTGGGTCATCCAGAACCGGTAGAGCGGCCAGTCCGCGACCGGGACGAGACACGCCTGGTGCGCCCAGTACTCGAAGATGCGGCCCTGGCCGAGGAGGCGCGAGATCGTCTCGCGCGGGTACTCGCCGACCCGGGAGCCGAGGACGATGCGGTGACTGCGCTCGACGGCGGTGATCGAGTCGAGCTGGACGCAGGAGAGCCGGCCGATCGTCTGCTCGACCTCGCCCGCGCGGCCGCGACGCGAGCGTGACGCGTAGCCCTGCGCGGCGATCGCGAGCCGGCGCGCGGCGGTGAGAGAGATCGTCCTCATCGAGGGCAACCTAGCGGCGCGCGCAGGCCGCTCCCGTCACGCCTTCGCTAGTCCGGGATCTCGCCGGCGAGGATCGTGCGGAGGCGCTCGGCGTCGATATTCCCGCCCGAGACGATGCACACGACCCGGCCTGCTCCGGCGCGGCCCTCGAGCGCCGCCGCGACGGGCAGCGCCGCCGCCCCCTCGGCGACGATGCGCGCCCGCTCGAGCAGGAGCCGCACGGTCGCCGCGGCCTCCGCGAGGGAGACGACGAAGGACGCGTCCACGAGGCCCTGCGCCCGCTCCCACATCTCCGGCAGCAGCGATCCCGACCCGGCGCCGTCGATGAACGACGGCGTGAACTCGACCGGCGTCGGGACACCCCCCGCTGCGATCGCGCCGGCGACCGGCGCGCCCGTCTCCGGTTCGCAGACGTAGACCTTCGTCGCGGGGGAGACGGCCCGGAGCGCGCTCGCGATCCCGGTCGTCAGGCCCCCTCCGCCCCAGGGGATGAGCACCGCGTCGATCTCCTCGAGCTCTTCGACGAGCTCGAGGCCGATCGTCCCGTTTCCGGCCATGACGAGCTCGTCTCTGACCGGGTGGACGAAATACCCCTCGACGTCCTCGGCCGCCTCGCGGGCGGAGCCCGCCTCGACCGCTGCCCACCAGCGCTCCCACGGCACGTGGACGATGCGTCCCCCGAGCCGTTCCACCGCGGCGAGCTTCCCCGTCGAGGCGTTGTCGGGGACGACGATCGTCGCCGGCACGCCCAGCTCCCTCGCCATCCAGGCGACGCCCTGCGCCATGTTCCCCGTGCTCGTCGTGACGAGGCCGGCCGCGAGCTCCGAGCGGGGGGCGTCGAGGATCGCGTTCGCCGCGCCGCGCAGCTTGAACGAGCCGATCGGCTGCAGGCTCTCGAGCTTGAGCCAGATCTCGGCCGGCGCGCCCTCCAGGTGGAGCGGGACGAGCGGCGTCCGGTCGACCGTGCTCGCGATGCGCGCCCGCGCCCGCGCGATCTCGTCGTGCGGGATCAGAACGCGACCTCGGTGCCGACTTCCCGCTCCCGCGCCCTGCGCACGACGAGCTCGGCAGACGCAAGGTCCTCGACCGCGATCCCGAGCGACTCGAACACGGTGAGCTCGTCCTCGTGCTCGCGCCCGGGGTGCATCCCGGCGAGCACCTCGCCGAGCTCGGCCTTGATGTGCTCCGGACCGACGGCGCCCTCGGCCGCGGCGAGGATGAAGTCGCCCGCCTCGTTGAGGCACGACTCGCGACGGTCGGTGAAGAGGGAGGAGTGCGCCACCGTCTCGGTGTCGAGCTCCCGCGTGGTCGGGAAGCAGGCCCCCACGGCGTTCACGTGCGCGCCGCTCGCGAGCCAGCGCTTCTCGACGATCGGCTCCGTGGCCGCCGTCGTCGTGCAGACCACCTCGGCCCCGAAGAGCGCGGCGTCGACCGAAGGCGCGACGATCGCGCCGACCTCGCCGGCGAGCTGCTCCGCCGCGTCCTCGTTCCGCGACCAGATCCTGATCTCCGGATCGCCGAGCACGGCGCGCATCGCCTGCACGTGCCCGCGCGCCTGTGCGCCGGAGCCGAGGATCGCGACCCGCTCGGCACCCGGCCGGGCGAGCGCCCGCGTCGCGACGGCGGAGACGGCCGCCGTCCGGATCTCGGTGATCGGCGACGCGTTCATCATCGCCACCAGCTCGCCGGTCTCGCCGTCGTGCAGAAGGACGCCGCCCATGTGCGTGTCCAGACCGCGCGCCGGGTTCGTGGGGACGACGACGATCTCCTTGAGCGCGTAGGCCGATGTGGGCTCGGACCGGTACGCCGGCATCAGCCCGAGCAGCGTGCCCGCCTCGGGCGGCCGCGCGATCGAGCGCAGCGGCTGGTACAGCTCGCCGCGCGCGAGCGAGGCGAGCACCTCCGTCATCGCCTCGATGCACGACTCCATGTCCAGCAGCTCCCGGACGTCGTGCTCCGACAGGACGATCACGGGAACAAGCCTCGCAGATCGGCGAGCTCGGACCGCCCGAGCTCGAGCGTGAGCGCCTCGCCCACCGGCGCCAGGTGCTCCGCGCGCGTCGGCCCGACGACGACGGCCGTCACCTCCGGCACGCCGAGCACCCAGGCGAGCGCGAGCCCGGCCGGGGACACCCCGCGCTCCCGCGCCGTCGAGCCGAGTGACTCGAGCGCGTCGAAGACCGCGTCGTTCGCGTAGCGGAGGTAGGAGCCCGGGCGCTGCGTCATGCGCGAGCCCTCCGGGTACTTCTCCCCGCGCCGGTACTTGCCGGTGAGCCACCCGCCCGCGAGCGGTCCGAACGCCTCGTAGCCCAGCCCGTGCTCGTGGCACACCGCGAAGACGTCTTCGGCGTCGCCGTCGTCGAGGAGCGAGAAGGAGTTCTGCACGAGCTCGTAGCGGGCGAGGCCCTCGAGCGTGGACAGCTCCAGTGCCTCGGCGAGCTGCTCGGCGGTGAAGTTCGAGGCGCCGACCGCGCCGATCTTCCCGGCCCGGACGAGCTCGTCGAACACTCCCAGCGTCTCCTCCTGCGGGACGTCGGGATCGAACTCGTGCGCGAGGTAGAGCGGCAGCCGCTCGAGGCCGAGCCGCTCGAGGCTCGCCTCGAACTGCCGACGCACACGGCTGCCCGAGAGCCCGCGGTCGGCCCCCTCCGCCATCGGGTTGTAGGTCTTCGTCTCCACGACGATCGTGTCGCGCACCGCCCCGTCCTTCTGCGCGAGCCACTCGCCGATCCACGTCTCGCTGCGACCGCCGCCGTACGCATCCGCGGTGTCGAAGGTGGAGATGCCGAGCTCCCAGGCGGCGTCCATGATGCGGAAGGCCTCCTCCTTCGGGATCCCCTGGCCGAAGAACGCGGGCGAGGAGCCGACCCCGCCGAAGTTGCCGCACCCGAGGATGACCCGCGAGACGGCGATGCCGCTCCGACCGAGCTCCCGGCGCTCCACGGCGCCGATCCTACGTTCGGCGGTGCGTACGAACGCGCCGGCTACGAGCGCGCGAAGGCGACGAGCTCCGAGAGGTGCCCGTACGCGAGGCAGACGACCGTGTCGGCGGCGCCGTAGTAGATCGCCACCCGGTCGGCAGCCCGATCGACGAGCGCGGCGCAGGGAAAGACGACGTTGGGGACGTCGCCGACCTGCTCGTAGGGGACGCGCGGGGAGAGGAGATAGTCCCGGCCGCGCGCCAGCACCTTCCACGGTTCCTCGAGGTCGAGCAGCGCGACGCCCATCGAGTACACGAACCCGTTGCAGGAGGTGAGGACGCCGTGGTAGAGGACGAGCCAGCCCTGCTCGGTTTCGATCGGGGTCGGGCCGGCGCCGACCTTCGTCGACTGCCAGGAGAGGGGGACCGGCGCCAGGACGTGCCGGTGACGGCCCCAGTGCACGAGGTCCGGGCTCTCCGAGTAGAAGACGTCGCCGAACGGCGTATGGCCGCCGTCGCTCGGCCGGCTCAGCATCGCGTAGCTGCCGGCGACCCGGCGCGGGAAGAGGGCCCCGTTGCGGTTGAACGGCAGGAATGCGTTCTCGAGCTGGTGGAAGGACTCGAAGTCGTGCGTGTAGCCGACGCCGATCGTCGGCCCGTGGTAGCCGTTGCACCAGGTCACGTAGTAGCGATCCTCGAGCCACGTGACCCGCGGGTCGTACGCATGCTCGAACCCCTGCTGGATCTCGGGGACGCGCCCGTCCGCCGCGACGAATGCGATCGGCGCGTGGTCGAGCTCCCAGGAGACCCCGTCCGCGCTCCGTCCCGCATGCAGGTTCATCGTGCGGGCGGTGTCGTCGACGCGGAAGACGCCGGCGAACCCGTTTCCGAAGGGCACGACCGCGGAGTTGAAGATGCTGTTCGCGCGCGGGATCTGGTCCCGGGCGACGATCGGGTTCCGGGCGGAGCGCCAGACGACCTCGGAGCTCCCGGCCGGGCGGTCCTCCCACGGGATGGCCTGCGGCGGCGCCTGCGCCTCGGCCCGCAGGCTCGTCACGTCCCGGGCTCCGGTGGCAGCGAGGCGACGAAGTGGCCGTCCTCGACCTCGACGAGAGGGCCGCCGTCAGCGGCGTCCTCACCGTCGTCCCGGCGCGCTCCCCCGTTGCCGTCGCCCCAGCGCGCATGGAGCTTCGGCACCGAGGCGAGGAGCGTCCGCGTGTACGGGTGGAGCGGGTTGCCGAAGACGACCTGGGTCGGGCCTCGCTCGACCACGCGCCCCCTGCGCAGGATCATCGTCGTGTCGCTGATGTAGTGCCCGAGCGAGAGGTCGTGGGTGATGAACAGGATCCCGAGCCCGCGCGACTTCAGGTCCCCGAGCAGGTTGAGGACGTCGATCCTCGTCGAGGCGTCGAGCATGCTGATGATCTCGTCGGCGACGAGCAGCCGGATGTCGAGCAGCAGCGCCCGGGCGACGAGGAGGCGCTGGAGCTGGCCGCCGCTCAGCTGGTGCGGGTACTTGCCGAGCACCGCGCCGGGATCGAGGCTGACCGCGTCCAGGGCATTCTCCAGCTTCGCGTCCCACTCCGAGGCGCCGAGACCGGAGAAGTACTCGGAGCGGAGCATCGTGAAGACGCGATCCGCCTTGAAGATCGGGTTGTACGAGCTGAACGGATCCTGGAACACGCCCTGGACGTCGCCGTAGTACTGCTTCAGCCTGCGGCCCTGGAGCTGCGCGATGTCGACGCCGTCGAACGTGATCGTGCCGCGCGTGACCCGCGCGAGCCGGAGGATCATCCTCCCGATCGTCGACTTCCCGCTGCCGCTCTCGCCGATCAGGGAGACGACCTCGCCGGGCTGCACGCCGAAGCTCACGTCGCGAACGGCGAGGAGCGCGCGGCCGCCGAACGCGCCCACGCGGTACTCCTTGCAGCAGGTGTCGACCTCGAGCATCAGGCGGCCGCCTTCCAGCACGCGGCGGAGTGGACCGGGGCGACCTCGGCGAAGGGGGGCTCCTCGCCGCAGCGGTCGAACGCGAGCGGGCAGCGGGCGCGGAAGCGGCATCCGCCGGGCGGGTCGAGCAGCGACGGCGGGCGACCCGGGATGCCGGTCAGCCGCCGCTCGGCAAAGCGGACGCCGACCTCGGGGAGCGAGGACAGGAGCATGCGCGTGTACGGGTGCGCGGGCGCGTCCACGATCGTGTCCGATGCCGCCTTCTCGGCGAGCTTCCCCGCGTACATGACGAGGATCGTGTCCGCGATCTGGTAGAGGAAGGAGAGATCGTGGGTGATCACGATCATGCTCTTCACGAACCCGCGGTCACGGAACTCGACGAGGAGCTCGGAGACCGCTCTCTGCGTCGAGACGTCGAGCGCAGACGTCACCTCGTCCGCGATCAGGAGCGAGGGGTCGAGCAGGGACGAGAGCACCATGACGACGCGCTGCTTCATCCCGCCGGAGAGCTCGATCGGGAAGCGCTCGAGCACGCTCTCCGACAGGCCGACGAGGTCGAGACGGCGCCTGAGCTCGGGCAGCACGCGGTCGAGGTGCACGTCCCGCGAGGACAGCAGCTCCTCGGCCATGTGCCCGATCTTCCGCGTCGGGTTCAGGGCGGAGAGCGCGTACTGCGGGATGATCGAGATCTCCTTGAACCGGAAGGCGTTCATCTTCGCGTCGTCCCAGATCGGCAGCGTCCGCCCGTCCAGCTCGACCGATCCCCCGACGTAGCGCATGCGCGCGTCCATGCGGACGAGGCTCTTGCCGAGCGTCGACTTCCCGCAGCCCGACTCGCCGGCGAGTCCCATGATCTCGCCGTCGGCGATCTCGAAGGTCGCGCCGTCCACGGCCTTCACGTCGCCGCGGAGCGACTGGTAGTAGACGGCGAGGCCGTCGACGCGCAGCATCAGCGCTCTCTCAGCTTCGGGTTGAACACCTCGTCGAGCCCGACGTTCATGACGTAGAGGCCTCCCACGATGGCGATGATCCCGACGCCGGGAGGGACGAACCACCACCACGTGCCGAGGATGAGCGCGCTCGAGAGGAAGGCGTTGTTCATCATCAGCCCGAGCGAGATCGACTCGGAGGGGCCGAGCCCGAGGAAGTCGAGCGAGGCGCCGATGAGGATCGCGCCTCCGAAGAGGAGGATGAACATCATCAGCAGGTACGAGCTCATGTTCGGCGCGAGCTCCGTCGCGATGATCTGCCGCGTCCCGCGACCGCTCAGCCGCGCGACGTCGACGAACTCGCGCGTCTTCAGCGAGAAGGTCTGGGCCCGGACCGCCCGCGCGGCCCACGGCCACGAGGTCAGCCCGATGAGGATCGCCTCCGTTGCGTAGCTGTGCACCTCGACGTAGGCGGCGACGATGATCAGGAGGGCGATCGTGGGGATGACGAGGACGACGTTCGTGAGCATGTTCAGGACGTCGTCGACCCAGCCGCCCCGATAGCCCGCGGTGAACCCGACGACGGCGCCGAGGAGCCAGGCGATCCCGCCGGCGACGATCCCGACGACGAAGGCGGCGCGGAGCCCGTACACGAACTGGGTGAACACGTCCTGGCCGAACGAGGTCGTCCCGAACCAGTACTCGGACGACGGCGGCTGGTCCGTCGGCCCGGTGAACGCGAGCGGCTCGTGGTCGGTGAGCAGCGGGCCGACGAGCGCCGCGGCGACACAGACGAGGACGACTCCGAGGCCGAGGTCGAACTTCCAGTTGCGGAGCGCGAAGTACGCGAACTCGGAGCGCCCGGATGGGAGCAGCGCGGCGGTGGGCACGGTCGGCGCCGCGACGTCGAGGGTGGCGATGCGGTCCGCCGCCGGGTCGGTCCGCTCGTGGTCCGAGACCGCCATCACGGGCCGCCCTGCATGCCCACGCGTGTGCGCGGGTCGATGAAGACGTACGCGATGTCGATGACGAAGTTCGCGACCAGGACACCGATGATGAGGAAGAGGAAGATGCCCTGGATGAGGAAGTAGTCGCGGTTCTCGATGGCGTTCAGGGTCAGGGTCCCGAGGCCGGGATACGAGAAGACGATCTCGACGACGATGGCGCCGGCGACGACCGCCCCCAGCGCGAGCGCGAGCCCCGTGATCTGGGGCAGCAGCGCGTTCCGGTACGCGTACTTGCGCACGAGCTTGGTCGGGGCGCCGAGCGAGGCGAGGTAGTTCGAATAGTCCGCCTCCAGCTCGTAGATGATCATGTTCCGCATCCCGATCGCCCAGCCCCCGAAGCCGACCAGGAACAGCGCCGAGAACGGAAGGATCCAGTGGTGGAGGAAGCTGCGGGCGAACTCGACCGACCACTCGGGCTGGAGCGCCAGACCATAGGCCCCGGAGACCGGGAAGATCGCGACCGTCGAGGCGAAGAGCCACACGAGCACGATCCCCAGCCACATGTGGGGGGTCGCGGTGAGCACGTAGCTCGCCGGCAGGACGGTGTTGTCGAGCACCTTGCGGCGTGCCGCGAGCGCGCCGACCTTGTTCCCGGCCCAGAAGCTGAGCAGGATCGCCGGCACGAGCAGGGCGAGCGTGTACGGGAGGGCGCTCAGGATCAGCTCCGAGACCGGGGTCGGGAAGTAGGCGATGCTCAGCCCGAGATCGCCGTGGAAGAGCGCGGCCCAGAAGTTCAGGTACTGCTGCCAGATCGGCACGTCGAAGCCGAACGCCTCGGCGTAGTAGCCACGCAGTGCCTCCGACGCCCCCGGCTGCGCCTGCATGCGGGAGAGGAGGCGCTCGACCGGATCGCCGGGCATGAAGCGCGGGATCGCCCAGTCGATCGTGACCGCGACGACGAAGGTCACGAGGTAGATGACGACCTTGCGTGCGAGGTATCTGGTCAGCGGGTCCCCCTGTCGGGGCGCCAGGGCAGCGACGGCGCCCCTCCCGGATCGAGGCCGGGAGGGGCGTCGTCGTTCATGTGATCCCCTGGGCTAGCGGTTGGTCGACTTCAGATGGGTGAGCATGTCGATGCTCGTCATCTGCCAGTAGTTCCGCCACGAGGTCGGCGTGTACTTCCCGCCCTTCGCGGACGGCCAGCCCGTCCAGTACTTCGTGTTGACCATCGACCACATGCCGTTGTACCAGAGCGGGATTGCCGGCAGATCCTGCAGGAAGACCGTCTGCAGCTTCGACATCGTCGCCTGGTAGGCCCGCGTGTTGCTCGACGGGATCTTGTCGAGCGCCTTCGTGAGGTTCCACGCTGCGCGGTTCGAGTAACGCTCGTAGTTCGTGGTCGTCTGGTTCTCCAGGATCGGCAGCTGGAAGATGTACTGGTAGTACGTCCACGGCGTGTTCGAGTACTGCCGATCGTTGCCGAGGAGCAGGTCGTAGTTGGCGTGGCCGCGGTCGTCGACGAGCGTCCCGTACTCCGGGAACGCAGGCGTGATCTTGATGCCGACGGCCTTGGCGCTGTCCGCGATGACCTGGATCGACGTCATCCAGTCGGACCACCCGTTCGGGCAGATGATCTGGAGGTCGATGTCCGACCCGTCCTTGTTCTCGACGTAGCCGTCGCCGTCCCGGTCGCGGTACCCGGCCGCCCTGAGGATCGACTTCGCCTGGGCGGGCTTGTACGAGAACCCGTGCTTGGCGACGACCTTCTTGTCGATCCACTTGTTCCAGATCGGGAGCAGGCCTGTCGGGCTCGCCTTGTTCACGAGCCCCTGGTACGCCTTGCTCAGGATCTGGTTCATGTTGATCGAGTAGGCGAGCGCGCGCCGGAACTGCCTGTCGTTCAGCGGCTTCTTCGTCGTGTTCGGGAAGAGCCAGGTCGTGTTCGCTCCGAGGTGGTAGGGCGCGTTGTCGAAGTACGTCTTGAACTGCCCCTTGATGGCCGACTTCGGCGCGAAGTTGTTGAAGAGGTCGATGTTGCCGCGCAGCAGGTTCGCGAGCGCGGCGGCGTTCGACGCGTTGTGGATGTCGACGATGTACTGCGGCGCGACGTTCAGGCCGAGTGCCTTCGTCGCCCACCACCCGTTCCGCTTCTTCCAGACCACGGTCTGGGACGACGTGCCCACACCCGACTGGTAGACGTACGGGCCGGTGCCGACGATCTTCTTCGGGTCCGAGAGGTTGTCGGTCGCGATCTGCCGGTTGCTGTAGTTCTTGAACACGTGCTGCGGCACGACCGCGACGTTGTAGCGGTAGAAGTCGAACTGCTGGTACCCCGGCGAGCCGGAGAACGTGAAGACGACGTTCCGCCCCTGCACCCGGGTGCTCTTCAGCCCCGTGTCCTGCCAGAGGGGATGCTGCGGGTGCGTCGCGATCTTCGCGAGATCGAAGCTGTACTTCACGTCCGCAGCAGTCATCGGCTTGCCGTCACTCCAGGTGACGCCGCTGCGGGTCGTCATGACGAACGTGCGCTTCGACGTCCACTTCCCGCTGCTGGCGAGCCAGGGGATGAACGTGTCCGTGAGCGGGTCGTAGCGGAAGGGCGTCTCGTAGGCGAACCCGACCAGGCCGGTGACGTAGTCCCAGTTCTTCGCCGGGTTCAGGTCGTTGTTGGGCGACCACTGGTTACCGCTCATGTAGAGCGTCTGCGAGCGCGGCAGCGCGAACGGGGACTGTCCTTCGGCCCCGGCTCCCGCGACTCCGAGCGCGGCGACGGCGACCGCGGCGGCGAGCACCGCCACCCCGACGCCTACCGCGCCCCGTCTCCTCCGTGTTGACATCGTGCTGTCAGCCTCCTCTCGTGACCACATCGCGTCGGCTCGCGGCACCGGCATCGCCGGCAGCCGCCTCCGTTCGCGTGTACGTGGCGTCGCCTCCCAGCCTGCGCCCGCTGCACGAAACCTGCGTCGGGGCGAATGCTGAGCAAGTAGGTGGAGAACTGCTGTGCGGACCCGTCGCCGAGGCGGGCCCTCCGGGGCGCGCGCGAGCTCCGTGCCGGAGCAGGGTGGGGGCACCCGTGCGTCCGTGACCGGGGCCTGAGGGCTCTGCCCCGGACTGCATGGCTCGCGCGTGCCCGGGAGGGCCATCCCGGACGGCAGCGTCCGTATCCGACTCACTGCAGGTGTGCATGCCGGTGAAGGTAGTCCATCACTTATCCGGTTAAGTGTCAAGCCGAATGCGCGAGGTCGGCCGTCTCTGCCGGCGTGCCTAGCGTCGGCGTCGTCCGGCGCCGACGCGACCCGCTGCCGCGGAGCGTGGCCGGCCGGTGCTACCCCGCGGCGTGAGGGCGCCCCGCGCCGTCTCCCGGTCGCCTGTCGCCTGCTCGTCGACGACGTCGAGCAGGTGCCGGGTGGCGAGGATCCCGTACGCGGCGATGTCGCGGGTGATCGCGGTCAACGGGGGATGGACGACCTGGCTGATCAGCGAGTCGTCCCAGCCCACGATCGACAGGTCGCCGGGCACGGCGAAGCCCATCTGCTGCGCCACCCCGAGACCGGTGACGGCCAGGAGGTCGCTGTCGAAGATGATCGCCGTCGGCGGCTCCGGGGACGACAGCAGCCGGCGGGTGGCGATCGCGCCGCTCTCCGGCGTGTAGTCGGTGGTCATCGTCTGCGGGTGCAGCCCGAGATCCTCCATCGCTTTCCGGAATGCGCTCGTGCGCTGCTGCGTGTGCACGAACTCCTCGACTCCGGCGACCTGCGCGATCCGGTCGTGCCCGAGCGCAGCGAGGTAGCGAACCGCCTCCACGACGACGAATTCCTCGTCGTGCCAGACCGCCGGGAGGACGTTCCCGGGCACCGGTCCGCCGACGACCACCGTCGGCAGCCCGATCCGCGCGAGCTCCTCGATCCGCGGGTCCTCGACGCGGAGGTCGACGAGCAGGACGCCGTCGACGCGGTGCTCGCCCCACCAGCGTCGGTACACCTCGAGCTCCTCGGTCGCGTCTCGCACGAGCTGGATGGTGAGGGCCATGGCGCGCGACGAGAGCTCGGACTCGGCCCCGGCGATGAACTCCATGTAGAACGGCTCGAGCGCGAGTGTGTTCGCGGGCCGCGCGAGGACGAGCCCGCAGGCGTCCGCGCGCGCGGCCGAGAGTGCACGCGCCGCCCTGTTCGGGTACCAGCCCAACTCGCGGGCGATGGCGACGATGCGCTCCCTCGTCTCGTCGGAGACTCCCGGGCGTCCGTTCAGCGCATACGAGACGGCGACCTTCGACACGCCGGCCCGCTCGGCGATGTCCCTGATCGTGGCTCTTCCGGCTCTGCGCTCGGACATGTCGGCGGTTCTCCTTTGCGCTGGACGATATCCCGTCGTATGATTGCTGTACCGGTTAAGCAGATGGAGCGTAGCGCGAACATCGACGACGTGCGCCTCCCCGCAGGCTTCCGCTGGGGCGCGGCCGTCTCCGCCTACCAGATCGAGGGCGCGGTCACCGAGGGTGGACGCGGCGAGAGCATCTGGGACCGGTTCTCCGCGACGCCGGGCAAGGTGCTGAACGGGGACACGGGCGCGGTCGCGTGCGACTCGTACCACCGGTACCGCGAGGACGTCCGGCTCGTGCGCGAGCTCGGTCTGGACGCCTTCCGGTTCTCGATCGCCTGGCCGCGCGTGCTGCCGGAGGGTCGGGGTCGCCCGAACGAGGCGGGCCTCGACTTCTACGACCGTCTCGTCGACGAGCTGCTCGGGGCCGGGATCGATCCCTTCGTGACGCTGTACCACTGGGACCTCCCGCAGACCCTCGAGGACCGGGGAGGATGGCCGTCGCGCGAGACCGTCGACGCCTTCGCCGAGTTCGTCGAGGTCGTCGTGGGACGTCTCGGCGACCGCGTGCGGCACTGGATCACGCAGTGCGAGCCGTGGGTCGTCGCCTGGCTCGGCTACGGCGAGGGCATCCACGCTCCCGGCCGGACGAGCGAGGCGGATGCGCTCGCTGCCGCGCACCACGTCCTCCTCTCCCACGGGCGTGCGGTCGACGTGGTCCGCGGTGCGTCGGCCGAAGCGGAGGTCGGGATCACGATCGACCTCGTCGCCTTCCACCCGCACTCCGGCTCCGACGAGGACGCCGTGGCGGTCGCGCGCGCGGACGGGGCCCGCAACCGCTGGATCCTCGACCCGGTGCTCCGGGGCGCGTACCCCGAGGACATGCTCGAGCGCTTCGCGGAGGTGCTCCCGCACGTCGAGGACGGAGACCTGGAGACGATCGGCGCCCCGCTGGACTTCCTCGGCGTCAACTACTACACGCGCAACATCGTGCGGCGCCACCCGGCCGGCGGCGATCCGGTCGTCGTCGAGGTCGAAGGCACCGAGCACACGGGCATGGGGTGGGAGGTCTACCCCGACGGCCTGTACGAGCTCCTCGTTCGGCTGCGCGACGACTACGAGCTGCCGCCCGTCTACGTCACGGAGAACGGGGCGGCGTTCGCCGACCAGCGCTCGAACGGCAGCGTTCCCGATCCGCAGCGTGCCTCGTACGTCGAGCGCCACCTGCGGTCGATCGCCCGTGCCGTCGAGGACGGTGTCCCCGTGCGCGGGTACTTCCTGTGGTCGCTCCTCGACAACTTCGAGTGGGCGCTCGGGTACTCGCAGCGCTTCGGCATCGTCTACGTGGACTTCGAGACGCTCGAACGCGTACCCAAGTCGAGCTACCGCTGGTACCGCGACCTGATCGCTGCGCATCGCCGGACCGCCGCCGCACCGGGGTAACCGCGCGGCGCTAGCCTTCCGGCCGTGGCAGAGCCGATCAGCCTGGTCGAGCTCCAGCTCGCAGCCCGCAACCACGGGATGCCGCTCGAGGCGCTGCGCTTCGACCTGACCCCGGTCGGCCTCCACTACCTCCTCATCCACTACGACATCCCCGAGGTCGACCCGGAGAGGTGGCGCCTCGAGGTCGACGGCCTCGTCGAGCGGCCCCTCTCGCTCTCGCTCGAGGAGCTGCGAGCCAGGCCCGCGGTCGACGAGGTCGTGACGCTCGAGTGCGCGGGCAACGGGCGGGCGCTCGTCGACCCCCACGTGACGAGCCAGCCGTGGCTGCTCGAGGCCGTCGGCAACGCGCGCTGGTCGGGGACGCCGCTCGCCTCTCTCCTCGAGGAGGCGGCCGTGGGCGAGGGCGCGGTCGAGGTGCTCTTCACCGGGCTCGACCGCGGCGTCGAGGGCGGCGAGCAGCAGTCGTACGCCCGCAGCCTCCCGCTCGACGAGGCGCTGCGCGGCGAGGTGCTCCTCGCCTACGACGTGAACGGCACGGCTCTTCCCCCGCAGCACGGGTTCCCGCTCCGCCTGGTCGTCCCCGGCTGGTACGGGATGACGAGCGTCAAGTGGCTCGACCGGATCACCGTGCTCGGCGAGCCCTTCGACGGCTACCAGATGCACCAGGCCTACCGGCTCCGCCGCGACGAGGGCGACGAGGGCGAGCCGCTCTCACGGATCCAGGTCCGGGCGTTGATGGCCGCGCCCGGGATTCCCGAGTTCCTGTCGAGGGCGCGCGTCGTCCCCGTGGGGGAGTGCGTGCTCCGCGGGCGCGCCTGGTCGGGCGAGGGCGCGGTGACCTCGGTCGAGGTCTCGGCGGACGGGGGCGAGACCTGGGGCGAGGCCGAGCTGGACGCCGCCGTGCTCGGCCCCTGGTCGTGGCGCGGATGGAGCTTCGCGTGGCGGGCCGAGCCGGGGGAGCACGAGCTCTGCTGCCGCGCGCACGACGAGGCCGGGAACACGCAGCCCCTGGAGCCCCCGTGGAACCTCGGCGGGTACGCGAACAACGCCGTGCAGCGCATCGCGGTCACGGTCACCGCGTAGACGCATCTTCACATCGTTGGCCTATCGTGCGCTCGTGAGAGCGAGCCGCGCCGTCTCCCTGCTGCTCACCGTGCTGGTCGCGACCGGCGCGCTCGCCGCCGCCGCGTCGGGCACGACCTCGGCGACGGCACGGCTGAAGCTCGACGGCGTCCCCGTCCGGCCGGAGCTCGCGCTGACCTCCGCGCAGCGCTCGGTCGGGCTCATGAATCGGCGGCAGGCGCCGCGCGACGGGATGCTCTTCGTGTTCGGCCAGGACACGACGGGGGCGTTCTGGATGAAGAACACGCTCGTCCCGCTGACGATCGTCTTCTTCGACCGCAACGGCAAGCGCGTCCGCCGGCTCTCGATGACGCCGTGCCGGCAGGAGGAATGCCCGCTGTACAGACCTCGCAGGACGTATCGCTTCGCGCTCGAGCTCCCTGTGACGGACCGGCGTCCGGCGCTCCGGCTCGGGCCGCTCGCCGAGATCAGGCGCCTCAGCCGCCTCGCCGACTGATGCCGGCACGCGTGCTCGTGCTCCTCACGGTCGTTCTGGCCCTGCTGCCGGCCGCGGCCACAGGGCAGCGGTCGGCTCCCGTGGTCGTCGTCGACGCCGGGCACGACCTGCGCGCAAACTCCGAAACGGAGCCGATCGGCCCGGGATCGGGCACGCTGAAGATCAAGGACGGCGGCGGGACCCACGGCGTGGTGTCGGGCGTGCGGGAGGCGGACCTCAACCTCCGCGTCGCACTCCGGCTGCGCCGTCTGCTGCGCGAGGCCGGAGTGCGCGTCGCCATGACACGGACGCGGACGGCGGGCACGAGCATGGGCAACATCGCCCGCGCGCGCATCGCGAACAGGGCCGGCGCAGCGCTCTTCCTGCGCGTCCATGCCGACGGCTCGACCGACCCCGGCGCGCGCGGGACGCACACGCTCCACCCGGCGCTCCGCCGGGGCTGGACCGACGACGTCTACGCGCCGAGCAAGCGGGCTGCGCGGGCGGTCCAGACGGAGCTCGTGCGCTCGCTCGGCTTCCCCGACCGCGGCCTCCAGGAGCGCTCGGACTTCACCGGCTTCAACTGGGCGAACGTGCCCGTGATCCTCGCCGAGCTCGGGTTCATGACGAACCCGACGGAGGACCGGCTACTCGCGACCGCCGGCTACCAGCGCCGGGCGGCGCTCGGCCTCTGCCGCGGGACGCTGCGCTTCCTCGGGCGCTCCCCCGTGGCCTGCGGTTGACCCCGGCCAGCGAGGGGCACGCGCTCACTACGATCGGGCTCGTGCGCGAGCTCCAACCTGGACTCTGGCACTGGCAGGGGCCGGACCCGGGCTGGCGGGACAGCGAGCCGTGGGACGAGAACGTCTCGTCGTACGCCGTCGACGACGGCGAGCGCCTCGTGCTCTTCGACCCGATCGCCCCGCCGAGCGAGCTCGAGACCCTGGCCGCGGAGCGCAAGACCGCCATCGTGCTCACCGCGCCGTGGCACGAGCGCGACTCCGAGGGCTCGTCGAGCGGGCTCGGCGTTCCCGTGTACACGCAGCTGCCGGACAGCGCCGAGTACCTGATGAAGACCTACGGCCTCACCGCCGAGCAGGCCGGCGACGGCAGCCCGGACGTGGTCTGGCTCCTGAAGGAGGGAAAGGGCGAGGCGCCCGTACGACGCAGGCGACCGGCTCGAGGTCGGCGTCGAGGCGTTTCCCGGCCAGAAGCACAACGACATGGTGCTCTGGTTCGAGAGCCGGCGCGCGGTCGTCGCGGGCGACACGCTCGTCGACTTCGGCAACGGCCTCGAGATCAACGAGCGCTGGCTGGCCGACTCGGGGGCGACGCTCGAGGACGTCGTCGCCGGGCTGCGCCCGCTGCTGGACAAGCAGGTCGAGCACGTGCTCGCGACCCACGGCGGCCCGCAGGATCCGGCCGCGCTCGAGCGCCTGCTCTCCTCGAGCTAGCGGACCACGCGGTACTCGAGGTGCGTCACCCCGCCGGTCTCTTCGAGTCCGGTCCGCTCGAGCTCGACCCGCCGCGGAAGCTCGTCGAACAGCCGGCGGCCCCCTCCGAGCAGGACGTCGACCAGGTGGATCCGGATCTCGTCCACGAGCCCGGCCGCGAGGAATTGCCGGTCGATGTCCGCGCCCATCAACCCGATCCGCTTGTCGCCGGCGGCGTCCCGAGCCTGTGCTAGAGCCGACTCGACACCGTCCGCGACGAACGTGAAGAGCGCATCCGCGCCCACGAGCGGCTCGTGGGTCAGAACGAAGCACGGCACGTCCTGCAGCGGCCCCTTGCCTCCCCACGCCTCGATCGAGTTGTCGTACGTCCTGCGGCCCATGATCACGGCGCCGGTCTCCTCGACCAGGTCGCCGTAGACCTTCTCGAATGCTGCGGGATCGGCGAACGCCCAGTCGTGGAGCCGCATCCCCTCCTCGCCGAGCCCCTGCTGGGGGTTGTCGTTCGGCGCCGCGATGTAGCCGTCCACCGACATGCTCATGTCGATGACCACCTTGCCCATATCGCCTCCCTTCGTCTACCGATGAGACCGTCCGCCCAGTCCGAATTCATCGCTCGGCGACGACGTGACGGTCTCTAGTCGGGCTCCCTCGCCTCGTCCGGTGCGAGGCGGCGGGCTGCGTTCCGCGTCACGATGCCGGAGACCATCACCGTCACGAGGACGACGACGAGCGTCGCGCTGAGCAAGTCCTCGTCGAAGATCCCCGCCTCGGTGCCGATCGTGACCGCGGCGAGCGTGGCAGCGGCCTGGGCGATCGTCAGCCCGAAGACGAGCCTCACCTCGGAACCGTCGAAGCCCGCGAGCCGCCCGGCCAGGTGCGAGGCCGCGGCCTTGCCGACGACGACGACGGCGAGCGACGCGCCCGCGATGACGAGCACGTCCGCCTCCGTGAACTGCCTCGGATCGAGGAGCATCCCCGTGGAGAGCAGGAAGAAGGGAATGAGGATCGTGCCTCCCACGAACTCGACGTGCTCCTTGAGCCCGCCGTGGACGGGAATGAGCCGATTCAGCGCGAGCCCGGCGAAGAACGCGCCGACGATGCCCTCGAGGCCCATGCGGTCGGCGACGAGCGCGGCGGAGGTCAGGGCCGCGAGCAGGAAGAGGAAGCGCGGGGTGTTCGACTCGCCGACGTAGGCGAACGCCCAGCGGCCGACCCTCGGCAGCACGATCGCGCAGAAGAGGACGAGCACCGCGAGCCCGAGCAGGAGGCGGACGAGGATCACGGACGGACGATCGTCGCTCTCCTGGGAGCCGACCACGAGCGCGAGGACGAAGAGCGCGAGGGTGTCGGTGATCACGGTGCCGCCGGCCGCCATCCCGACCGCCCGGTGCCGCGTCAGCCTCCGCTCCTGCACGATCGGGTAGGCGATGAGCGTGTGCGACGCCCACAGCGACCCGTACAGGAGGGCGGTCGCGAGGCCGTAGCCGAACGGCAGGACGAGCAGGAGCCCGAGGACGAAGGGCAGCGAGAACGTCAGCGCGCCGAAGGAGACGGCGGGACGGCGGTTGCGCTGGAACTCGTCCAGGTCGAGCTCGAGCCCGGCCAGGAACATGAGGTACAGCAGCCCGAGCGACCCGAGCGACTCGACGATGCCCTCCCGCTCGACCCAGTCGAGGACGTACGGCCCGACGAGCGCCCCGCCGAGCACGATCCCGACGAGACCGGGAAGGCGGGCGCGCTCGGCAAGGATCGGCCCGAGGAGCAGGACGACCGCGGCGACGAAGAAGATCCATTCCGCGGAGTCGGGTGGGAAGTCGACCGCGAGGAACGGCACGCGGGAAGTCTCACGGGGGCAGCGGACGGGCCGGCGAAGTTTTGGTTGACACGACCATAACCGGGTGCTACGGTAAAGGTCACTGAGACCAGAACTCCGGAAGGAGAGCGCCATGCTTCCTGCGCCGCTACCACTCGACTACGTCCAGCACGCCGATCCCAGCGATCGTTTCCGCCGGTCCCGACGCCGCCCGGGCGACCGCCGCGTGCGTCGCGAGCAGCGCGAGGTGATGCCGGCGTGACCAGCGGAGCGCGCGGTGCGCAAGCGCCCAAGGCCTACGACCCGTCCGCCTTCCCGGCGTTCGCGGTCACCGTCGACGTCGTCATCCTGACGATGTCCGAGCGGACGCTGCAGGTGCTCCTCGTCCGTCGCGGAGAAGCTCCGTACGAGGGCATGTGGGCGATCCCCGGTGGCTTCAAGCGCCCGGCCGAGACCCTGGACGAGGCCGCGCTGCGGGAGCTCGCCGAGGAGACGGGCATGGAGATCGCCTCGCAGCCGACGCAGTTCGGGGCCTACGGCGACCCGGGGCGCGACCCGCGCATGAACGTCGTCACCGTCGCCTATCTCGCGGTCGTGCGGGACGTGGGAGCCGTCGTGGGCGGGACGGACGCCTCCGAGGCTGCGCTGATGCCGGTCTCGGCCGTCCTGAACGAGGACCTCGCCCTCGCCTTCGACCACGCGGACATCGTGCGGGACGCGGTCGAGCGGATCCGCTTCGAGCTCGAGGTCTCGGGCATCGCGACCTCGTTCGTGGGGCCGACCTTCACCATGGCCGAGCTGCGCGCGGTGTACGAGGCGATCTGGGGCGTGCAGCTCGACGCGGCGAACTTCCGGCGCAGCATCGTCGCGGAGGAGGGCTGGGTGATCCCGACCGGCCGCCGCGCCCGGCCCAGCTCGGCGGGCGGCAGGCCAGCGGAGCTCTACCGTCCCGGCCGCGCGTGGGAGCACGGCGGGCCGATCCACCGATTCCAGCGAAGCGAGGGGAGGACGTGATGAGAGCGGTGGTCCACGACCGGTACGGGCCGCCCGCGGTCCTGAGCATCCGCGAGCTCGAAGACCCGGTTCCGCAGCCGCACGAGGTCCTCGTCCGTGTCCGCGCCACCACCGTGACCCGGTCCGACTGCGGGTTCCGTGCGGCTGACCCGTTCTTCTCCCGCGTCTTCACGGGCTTGCGCGCGCCGAAGCGCAAGGTCGTCGGGATGGAGCTCGCGGGGGTCGTCGAGGCAGTGGGCGACGAGGTGACCGAGTTCTCGCCCGGCGACCGCGTGTTCGGCCTTCGCGGAGGCGCGAACGCCGAGCTCGTCTGCGTTCGCGAGCAGGGTGCCCTCGCTCACATCCCGGCAGGAACGAGCTTCGAGGAGGCGGCCCCGCTGTCCGACGGGCCGAGCATCGCCCGGGCCTGTCTACGGAACGCCGACCTTCGCGAAGGGCGGACGATCCTGATCTACGGAGCCTCCGGGGCGATCGGCACAGCGGCCGTGCAGATCGCGAAGGCGTCGGGGGCCCAGGTCACGGCCGTGTGCGACACGAAGCGCGTCGAGCTCGTCCGGTCGCTCGGAGCGGACGAGGTCGTCGACTACACACGCGAGGACTTCACGCGCGCCGGCACGTCGTACGACGTCGTCTTCGACGCGGTCGGGAAGCAGTCGTTCCGGCGCTGCCGCAACGCGTTGCGCCCCGGTGGGCTCTACATCGAGACCGACCTCGGCTTCATGTGGCACGTCCCGCTGCTCGCCCTTCTCACGAGGTGGATCGGCAGCAAACGGGTCAGGCTCCCGATCCCGAAATACACGAAGGAGGACATCCTCTTCGTCAAGGAGCTGGTGGAGGCCGGGAAGTACCGGGCTGTGGTCGACCGCACGTACCCGTTCGAGGACGTCGTCGAGGCGACGCGGTACGTCGAGACCGGACACAAGACGGGGAACGTCGTGCTCACCCTGGACGGGGAGCCGAGCTCGTGAGGGCGGCGGTGAGGGATCGCTTCGGCGCACCGTCGGAGGTCGTGGAGGTGCGCGAGGTCGACAAGCCCGTCCCCACCGAGGACGAGGTGCTCGTGCGCGTTCACGCCGCGTCGCTGAACTTCGGCGACTGGTACGCGGTCGTGGGCAGGCCGTGGATCGGGCGCCCCTCGATGGGCCTGCGCACTCCGAAGAGCGAGCGGCTCGGGACCGACTACGCCGGGGTCGTCGAGGCCGTCGGGGCGAACGTGACGGATTTCCGGCCGGGGGACGAGGTGTTCGGCGGGCGGAGCGGCGCCCTGGCCGAGTACGTCGCCGCCCGCGCCGACCGGTCGATCGTCCCGAAGCCGGCGAACGTGTCCTTCGAGGAGGCCGCAGCGGTGCCGGTCGCGGCGCTCACCGCGCTGCAGGCGGTGCGCGATCACGGGCGGGTCGTCCCTGGCCGGAAGGTGCTCGTGAACGGCGCCTCCGGAGGCGTCGGCACGTACGCGGTGCAGATCGCGAAGGCGCTGGGAGCCGACGTGACCGCCGTCTGCAGCCCGGCGAACGTCGAGGCCGCGCGGTCGCTCGGCGCCGATCGCGTCGTCGACTACACGCAGGAGGACTTCACGCGCGGCGATGTGCGCTACGACGTTCTGATCGACGTCGCCGGCAGCAGGTCGTGGCGGGAGTGCACGCGCGTGCTCGTGCAGGACGGGGTGCTCGTGATCGTGGGGGGGCCGAAGTCGGGACGGCTCTTCGGGCCGATCGGCGGCGTCGTCGGGAAGAAGCTCGGCGCGCTGTTCTCGAGGCGCACTGCGCCCTTCTTCATCGCGAAGTTCAACAAGCCCGACATGGAGCTGCTCCGCGAGCTGGTCGAGTCCGGAAAGGTGCGCTCGGTCGTCGACCGCAGCTACGGCCTCGAGGACGTCGTCGAGGCGCTCGACTACCTCGGGGAGGGCCACGCGCGCGGCAAGGTGATCGTGACCTTCGGCCCCGAGCCGAGCAATACCGCGGGGACGGAGGCGTGAAGGCGGTCGTCCACGACCGCTACGGGCCTCCGGGCGTGCTGCGCATCGCGGAGGTGGAGCGGCCGGTCCCGGCCGAGGACGAGGTCCTCGTCAGGGTGCGCGCGACGACCGTCACGCAGACCGACTGCCACATCCGTCGCGCAAGCCCGTTCGTCTGGCGGCTCTTCGCCGGGCTCCTGCGGCCGAAGCAGAGGATCCTCGGCATCGAGTTCGCCGGGGAGGTGGAGGCCGTCGGGGCCGCCGTCGACGGGTTCGCCGTCGGCGACGAGGTCTTCGGGGGCGCAGCCGGCAGGTTCGGCGCGCACGCCGAGTACGTCTGCATCCGCGGGAGCGGGCCGCTCGCGCACAAGCCGGCGGGGACGACGTTCGAGGACGCGGCCGCGGTCTGCGACGGGTTCCTGCAGGGCCTCACGTGCGTGCGCGCGGCCGACGTCGGAAAGGGCACGAGGATCCTCGTGTACGGCGCTTCGGGATCGTGCGGCACCGCGACAGTGCAGCTCGCGCGCGACCGTGACGCGCACGTCACCGCGGTGTGCGGCACGAAGAACGCCGACCTCGTGCGCTCGCTCGGGGCCGACGAGGTGATCGACTACCAGCGGCAGGACTTCACGAAGAACGGCGAGACGTACGACGTCGTCGTAGACGCCGTCGGCAGGCAGTCGCTGCTCCGGTGCCGGGGCTCGGTGAGACCGGGCGGGGTCTTCGTGGCGACCGACACGGGGCGACTCATGCTCGAGAACCCGCTCTCCGCGCTCGTGACGCGGTGGGTCGGAGACCGGCGGGTGCGGTTCCCGATCGCCCGCTGGAGGAAGGAGGAGATCCTCCTTCTCAAGGCGCTCATCGAGGCGGGGCGCTACCGCGCAGTCGTCGACCGGACCTACCCGCTCGAGGAGGTCGTCGAGGCGACGACGTACGTCGAGACCTGGGAGAAGACCGGAAACGTGGTGCTCGTGGTGGGCTAGACAGCCCCCGGTCAGCGCCAGTCGACCGAGACGACCTCGATCGGCTGCTCGAGGCCCTTCAGCTCCTCGGTGCGCGTCTCGGAGAGACGAAAGCCGGAGACCGAGTCGCCGAGCGTCTCGGCGCTGACGAGGATCTCGCCCCCGCTCGCCGCGGCGCCGATCCGGGCCGCCACGTGCACCCCCTGACCGCCGTAGTCGCTCGACTCCGTGCCCGTGACGAACGCATTCCCCGCGTGCGCGCCGATCCTGACGTCGGGCGCGACGATCTCGGTGGCGAGAGCTCGCTGGATCGCGACGGCCGCCTCGACCGCGGCCTTCGGAGTGTCGAACGACGCGAAGAAGCCGTCGCCCGTGCGCTTGACGACCTCACCGCCGCTCTCGACGATCCGCTCGCGCACGAGCTCGTCGTGGCGGGCGAGCAAGCGCTTCCACTTGTCGTCGCCGAGCGTCTCGAGCAGTCGCGTGGAGTCGACGATGTCGGTGAACAGGAACGTGCGGCGGGCCTCGACGCGCCCGAGCAGCTCCTTTGCCCGCTCGGCGGCGAGCTTCGCCCCGAGGCGCTCGAACGCCGCGAGCGCGCCCTCCAGCTCTTCCGCGCCGCCATGCTCGTCGCCGCGTCGGCGGTACGCGATCCCGAGCAGCATCCTCGCCTCGGCCGTCTCGTAGGGCGCTCCGACGGTCTGCCACTCGGCGCGTGCGCGCTCGAGGCTTGCGGCCGCGGCGTCCCAGTCCTTCTCGGCGAGCGCGATCTGTCCGGCCGCGAGGTTGACGGTCGCGTCGAAGGCGTCCGCGCGCCTGTCGCCGATCTTGTACGCGTCGACCGCGGTCTCGAGCTCGGCGAGCGCTGCTCGCGCCGTCCTGAGGTCGCCCGCGGCGAGCGCGATCTCGACCTGGGCGGGAAGGTGCCGGATGCGGAAGAGCGGCTCCTGCGTCTCCTGGAGCGCCCTCGTGATGCCAGCCACCGCGGCGTCGACCTTCCCCTCGGCCAGACGCAGGAGAGCGAGACCCGGCTGCGCGCTGCGCCCCAGCTCGTTCGACGTGCGGTATGCCTCCTCGGCGCCGGCGAAGTCGCCCCGGCGGCGGCGGATCTCGCCGATCTCGTAGTGGCCTCCTGCCGTGATGCTGCGGTCGAAGTCGACGAGCTCGTCGCACGCCGCCAGCGCCTGGGCCTCGGCAGCCGTCCAGTCACCGCGCAGACGGAGGACCTCGGCGCGGTGGATGCGGCACGCACCGGGGAACCCGGTGACGTCGAGGCGGTCGCACCACTGGTTGGCCGCCTCCGTCCACTCGGCCGCACGGCGGTAGTCGCCGAGATCGCGGCAGGAGCTGATCGTCAGGCAGTACACGAGACCCGTCGAGTGCGGCTTCAGGTCGCCGGAGATCGCCGAGGCGGTCGCCTCGTCGAGCAGCGCGAGGCCGCGGTCGATCTGCCCGGCCTTGATGTACGTGCGCCCCCGGCCCGACAGCGCCAGCACCTGGACGTCGCGATCGCCGACGCGCTGCGCGAGCGCGTACGCCTCCTCGAACAGCGCCTCGGCGCGCTCGAGGTCTCCTTCCGCGAACAGCGCCGTGAGCGCGTGAATCAGGAGAGCGCGACCGTGCTCGGGCGCCTCGGGCAGGTCGGCTAGGAGCCGCTCGCCGGTCGCGAACCACCCCTGAGCGACGGAGAACGAGCCGCGGCCCTCGTAGTCCCAGGAGAGGGTGAGCGCCATCCGCGCCGCGCTGCGCGCGTCGCCGGCCGCGGTGTACGCGGCGTAGGCGCGCTCGCGCAGGCGGATCGCCTGGTCGAGCTTCCCGGTCCACCAGGCTGCTTCGGCGAAGAGCTCGAGATCCGCCGGCCCGAGCTCGGTGTCGTCGACCGCGGAGAACGTGGCGTGCGCCTCGCGCCAGGCGAGGCGCGTCGCCGCGCCGCGGGCAGCTTCCACGGACTCGACCACCTGGGACATGCGGACCTCATTGAAGCAGGGTCGATTGTGGGAAGTGGCGAGCCCGCGATCGTGCGGGTAGGCTGCGGCGAGGAGCGTGGACGGGTAGGTGACGACTCGCAGGTCGCCGACCAGTCGCACCTACGGCTGGCTGCTCCTGCTCGCGCTCGTCGCCGCCGTCTCCCTCGCGTCCGCCGGCCGCTCGGCGACGTCGCAGGGCGCGGCCGCTCTCCAGCAGCGCAACTTCCCGGGCGGCCCGTACTTCACCGTCGTCTGTGGCTTCAGCCATCGCAACAACGACGACCCGATCCGCTTCCCGCGGCAGCCCGGGCGCTCGCACAACCACACGTACATCGGGAACAGGAGTGTCACCGCGGTGACGACGGCCGAGACCCTCCGGGGCGGCGAGACCACCTGCGACGTCGGGGAGGACGCCTCGACCTACTGGGTGCCGACGGTGTACGTCGGCGGGGAGCCGATCCCTCCACTCGCGGGCCTCGTCTACTACACGAAGCACGTCTCGGGAGCGCTCGTCGCCCCGCCGCCCGGGCTGAAGCTGGTGGCCGGCAACCCGGCCGCGCGGCGCGCGCAGTCGAAGGACGTCGTGTCCTGGAGCTGCGGGGGCATCGACGGCAACCCACGCTTCGCCGCGCTGCCATCGTGTGGCCCGGACGACGCGCTCGAGCTCGAGGTGAAGTTCCAGAACTGCTGGAACGGTCGCAACGTCGACAGCACGAACCACACGCGGCACGTCGCCTACTCGAAGGCCGGGCGCTGCCCGTCCACGCACCCGGTCCGGCTGCCGACGATCACGCTCGTGCTCCTGTACCCGCCGGTCCGCCGCGGCCTGCTCTCCGCGGGGCGGTGGGCGACCCACGCCGACTTCATCAACGGCTGGGACCAGGAGGCGCTCGAGCGCCTCACCGCCGGGCTGAACGCGGACCGTCGCTAGGCGCGGCGGCGCGTGCCGGCGGTGATCGCGAGCGCGGCGAGGCCCGCGAGGACCGCGCCGACGACGAGGAACGCGACGCCGACCCAGACCGCCGCGTCGAGCTCCGCGCCGATGCTGAGCTCGGAGGACACGCCGCGCGATCCGTCGGCGTTCATCACGACGGCGCTCCAGCTTCCTTCCTCGGGCTCCCACTCGAGCGTCTGCTCTCCGACCCCGCTCGTCGAGGCGACCCAGAACCCCTGCGCCGCCGGTGGAGCGCCGGGCGGGCCGCCGTCGCGATGGGAGTACTCGGGGTCGTCGGAGATCCTCGTCACGACGGAGCGCTCCACGCCGTCGAGGTACCCGTCCACTTCGTCGTCGGGGCCGATGCCGACGAACACGTCGCGGGTGCTCTCGCTGCGGATGCGGACGTCGCCGAGGATCGCCCGCGCCGCGCGATCGGAGCCGCCGAAGTCCACGTCGGCGCTGTCGGAGACGATCGCGTACGCGGCCGTCGAGAAGTCCTCGCTCGGGGACATGAGGAATCCGTCCGAGTCGCGCTGGGTCTGATCGAGGACGACGAGGGCACCGCCGCCCGCGAGGAACCCGAGGGACAGGAGCGCGGCCACGATCCCGACGACGATGAGGGCAATCCGGCCGGCCCGGCCACGGGGCGGCTGCGCCGCGGCGGCGGTGGGCGGCGTCGGCTCGGGCCCGGCGAGGGTGGCAGGGCCGGCGTCGGGCGCTCCCGCCGGTGCCGCGGCGATCGCGGGCACGCCTCCTGCCGGGTCGTCCCCACCCTGGTCGAGCCGGAAGGGCGGATACGAGTCGGTCATCAGGCCCACGTAGGCCACGACCCTCGCCACCCAGCGGTCGAAGCCGAGGACGAGGTCGAAGAGCCCGCGCGGGTACCGCGTCGTGAACAGCAGCGCCACGCCGGCGAAGAGCACGAGCAGGCCGATCAGGCCGGTGCTGAATGCCCAGCTCTGACCCCAGCCGTTACCCCAGCCCCAGTGCCAGCGGCCGGCGTGCCCGGCCGCCGAGCCGCCGCCGAGGAGGAGACCGAGGATCAGGTAGTGCGGGATCGCGAGCAGCCACCACTTCACGAGCGCGAGCCCGCGTGAGAGTTGCTCCGGGTAGGCGACGTCGAGCGTGGCCGGGTAGTCGCGCTCCTCGCTCAGGGAGAAGGGCGGGTAGCGGTCGGTGCCGAGGGCGCCGTACGAGTAGAACGCCACTCGCCACGTCCACCGCAGGACGCCGAGGTTGAAGTCGAAGATCCCCCGCGGGTACCGGGCCGTGAAGAGGATCGCGAAGAACGCGACCACCGTGAGCACGAAGAACGCGATCCAGAGGAAGAAGAGCACGATGTAGTGCGGGATCGCGAGCAGCCACTTCACGAGCCACAGCCAGCGGGAGGGCTCCCCTTCGAGCCGGCCGTCGAGCTGCAGTGGATACCCCGGATGCGCGGCCATCGGCTTCGCCACTGTTACATGTCCGGCCCGGCTAGGTGTCGGGAGAGCTCCCGCGAGCGCCTGCGGAGAAGTCGGTAGCGTGCCGCCCATGGCCGACGACGAGAAGAACGAGAAGAACGACCGGAACGGCACGAAGCCCGACCACGAGCCACCCGCGGGCGCCGAGACGAGCGCATCCTGGGGCAAGGGCAGAGGCGCGATCCGGTACGCCGCGACGGCGAAGTGGACCGTCCTGCGCAAGAAGGAGAAGCCCGCCGCGGAGATCTTCTCCGTCTCCTACGTTGCCGGCGACGGCGACCAGGATCGTCCCGTGACCTTCGTCTTCAACGGCGGTCCAGGCGCCTCGTCGGCGTACCTGCACATGGGCGCGGTCGGCCCTCGCCGCGTCGCCTTCCCGGCGGACGGGACGCTTCCGGAGATGCCCCCGCGCCTCGTCGAGAACGAGTCCTCGTGGCTCGCCTTCACCGACCTCGTGTTCGTCGACCCGGTCGGCACGGGCTTCAGCCGGGTCATCGAGGCCGAGAAGAAGGGCGAAGAGAAGGAGAAGAAGCCCGAGGACGCCGCGGACCCGAAGGAGTACTTCGGCTACAAGCGCGACCTCGAATCGCTCTGCGAGTTCATGGGGCGCTGGCTGTCCGAGCACGGTCGCTGGGGGTCGGCGGTCTTCATCGCGGGCGAGAGCTACGGCGGCTATCGCGTCGGGCGCCTGGTGCGGGTCCTCCAGGAGGCGACCGGGATCGGGCTGAACGGCGCGATCCTCATCTCGCCCGCGCTCGAGATCACCGGGCTCACGCCGACGGACTACGACGTCCTCGGCTGGGTCGACCGCGTCCCGACGATGGCCGCGGCAGCGGTCCACCACGGCCGCTCCCGCGCCTTCCGGAAAGGCACCTCGCTCGCCAAGGTGCTGCGGGAGGCGGAGGAGTTCGCGACCGGGGACTACGCCTCGTTCCTCACGCGCGGGGCCGCGATGCCCGCGAAGGAACGCGCCACGGTCATGTCACGGCTCGCCGACGTCGTCGGGCTTCCGCTCGACCTCGTCCTACGGGGGGACGGGCGCGTCTCGATCCTCACCTTCGTCCGCGAGCTCCTGCGCGACGAGCGCAAGGTGCTCGGCCTCTACGACGCGACGATCACCTCGACCGACCCCTTCCCGGACCGCGACGGGCTCTCCTGGCCCGATCCGACCCTGTCCGGGATCAGCCCCGCGTACACGATGGCCGTCAACCGCATGCTGCGCTCGGAGATCGGCGTCGAGACCGACCGGGAGTACACGCTGCTCTCGTACGAGGTCAACAACGCGTGGAAGAACGACACCGAGCACCACGCGTTCGCGTCGCCGCCCGGCGCAACCGACGACTTCCGCTACGGCATGGCGCTGAACCCGCACATGCAGGCGTTCATCACGCACGGGCAGTACGACCTGATCACGCCGTACTACACGAGCGACCGCCTCCGCAATCTCATGCGGCTCGACCCGCAGATGGCCGACCGGTTGACCGTCCACCATTTCGGCGGCGGCCACATGTTCTACGCCTGGGAGACGAGCCGGAAGGAGTTCACGGCCGCGATCGCGTCCTTCGTCGCCGACGCGACGGGCTGACGCGAGGGCTCCGAGCCGCCGCGCTCAGGAGTTGCGTGCGATGAAGTCGAGCACGCGCGGCCCGACGATCTCCGGGTGCTCGAAGTGGACGGGGTGGCCGGCGTGGTTGACGATCAGCCACTCCGCGCTCGGGATCTCGCGCTTCATCGTCGCCATCTGCTCGAGGGTGGCGAACGGGTCGTCCTCTCCGGCGACGAGCAGCGCGGGGCACGCGATCCGCCGGAGGTCCTCCACGGTCCAGGTCGGGTTCGAGAGGTTGTTCGCGACGATCTGCCGCATGAGCTCCTTCCACGAGCCGGGCTCCTTGCCCTGGTCGTGACGCCGTCCGAACTCAGCGGCGGCGTCCGGCGCGGCCTGCTCCAGCGCGTCGGGGTCGAGCGTGGCCGCGAAGGCCGCGACTCCCTCGTGCGTGGCGTAGTTGGCGCCGACGACCGTGATCGTGCGGGTGAGGTCCGGCCGCCGGAGCGCGCAGTCCAGTGCGACGACGCCGCCGTCGCTGATCCCGGCGAGATGCACCGAGCCGAGATCGAGGAGCGCGACGAGCCCGGCCAGGTCGTCGCCCATCTGCTCGAAGGTCATGAAGCCGGCGGGATTGTCCGTCCTGCCGTGGCCGCGGTGCTCGACCAGGATCAGGCGGTAGGTCTCCGCAAAGGACGATGCGAGTCCCGCCCAGCCGCCGACCGGGTCGTCGATCGTGCCACCCGCCCCGTGGAGCAGGACGAGCGGCGTGCCGTCGGCCGGGCCGAGCTCCTCGTAGTAGAGGCTGAGCCCGGCGACGCTCGCGTACGGCATCGCCGTCAGCCCTCGGACCGGGCGACGTGGTCGGCTGCCAGGCGCTTCGGGGCCTGGATCAGCCAGGCGTCCTCGAGGCGCTGCGCGAGCTCGTCGGCGTCGACGCGCTCGACGCGAACCTGGACCGCCGGATAGCCGTTGTAGTGCGGGCTCGTGAAGTACACCTCGGGGTTCGCGTCGAGGATGAGCTGCTTCTCCTCCCGCTCGACACGCACGGCGAGCCCGCCTCCGTCGCGCTCGCGCGCCTCCCAGGCGAAGAGCTTGCCGCGGATGCGGTATCCCCTCCGCCCGGAGCCGTCCTCCTCCACTTCGGGCAGCCCGAGTGCGAGTTTGCGGACGGTCGCCCAGTCGGCCATGCCTTTCAGCCTCCCGAAAAGGCGCCCTCGGGTGAGGGGCGGCACGCACGTCCAGGACCTGCCACAGGCGCGAGCCTAGCGCGGACGACTGCGTACGCAGACGACCTTGCGTGCCGGGCCGGAGGCTCGTCAGTCGGAGGATCCGCCCAGGAGCGCCTCGTCGAAGAAGCCGACGACCCGCCGTTCGTACTCATCCGGCCGCGCCTCGATGCCCCCGGTGTGTCCGGCGCCCGGGACGAGCCAGACGCCCTTCGGCTCCCGCGCCGCCGTGTGGAACGCCTCGGTGAGCTCGGCCTCGCCACCCTGCCCGGGCACGGTGTAGATGAAGAGCACCGGCGTTGGAGCGATGCGCGCCGAGAGGTCCTCGAGGCTCTGTGGCGGGAGGCTGTTCGAGAAGATCGCGGTCGCGGGTGTGACGATCGCGTGCGCGACAGTGGCTTCGATCCGCTTCCTCGTGTCCGGGATCGCGAGGGCCTCGCGAATGGAGCGGATTCCGGCCCCGTCCGACACGAGCGCGGCGAGGCCGTCCGAGTCCGCGGCCGCCTCGATCATCATCTCGCCGCCAACCGAGAGACCGATACCACCGATCCGCTCGGGATCGACGTCCGCGCGACCGCGGAGGTACTCGACGGCAGCGCGGACGTCGCGTGCGCCCTTCCAGCCGAACACGTTCGGGTCACCGTCGCTCTCGCCCTCGCCGCGCCGGTCGAAGAGGAGGACGCCGTAGCCGTGCCGCGCCAGCATCCGCGCTGGCCGCTGCGGGCCGCTGCGGCCGGGGAACGCGATCACGGCTGCGCGGTTCCGCGAGGGGATGTACCAACCCTCGAGCTCGAGCCCGTCACTCGTCGCGAATGAGACGTCCTCGTACGCCGTCCCGAGCTCGGGCGTCGGGACGAACCCGCGCGCGACGTGCGTGAAGATGTACGAGAGCGACAACGGGAAGACCACGAGGTACACGACCGCGAGACCGCCGACCGCGAGGAGCACGCGCCGGGTGTAGCGCCACACGCGGCTGCCGGTCGTCTTCCTGGAGCGCCAGAGCGTGACGGCGCCGACGCCGAGGAGCACGATTCCCGCCACGAGCGCGAGCAGCCCCGTGAAGTCGTCCCCGCTGGGGCCGCCCTTCGTCGTGTAGTAGACGGCCTCGACGCCCGTGATGATCCCGAAGGTCCCGAAGAGCAGCGCGAGGATCGCGCGCAGGCCGGGACGCAGCTTCGGGTAGGCCCAGGCAGCCAGTCCGAGCACGCCGATCGGCACGAGCCCGCTGATCAGGTGGTCGCTCGCCGAGGTTCCGGGCTGAGGCTGGAAGAAGCTGTCGTCGGCGATGTGCAGCGCGACGACGCCGAGGGCAGCGCGCGCGACCGCCGTTTCGGGGACGCGGGCGGTGACGTCTCGCGCTCTCGTTCGGGTGCTCGCGGGCTCCCGCACGGTTTGCACCGAGGCGCTCATCGCTCATCAAGGAGCGCGCGGTCGAAGAACGCGATCACGCGACGCTCGTACTCGGCAGGTCGGGCCTCGATGCCTCCCGTGTGGTCTGATCCGGGCACGCGCCAGATCTGCTTCGGCTCGCGCGCGGCGGCGTGGTACAGCGGCTGCCGGTAGTCCTCGCCCCCGATGCCGGGCACGGCGTAGATGAGAAAGACCGGGCGCGGAGCGATCCGGCCGATGCGGTCGACGATCGGCGGCGGCGGCCCGGTGTTCCCGAACAAGGTGGTCGCGCCGGTCATCAGCTTCATGGCCGGACGGACGAGAAGCGCCAACGGGCCCGAAGACTCCGCCTCCCCCACACGCTCGCCTGCACCCTCGGAGACGACGGCGTCGATCGCGGTGGACTTGGCCGCCGTCTCGAGCAGGATCTCGCCTCCGATCGAGAAGCCCATCGCGCCGATGCGTCCGGGCTCGACGTCGGGCCGGCTCTCGAGATATCGCGCACCTGCAAGCAGGTCCCTGTCGCCCGCCCAGCGAACGATGTCGCCCTCGCTCCGACCCTGTCCACGGGGGACGAGGAGCAGCACGCCGTACCCATGGCCGGCCAGCATGAGCGCCTCTCTCGTGCGGGTCGCCCCCGCGAGAACGATCACCGCCGCGCCGTTCCTCGACGGCACGTACGCGGCCTCGAGCTCGAGATCATCGCTCGTGACCACGCGTGCGGGGATCTCGCCCACGCCCAGCTCGGGGATCGGCGTCGACTTTCCCGTGTGCACGTAGATGTACGGCAGCGCGATCGGGAACACGACGAGGAAGAAGACCAATGGCGTGGCGACGACGGCGATCGCGGCGCTCGAGCCCCTGAGGAGGTAGCGGCGGCGGCGACTGCCGCCACGGCGGCGGGCACGCCAGAGGATCGACGGCCCCAGCGCGAGGAGGATCCCTGCGGCCACGAATGCGAGCAAGGCGGTGTAGTGGTCGCCCTGGGCGGTGCCGTCGAGGATGAAGTACGCGCCGGGGACGCCCACTGCGAACGCGAGCGCTCCCAGGACGATGCATATGGCCGCGCGCAGCCCCGCGACGGCCAGCCTCGGGTAGATCGCGGCCACCGCGAGGAGGACTGCGAGCGGCACGAGGCCGCTCGCGACGTGGTCGCGTGCGGACGTGCCGGGCTCGACCTGGATGAAGTTGTCGTCGACGACCGGAATCGCGACGAGGCCGGCCGCGAGCAGGAACACTCGGTGCTCCCAGCGGGTGACGGCCAGGCTCCGCTTGCCGACGGCGGCCCCCACGCGTTCCGGGTGGTGAGCCTGGGCATCGGCCAAGGGAGCAACGGCGGTCACGAGGTGTTCGGAGACGACTTCTCCGCCTCGGTCTTGCGATAGCCCGCGAGCGCCGCCGGCTCGATGGTCGGCTGCACGCGTGCGGGCTCCTGGGGCACGGTTCTCTTCTGCACGCTCACGGTCACTCGTACTGGAGGGCCTTCAAGACATCGAGCCTCGATGCGCGACGGGCCGGCGGGATCGCCGCCAGGACCCCGGCCGCGATCGCCACGCAGGTGAACACGACGAGCGGGAGCACCGGGAGCGAGAACGCCACGTCGTACTGCGCGAGCGCCTGGGTCATGAGGAGGGACAGGAAGATGCCGAGCGGGATCCCGAGCGCCGCTCCGATCAAGGCCGTGATGACGCTCTCGTGGCGGATCATCCTGCGCGCCTGGGGACGCGTCATCCCGACCGCGCGAAGCATCCCGAGCTCTCGCGTTCGCTCGAACACCGAGAGGACAAGCGTGTTGACCATCCCGAACAGGCTCACGACCACCGAGAACGCGAGCAGCACGTAGAGCAGGTTGAGGATCGTCGAGAACTCCTTCGTCCTGCTCGTGACGAAGCCCGCCTCGTCGTGGAGCTTCGCGTCCGGGAAGCTGGCGACCGTCGTCTCGAGCGACTGCGCACTGCCGCCTGCGTCAACGAACGTGAAGAGGTCGCGCGGGCGCGGGAAGCTCCCGTCGAACGCCTCCTGCGTCATCGTGACGGCCCCGAGGAGCGCGGCCAGCTCGGAGGGGTCGTAGATCCCGCGGACGACGAGATCGAGGTCCTTCCCGCTCGCGGTCTCGACCGGGAAGCGATCGCCGACCGCGAGCCCCCGATCGTCTGCGAACGTCTTGGTCAGAAGCGCGCCGTCGCGCCCCAGCTGGCCGAGCGTCGCATCGGAGCCCTGCGTCCAGGCGAACGAGTAGAACGATGCGATCGTCTGCGGGTCGACGCCGGTGACATCCGACTCGCTCGTCCCGTCGACGAGCGCCTGGTCGGAGCGGACGCTCGAGGCGAGCACGGTCCCCGGAGCGGCCGCGATCGCGTCCCCGACCCTGGCGGGGAGGGGGTCGAAGCCGTTCTGGGACGTGACGACGTAGTCCGCGCTGACCTGGTCGCGAACTGCGCCCTGCGTCGAGTCGCGGAGCGCGGCTCCGAGCACGGCGACCACGGTGACCAGGGCGAGCCCGATCATGAGCGCCGCCGCCGTCGAAGCGGTTCGGCCGGGGTTGCGGAGCGAGTTCTCGCGCGCCAGCTCGCCCGCCATGCCGCCGAAGCGACCCGCGGGCCAGCCGACGATCGCGGCCAGGGGTCGCACGAGGCGGGGTGCGATCAGCGCGAAGCCGACGAAGAGCGCGATCGTGCCGAGCCCGAGCAGAAGGAGCATCGGCTTCGTGTCCAGCCCCGCGAACAGGCCGACCCCGAGCGCCGCGGCCGCGACTGCGATCGTTCCGAGCGCGATCGGGAGCGCGTGCCGGGCGAGCCGCGACCTCGGCGGCGTCGAGCCCTCGCGGACCGCGGAGATCGGCGCCACCCGCGTGGCGCGGAGCGCGGGCACGATGCTCGCGAGCACCGTGATCGTCGTCCCCACGACCAAGCTCACCACGATCGTGCGCGTCGCGAAGACGATGCCCGCCTGCGGCAGGTCCAGTCCGAAAGCGACGAAGAGCGCGTTCATTCCCTTTCCGACCCCGAGCCCGAGGAACAGGCCAATCAGGGACGCGAGCAGGCCGATCACGAAGCCCTCGATCACGACCGAGGCGAGGACCTGCTTCCGGGAGCCGCCGAGCGTGCGCAGCGTCGCGAACTCGCGCGTGCGCTGCGCGACGGTGATCGAGAGCGTGTTGAAGATGACGAACGCCCCCACGAAGAGCGCGACGCCGCCGAACCCGAGAAGCAGGTAGGTGATGAACGCGAGGCCCTCGTTGGTGTCCGCAGCGTCGGCCGACGCCTGCTCCGAGCCGGTCTTGGCCTCGGCGGTCTCCGGGACGAGCGGCGCCAGCTTCCGGACGAGCTCCTCGGGCGTGACGCCGTCGGCCGCCGCCACGGAGATGAGGTCGAAGTGACCCTCCTTCTGAAAGAGCACCTGCGCCGTCGGAACGTCGAAGACCGCGAACGTCGCCCCGCCGATCGAGTCGAGCGAGCCGAACCTCGCGATCCCCGTGATCTCGTACTGCTTGACCGGGCCGAAGGCGGCTACGCCGATCGAGTCGCCGACTCCGTAGCCGTTGTCGTGCGCGGTGTTCGCGTCGATGACGACCTGGCCCGCGCCTCGTGCCCACTGTCCGCTCGAGAGGGCCAACGGCGAGAAGCGGAGCTCGCTCGAATCGAGCCCCACGCCGAAGGTCGGCGAGCCACCTGCGCCGCCGATCTTCTTGCCCTCCTCGTCGACGAGCTGCGCGGGGTTCGAGTTCGACTGCAGGTCGAAGATCCCGCCCGCTGCAGCCTCCACCTCGGGCAGCGCCTCGATCGTCGCGAGCACGCTTTCGGGTACCGGCGCTCGACCGCTCGAGGAGAACTCGAGCAGCTGCTTGCCGCTGACCACCGCATCGGTGCCGACGTACGACTCGTCGAACACCTTGTCGAATGCCTTCTGGAAGGTGTCGGTCAGAACGTAGGTGCCGCTGATCATCGCGACGCCGATGACGACGGCGATCGCCGTCAGCAGCGCCCGGATCTTCCGGCCCGCGATGCCGCGGAGGGTGACCCCCATCACGGCCGGCTCACCTCCTCCATCGCCTCGACGATCTCGCGGGCCGACGAGCGGCCGAGGTCCATCACGATCAGGCCGTCGGCGAGGAAGAGCACGCGGTCGGCGATTGCCGCGGCATGCGCGTCGTGCGTGACCATGACCGTCGTCTGGCCGAGCGTCGTCACCGAGTCCCGGAGGAGCTCGAGGATCTCGCCGCTCGTCGTCGAGTCGAGGTTTCCCGTCGGCTCGTCGGCGAACATCACGGTCGGCCTCGAGACGAGGGCGCGCGCGATCGCGACGCGTTGCTGCTGGCCACCCGACAGCTCCGCCGGCCGGTGGCCGAGCCGCTCCGAGAGCCCCACCTTGCTGGTGAGCTCTCGCACCCACTCGCGGTCCGGCTTTTCCCCTGCGAGCTTGAGCGGGAGGACGACGTTCTCCTCCGCTGTCAGCATCGGCAGCAGGTTGAAGAACTGGAAGATGAAGCCGATGTGCTCCCGGCGCAGCTTCGTCAGGGCCGAGTCGTCGAGGCCCGTGATGTCGGTCCCCGCGATCGTGACGGCTCCCTCGTTGGGGCGGTCGAGGCCGGCGAGGATGTGCATCAGCGTCGACTTGCCCGAGCCGGACGGGCCCATGACGGCGGTGAGCTCGCTCCGGCCTACGTCGAGCGAGACGCCGCGCAGCGCCTTCACGCAGATGTCGCCCTCCACGCCGTAGCGGCGAGTGACGTCCGTCGCCGTCACGAGACCGTGGCCGTTCGTCGACGTGTGCGCCCCCTCCTGGATGAGAACCGTCTCCATCTCCGTTTCCTCCCTCTCGGTGCTGTCGCACGTACTCGTGCGCAATCGCACGAATCTCGCAGGCGCGGATGCCGGCCGGTAGGCGGGCGACCGGTGGATCGGGGGGCGGGTTTCTCCTGTCTCGGCGGCGCTCAGGACCGGAGATAGAGCAGGACCGCGAGCACGCGTCGCGAGTCCGTCGCACCCGAGGGGAGACCGAGCTTGTCGAAGATGGTGGAGACGTACTTCTCGACGGACCGCAACGTGATCACCAGCAGGTCGGCGATCCCTTGGTTCGAGCGGCCCTCGGCCATGAGCTCGAGGACCTCGCGCTCCCGCGGCGTCAGTTCCATCAGGACGTCGTCGTTGCGGCGCTTGGCGAGGAGCGTCGAGACGATGATCGGGTCGATCGCCGAACCTCCGCCTGCGACTCGCTCGACGGCGGCGACGAACTCCTTGACGTCGCTGATCCGGTCCTTGAGCAGGTACCCGGCGCCTTCGGCCGAGTCGGCGAGGAGCTTCATCGCGAGACCCACCTCGACGTACTGCGAGAGGACGAGAACGCCGACCGTGGGATGGCGAGCGCGGATCTCGGCCGCCGCCCGCATCCCCTCGTCCCCGTGTGTCGGGGGCAGTCGGATGTCCACGATCGCGATGTCGGGCGTGTGAGTTCTGACCTTCACGAGGAGCTCCTCGGCCGTGTCGCAGGCTCCGACCACCTCGACGCCTGCGTCCGAGAGCACGCGCGTGACACCCTCACGCAGGAGGATGCTGTCCTCTGCGATCACGGCACGCACGGAATCTCCGCGCGAACGCGCGTGCCGCCGCCGCTGGGGCTCCACACCCGTAGCTTCCCCCCGAGCGCCTCCACGCGGTCGGCGAGCCCACGGAGCCCCGACCCGCGGCTCTCGTCGGCGCCGCCGACACCGTCGTCGACGATCTCGACGAGCACGTCGTCGGCGCGCCGGACGACCTCCACGCTCGCGGAGGTGGCTGCCGCATACTTTCCAACGTTCGCGAGGCTCTCGGAGACGAGGTAGTACGCAGCGACCTCGAGCGTTTCCGGCAGCCGCTCGCGGACGGTCACGAGCAAGCGCACGGGCACCGCGGCGCGCGCCGCCAGCTGCTCAAGCGCGACCTCGAGGCCGTGGCCGCTCACGACGGCGGGGTGGAGGCCGCGCGAGACCTCGCGCAGCTCCTCGAGCGACGACGCGATCTCGTCTCTGGCCGATGCCAGACGCCGGGCGAGCGCGGGGTCGTGATCGAGCTCCTGCTCGAGGATGCTCAGCTCGAGGGACAGGGCGATGAGGCGCTGCTGGGCGCCGTCGTGGAGGTTGCGCTCGAGGCGCTGGCGCTCGCGCTGCCCGGCGGCGACGAGCCGGAGCCGCGATCCGCGCAGCTCCTCGAGCCGAGCGTGCAGCTCCGCGTGCAGGCGCGCGTTCTCGAGGGCGATTCCGGCGGCCGCGGTAACCGCTTCGAGGAGCTCGGGCTCGTCCTCGAGCGCCGCATCGTGCCCGAGCGCGGCGACGCGAGCTCCGCTCCGGTCGATGAGGGTGACACCCCGGCCGCTCTCGACGGGCAGCTCCGTCTTCCTTCCGTCGAGATCCACGTAGCTCTGGAAGTCGGGAAGCCAGTAGGCGAGCGTGAGCGAGGGGTCTCGAAGCGCCCGTGCGAGCGCGTCGCGCAACTCGAATGGCTCCGGATCGCCGTGGAGATCCACGAAGAGGCCGCCGAGGGACGAACGCGCCAAGCGCTCGTGGAGAAGCGCGACGATGAACGCGAGCGGTGCGAGGCCGATCGTCGCGAGCGTCGCCCAGCGGATGTGGAGGACTGCCGGCCCACCGAAGGCGATGACGAAGAACAGCACGGCGATCATCACGAGCCCGAGCGCGAAGGCGTCCACGAGCAGCGCATGCGTCCGTCGAAGCGAGGGCCCGCGCCGCCTGCGCTTGACCGCGAGCATGCCCACCCCGGCCAGGCAGAGGCAGCCGACGACGAGGAGCTGTGCGCGAAGTGCCCAGAGGCCGATCTCCGCGCTGGGAGCGACTTCGAGCAGGTTGCGGGGGCCGAAGCCGCCGACGCCCATGCGCAGCAGCTCGAGCGAGATCGCCGCGGTGTATCCCGTCACGACGATTCCTCGCTCCAGCCTGGTCTCGAGACGGCCGGTCGGAAACGCGAGGAAGACGTGGAGGAAGAGGATCGGCGGCAGGAAGTCGAGCGCCTGCCCGAACGTGTACAGGACGCTGCTCGTCGTCCACGAGAGCGTCGAGAGGAAGTTCGCGAACCCTGCGGCGACGAGCAGGAGGCCGAACCGGCTTTCGGGGCGTCGCGACCAGGCGAGGAGACCGCAGAGCACGTACGCGGCGGTGTTCCAGTTCACGAGGAACGCGACGACGAAGGGCTCGCCGAGCTGCCCGCTCACGACGTCGCTCTCGAGCGCGTACGCGAACGACGAAGCTGCGGCGACGCAGCCAGCGAGTCCGAGCGCCCAGATCAGTGGGCCGCGTGGCCCGCGGTCGGCGGCTGCGCTCCGCCGCACGCCTGGAGATCCAGTGACCATGAGGCTCCCTCGAGTCCGGTACCGTCGACGAACGACGGAACCTCTCAGGCGCGACCGCCAACGTCCCCGCGGCAACGGATGAAAGGAGGCGTCCAGCCGACCATAGCGCGGTCACGGAAGGAGCGCGAGCCGCCGCCCGTCTCGGCGAGCGGCGCATGCGCTCGTCGCGACCGCCCGGATACGCGCGCCACGCAGCTGCGCAGACGCAGATGCGGTCCGGATCGGCTGCTCGCTACATCGTCCTCAAGCTTCGGCGACGGCCGGCTCGCCGACCGCGACCGCGCGGGCATCCTCGCGCCGGAGCAGGAGCATCAGCAGCACCGCGCCGGCTGCGACGAAGAGCGCGCTGCCGAGGTAGGCGATGTGGAAGCCGTCGACGAGGGCCTGGCCCTGCTCGGCAGGCGTCGGCTCGCCGCCTCCGCCGAGGACGTCCTCTGTCTTGCCGGCCGCCAGCGTCGCGAGGATCGCGAGCCCCATCGAGCCGCCCACCTGCTGCGACGTGTTGTAGAGACCGGATGCGAGCCCGGCGTCGTCGGCTGGGACGCCGCTCGTCGCGATCAGCGTGACCGGGACGAACGTGAGGCCCATCCCGATCGAGCAGAGCATGATCCCGGGCAGCAGGTCGGGCAGGTAGTCGCCGCCCGGCTGCAGGCGAACGAAGGAGAGCAGGCCGAGCACGGCCAGCGCCATCCCGATCAGCGGGACCTCGCGCGCGCCGAGCGCCGGCACGAGCCGCTGCGAGAGCCCGGCGCCGATGATGATCCCCAGCGTGAAGGGGAGGAACGCGATGCCGGCCTCGAGCGCGGAGTAGCCGAGCACGCGCTGCACGTAGAGCGTGTTGAAGAAGAACATCGCGAAGAGCCCGGCCGCGACGACGAACATGACCACGTTCGCGGCGCGGACCGTCGGCACGCGGAAGATGGAGAGCCGGACGAGCGGCTCGCTCGACTGCCGCTCGACGAGGACGAAGATCGCGAGGAGCGCGACCGCGAGCGAGCCGAAGCCGAGCGTGTGCGCGGAGACCCAGCCCTTCTCCTGCGCCTCGACGATCGTGTACACGAGCGCGATCAGCCCCCCGGTGACCGTCACCGCGCCCTGGATGTCGAAGCTCTTGTGCTCGTGCTCGTCCTTCGACTCCGGCACGTTCCGGAGCGACGCGATGAAGACCGCGATCCCGACGGGGACGTTGACGAAGAAGATCCATTCCCAGGAGAGCCAGTCCACGAGGATCCCGCCCAGCACGAGCCCGACCGCGCCGCCGCCGACCGCGATCGCGGCCCACACGCCCATGGCCTTCGTGCGGTCGGGGCCTTCCTCGAACGTCGTCATGATGATCGAGAGGGCGGCCGGCGAGATCAGCGCCGCGCCCAGGCCCTGCAGCCCGCGGAAGAGGATGAGAAGCTCCGACGAGGGCGCGAGCCCGTTCAGCAGCGAGGCGACGGAGAAGACGACGACGCCGACGAGGAAGACGCGCTTGCGTCCGAGGAGGTCGCCGGCGCGCCCGCCGAGGAGGAGGAATCCGCCGAACACGAGCGTGTACGCGTTCACGATCCACTGCAGGTCCGCCTCGGACATGTCCAGGTCCTCCTGGATCGACGGCAGTGCGACGTTCACGATCGTCGCGTCCAGGATGACCATGAACTGCGCCATGCAGACGAGCACGAGCACGAGCCAGCGGTTGACGTCGTGCCCCTGCGCCCGCGCGCGACCGGCGGCGACCTCGGTCATCGGCGCACCCTAGCGCCCGGAGCCGGGCGTCCGCGGCAGGTTGTCAAGCGCGTCCGTCGCGGCTCGCAGCACGCCTCCCGGGGCGACCCGCGCGGCTCCCGCGTCCCTGCGCCTAGCATTGGCCCGGTGCACGAGGCCTCGCTCACCCTGGATCCCGGCGTCGCCGAGCGGCTCGAGCAGTTCCGCGTCGAGCTGACCGCGTACTGCTACCGGATGCTCGGCGCGCTCGAGGCCGAGGATGCGGTGCAGGAGACCTTCATCCGCGCCTGGCGGGGCTACGAGCGCTTCGAGGGACGGTCGTCGCTGCGCTCGTGGATCTACAGGATCGCGACGAACGTCTGCCTCGACATGCTCGAGGGCAGGAAGCGGCGCGCGCGGCCGATGGACCTCGGGCCTGCCGGCGAGCCGGTCGTCGAGAACCTGCACACGCCGGAGGTGCCGTGGATCGAGCCCATCCCGGACGGCGCCGTCGTCCCCGAGGGCGACCCGGCCGCGGTGACGGAGGCGCGCGAGACGGTCCGCCTGGCATTCGTGGCGGCACTCCAACTCCTCCCGCCCCGCCAGCGTGCCGTGCTCATCCTCTGCGAGGTGCTGCGCTGGAAGGCCTCGGAGGTCGCAGAGCTCCTGGACACGAGCGTCGCCTCCGTGAACAGCGCGCTCCAGCGCGCCCGCGCGACGCTCGACGCCCGCGACGTCTCGCCGTCGACGACCGCGCCGTCCGTCGACACCGCCGACGCGGAGCTGCTCGCCCGCTACGTCGACGCCTTCGAGCGTTACGACCTGGACGCGCTCACGTCGCTGATCCACGAGGATGCGACGCAGTCGATGCCGCCGTTCGACCTCTGGCTTGCCGGCCGGGACGACATCTTCTCCTGGTGGGTCGGGCCGGGCAACGGCTGTCGCGGGTCGAAGGTCGTGCCGACGGTCGCGGCGAACGGTGCTCCCGCGTTCGGCCAGTACAAGCCGAGCGAAAGCGGCGAGGGCTACGACCCCTGGGCGCTGCAGGTGCTCGAGGTCGAGGACGGGAGGATCGTCGAGCTCACCTTCTTCCTCGACGTCGAGACGGTGTTCCCGCGCTTCGGGCTCCCGCTCGAGTACGAGGGAGCCTGACCCCGCAGGGGCCAGGCTCCCTGCGCGCTCCTACGCGGCGGCGCCAGCCCGGGCGGGGCCGCGTTCGACGGCGACCGGGTCCATCCAGAAGATCTCCCAGTGGTGGCCGTCCGGATCGTGGAAGCTGCGTCCGTACATGAACCCCAGGTCCATGGGCTCCTTCGCCGGCGTCCCACCGAGCTCGAGCGCCTTGTCGGCGAACGCGTCGACGTCCTCGCGGCTGTCCGCGGACAGCGCGAGGATCGACTCCGTCTGCTTCGTCGGGTCGGCGAGCTCCCTCGTCGTGAACTCGCCGAACTTGCTCTCGGTGAGCAGCATCACCACCGCCTGCTCGTTGACGACCATCGCGGTCGCCGTATCGTCGGTGAAGCGCTCGTCGAACGTGAACCCGAGCCCGGTGAAGAACTCCACGGTGCGGTCGAGGTCCTTGACGGCGAGGTTGGGGAAGAGCATGCGGGCCATTCGGTTCCTCCTTCGCTTGACTCGTCACCCGTTGGACCGGTGCGGCCGCCGGATCTCATCGCTGGTCAGGGTCGAAAAAGCTCTCGACGAGCTCGGCGTCCCCGGGCGCGCTCGGGCTGAACACGAGGAGCTCGAGGCCCTCGGCGCTCGCGGCGAAGCCGCGCGTCACGGAGGGGGCGACGCGGATCGCGTCCAGCCGCTTCACGGGGACTTCGTCCTCGTCGAGGTGACACTTCCCGGAGCCGCCGACGACGACGTAGACCTCCTCGATCTCCTTGTGGCGATGCCCGAACGCGTGGTGCCGGTTCGGCTTGACGATCTGGTAGGAGAGCCCGAGCTCCGCGAGCCCGAGGTCGCGTGTGGCGAAGTGCGCCTCCTGGACGTCGGAGAAGCCGCCCGAGACCGCGGCATCGTCGACGTCGGTGAGGTTGACGAGCGTGTAGTCGGCCATATCCGAACGATTACACGTCGCCGGCAGGAGGAAACCTCTCCTCACCGAGCACGTCCGTCAGGCCCATCAGCTCGACGAGCTCGAGAAGCGCCGGTGAGGGGTTGCGCAGGCGCACCTGGCAGCCGTGGCGCCGGGCAGCGAGTTGGAGGCGTGCGAGCGCGTCGACCGTCACCGCGTCGGGATCGACATCCGCGACGTCGCACAGCGCGACCGCGGACGTCCTCGTTCCGAGGATCGCGCCCACGCGGTCGCAGAGACCCGGCAGGTCGCCGCGCGCGATCGGGCCGCGAACGGCGAACGCGACCGTGTCCGGCCTCGGGTGCGGCATCACGCTGAAGACGCGCCGTGGGGCGCCAACTCATCGGCCGCGAGCGGGTTCGGGGGACGGGAGTACGGAAAACCGAACAGCGAGACGCCTGGAAGCCGCACCGTGCCCTTCCCTGCACGGTGCGAGCATGGTGTGCTACGAAACGGAGCCGGCCGCCGGGCGATGAGTTCCCGGGCGATTGGAGGTCTGTACCGCAACCGCCATGACTGAGCGTCGAGACAGGGGGATGGTGCGATGACCGAGCACGGGCTGTCGACCAACGGCGAACGGAGGGCTGCGCACGAGCGCCTGTCGACGGGCGGCCTCGCGCGCTGGATGCGCTGGTGCGCGAACCACACGTGGACGGTGGTGCTCGGCTGGGTGGCCATCATCGCCGTGCTGATCTTCCTCGTCGCGACGGTGGGCGGAAGCCTGAACGACGAGTTCGAGATTCCGGGCTCGGACACGCAGCGCGCGACCGACCTCATCGAGGCCGAGTTCACGTCCGAGCAAGGGTCGGTCCTGAACCTCGTCTTCGCGGCCCCCGCTGGGCAGCGCCTCGACACGCCCGAGCGCAAGGCAGCGATCCGGAACGCGATCGCCGAGCTCGAGACGGCCGAGTTCGCAGCGAGCGGCGACAAGGTGGGAATCGAGAGCGTTGGCGATCCCTTCGACGACCAGACGTTCTCCGACGACGGACGCGTCGCCTACGCCGAGGCCCAGTTCTCGGACGTCATCGAGACTGCCGACCGTTCGCAGGTCGTCGCCGTGCAGGATGCCGTTCGCGAGGCGGTCGCGCCGGCGGGCATCACCGCCGAGTTCAACGGCGACGCCGAGTTCCCGCCGATCGAGCAGGGGACGCAGGAGTTGCTCGGCTTCCTCGCGGCCATCCTCGTCCTGCTGGTCGTGTTCCGCACGCTCGTCGCGACCGCGATTCCGATCGCGCTCGCGCTCCTCGCCGTCGCAACGGCGTTCGTCCTGCTCTTCATCCTCGCCGGGTTGACGACCATCAACACGATCACGCCGATCCTCGTGTCCATGATCGGGATCGGCGTCGGCATCGACTACTCGCTGTTCATCGTGACCCGGTTCAGACAGCTGCTGCACGAGGGGCTTCCGCCATGTGACGCCGCCGCCGAGGCGGGGGCGTCGGCGGGACGGGCGGTGATCTTCGCCGGCGTGACCGTCGCCATCTCGGTCACGGGCCTGGCCTTCTTCGGGCTCGACTTCGTGACGAAGCTCGGAATCGGCGGAGCACTGGGCGTCCTGACCACGGTCCTGATCGCGAACTCCCTGCTCATCGCCGTGCTGGCGAAGCTGGGCCACAAGATCGACCGTCTGAAGGTTCCCTTCCTGCGACCGATCGACGACTCCGAGGCAGCACGGGACAGGACGCCCATCGCGCGCTGGGGCCGCTTCGTGACGGCCCACGCGAAGCCGGTGTTCTGGATCCTGCTCGCGATCGGCCTCCTGCTCGCTGGCAGCTCGGCGCTCGTGCGGCTCGGCGCGTCGGATCAGGGCACGCAGCCGACCGAGCAGACCGCGCGGCGTGCGTACGACCTGCTCGCGGAGGGGTTCGGCCCGGGCTTCAACGGCCCGATCCCGATCGTCGTCGACGTCAACGGCGACGCGGATGCCCCGCAGCGGGTGTTCGACGGAGTCCAGGCGCTCGGAGAGCAAGGCGGCGTCGCCTCCGTCGGCGAGCCGCAGTTCAACGACGCGAAGTCGGTCGCGATCGTGTTCGTCACGCCAACCTCAGCGCCGCAGGACGAGGCAACCGCGGACCTCGTCGACCGCCTCCGCGGCGACGTCGTGCCCGCCGCGACGGAGGGCAGCCAGGCCGCGGTCTACGTGTCCGGCCTGAACGCGGCGTTCATCGACATCGCCGATCGGATCATGGAGAGGCTGCCGATCTTCCTGCTGTATGTCGTCGGGGTCACGTTCATCGTGCTCGCGATGGCCTTCAGGTCGGTCGTGGTCTCGCTCACGGCGGCAATCACGACGATCCTGTCCGCCTTCGTCGGCTTCGGGGTGCTGACGCTCGTGATCCAGGAGGGGCACCTTCTGGGCCTCACCGGCCTGGACACGACCGGACCCATCGAGACGTTCGTGCCGCCGATCGCGTTCGCGATCCTCTTCGGGCTGTCGATGGACTACATGGTCTTCCTCACGAGCCGTATCCGCGAGGAGCACGTCCACGGCCTGAAGACGAAGGAGGCCGTCGAGCACGGCATCGCCGCGATCGGCCGCGTCGTGGTGGCGGCGGCGATCATCATGGCGACCGTCTTCTCGGCGTTCGTCCTCACGCCGGAGCGCGTCTCGAAGGAGTTCGGGCTCCTGCTGGCAGTCGCGATCCTCACCGACGCCCTCGTCGTGAAGATGACGCTGATCCCCGCGTTCATGACGCTGATCGGCGAGAAGACGTGGTACATGCCGCGCTGGCTCGATCGCCTGCTCCCGGACATCACGATCGAGCCGCCGCACGACCGCGACGCTCCGACCCCGGTCACCCGCCGGCCCGGCGAGCCGGAGCCAACCGAGGCCTGACCGGGGGCTCCGATGACTTTCGCGGTCGTCGGGGGTCAACTCCTCGACTCCCGACGACCGCGAAGGAGCTGAGACGATGACGATGGATTCCCGCACCCGCTGGCTCGCGCTTCTCGTCGTCTGCCTGGGCGACCTGATGATCGTCCTCGACGTGACCATCGTCGGGGTCGCGCTCCCCTCGATCCGCGAGGATCTCGGGTTCTCCGAGACCTCGCTCGCCTGGGTCGTGAACGCGTACGTGCTGACCTTCGGCGGCTTCCTGCTCCTCGGCGGCCGGCTCGGCGACCTCTTCGGGCACCGGCGGCTGTTCGTCGCCGGGATCGCCCTCTTCACGGTCGCATCGCTCGCCTGCGGCCTCGCGACCTCGCAGGCGATGCTCATCGGCGCGCGCGCGGTACAGGGTCTCGGCGGGGCGGTCGTCTCGGCGGTCGCGCTCTCGCTGATCGTGACGCTCTTCACCGAGCCATCCGAGCGCGCGAAGGCAATGGGCGTCTTCGGGTTCGTCGCCTCTGCCGGCGGGTCGATCGGCGTCCTGCTCGGCGGGATCCTGACCGACACGCTCGACTGGCACTGGATCTTCCTGGTCAACGTCCCGATCGGGATCGCCGTCCTCCTCGCCGCGCTCTTCGCGCTGCCCGGAGCCCGCGCGCGGCTCGTCGCCGGTCGGCTCGACGTTGCGGGCGCGATCACGGTCACCGCCTCGCTGATGGTCGCTGTGTTCGCGATCGTGAAGGGGAACGAGGTGGGGTGGACGACCGCGCGAACGCTGGGCCTGCTCGGGCTCGCCGCCGGGCTGTTCGGGCTCTTCGTCCTGATCGAGTCGCGCGTGCACGCGCCGCTCGTGCCGCTCGCCCTGTTCAAGCTCCGGAACCTCGCGGTCTCGAGCCTCGTCGGCGTGCTCTGGTCGGCCGCGATGTTCGCGTGGTTCTTCCTCTCGGCCCTCTACCTCCAGCTCGTGCTCGGCTACAGCCCGCTGCAGGTCGGCCTCGCCTT